>Ga0364867_10395_pt1 | contig 25464 bp, 16 predicted proteins | sample ExccelAu500001D4_3_FD_206915 | JGI IMG/M metagenome (GOLD analysis project Ga0364867, IMG submission 206915) | Enriched cells from Trout Bog Lake Hypolimnion, Wisconsin, USA - BchlTB.Aug13.5000.01.D4 | ecosystem: Environmental > Aquatic > Freshwater > Lake > Hypolimnion/Profundal zone | place... | reverse complement strand
CCTTGCCGCAGAATACATCGGGCAGCACCCACCCCTAAACAGCTCCATTCTCATCAAAGGCTCGCGGGGCAGTAAGATGGAGGTTTTAATGGATGCCCTGAAATAAAAATCGCTTGTTGGTAGGCGCCATGTCAAATTCGCCTGCTGCGCTTCCGAAATAATATTAGATTTGCGTAGGCAGCATTTCTTTAATGACACAACCGGACCAGGATAAGATAAAGCCCCAACTAAAAACATTTGACCTCACGATGATCGTTGCGGGCCTGGTGATTGGCATGGGTATTTTTCGTGTACCATCTGAGGTAGCGCAGAAAGCTGGCATCCCACTCATATTTTTTCTTGCATGGACCACTGGGGCTATCGTAAGTTTTATCGGTGCGCTTACTTTCGCGGAGATCGGGTCCCGGTATCCGGTGGCAGGGGGCTTCTATAAGATATTTTCCCACTGTTACCATCCCAGTTTCGCATTCATGGTCAACTGGATCGTGGTCATCAGCAATGCGGCGTCCACGGCGGCTGTTGCCATCATGGGAGCAGAATATATTGCGCCGGTCTTACTGCCCAATGTTGCGCATGAAACCGCTATTCCCCTAATCACGGTATCGGCCACAGTAACACTGTACATTATCAACATGATTGGCATCCGCGTAAGCGCCAAACTACTCAATGGGTTGATGCTGGTGAAACTAAGCATGTTGGTATTGCTGATCTCCGCCGTATTCATGGTAAGCGGTCACGATGCAAACATAGCCGCAGCGCCGCCGCCCATGTCACCGGGCGATATGTTCCGGGCGTTCGCTATGTGCTTTATACCGGTGTTCTTTACTTATGGCGGCTATCAGCAGACCATGAATTTCGGAAAGGATATTCCCAATGCGCGCAAGGCTATGCCCCGTGCTATCTTTTACGGTATCTCCATAGTGCTTGTCGTGTACTTAAGTGTCAATTATTCCTTTTACAAGGTGCTTGGCTTTTCCGGTCTTGCGCATTCTACTACTATCGCGTCTGATATTTGTGGGCTGCTATTCGGGAGCATTGCCTTTAAGTTGGTTTCTGTGATCATGTTCCTTTCAGTGATGGCCTATGTAAACGTCTCGGTAATGAGCAATCCCAGGATTTATTTTGCCATGGCAGAAGATAACGTGTTGCCCCCGGTCTTTAAACGGCTCAATCATAGGACGCAGGTACAGGAGTTTGCGCTCACTGTATTTTGTGCGTTTATATTACTCACGCTTTTCTTTCTTTCTTCATTTCAGAAGATACTTGAATACGTGATGTTCTTCGATAGCATCAGCCTGATAACGGGTGCCGCCGCCATATTTATCTTGCGCCACAGGGCTAAAAAGGAAGGCGATCCTAACGGCATTTTTAAGATCAAGGGCTATCCCTATTTGCCGGCGCTTTACATCCTTGTTTATGCCGCAGTGAATATCAGCGTGTTCTACGCCAATCCCAGTGCCGCCGGGATTGGGTTCCTGCTTTTTATTTCCGGCTTCCCATTGTATTACCTCATCAGGAGAGCGCTGGGCCGTAACCGGGTCGAACAGAATCCATAAATTCGCGAGGTGCTGGTTCTACGCCTAAAGGGTCATATATCTATAGAAATAAATCGGCTATGGACACTCAACCCCCATTTGGGTAAAACTTACGGCTAAAATGACCCATTGACCATCCGTTGAGATTTTTTGATAGGACTGATCTTTCAATTACCTTCAACGCACACAAACCTAAACCTAAACTTTGCGCTTCCGTTGCAACAAAACTTTGCGACCTTTGCGCGCAACCTCAATTTTTTATGACAGACGCTACAACACTTAAATCCCAGTTCCTTCTTGATCCATCGATCACTTACCTGAATTTTGGTTCCTTCGGCGCATGCCCCAGGCCAGTGTTTAAAGACTACCAGGACTGGCAATTATTGCTCGAGTCTGAGCCCTGTCAGTATATAGCTGTCAATGGCGTGAATTATTTAAAAACATCACGGCAGGCGCTCGCGTCGTTTATCAATTGCGATGCCGACGACGTAGTATATGTGACCAACCCCACGTATGCAATGAATATCATTGCCAAGAGCCTGAAATTGGAGGAAGGTGATGAGATACTGGCTACCAACCTGGAGTACGGCGCACTTGACCGCACCTGGAACTACTATTGCAATAAAAGCAAGGCACGCTATGTGCGCCAGCCCATTGATCTGCCCGTGGTTTCTAAGGAGGCCATTTTAGAACAATTCTGGGCCGGCTACAATAGCAAAACCAAGGCCATTTTTATTTCGCAGATCACCAGCGCCACAGCTTTGATACTGCCGGTAAAGGAGATTTGTGAGATGGCTAAGGAACGCGGGTTGCTCACAATAGTGGATGGCGCGCATGTACCCGGCCATATACCGCTGGACCTCTCTGAACTAAGGGCCGATATATACACCGGCGCCTGCCACAAATGGCTGATGACGCCCAAGGGATGTTCGTTTTTATACGTCAAGAAGGAATTTCAAAACCAATTCGATCCCGTTATCATCAGTTGGGGATACGAGAGCGCGGCGCCTTCACATTCACAGTTCCTTGATTATCACCAGATGCAGGGTACGCGCGATTTTTCGGCATTCCTCACAGTGCCTAAGGCCATTCAATTCCGGACTGAAAACCATTGGGACGAAGTAGCAGCGGATTGCCGCGAAATGGTGCGCGCGAACTATACCAGGTTTTGCGGACTCATGGGGTCTGAGCCTATCTGCCCGGTGACCGATGAATTTCTGGGGCAGATGTGCAGCATCCCCATAAAGACCAATTCGCCTGAAAAACTGCACGACTATCTTTTTGGGCATTATAACATTGAAGTGCCTGTTCCAAGGCAGGAAAATCAGATGTTCCTCCGCTACTCCATACAGGGCTTCAACACCCAGGGCGACCTGGACCGCCTTTACGATGCGCTCAAAGAGATCATCTCGGAGACTGATCTATTGACGGTCTGATATTGGTTTTAGGTCATCAGTACAGCACGCGGATCTTTATCGTGTCGTGTACCTTTTTAAGCAATTTTATCGCGTTACCGGTGAGGGGCACGTCTATGTCAAGCACGGCATAGCCTATGGCGTCATTTGTTTTCAGGTACTGGCCCAATATGTTCACGCCATTTTGCGACAGCACCGTGTTTATGGACGACAGCACGCCCGGTACATTTTTATGGATGTGGAGGATACGGTGTGTGCTTTCCTGCATCGGTAAATTGAGTGATGGTATGGTATGTGATCCCAGCGTGGTCCCTGTTTCTATAAAGCCCACCAGCTTCGTGCTTACATCATTACCTATGTCTGCCTGTGCCTCCTGCGTGCTGCCGCCTATGTGTGGCGTCAGCAGTACATTGGCCATATTTTGCAGCGGAGTTGTAAATATATCGCCATTCTTTTCCGGCTCTTCCGGGTATACGTCAAGGGCCACGCCAGACAGGATACCCTCCTCCAGCGCCCATTTCAGCGCGTCTACGTCCGCCACCTCGCCACGTGCATAGTTGATGAACAGTGCGCCGCGCTTGCACTGTGCAAGCGTCTCCCTGTTGATGAGGTTTTGGGTTTGCTTGGTGGCAGGGGTGTGGATGGTGATGATGTCTGACGTTTCCAGTAAGGCAGCGAGGCTTGCTAACGGCTGGGCATTGCCCATCGGTAACTTTTTCTGCGTGTCAAAATACTGTACACGCATCCCAAGCGATTCCGCCAGCACGCTCAGTTGGCTGCCTATATTCCCGTACCCTATTATCCCCAGCGTTTTGCCCCTTAGTTCGTAGCAGTTTTTCGCATCCTTGCTCCAGGTGCCGGCGTGTGCCAGCCTGTTTTTTTCGGGTATCCTTCTTATCAGCATGATCATGGCGCCTATGGCCAGCTCTGCCACAGAGCGTGTGTTGGAGTAGGGGGCATTGAATACCGCTATGCCCTTGCGGGTAGCTGCCGCGAGGTCTACCTGGTTGGTGCCGATACAAAAGCAACCGATGGCTAGTAATTTATCTGCCCGCTCTAATACTGCCTTATTCACCTGTGTTTTCGACCGGATGCCCAGGATATGGGCGTCCTTTATTTCCACTATCAGTTCTTCTTCCGTCAGTGCGGCGGGTAGGTGTTTTACATTCGTGTACCCATTGGCCCTAAACAGGTTCACGGCCTCCTGGTTCACATTTTCCAGTAGCAGCACCTTCACTTTCTCCCGCGGGTAGCTGGTCTCCGGGCCATGCGCTTTATCGTCAGTTGCGGGGTATGCCATGAATAGTTGCCGTATTTATGCTACTGCATAGGTAAAAATAGCATTTTAGTATCATTTTGCGATGTATTTTTCCGCCGGCGACGAACGCGTGGCCTGGCGATCTTCCCTGATGCGAACAATCCAGATATATAAGTGGTGGTAATAAATATATTTTACGGATACTAACCTTTTTATTCCCATTTACGCCTATATTTATACCTGCCTTATCATTCTCGCTGAATACATCGTTGCCATTCCTTTACCTGACTTGAATCATCTATATGAAGAACACTTACTTTTTCACCCGGCTGCTGGCCGGTTTATTTGCCACCATCATATCTTTCGCAACGGCCCGGGCCCAGACCTGGGACAGCGTTGGCCATCAGGGTTTTTCCGCGGGCGTCGTTGGGTACCCGTCAATGGCTATTGATCATTCAGGTACCCCGTATGTGGCTTTCGTCGATTATAGCGATGGTGACAAGGCCACAGTGATGAAGTATAACGGCAGCAATTGGGTGCTCGTCGGGGCGCGTGGTTTTTCCACCGCTGGTGTAACGTTTACTTCTATCGCCATTGACACCGGTGGGACGCCTTATGTAGCTTATCAGGATGAAGGTACGATTGGGAACAAAGCCACTGTGATGAAATTTAATGGCACTAGCTGGGTCACTGTAGGTACCGCGGGGTTCACGGCGGGCTACGCATATTGGGTGTCCATTGCCATTGATGGCAGCGGTACGCCCTACGTGGCCTACCAGGACTATAGCACCACTTTCAAAGCTAATGTCATGAAATTCAACGGCACAAGCTGGGCGTCGGTTGGTAGCGCAAACTTTTCTGCCGATACCGCTGCGTATGAATCAATTGCGATAGACGGTAGCGGCGTCCCCTACGTAGCCTACACAGATTATGGCAGCGGCCAGAAAGTCACCGTTATGAAATTCGATGGTACCGGTTGGGTCACTGTTGGCAGTGCAGGCTGTTCGGCCGGCGCTAGCGCATACCCATCGCTTGCCCTCGATCCTTCCGGCACGCCCTACGTCGCTTATGAAGACTATGCATATAGCCAGAAGGCAACGGTCATTAAATTTAACGGTACCAGTTGGGTAAATGTGGGTAGCCCGGGATTTTCGGCAGGGGTGACAGCCTTTACTTCACTGGCCACGGACTGGAGCGGCACACCCTACCTGGTGTATCAGGATTTCGCCACGCTGCATACCGGGCTCACCTGCCAGAAATTCAATGGCAGTAGCTGGGACACGGTGGGCCACACAAACCTGACCCCCGGCCAGGCAGAAGAATGTGGCATCGTGATACCCCCAAGCGGTATACCGTATGTTGTTTATCAGGATTTTGCGAACAGTATAAAAGCCTCTGTGCTTCGGTATCCGCTGGCCATAGCGCCCATTACAGGCGCGAACGCCGTTTGCGAGGGCCTATCAGCTACCCTTAGCGACGCCACGCCCGGTGGTACCTGGAGCAGCAGCGATACCTCGGTGGCAACTATTGGGTCCGGCACCGGCGTATTTGTCGGACTGATCTCTGGCACCTTTACGATTACCTACGATGTGGGTGGCAGCATTGCAACATACGCAGCCACCGTAAACCCAATACCTGACCCAATAGTTGGCATAACAACCCTGTGCCTCAGTACTACGTCGCTCCTGATGGACATAGACCCCGGTGTAACGTGGAGCAGCAGCAATAGTGCAGTAGCCTCTGTAGTGTCTGCGACGGGTTTGGTGGATGGTGTATCTACGGGGAGTGCTGTTATTACTTATACATTGCCTACGGGATGTTATAGCTATGTGGGAGTAACGGTTTATCCAAATCCAGCTCCACCGACGGGTATTACTAATTTTTGCGTTGGCGGCACGCGATTGCTGTTGGATGTAGACGGGGGAGGAACGTGGTCAAGCAGCGACGGGGCTATTTTTTCAATTGGATTGGGTAGCGGCATTGGGAGAGGGGTGTCAGCCGGTGTAACAGAAATTACCTACACACTGAGTACGGGTTGCTTTGCAGCTATTGAAGTCACAGTTACAGCAACTCCGTCAGTTATCGCGGGCGCAGATACCGTTTGCACCGGTGTGCCTGCTACTTTATCTAATACTGCGGTAGGTGGCTCCTGGAGCAGTGCCAATACTGCTGTAGGCACTATAAACGCGGCGACCGGTGTGTTTACCGGTATCGCCGCAGGGTCTACTGTTATTACCTACACTACTGGCGGTCTTTGCACAGCCACCCGTGTGGAGTATGTGCTGCCCTCACCGGCTGGGATAATTGGGGTGGGAGCACAATGTATTGGCAGTACAACCACAGTAACTGATGGTGTATCCGGCGGCTTGTGGACCAGTAGTAATGCGGCTATTGCGTCCGTCTCCAGTTCAGGATTGGTTGTCGGCCATACTGCCGGCACGGCTGTCATCACTTATTCGATCCCTGATGGCTGTTTTGCCACGTTCCCCATTACTATTGTCCCGGCCCCGGGGCCCATTACAGGCCGTTACCTTGGTTGTTTAGGGAGCGCAACCGCGCTTGGGAATAGTGTGCCGGGCGGAACATGGACGAGTTCGAACTCGGCCGTTGCAGTAATTGGTTCATCAACCGGCGTATATGTAGGTGTTGGTTTAGGCACGGCTATGATCACGTATTCACTAGTAGCGTCATGTAGGGCTACTCATGTTGTGACGATTGAGGCATTGCCGTCTGCAATTTCAGGGCCTGGAGTTGTGTGCCAGGGGGCATTTGCTGATTATAGCGACACTGTGTCAGGTGGCGCCTGGAGCAGCAGCAATCCCGCGGTTGGCTCCATCAGTACGGCAGGGTTGTTCTCAGGTATATCTGTCGGCACAACGGTGGTCACTTATAGTATTTCTTCCTCATGCCCGGTATTGGATACTATTGCTGTTAACCCGCTACCCGCTATGATCGCTGGCCCGGCGGGAATATGCAGTGGTTCTTGTGTCACTTATTCGGATGCCACGCCGGGCGGTGTGTGGAGTTGCAGCAGCACATCAGTGGCAACAATAGGCTCTGCTTCCGGCATATTATGTGGCGTTTCTTCCGGTACGGTCGAAATTACTTATAACATGGGGGGCGGGTGTGCCGCGGTCGGTTACTGCACGGTCTATAATAGCCCAAGTGTTCCTTCTGGCCCCTCAGCAATATGTGTCGGGTCCACTGTGATTTTACGCGATTTTGTATCCTCCGGCGCCTGGAGCAGTGGCAACACTGCCGTGGCTACCATCGGCTCCATTACCGGTCTGGTATCTGGTGTTTCAAACGGTACTTCTATACTTACTTATACGGCCGCGGGAGGCTGCTTTGTTACTGATACCTTGTCCGTAAGCCCGTCACCCGGGCCCATATCCGGGCCGGCCAGTGTGTGCGCCGCATCGCCGACGTCGTACTCCAATACCGTTCTCGGCGGATTATGGACAAGCAGTAACCCGGCTGTGGCTACCATAGGGTCTGCATCGGCAGCGTTGATGGGCGTTTCTTCCGGCACTGTCGAGATTAGTTATACCATGGGGAGCGGCTGTGCCGCGATAGCGACAGTTGAGGTGTTCCCGGCATTACCAGCAATCGGGGGCAGTGACTCGGTATGCGCGGGAAGTACCACAGACCTCAGTAGTACGGTGACAGGAGGGTGGTTTAGTAGCAGTGATACATCAGTGGCTACCATAGGGTCTGCATCAGCAGTGTTGATGGGCATTTCCGCGGGTACAGACGTGATCTCTTATTCGTTACGCGCTGGGTGCTATGTTACGAAATCTGTGGCTGTTGCTTCTGCTCCGGATCCAATTGTTGGGGGCGCCGCTCTTTGCGTCGGCACTACCTCGCCTTTGAGCGACGGTTCGGCCGGTGGTTCCTGGATGAGCGCTAATGCCGCTATCGCCGGCATTTCCTCCGCAACAGGGGTGGTAACGGGCATATCGTCAGGCACTACCGTAATCACTTATTTATTAGGTGATGGTTGCCGCTCCACCTACGTCGTAAGCGTGAACCCTGTTGATCCAATCACTGGCCCATCGGTTATTTGCGACGGCCTTACCGGTAATTTGGCAAATATCGTCTCAGGGGGCACATGGACAAGCAGCAATACTGCCGTGGCCACGGTTGGATTGACCACAGGAATGGTGAATGCCGTCTCCGATGGCACTACCATCATTACCTATACCACCCCTGCGGGATGCACGGGCAATTTAATGCTGACGGTTGTTCCGCACGCTGCCGCAATTGGCTCTGTTGGTCCGGTCTGTACGGGTATGCCTGCGTCTTTAACGGACGCGGATGCCGGTGGAAGCTGGTCGAGCAATAATACAGCCGTAGCCTCCATTGGCAGCGGTACAGGTCTTTTGACCGGTGTAGCAGCAGGTACTTCCATAATTACTTATTCCCTGGCGCCCGGATGCTACGCCACTACTTCAGTTGCTGTTATTGCCGGGCCGCCTGCTATTTCGGGGCCCACGGCCATTTGCGTTGGCGCTACAGCTACCTACACCGATGGGCTGAGCGGTGGCACATGGAGCAGTAGTACTTCGGCGGTTGCGTCCATTGGTTCTGGCACTGGTGCGCTGGATGCCGTATCTGCCGGGTCTTCCACAATTACTTACAAGCTACCGGACGGCTGCTATAGTACCAGGGCGGTAAACGTATACCCCGCACCTGGCCTCATTAGCACTGCCGGTGTCATGTGTGCCGGTTCCGAGGCCCTCTGGACGGATGCGATTGCCGGTGGCGAATGGATCAGCGGCAACCCGGCGATAGCTGCGGTAGGTTCGGGTTCCGGTATTGTTACGGCCGTTTCCTCAGGCACCACCACCATCACCTATTCGATGGGCGGCGCGTGTTCTGCGATAGCGACAGTTGACGTGTCGCCGGCGTTACCAGCAATCGCAGGCAGTGGCGCGGTATGCGCGGGAAGTACCACAAACCTCTCTATTACGGTCACAGGAGGGGTGTTTAGTAGCAATAATACATCAGTGGCTACCATCGGTGCGTCTACTGCCCTATGCACAGGTGTTTCCGCAGGTACCACAACGATCAGCTATGTGATCAGGCCCGGTTGCTACACCACCCGGACGGAGACCGTTAGTGTTTCGCCCGGGCCTGTAACCGGCCCTGCGGCAATATGTGCCGGCAGCGAAGGGACCCTCGAAGGAGGTATAACAGGCGGCGTGTGGAGTAGCAGTGGTGGTGTACTTGTCATTGGTAGCGCCACAGGTATAATATCCGGCTCTGCCGTAGGCACTTCGGTGGTTACCTATTCGCTCGGCGCCTGCACCGCTACAGCAATTGAGGTGGTGAACGCAATTCCCGTTACAATCTCCGGTGCGGCGGGGGTCTGCGCAGGGAATACCACCGACCTTTTAGATGCCAGTTCTGGCGGTACGTGGAGCAGCAGTAATCCTTCCGTTGCAAGTATCGGGTCTTCTTCAGGTATTGCAACAGGTGTGGCTGCCGGAACCGTAACAATTACTTATACACTTGGCGACGGATGTGCGACCACGGTTCCCTTTGCCGTTACAGCGTTGCCATTGCCTATTACCGGCACAACGTCCCTATGCTCGGGTACTACTTCCCTGGCTGATGTGACAACAGGTGGTACATGGTTTTCAAGCAATGTATCTGTTGCTGCAGTTGACACGCTTTCAGGCATTGTTACAGCATTGTTACCGGGTACTGCGACCATCTCTTATGCTATTCGCTATGGGTGCTCTGCTGCGACTACGGTAACCGTAATCCCGGGCCCTGCGCCAGTGGGCGGCTACAGTGCATTTTGTGCTGGCGCTGCTGTCGCCTTCACAGATGCCACCGCTGGCGGTATCTGGAGCAGTAGCAACACAGCCGTCGCATCCATAGGCAGCAGCGGGTTAGTCATAGCCTCTGGTGCCGGCACAGCCATTATTACCTATGCCATGCCGGGGCTGGGTTGTATGTCTACGCTCGATGTGAGCGTACTGCCTGCGTTGACGGGCATTATAGGTACAGGTTCGCTATGCACCGGCTCAACGGAGGGCCTCATTGATATGACATCCGGCGGTGTATGGACAACCAGCAATGCCGCTATAGCCACGATCGGTTCCACAGGCATCGTATCAGGCGTAGCCGCAGGTACCGCTGTCATATCCTATCATACAGGCCCGGGTTGTATTACAACGTCGCCCATTACCATTGATCCATTGCCCGCGGCAATAACCGGCGCCACTAACTTGTGTGCCGGTGGCGTCCTTGCCGATGCCACTCCGGGTGGCGCATGGAGCAGCGGCAATACATCAATAGCCACTATAGGCACTACTACGGGCATTGTGTCACGCGTATCCGCGGGCACTACTACTATCACTTATACGGTAGCTACGGGTTGTAGGTCCACGCTGGTTATCGCCGTCAATACCCTGCCCGTTGTTGAGCCCCTGCACGGTATCACACACGAATGTATCGGCACATTTACCCTCTTTGCCGACAGCACCACGGGCGGCAGATGGGCCAGCAGCGATAGCGCAGTTGCAATAGCTGACAGTAATGTTACCTTACCCATCACCCTAGCTACCGTATCTGGTTTCAGCGGGGGAGTGGCCACTATCTCTTACTCTATCAGCAATGTTTGCGGCGTCGTTACCGTCACACTATCGGATACCGTGATGGTTGCGCCGGTTGTTCCGGCCATCGCAGGCGCCGACAGCGTATGCCCCGGCGATACCGTCATTGTTACCGACTCGGTAGCGGGCGGTACCTGGCTCAGCTCTGACACCACGATTGCCACCATTGACAATTCAGGCAACGTCATAGGCATAGCGCCGGGAACAGCCACCATCAGTTATGTATTGATCAACGATTGTGGCCTTTCAGCAGCAGCGCTTTCCATAACGGTCAATAGCCCTTCTTCGTGCAACACCGGAGTAAAACCTGTGGTTGCTGCACCTGCGGCGCTCACCCTGGAGCCAAATCCAAATAACGGTTCCTTTGTTGTGAAAGGTTCGCTGGGGTCGCCAAATGATGAGGTGGTGACCCTGGAGCTTACGGATATGCTGGGCCAGGTGGTGCATACGCAGGTGGCGCATGCCCCGGCAGGCATTTTAAATGCTCGTGTTCTGGTTGGTAATGCGCTCGCCTCCGGTGTGTACATCCTCAGCGTTCATTCAGTATCCGTTCATCAATTATTCCATGTGGTGATCGGTCAGTGACAATTAAAATGGTCGCAGTGGGACGGGAGCAGGCGTTTCAAATGGCGTCTTGCTTCCGCCCCTTGCATTTATTTATTACGATCTTTTTTATCCTAGCGCACAGGTGGGCAGCCGTATAGCCCGCATTTTCTATTTTTGCTTCTTAACGCTATCTTTGTAAATAACTTATTGGATATGCCGCATACAGCCACAGCATCAGCTACGGAAAGATTGTCGTTTGAAGAGTTTAAAAAAGGGGTGCTGGATGACTACCGCATGGTGGTTGCCAGCCGTGAGGCGAGCCTTATTGGCCGCCGCGAAGTGCTGACAGGCAAGGCTAAGTTCGGCATTTTCGGCGATGGCAAGGAACTGGCGCAGATAGCTGCGGCCAAGTGCTTCCAGCCGGGAGATATACGGTCAGGCTACTACCGCGACCAGACCCTCATGTTCGCTACCGGCATGAGCGATATGCAGCAGTTTTTTGCCCAACTTTACGCTGATACCGATATCGACCGTGAACCGGCGTCGGCCGGCCGCATGATGAATGGCCACTACGGCACGCGCTGGCTTGACGACAGTGGCGAATGGAAGGACCTGATGCAGCAACCACAGTCCAGCAGTGATATTTCGCCTACGGCGGGGCAAATGGTGCGTGCGCTGGGCCTCGCCTATGCCTCTAAAATGTACCGCAACACTGAGTCGCTCCAAACGGGCTTTGAGCGGTTCTCTAACCAGGGCAACGAGGTGGTGTTTTGCACCATTGGTGATGCCTCTACTTCCGAGGGCCTGTTTTGGGAATCCGTAAACGCCGCGGGGGTGCTCAGGGTGCCGCTGGCTATTTTTATTTGGGACGATGGCTACGGTATTTCCGTGCCGCGCAAGTACCAGACCACCAAAAACTCCATTTCTGACGCCCTTTCCGGTATGGAATGGGACGAAGAAAATGGCGGCATAAACATATACAAGGTTAAGGGCTGGGACTATGCCGGGCTGGTACAAACCTTCCAGAAGGGCATAAGCCGCGTGCGCGAAACGCATATCCCCGCTATCTTCCACGTGCAGGAGCTCACGCAGCCACAGGGGCACTCCACATCTGGCTCGCATGAGCGCTACAAGAGCAAGGAACGGCTGGAATGGGAGAAGGAGTGGGACTGCGTGCTGAAGATGAAGCAGTTTATCCTCGACAATAAAATCGCTGATCTCGACGAATTGACCACGCTGGAAGACGATGCAAAAGCGGAGGCTAAAATGGCCCGCCAGTTTGCATGGGAAGATTTTCTGTCGCCTATAAAGGCGCAAATGGCCAGGGCCACGGCGTTGATACAGGCTGCTGCGGCAGGCCCCGGAATTGCCGGTGACCCGGCTGCGCTTAACGCTATTGTGGCAGAGCTCAATGCGTTGAAAGAGCCGATCTATAAAGATGTCATGCAGGCGGTGCGCAAGGCGCTCAGCCTACGCCAGGGCACACACGGCGCAGGAAAAGAACTAAGTGATTTCTACCAATTCCTGAAGGCCGACAATAAGGAGAAGTTCTCCTCGCACGTACATTCTCAGTCTGCGTACAGTGCTATGAAGGTAACGGAGGTGCCCGCACAATATGATACGGACGCCCCGGTGCTGAATGGCTACGAAGTGCTCAATAAATTCTTCGACCATACCTTTGCCACCAACCCAGCCGTCTTCGCATTTGGTGAGGACCTCGGTAAAATAGGCGATGTGAACCAGGGCTTCGCCGGCCTGCAGGATAAGTACGGGCCACTGCGCATCACAGATACCGGTATCCGCGAAGCCTCTATCATAGGGCAGGGTATAGGTATGGCCCTCCGTGGCCTCCGCCCCATAGCAGAGATCCAATATCTCGACTACCTGCTCTATGGCTTGCAACCACTCAGCGATGACGTGGCTACGCTGCACTACCGCACCCGTGGCGGACAGAAATGTCCACTCATCATACGCACCCGCGGCCACAGGCTCGAGGGTATCTGGCATAGTGGCTCACCCATGGGCATGATCATCAATGCCATAAGGGGTATACACCTGTGTGTGCCGCGCAATATGGTACAGGCCGCCGGTATGTACAATACACTGCTCAGCAGCGATGAACCCGGAATGGTCATCGAATGCCTGAACGGGTATCGGCTGAAGGAGAAACTCCCTGCAAACCTCGGCTCGTTCACTGTGCCTCTTGGTGTGCCGGAAGTGATCCGCGAAGGGTCAGATGTCACCATCGTATCTTATGGTTCTACCCTGCGTGTTATTGAGGCCGCCATACAGACCTACCTCGAGCCGCAGGGCATCAGTTGCGAGGTGGTGGATGTGCGTACATTGCTGCCGTTCGATGTGGACCACCTCATAGTAGGATCGCTCAGGAAGACCAACCGTATTGTGTTCATAGACGAGGACGTACCCGGTGGGGCAAGCGCCTACATGTTCCAGCAGGTGATGGAGAAGCAAGGTGGTTTCCGCTGGCTCGACGTTGCCCCGCGCACCATTACCGCCAGGGAACACCGCGCAGCCTATGCCACAGATGGCGACTATTTCTCCAAACCCAATGCCGAGGACATAGCAGAAGTAATAGAGGAAATGATGCGCGAGTAATTGGCATTAAGGATCGTTTATTGTCCCCGTGAATAAATTTCACCCCATATCTTTCCGGATTGTGTTCGGAACACAAGGTGGTTGGCCGTATCGGCTCTTATGGATAGGTATTGATCTTTCAGGTGCGGGTAATCGCTGAAGGAATCTATGTTGTCCAGCTCTATGTATTGGGTGCCAAGAGGTCGCCGCCGCCAGGTGATGTTCGTAAATTTCACCCCTGACGCGATATATCCATATTTTTCATCCCTAAGGTCACGGTACAGGTGTTCTGAGAATAAGTCGATTTTACTATCGTACAATTGTTTTTGCTCCAGGTAGTCCAGCACATGCTGCTGCATGTCCATTGCATGAAACGATTGAAGGCTAGTATCGCCAATGCCCGTGTCTATATTGTTGCTGAAGTTTAGGAACGGCACTAATCCGATCAATGCGACTATAGGAAATAACAGGCGTTTGTTGATGCTGTTCATGAAAAAATCAAGGAACACTGCCGTGATGAACATCACAGGTACAATACCCGAAATCAGGTAACGGTAGGTGCAGAAACTGAGGTTGCAATAGATGGAATACAGCACAAAAAAAGCGGTAGCAAGAAACACAAACCTGCGCCCGGCGCTATTGATAAAGTACCTGAAGTATTGCAGCCCGTATACGAGTGTCGCGCTAGCCACAAGGAACAGCGCGAAAAACTTATGCTTGCCAAAATGCTCCACCAGCTCCGGCAGGGTAGTGAATGCCAGGATGATGCCGGCCGGTAGCAAGAAAAAGACGATGTACCAGATATTCTTATTCACCACGGACGCAATGGCCGGGAGAATCAGGAACAGCACGTAAAAATAGCTCTTGTATTCAATCAGGAATACATTGCCAATGGCGTTTCGGAACTCGCTGAAGAACCGCTCCCAGTTGAGTTGGATGAGGCCGCTGTGCACAGGGTGTATATACCAGCCATAAGCCTGCTTCTGTAGCACGAAGAAGGCGCCGATAAGTACTACCGGTATACCAATCGCCGCGAGCTTCTTGATCTTTAAATCAGTGGGCCGCTGCGTAAACACCTGCATTAATGCATCCATCCCCAGTACGAAACCCGCTATCAGTGCGCTTTCCTTGGTGAATAATGCGAGTGAGAGAAACAATACTGTAAGCACATACCGCTCCCGCGCGTAATAATAGATACTCTGGAAAATGAACAGTGCTACAAGTATCTCCGGTAATACATAAGAAGCCTGTACAAAGTACATGACCTGTGTAGCTATGAGCAGCGTGCTGAGCGCTGCCACACGAAGGTTAAACAGCTTTAACCCGGCCTCGTACACCACCCATAGCAGTGCCAATGCTATACATAGCGCCAGCGAGTGCATGGCCACGCGCGAAGTACCAAAAACCCGCATCCAGACAGCATACAGGGAGTGGAACAACAAGGGGTGCCCGCGTGAATATTCAGGGTCTATAGCCGTGGGCAACAGGCTGGGGCCATGGGTGTACATCAGTTTTACCGCAGGCAGGTACCACCAGCTTTCATCAAAAAAATAGGGATAGAAGAGGTGCGGGACCTTGAAAATCACAAACACCAGCAGGATGCCAAACAGCGCCCAACGGCGCCTGAAGTAGCTCTTTATGGTATTTACTGCCGCCATGCGCTACAAATATACAACACCCGCGCCACTGCGCTTAGCCCCGATCGTTGATCAACTGCCGAAGCAGCACGGGGCTCTAAGCCGTATGCGATGGCGACAACGCCACCGGCTCTTCCAGCAGCTTGCTTTTGCGGAGGAAGTTTTCCCAGTCCTGCAATTGCTTGCCCTTGAGCACCCGGGGGAACTTGCTCATGGCGCCTTCCTTGCCCTTGGCGCGCAGGTAATCTATAAAGGTCCTTGCGGGGAGTATCTTCACAAATAGCTCCTTGAGGGCAGAGGTGCGCTCCACTTCATAGTCATCATTGAGCAGGCACAGTGTTTTGTCCAGCAGGTCGCGGAGTTGTTCTTCGTCTACGTGGTCATTGTCGCAGCCTATATACCATTGGTGGGCAAACAGGTTGTCGTGGTTGAGGCCCGCTACGGCAAACTCCCGTATAGTGATCCCCATTTTCTTAGACACTGTTTCTATGGCCTTGTTCATGTTGTCTATGGACATGTGCTCGCCGCAGAGGCTCAGGAACTGCTTGGTACGCCCCACTATGGCGATCTCATGTTCCTTTGCGTTTGTGAACCGTAGTACATCGCCTATGAGGTAGCGCCATGCGCCCGCGCAAGTACTGATGATAATGGCATAATCCACACCCTCCTCCACCTCGTGTACCTTGTAGATATCGGGGTTTGGCCGGGGATTGCCCTCCTCATCAAAATTATCCGAAGTGAAGGGGATGAACTCATAAAAGATACCGGCATTCAGCACCAGCTTGATACCCGCTCCCGGCCGCGACTGGAACCCGAAGGACCCCTCTGACGCCATGTAGGTCTCTATGAACGTGACGGGCTTGCCCCAGAGCTTCTTAAAGCTCTCGCGGTAGGGCTCTATCGATACGCCCCCGTGTATATACACACTGAGGTTGGGCCATATATCATGTATGTTCGTTACTTTATGGTGCTTGATCACCTTTTCCAGCACTATCTGCACCCATGCTGGCACGCCGCAGATGGTACCTACGTCCCACTGGGGGGCCTTCTCTACTATGAGCTTTATGCGGTCTTCCCACTTGGGGCGCCTGGATATGCGCTGGCCGGGCTTGTACAGCAGCGACGACATCCACCGGGGCATGTTCTTGGCGCTGATACCGCTCATATCGCCCTCGTAATATTCGCCTTTCTCAAACAGTGAGGTAGTACCACCCAGCATCAGTATCCCTTTCTCAAAGGCCACCGGCCGTATCTTGAAATTGGCCATGCTGTATAACTGTTTGAAGCCCACCTTCTTGATGGAGCCGATCATATCCTGCGTCACCGGTATATGCTTGCTTGCCGCATCAGAAGTACCAGAGCTGAGCGCGAAATACTTTACTTTGCCGGGCCACGTCACATTTTCCTCGCCCTGCTGGCTGCGCCGCCACCACTGGCTGTGCATGTCGTTGTATGTATGTACAGGTACCCTATCCCGGAATGCTTTTAGAAAATCCACCTCATTGCTCAGTATGTCCCCAAACCCGTAATGCTTACCGAAAGCCGTGTATTGGCCGCGCTCCAGCAATTGCCGCAATGCGTGGCGCTGGTATGTTTGCGGCGAAGCTACCGGTAAATTAAACTTTTTACGAAGCTGCAAGGAACGTGCTATCACATTACCCAATAATGCCATTAGTAATCTCCTATAATTTTAAAAAGTAGAAGACAAATTTACTAAATCTTGTGTTAACGTAATAGTAAACTGAATTATTTATATGTATTGCCGGTATTGTGTCTGCCCGAAATACTGCGCTATTCTTTCAATATCTTTTGCACCTCAGTATTGCCATTGCCATCGCTCACACGCACAAGGTACACGCCCGGCGGCAAGCCGGATGTATTTATTTCTGCCGTCTCCTGATCGTATAACCGGGTAAAAATGGTTTGCCCGATGAGGTTGCTAATGGTGACTTCTTTAACCGTGTTTGGGGTGGTGACGGTGAGCTGGGTGGTGGTGGGGTTGGGGTACAAACCAATGCCGCTTTCTTTTTTTGCAATATTTGTACTAAGGGCTATATCGCACATAATTGAAACCGTCATCTTGCGAACCCTTTGATTGTAATAATCTGCTATATACAAATTGCCCGCTGTATCTATGCAAATTCCATCGGGATGGTTAAATGATGCAGCACTGGCGGGGCCGCCATCACCGGAAAAACCTGCTATACCATTTCCCGCTATTGTAGTTATTATTTGCGTTGACGCATCAATAAGTCTTACAATGCTGCTGTCTTCATCCGTAAAATAGAGGTTCCCGCATCTGTCGAAGCAGATTGCCGATGGTTTCGATATCATAGCTCCGGTAGCTGGACCACCATCGCCGGAATACCCAATAACCCCGTTTCCGGCAATTGTAGTGACAATATTTGTAGCTATATCTACTTTCCTTATTCTACCGTTATCCCAGTCCCCAATATAAACGTTGCCATCCCTGTCGACACTGACCCCGGTAGTACGGCTAAAATTCGCATTTGTTGCTAAGCTTCCGTCTCCAGAATATCCATTTACTCCGGTGCCAGCAAAGTCGCTTATTATATTGGTGGCCATGTCTATTCTCCTTACTCTGTAATTGTATTCATCGGCTATATAAATATATTTTCGCATGGTGTCTATGCTGATTCCAAAAGGAGCGCCGAGTTCCGCAGCCGTCGCAGGGCCTCCATCGCCGGAGGAACCGCCAACTCGATCTATCCCTGCAAAATCCCTTATCGTGTCACTCGCCCCGTAAATTTCACGCACGGTGTAATTATTCCAGCTCGTCACAAAAAGATTGCCATTAGCATCCGAACAAACAGCATATGGGTTAACAAGCTGTGCCGCCGTCGCAGGCCTTCCGTCTCCAGCCGTTCGTGCTGTGTCGTTGCCCGCAACAGCGGATACCGAACCAGTAGCCAGGTCGATAATCCTGACAAAATTTTGGTGGCAAATCAACAAATTGCCATTGTTATCAAGCAACAGCCCGAGAGGATAGGTTAACTGACAATTAGTAGCCGCCCCTCCGTCACCTCCATAGCCAACCGTCCCATTCCCCACGCATGTAGTTATTATTTGCGAAGACGATGCATATGATAAAACAAGGGCTGCAATTAATAGAGTGTAAAATTTTTTCATAGCCGTTTTAAAATTGGAATATTCGATAATAAAGTTAGGGATTTACAATAATAGTTGTACTGATTAGTGTTTTTTGGTTGGTGCGGTGGTTTTGAAAGTCGCGAGGTCCCATCGAGTTTTGTTGGGGGTGGAATGGATCGCAATTGTCAGGTAATTTGGTGGTTATCAATTTATACGCTGTGTCTTCCTGTGTCACTGTGTCTATCTGTGTCTTTTTAAGGGTGGTGTTAGTTGAAAGGGATTGCCAACTTTGACACACAGTGGGTGGTTAAGCTCATGTTGGGGCTATTGAAGTTCGTCACTCTGAGATTGGCTGGCGTGGGAACCAGAGGTTCAAACTACACCCAAATCATTTTGATTGTCACATGTTATCTAAGGCAATTCGCAAAAAAAATGCACTCGATGTGAGTGCATTTTTTTATTTCTTATCCGATGATGTTTGTGTGACATCAATATTGAATGGCCCTTTCCCTGCCGCCGAGCCTGCGGGGTACGCGGAGGTCAAGGCCGAAATTGACGAGGCCTTTGTAGCCGCAGCCTAACTCTACGAAGCCTGCTACCTGCCTGCCTACACGGATGCCAAATGGAGTGGCCTGGAAGCCATAGGGTTTGGCGCCTGAAGCGTCGGTCTGGTTGATGCCCACATTGGCGTCAGAAAAAATGCCTAAGCCATAAGATACCGATCCATATATCCTGATGCGGGTAAAGGCATCGCGGGTGTCAAGGTAGGCAACAGTGAGCTCTGGGGCAATGGTGGCCCAGCTACCGAAATTGGTAATATTTTCATAGCCAAAGCCTAGGCCGAGGGTAACATTTTTAGAGACATAGTAGCGATACGTGATATTGGGCACGCCGGTGGAATTACTGAACGGTTTGCCATTGGCAAGATTGTAGATACTCCAGTTGCCATAGCCTACAGCGATCTCGCTCTTGCCCTGCTGTGCAAGGGTGCGCGGGATGAAGGCAATGGTGCACAAAGCGAAACATAAAAAGAGTAATTTTCTCTGCATAAAGGAATCGTATTTAAGCGGTTTGACGCGTTGTTGATTATTGCAATGTGTTTAGAAACGTTAAAGATATGGCAAACTTCCATTTCTCCAAAACCTTTGCGGGAAAAGTATTTGAAGAGGATGAAAATCTTTTCGGATGCGGTAATACGTTATAATTTGCAGATATGGCCATGAAAAACCATTCTAATCCCTAAATTTGCCGCATGTACGAACCAGTATCCAACGAACAATTGATAGCGGTGGCCAATGAGTATGGCACGCCCGTGTATGTGTACCATGCCGAAAAGATAGCGGAGCAATATAACAAGCTTACCGACGCTTTTAAGGGACATCCTACCCGTTTTTTCTATGCCTGCAAGGCGCTGACGAACATCAATATACTTAAGTACATGCATGGCCTGGGTGCCTTGCTGGATTGTGTGAGCATCAATGAGGTGAAGCTGGGGCTGATGGCTGGTTTTCAGCCTAAGGAAATATTGTTTACGCCGAATTGTGTAGACTTTACCGAGATACTCGAAGGGGCGGAGCTCAACGTGAATATAAACATAGACAGCATATCTATACTGGAGCAGTTTGGCAACAAGTTTGGGAACAGCTACCCTGTGTGTATCCGTATCAACCCGCACATAGTGGCGGGGGGTAATTATAAGATATCGACCGGGCATATAGACAGCAAGTTCGGGATATCGATACACCAGATGCGGCATATAGAACGGATCGTGAAGACAACGGGGCTGCACGTGCAGGGATTGCACATGCATACGGGCAGTGAAATAAAGGACATCGGCGTGTTCCTGCAAGGGCTGGAGGTGCTGTTTGACATAGCTACACATTTTAAGGACCTGGATTTTATAGACCTGGGCAGCGGCTTCAAGGTGCCCTATAGGGAAGATGAACACGAAACGGATGTGACCACGCTGGGCAAGCGTGTGACACAGGCGGCGCAGGAGTTTGAAAAAGAATTTAACAGGCCTATACAAATATGGTTTGAGCCGGGTAAGTACCTGGTGAGCGAGTGTGGCTCGTTCATAGTAAAGGCGAATATCGTGAAGCAAACAACGGCTACCGTGTTTGTGGGTGTGAATTCAGGCTTTAACCACCTGATACGCCCGATGTTTTATGACGCGTACCACCGCATCAGCAATTTGTCGAACCCCGATGGGGCGCAGCGTATCTATACCGTGGTGGGGAATATTTGTGAGACGGATACTTTCGCCTGGGACCGCGTGCTCAATGAGGTGAGGGAAGGGGACTACCTGGTGTTTCATAACGCAGGGGCGTATGGGTTTGAGATGAGCAGTAATTTCAACTCGCGCCTGAAGCCGGCTGAAGTGATGATAAAGGATGGTAACGCGCAACTGATAAGGAAGGCAGATGTGTTTAATGATCTGCTGCGGAACCAGGTGGTTTAGAGGTGGGGCAAAAGGTAAAAGCCAAAAGCAAAAAGTGGTGGGTTGTTGGTTGAGTTAACAGTAGCTGTTGTTGAGTTAAGGCGTATCTTTCGCGGCAAGGCCGGAGACGCTCCGAAAAATCGAGGGGTGAGTGTTTTTTCTCAACAATTAAGGTTGCCTGTTGCTGCATACACACATGGCTAAGTCAAGCCTAAAAGTAAAACGTTGGTCCCACCCCGGACTAACATCGCGCGCCGGTCGCGCGGAGGACTTCCTTTACCGCTTCATAGGTTTTTGCTACGAATGGTGCAAGGTCTTTTTCGGCGATCCAGCGGGCCTCGATTATGTTTTCTTCTTGCTGGGGTTGCAGCTTGTCCGCAGAGGTGCCGGTCATTTTATACCATGCCGTGCGTTTGAGCAGTTGTTCGTGGTTTTGCTCGTAGATGTGGTAGGTGTCGCATATCTTCCCCGCCAGGGCCAGGGATTGCAGGCCCGTCTCTTCCGATACCTCGCGCAGGGCGCAGTTTTCAATGCTTTCGCCCGCATCCAGTTTGCCCTTGGGGAGGTCCCACTTGCCGCGCCGGTAGATCATCAGGATTTCACCTGCTTCGTTGAAGACCACTCCTCCGGCGGCATCTAACGGGTGATAAATGGACTGAAAATGGCTGAATAAAGTTTCAGGCGAGGCATCTTCTATAATTACACCTTCTGTGTCATGCTTGCCCAGGCGTTCCACTGCTTTTTCCACAAGCTGGGCAGATGAACCGTGAAAAACGACATAGTTCTTGTATGTGGTATTTTCTATGATGCTTTTCTCTTTATCGCTAGTGAGGATGATGAGTTTATCGTTGAGGTATATCTTACGGGTGAGCTCCATTTGGATGTTTTTTTATAAGTTGCAGCGGGTGAACAATTCGGTTCTTTCCCTGCATTTTTGATAAATATACGGTAATTATGGGCATGCGCCCCACAAACTATCGGGATTACTTTCTACTTTTGAACTTTGACAAAAATATATGAGCACACAAAAATACTTTGCGGGAAAACTGTTGCAAATTAAAGCATTACAGATCAACTTACAAACTCCGTATACCTGGGCGTCCGGGTGGCGCTCACCGGTTTATTGTGATAATCGGAAGGTGCTGTCTTTCCCCTACGAGCGGGATTTTGTGAAAAGTGAGCTTGCCAATATGATCCTGGAAAAATTTCCGGACGCGGAGGTCATAGCAGGCGTGGCAACGGCCGGTATTCCGCATGGCGTGATGGCGGCTGACCTGCTGAAATTGCCCTTCATTTATGTGCGTGCCAAGCCAAAGGAACATGGCATGGGCAACCAGATAGAGGGTGTGCTGGAAAAGGGTCAGAAGGTAGTGGTAGTAGAAGACCTGGTAAGCACCGGCAAGAGCAGCCTGCAAGTGGTAGACGTGCTGCGGGAACAGGGCGCCGATGTGCTGGGTATGTGTGCATTATTCACTTACGGTTTCCCGGTAGCTGATGCGGCTTTCGAAAAAGCGGGGCTCCCATTGTATACCATCAGCAATTACCAGGCGCTAATGGAAGTGTGCGAAGAGCAGAACATGATCACGCCAGAGCAGAAGGCAACCCTGGAGCAATGGCGTGTGGATCCAGGCAACTGGATGGTCCCGACGGTATAACCACACCTTGGGGTGAGTGATTATTGTCCCCTAATTTTATGCAGATGCCATGGCTTCAACTTATCAGGTGGCAAAACCTGCTCATCATACTGATCACCCAATTGCTGGCGTGGTGGTGCGTGATATTACCCTTATCGCCGCAGGTGCTGACGCCGGTCAATTTCAGTTGCCTGGCGCTCTCCACAGTGCTGATTGCTGCTGCAGGCTATATCATCAATGATTATTTCGATGTAAAAATTGATTCTATTAACCGGCCCGAACGGGTGGTCCTGGCGAAGGCCATACCGCGCAAGCAGGCTATTGTATCGCACATCACCCTCAATGTAGCTGCAGTAATTCTGGCGGGGTTTGTTGCTGCGGCCGCACACCATTTGTCGTTGCTGCTTATCCAGTTGGGATCAATCTTGTTATTGTGGTTTTATTCTACCCATTTCAAGCGGATGTTCATGATCGGTAACGTGGTGGTGGCGCTGCTTACCGCCCTTACGGTGGCTACGCTGATCTTTTATGAGCCTGCTGTGCTGCGGCATTGCCAGTACCCGGCAATGGAGGAAACATCATTGGATTACCTCGATGTGAATCCGTTCTGGCTCCTCATGGTTTATGCTTTATTCGCATTCATGCTCAACTGGATGCGCGAGATTGTAAAAGACCTTGAAGACCTGAAGGGCGACGCTGAGGAGGGCTGTGATACGATGCCGGTGAAGTGGGGTATCTCTGGTACTTTAAGGTTTGTGCGTGTGCTGGGTGGTATTACGCTGGTGTATCTTGTATTTTGCGAACTGGAATTGTTTTCTTCAGGCAACAAATTACTGGGCCTGTATATCCTGCTACTGGTAGTAGCGCCAATCGTCGTTTGGCAGATCGGGCTGGGAAAGAAATTGACCTCAATCCATTTTCATCGCAGCAGTACGCAACTTAAACTAATGATGTTGTCAGGCGTATTGTCATTAATTGTTTATTATTGTATCGTATGGATCAGATCATATTAGCGTCGCAGTCGCCGCGCAGGAAACAATTGCTGGAGCTTGCTGAGATCAGTTTTGAAGTGATCATAGCCGACGTAGATGAGACCAATCCCCCCGGCATGGCGGGTGAAGACGTACCGGGTTTCCTGGCGCGGAAAAAAGCCGATGCGATAGCGCACCGGGCATCCGGCGCAATAGTGATAGCGGCAGATACAGTGGTATTGCTAGACCACCACATACTGGGCAAGCCGGAAGATGCTGCACACGCGTGTGACATACTGCGCCAATTATCCGGAAGGATGCATAAGGTGGTCACTGGCGTTTGCATCAGGAAGGGAGGCAAGGAGATGTGTTTTTCTTGCACCACTGAGGTGTATTTCCGTCCCCTGACGGAAGGGCAGATAATGCACTATGTGACCAATTACAAGCCCTATGATAAGGCCGGCGCTTATGCCATACAGGAATGGATAGGCGTGACTGGGATAGAAAAAATAAACGGGGACTATTATAATGTAATGGGCCTGCCGATTGGTGAGGTGATACTGGCACTGAAGCGGGAGTTTGGTTACGGCCAATAAGCGCAGCCTAGATCAGGCCTTTCAGATAGAGGCACTTCACCACTTTCAGCCGGCGATTGAGGATGAACAGGAAGTGTGAAATATGATCGCCGTAGGTGCTGGCATCGTTTCTCGCGTACGCCATCACGTAATAATAGCCATGGAAATAGGAGGGTTGGAACAGGGATATGATGAGATCGCCACGGGCTATGTGCAGGCGCGCAGAGTCGGTGATACAATAAAGGTTAAATTCTGATTTTTCAGGAACATCTTTTAGTTCGGTGTTGTACCTTTTGTTGGTATCTATCCAGAATTTTTGCCTCATGGTCAGGTAATTAATGGCCACGCCCTTTACATTGTAATAAATATTCTTTTTTTGGTGGGTGGTGTACTTCTCGAAAACGGGGTCATTTTTTAGGTCGTCGATGTTATTAACAAGGAGGGTGAGGGCTTTGTAATCGGGAGAGTTCAAAGTTAGCTGTCCGGACGCCGGCGGCCTTAGTAATAAAATAGCTATGAAAAGAATGCTCACTTTCATCATTATACGGAACTATCTACGTCCTTATTATTGGATTCCCAAAGTAAAAATACTGATTACATAACAACAGTTGGGGCTTTTTTTCAAGAAAAAGGGCAATGTCACTTGGATGATCATTGCCCTTCCTGAATATATTATTGCCGTTGAAAGCAGGCTGTTTACAGATATTTCTCGCCTTTGTTGCGTTTTACCTCGGCTACGTATTCCTTGATCTGTTGTTCGCGGTTGCGCTCGCAGATCAGGAGGATATCGGGCGTATCAACTACTATGAAGTTTTCAAGGCCCTGGAGCACCACTAACTTTTCGTTAGGCGCTTTTACCATGCATTGCGTGGCGTCTATTACCATCACGTTGCTGCCTATGACGGCATTGCCAAGGAAGTCTTTGTTGCAATTTTCGTAGGCAGATTCCCATGTGCCTAGGTCGCACCAACCGAAGTACGATGGGATCACAAAAACATTACGTGCTTTTTCCATGATACCATAGTCGATGGATATATTAGTGCAATGGGGGTACAGCTTGGTGATGGTCTCGCGCTCGGCCGGGGTATTGTACATATTGGTAGCCTGGGCGAAAACCTCAT
>Ga0364867_10393_pt1 | contig 25584 bp, 12 predicted proteins | sample ExccelAu500001D4_3_FD_206915 | JGI IMG/M metagenome (GOLD analysis project Ga0364867, IMG submission 206915) | Enriched cells from Trout Bog Lake Hypolimnion, Wisconsin, USA - BchlTB.Aug13.5000.01.D4 | ecosystem: Environmental > Aquatic > Freshwater > Lake > Hypolimnion/Profundal zone | place... | reverse complement strand
ATTTGAATGAGGCTTCTTCTGATGATAAATTGCAATTTGTATAATTTTTAACAGGACCGTTGACGGTAGTCAGCAGCAGGGGTGCGTCGAGGATCGTTACCTGGGCGCCATAGGTGTCTTTGATCTCAAATCCCGGACGGTTGTATACGATAAACGAATACCTGGCCACCAGTTGCTCAAAATTCTTCCAGCGATGGAGGTTCTGAAAGCTGTCGGCACCAATGATTACCGAAAAACGCTCGAGCGGAAATTTCTCGGTGAGATACGTAAGAGTATCGATCGTATAGGAAGGCTTGGGCAGATGAAACTCTATATTGCTTCCCCTGAACCTTGGATTGTCCTGGATCGCGAGGTTAACCAGGTAAAGCCGGTCGTACTCGTTGAGGAGCGAATGAGAATCCTTAAGCGGATTGTGTGGTGAAACGACAAACCAGATTTTGTCTACATCGGTATAGCCCGCTACATGATTGGCAATAATAAGATGGCCGGTATGGACGGGGTTAAAACTCCCGAAATACAATCCGATATGCATGTAGCAAAACTATGAAATACTGCTATGAAAATAAAAGGATTCAACATAGATAACAAAACAATATTCTGCCCACTGGACGCAAAAAAATATCCCATACTTTGCGCGTATGGGATATCTAAAAATCAAATAATTAAACGATCACTATTTTTCCACTACGAAATGGAATATGGTACTCGACTGGCCTGCGCGCAGGTTCAGCAGGTACATGCCGTTCGACAGGTTATCGCTGAGCTGTACCGATTCATTGACCAGTCCGTTTACTGCCGTTATCTTGCTTGTATACACTACCTGGCCGAGCATGTCGGTCACTTCCAGGCTCACATCTTCACTCGCAAGGTCACCCATAGTTCCTTTCAGGGTAAATGTGCCCTTATTGGGGTTAGGCATGAGCCTGATATTGGCACCCGATGCATTTACGTTGTGTACCGCATCATCGACCAGGCGGATAACAATGAGCTGGCTGGTAGTGACACCGCCGCAAGGGCCCTGGCTGGTGACCTGGCATACTATGGAGTCCAGATCGAAATACACGTTAAAATTAAGCGTATCGGTGGTGGCACCGTAGATCACATTGTTATTGATCAGCCATTGGTAAGTAGGGTTGGTACCGCCGCCGCTCGCGATGCTTGCCACGATCGTATCGGGCTTGCCTACAAAAACAATGGAGTCGGGGAAAGCATGGAGGGCCACTACCGGTACCTGGATCGGCTCGACCGTTACCACCGCAGCGCCCGACATAGAGTCATGGCAACCGGTAGTATTGTTGACCGCCGTAACTACATAGGTGCCGGTGGCTGTCTGCAGGCCGAAATCAAGGGGTGAATCATCACCCACGCGCGGGCCGCCCACACTGGTAGTGCCATTGTAGAGCCGGTAAGTAATACCGGTATCTGATCCGTTGAGTGATACATGCACACCGCTGTCGAGCGTACAATAGGTGCCACCGCCGTCTACCGTAAACTGGTTGGGCAACAGATCGATCGTAATAATCTTGTTGCCATACATTGTATCGGTACAGCCGGTTACGGTATTCAATGCCACCATGCGGTAAGCACCTGCAAGGGTAAAGTTGCCGAAATTGAGCGCCGAACCGGTACCTACCAGCGGGCCACCAATATTGAGGCCACCCAGCTGTGGCTGGTAGTTGACACCCACCTGCGAACTGCTGTTGCCGATAGGAACACCTATGCCGCCAGCACAATAAGAGCCGCCACCGGTTATGGAATCGAACCTGGGCAGCGGCAGCGCATTGATAATGGCACTGCCAGCCATATTGTTGCTGCAAAGCGTCGTAATATCGGTGGCAATCGCCGTATAGGTACCAGCCGCAGTATAAGGGCCATATACAAGAGAGCCTCCGGTACCGAGCATAGAGTCAACCAGTGTTACCCCATTATACAAGCGATACTTGACGCCAGGTACCGAACCCGACAACGTATCGCGGAAGGCTGTGCCGGCACAACCGGTACCACCGCCCGATACCGTAAACACGCCTGGCAGGCTGCTAATGCCAATGGTCACTGAATTGGCCATGGCGCTGGTGCAGCCCGTGGCCGTATCAGTTGCAATCACATTATAAACTCCTACTGTAGGGAAGATACCATAACTGATACCGAAGCCGGTACCCATCACCACACCTACCGGCGTAGCCCCGTTGTATAACTGGTACCTGATACCGACATTGGAACCATCGAGGTACACAGGAAGCCCGGCACCACCAATACAGTAGTTGCCACCACCGGCTATAGGGTACACTATGGGTAGCGGATGGCGTATCAGCAATGCAGCGCTGTCCATGTTGCTTACGCAACCGGTCGTTGTGTTGGTAGCCACTACGCGATAGGTGCCTCCAAGTGCCTGGTAGCCGAAGTCGATCATTGATCCCGTACCTGCCATGGTGCCTACCGGCACGCTGAAAGTATCACGATACAGGTTGTAACTGACGCCTGTCTGCGAACCGGAGAGCAATACCTGGGACCCCAGTGCTCCCGCACAGAAAATTCCATTTCCGGTTACCGTATCGACGAGCGGCAGCGGATAAATTGTGATGTTGGCATAGCCATTCATGGTATCCTTGCAGCCCGTGAGCGTGCGTGTAGCCACTACAGTATAGTTGCCCGGCGCGCTGAACAAACCGTAGTTCAATGCGGAGCCGGTACCCGGCATGCTTGTCAGTGCAGTGGTACTATCCTTGAATAACTGGTAGCTCACGCCGGTGTCGGATGTAGAGAGACCCACGTGGAAGGAAGTACCCGGGAAGCAGTGTGCTCCGCCGCCCGTCACCGAGTAGAGAGATGGCAGTGGCAGTACAATCACAGCACCCGTTCCAGCCATCGTATCTATGCAGCCATTGGCAGTGGTAGCAAATGCAGTATAAGTTCCCATACCCGACTGAATCCCGAAGTCGAGCAGCGAGCCGGTACCAGCCAGGGTGCCGATAACGGATCCGCCATAGATCAGGCTGTATGTAACGCTGGCATCAGAACTGCTCAGTTGAATATCTATACCGGTGGCACCGGAACAGAAACTGCCCGTACCCGTTACAGTGTATACATTAGCCAGGAAATACTCTACTATGTTCACGTTGCCGGTCATCTGCGCGGTGCAGAGCGTAAGCGTATCGGTAGCCGTTACTGAATAAGTGCCGGTGTCTTTAAAATAACCGAAATCGATGATTGACCCTGTACCGGCTACCGGGCTACCCACTGGTGTTGTGCCGTTGAAGTATAACTGATAACGTATACCGGTTTGCGATGCGCCCAGCCCTACTATGAAGGAATCAGGCTGATTGACGCAGAATGTGCCGGGTGTGCTCAAAAAACCGCCGCTTATCGTTACCGGGTAGGTGAATGGAAGCGGGTTCACATTTACGGTATCTATGCCGCTCATAGTATCTGCGCAGGATATAGTAGGATGCAGCGGATCATTGTACGTAGCGATGGCGATGTAGTCGCCGGGGGAAGCAATATTTCCGAAGTCGAGAACAGTGCCGGTACCGGGCAGGGAAGTAACGCTCGGAGTACCCGAAGCCAGATCCCACAACTGGTAGCTGATATTGGGCGTATCGGATTTGATCAGCTTGATGTCGAGGCCCGGACCATCGGCACAATCGGTACCTCCGCCTACCAGCGCATATACATTGGGCAGCGCCTGTATCCATACCGAATCATGCCCGGCCAGGTTGCTCAGGCAGCTGTGGGTGATGTCTTTGGCTGAAGCCGTATAGATACCTGCACCCGTATAGGTACCGAAATCTATCGGGCCGCCAAAACCGCTGTATCCCGAATCGATCACGGTACCGTTGAAGTACAACCAGTAGCTATCGGCCGGATTGCTCGTCGTAAGCTGAATATCGACGCCCAGGCCACCGGCGCAGAAACCGGTATCACCGTTCCACATCTGGTTTGCCGGCAATGCGATGCGGTTGATGAGCACGCTGTCCATGTTCTGAAACACGCAGCCGGTATGCACATTGGTGGCTGTCATCACGTACATACCCGAGTCATGGCGCAAACCGAAGTCGAGCGGCCCACCGGTACCTGCCAAGGCAGGGCCTGCAGCAACGCCCATTGTATCGAGCTGGTAGCTGATGCCAGTATCCGAATTGCCGAAGATGATATGGAACCCCGAATCGGTAGCGCAGAAATAAGAGAGCGGCGCAGGCGCCGAGAAATAGTATTGTGCAGGCAACGGATTGATGACCACCACGGCGCTATCCTGGTTGCCCCAGCAGCCTGCACCATTCTGCGCCCTGAAGTAGTAAGTACCGGAGGCAAACACTGTAAACGGAGGTGTATTGGAAGTAGAAGTGCCATTGCTGATGGTGCCCTGGTAATACACCACATCAGTGCCGCTGGCTGTGGCATTGATCACGGCACTGTCGCAGAACGTACCGCTGCTGCCGGGTGCTGTGATGGTATTGGAGGGGAGTGCATTCACCGTCACGCTGGTCATATAATGGGCAGCGCAATTTGCACCGGGGCCATTGGTGACGGTCAGAGTATAAATACCTGTAGCAGCCGTTGTAGCATTACCCAGCGAGGCTACATCAGAATCAGCCGGAGTTACTGCACCGGGACCGGCCCAGGAATAGGTAGAAATGTTCGTAGGTCCTACGCCCTCCACGATCAGTGAGTCGCCTACGCAGAGCGGGCTGTTATTGGCCAGTGCCGGTGTTCCGGTAAAGGATGGTGCCGCATTCACCGTTACCGATGTAGTAGCTGTATTAGTCAGTCCATTGCCATCAGTGATCGTGAGCGTGTAAACTGTGCTTGTAAGCGGGGCGGCCGAGACGGTAGCTCCTGTAGTAACGGTAAGACCTGTGGAGGGGCTCCAGCTATAGGCATAGCCCGGGTCGCCGGTGGGCGACGAGGCATGCAGTGTGAGACCCGGACCCGGGATACAAAGTATGGTATCGTGTGTACTCACCACTGTAGGGTGGGTAGAATCGATACCGGTAAAATCGTTTGGCGGAGTTCCGGTAGCTATATTAATGCCCGTAGTAAGTGTATGTGTTGTAGTATTGGTGGGTGCATACAGTGTCCAGGGAGTGGTCGGCATAGGACCGGTAAATTGCCCCATAGACAGCCTGTTTTCGGTACCGGTAACGTCGCCTGGCACATATTGTGCAGAAACCGAATAGCTTGGCGCAGTGATGGAGCTGCTGATATCCAGGGTCCAGTACCTGTTGAGGTAGTTGGTAAGATTTGCATTGTTTGGATGCTTGATCTTATGTACCTGCACACCTGCATAAGCGCCCGTAGCATAGGCCCCTGATCCGCTGAAGTTGAGTGTGACGGGGCTGTAATTGAGACTGTCGCCCACGGGAAATAAGAACAGGCCATCGGCGGACATCAGTTTCCTGACCTCTGTACCGGAATTGTCAACGATCATATTACTGTTGCTGAATGCACCGGGCGCTACGGCCGGTGCCGACTGACCCAGCACCAGGGTATCTGCACCGAGGTAGAACAGTCCACTGGTGAGCGTCAGCTGGCCGTTTACGGTTTCCGACGAATTGGTGAGCTGCAGGTGATTGTTGTTGTTCAGGGTCAAACCATTGAATATCGTCGGGCCCATGATCTGCGACATTGCCGGCACCGGGCTGGGCACAAAAATCACCGAGCCGCCACGTGCATTGAAAGCAGCAATACCGGGAGTGTTGATCCACTGGTTGGTAGTAATGCTGTAGTTGGACGTCGAAGCGTCGAGTACTGGTATGCTGGTCAGGTAGGCGCCTGCGCTGTCTATCTGCACGGTTTGCACCACCGGGGCCGAATTGAGCGTGATGGTGGCTGCATTCTTGTGCACGTTGAACAAACCGATGGTGCCGGGATTGACGGGCAGGAGCTCGTTGCCGGTTGTCACAGCCAGGAGATTGGGCCCGAGGTTGATATACTGCACGGTAACCGGAAACACATAGCCCGGCGATCCGCCCAGAGCCCCTGAATCGACCTTTACCCACGAATTGCTGTTCATGCGCAGACCGCTGCCATTGACAAACGTACCTCTCTCGAGGTTGAGCGCTCCGTTGGTTTCAAAATCGAGCGAGTCGGAGAGGGTGACGCCGGCAATATTATTGATGGTAACGGTACCCGCATAGGTAGCAAGTGCCGGAGCGGCGCCTGCCGGGCCCCTGAGGGTATCGGGGAGCGAAAAGCCTGTAACCTGCGGCATTGTGCCGTTGTAGACATAGTTGCCAAGCTGGCTGTAATAAAACGATTCCAGTTGCTGCAGGGAAGAATCGAGCCCGCCGGGATGAGCGGTATAAATAGTAGCGCTGTCGGCAATCACAAAACCAGCCGAGTCGCCGGAATTGATGACATTTGTGCCACAATAGAGTGTACCATAAAGCGTATCGATAAAATCTTTATACCCTCTCCTTGGCAGATTTACGTTTGCGGCCAGGCTCCTTACGCTGAGCCGATCAAAGGTTATCGAAGTACGTCGACTTACGGTATCGCTTGTCCATGAAATCTGTTTGTACGTAAATGGCAGACCGGGGACGCCTGTATTGTCATTAAACCTTATATGAATAGCCTGTGAATCGGTTGCCGAAAAGATGAAGGAGTGGTCTGACACGAACAGATTCCCAGCAACATTGATCGTTAAATCTTTTGAAACAACTGATGTGCCAATAAACGAGGTATCGCTTAGATTCAGACTTCCGCCAATATTAATTGTTGCAGCGACGCTACCAACCATTCTCAGTCGTTGTGTTCCAACACCCCCTGATCCAAACCGGCTCAAAAAAACAGATCCGCCCACAGTCCATGTTTCTCCGCTACCGATACTCACCGGAATGAATATCTCCCAGTAAGATGAAGCGCTTGCAAAATCGGCCGGAGTTGGATGGGTGGAATTGGGAACCGGGTAACTGGTGCTCCAGGTAAGGGGATCGGTAACGTCGCCGTTGGCTACATTGGCATAAAAGACGGTAATGGCTCTAGAGAAAAAACCAAAGCAGCAAAAGAGCACTAATAAGGAGATCTTCTTCATAACAACAATTTTAAATAAAAAGAATAGTGTTTAATAAGTGAAGTGCATTTTTCCCGATAAACTACGGCAAGGCATGCCTTTTTCGCAAAGGCATAATACACCATTTTAAATCTGCAACTAAAATACGTGTTTTGTCGCATATAAAAAATAAAGTCCTTGTATATAAAAAACAAACAACTGTTTTTCAACCAGATATTACTAAAAAAGTAATCAATCGTGAGTCAGCTGCTTCGAAGATCAGTAGATTATTTTACTGTTATTTTATTTCAAAATTATTTCCGTGCGGTAGCCACAACCTTTCCCTTGAATGCTAAAAAATGGTGCATAGATAACAACATTTATCTATTATGTGCAGAATATAAATTTATAAATAATAAATATTTTTATTTGCATTTTTAACATGTGTTTAAATTCACTACTATAAACATTTATAAATCAGCTATTTTTAGCTACAATGACGGCGAAAAAAATACACAGGTATCGGTAAGCCAATTTAGCCGCAAACCTCACTGCCACATTCACCCACAAACATAAAGAGACGCAATACGGTACCACGCTCGGAAAGAAAGCCCGGGAGGGCGTAACAGCAGGCAGCAGGCTACTAACGCATATGCAGAAATCCTCTTAGCAGGCAATTCCATTCTGCTTCAGAAAGACCCAGCCAGGCGGCTGAGGCATCCCGGTCGGCCTCCGGGTTATTGCCAGTCGGCATCTCATTGCGGCCGTGGTAGGTCGACTTCAAAAGCTGATGATCGCGCGCTACCACCACCGTACTGGTTGCTTCGCAGTAGCCGCCTGCTGCTGCGGCAGGGGCAGAAGAAGGGCGCAGGTGTACCGCAAAAGACTCGCGGTTTTCATCGGGATAATCGTCGTATTCTATGGCTTCCACCACTACCCAGTCGTGTATCGCGCCGGATGGAGAATCGCTGCCAGGCCTGCCTATCCTGATATGATCGCCCTTCCGGGCCCGCCGGCCTACCAGGTGCCCATGGCTATCGGCCAGCCTGAACTGAAAAGGGATTCCGGGACAGGCGTTTTCCCAACGATTGATGTTCCATAATTCTTCCTTGGCCGACACAAACAGATCTTCGGCTTCATCGATGCCGGCTGCAGCTATTTCGAACGCAAGGTCTTTTTCATCTCCGGCGAGCTGGTCGGGTACCAGGTAGTGATTTTGCGGCGTAATATCAGGTTGTTCGTTGGAAATCACACTCATATAAAACAATATTTAATTACTATATATACTCCCGGTACTGCAATTTAAATTTTTATTGGGTAGCTTCCGTTGATATTATCCAATACTTTTGCACAAACAATTAACAATGGGCATTGCAGATACCTTACAAAAAATGAAAAACGAAAAGATGGAAAACAACCTGAAAGCGGGGCAGGAGTTCCTGGCAACCAACAAACTGAATCCGCGTGTGACCGAATTGCCGAGCGGATTGCAATATGAGGTGATTGTGGAAGGCAGCGGGCCAAAACCAACAGCAGCCGACCGGGTAAGCTGCCACTACCACGGCACGCTGATAGATGGATCGGTGTTTGACAGCTCGGTGGAGCGCGGGCAGCCGGCGGCATTCCCGCTGAGCCAGGTCATAAAGGGCTGGACAGAAGGTGTGCAACTGATGAGCCAGGGGAGCAAATGGCGGTTTTTCATTCCCCCGCACCTGGGCTATGGCGACCGGCAGGTTGGCCCCAAAATAGGCCCGAACAGTACCCTGATTTTTGAAGTGGAATTGCTGGGCATCAACTGATCTGGTCGTGGCATTCTACGACCTGCCTAAACAGGAACGGGATACGCTGGTTGCCTCCATACAGCTGGCCCTGGCCTTTGATATCCGGAATAACGGCAGGCAGAACCTGCTGCGGTATTTTTCGGATGGTGACACTTATATACGGAAGACAGCCTACCTGGCAATCGGAAAGATTTACCTGGCAGATGATGCCATGCGGCCAGCGGCCCTGGCAGCCCTGGCCGAGCTTCTGCGCCACGACGATCCGAAGGTGCGGCAAACCGTGGTAAATGCTGCCGGGGAAATAGGCAAAACAGACTTCTGCGTTGTCCGGTCTTTTTTTGATACCGGCCTCTTTGACGTGCATCACTCGGTCAGGAATGCGGTCATCGGGTCGATGAAAAAAATGGGTAAAAAGAATCCGGGACCCGTACTGGATTGGTCGGGGCAATACCTCCATCACCCGGATAAGGAAATACGTCGGGAAATCTGCCATGGCATAGAGCTGCGCGGACGCACACACCCGGAAGACATACTACCCTTGCTGCGTACACTGCAATTTGACAAAACAAAGCGGGTGCGCTGGACGCTGGTGCATGTAATAGGCCAGATAGCCTATAAAAAAGGTTGCCTGGAAAAAGTAATGGACGACATTACTAGCTGGGAAAATAAAGACCTGGTTGCCGACGCCATTGAAGAGATCATCGATGTGCACCACCGGTACCGCAATTTTTCTTATTACACGCAGGACGAAGCGCGGGAATACATCGGCAACCGGATGGCCAGGTAATGAGCGGTCTCCTGGCCTGGCAGAGCGGGCTATGGGGTCTTTTCGAGTGTCACTGCAACCGCGGGGGCAACATAAACTGAATTGGTATCCCCGGTATATGTATGCACGACGATGCTCATGGAATCCCTGTTGTCAGCCTGGTGATGCCTTAGCAGCGAATCAATGTGCGTATAATAACCCGTATAGGTATATAAAAATTGCTTTTGAAGCATCCCGGCGCCCAGCGGGCTATAGCTGAATCCGGAATCACTCCTGAACAGGAAATAGTCGCCAACCGGGCCTGCATAGGGCTGAGCCCCATACAGTACCAATGAATCAAAAATGCCATTCAGGACGGCCGCACCATGTACACTTCCGGCAGTGGCCGTGCCCCATATGGTGTTTACCTGCACCTTCTTCATTTCGGTTTTCTTAAACACAAGGCTTGGTGATGGGTCGGGATAAGCAATCGTATAGTCGGTATCAGTCACCCCGAGGGTAGCACGATAAGTATTCGAACCTATCTGAAACGACAGCGGGTAAGTGCCGTTATCAAGGACTTCCAGATCAACGAAAGCTGTTGCAGGAGCGGATGCAGCTGCAGATGGCTTTGTGCTTATGGCTGTAATATCGCCGAATGCGACCGTAATATTGTTTCCGGCGGTAGTCAACAAGTACTTAAGCGTGTAGTTGCCGTCGGGATAACTCCCCGTATTGCAACTCAGGATACAGGTAGCTTTTCCACCACTCTGGGTGCTTTGCTGCATTTGTATCGTTACCGGTGAGTCAATCTGAAAGGTCCCATTGCCCGATTTTTTGCAGGAAATGAAAGAGATCATCAAAATGGCGGGGATAAGAGCGTACAGATTCATAGGATTCATATTCAACCGAGTTAAAGGACAGTATTAAAATTAGGCAATTTGTAACTAAACGTCGATAGTTGATTTTAATTGCATACCATAGCTAGTCCAACTTCCAAATACCAAATACTTAATTGCAGCGGAAGAATTACTTTTACCTCCTAAATTGTACAGCATATGCAAGCCTGGAAAGATTATCAAGCTGAAAATAAAGACCGTTTCCTCGAAGAATTGTTTGGCCTCCTGCGCATACCGTCTATTAGTGCCGACAGCGCGTATAAAGATGATGTGGCACGCTGTGCCGAAGCCGTAAAAGAACATATGGAGAATGCGGGATGCACGAACGTGGAAGTTTGTGCTACGGCCGGCCACCCCATCGTGTATGGCGAGAAAATCATCGACCCTACCCTGCCCACCGTGCTGGTATATGGCCACTACGACGTGCAGCCCGCCGAGCCTATCGACAAATGGACGACACCGCCCTTTGAGCCACAGGTGCGGGATGGGAAAATATACGCACGTGGTGCGTGCGACGACAAAGGGCAAATGTTCATGCACATCAAAGCCGTGGAAGTAATGGCCAAAACCAACTCCCTGCCGTGCAACATCAAGCTGATGATAGAGGGAGAAGAAGAGTCGGGAAGCACCAGCCTGGGCAAATTTCTGGAAGACAACAAAGAACGCCTCAAGGCCGACATCGTGCTGGTATCTGATACGTCGATGATCAGCATGGAAACGCCGTCGATAGAAAGCGGTCTGCGGGGTATTACGGCCGTTGAAATAGAAGTGACGGGACCCAACCGCGACCTGCACAGTGGTGTATACGGCGGCGCTGTGGCCAACCCGCTCAATATGCTTTGCAAACTGGTGGCATCGCTTCACGACGAAAACGGGCACATCACAGTACCCGGTTTTTATGATGCCGTGGTGGAACTCAGCGAGGAAGAGCGCAAAAAACTTAACCTGGCGCCGTTTGACATAGCCGAATACCAAAGCGACCTGGGCATACAGGAAACCTGGGGCGAAAAAGGATACACCACGCTGGAGCGCACCGGCATACGCCCTACTCTTGACCTGAATGGCATCTGGGGCGGCTACCAGGGCGAAGGATCCAAAACCGTGCTGCCATCAAAGGCTTTTGCGAAAATAACCATGCGGCTCGTACCCAACCAGAAACCGGCCGAAATCTCTGCCTTGTTTGTGAAGCATTTCAACAGCATAGCCCCCGGATGTGTGTCGGTAAAAGTGACTCCGGGCCACGGAGGAGATCCTGTTGTTACGCCAACAGATTCCCCTGCCTACCAGGCAGCTGCCAAAGCCATACAAACTACTTTTGGTAAAGACCCGATACCAACAAGGGGTGGTGGCAGCATTCCAATCATAGCGCTGTTTGAGAAAACACTGGGCCTGAAAACTGTGTTGCTTGGCTTCGGGCTGGATAATGACAATATCCACTCCCCCAATGAGAAGTATGATGTGGCCAATTTCTACAAAGGCATTGAAACCATCCCGTACTTCCACAAGTATTTTGCCGAGTCTTTTAAGTGATCAATAGTTCGCAGAAAAGCATCGATCTTATCAGCCCCATTGATGTGGGGCTGATTTATTTTCCTCCAAACCGGTGTAACAACATCTAAAAAATGGCCTGACTAAAACGTGCCTGGAAAATTTATAAATTGGCCTGTCACATTTTCACCCGCCACGCGCTGCAGCCAGCCGCCGAAATGCCTATTTATCTATAGTCAATAACTATTAAATGGCCGAAGCAAGGGCAACACCAAATTACATAACGTTATTTTTTATTATTTACAATAATGCAAAACAATGACTTTAAAAATTAAATTATCATAATTTTTCCATGAAGCCATCAGACGGGCGTCAAAGCGGCCAAAAAATCTTTTCAAAATTCACCCGCATTTTAACCTAAGTACAGTTTTTGATTGTCATTTTATTAACAGCATTTAAACTACATTTGTGAGACTTTATTAAGTAATAAGACTATGTTGAGATTCATGAAGAATAAAATTCTGATACCTTGTTTGATCATTGGCGCCCTGGCGGCTGTTGTCTCATTTACTTACACCCGCACCAGCGGGCAATCGTCGGAAGATAAACGCAGGCTGGTACTGGAAACCGTGATGAAAACCATCAACAGCGGGCACTATTCGCCGAAGCCACTCGATGATACTTTTTCCTCCAGGGTATTCAAAATGGTTGTCAAAGAATTTGACTATGACAAGCTCTTCCTGACCCAGAAAGATATGAAGATGCTCAACACTTATGAGTTTCAGATAGACGATGAAATCCGGAATAACTCAATTGAGTTTTTTGATTCGCTTGACGCGGTTATTATCCGCCGCATCAAGGGAGCTGAGAAGTACTATCCCGAAATCCTCAAAAATCCATTCAGCTTCAGCAGTAACGATCAGCTGCAGCTCAACTATGACAAGGAAGAATATGCACGCGATGAAAATGCACTGCCGGAAAAATGGCGCGAATACCTGAAATATCGCGTATTGGTAAAATATGTGGACCTGAAAAAAGAACAGGAAAAAAAGAAAGAGAACAAGGATTCTTTTAATGCAAAATTCTATACTGATGCCGAAATGGAAGCCCAGGCAAGGGAAGACATCAAGAAAAGCTACGACCGGACCTTTGTAAAATACAGGAAATGGAAGGATGACGAAAGGTTTATGTACTACATGAACGCCATCACAGAAACCGAGGATCCGCACACTTCGTGGTTTCCACCGGCAGACAAGGATGATTTTGATGTAACCATGAGCGGCAGCTTCTTCGGTATCGGCGCCAAGCTGAGCCCGGAAAATGATAAGATCACGGTCTCCTCCCTGATTATCGGCAGCCCATCGTGGAAGGGCGGCGAACTGAAAGCCAATGACGAGATCATAAAAGTTGCACAGGGCGATGATGCACCTGTAGATGTGAGCGGTTTTGAACTGAACGATGTTGTAAAACTGATACGCGGGCCCAAGGGCACGATTGTGAAGCTCACGGTAAAGCGAACCGATGGCTCGACCAAGGTGATTGCCATCAAGCGTGATAAGATTGAAATTGAAGAAACCTACGCACGGTCAGCCATCATCAAAAGCCCGGACGGGCCAATAGGATACATCTACCTGCCCGAGTTTTATGCCGACTTCAACCATACCAGCGGCCGCAACTGCTCTACTGATGTAGCTGCTGAAGTCAAGAAACTGAAAGACGCGGGCGTGACCGGGATTATACTGGATCTGCGCAGCAATGGCGGCGGCAGCCTGGGCGACGTGGTAGACATGGCCGGGCTGTTTACCGGCAAGGGCCCCGTGGTTCAGGTTAAGAGCAATCATGCTGCACCTACCGTACTGCCTGCACAGCCGTCTGACGGCACATTGTATACCGGTCCGCTGGCAATCATGGTCAATGAGGGCAGCGCATCAGCCTCTGAGATCCTGGCGGCCGCCATGCAGGATTACAAGCGTGCTGTCATCATTGGTACGACTACCTATGGTAAAGGTACGGTACAGAAAATGGTTGACCTCGACCAGTTCATCGACCCGATGATACGTATCCGGATGAACAATGATACGGCAGGCGCACTGGGCAAATCGCTGGGTTCGGTAAAACTGACGATGGAGAAATTTTACAGGGTGAACGGCGGGTCTACACAGATGAAAGGTGTAACGCCCGACATAGCAATCCCCGATGCCTATGACGGCTATGATGAAGAAGACCTTGGCGAGCGCCACAACAAGTCGGCACTGCCTTGGGATGTGATACCACCTGCCAACTACCATGTGACCAACAGCGTGGGTAATCTGCAGCAGCTTTCGCAGCTCAGTAAGAGCCGGATTGCGGCGAACCCGACCTTTAAGCTGATCCAGGAAAACTCGGAGTATTTCAAGAAGAAAAAAGACGAAAACGTGGTGTCGCTCAATGAGGCTAAGTACCGCAAGGAGCAAGAGGAAATCAATGAGAAGTCTAAAAAAATGGAAGAACTGCAGAAAAAAGCTGTGGTGCTCGATCTGTCGAACACGCCGGCAGACGAAGAAAAACTGCTGGATGATACAAAAAGATACAGCGACAGCACCGCCTTTAATAAAAATAAGGACTGGCTGAAAAATGTCAGCAAGGATATTTACATCTCTGAAGCCGTGAATGTGCTCAATGACCTCAAAAAATCGGGTGTGAGCGTCAACATGGGTAGCGGGGGCATGAAGGAGTAATTCTAAAAACCAGATTCCAGGAGGGCCATGAACTTATTCATGGCCTTTTTGATGTCCCCCCGGCAGGATCGCTACTGTCATGGAACCAGGCAGGTACATTGTAGCCGAAAAGAACATTTCTTTAGCACGATTATCCCAAAACAACCCTCACCCGACCAATTAATTGAAGATCCGTTATATTCGCGAAGACCGAATCGTTCGGTGATCCAACAGCAGGTCTATAGTCAAACTACTTATTACAAGCCGGGGCAAAACAGCCATCCGGTTTCAAGAGCTGCTACCGAGCTGTATATGCCGACCGTAGCTGTTTACACTTATGAAAACCGCTAATCGCTGCACAGGTATAGGGCCGACGAGGCTTACCAGGTAGGTGCCGACAACGAACCCCTGAAACCCTGCGTGGATATGGATACTCTACTCGCGATTGCAAGAAGTCGGGCGCAGCAAAAACTGCAGAAATAGCCCCGGAAAAACCTTGCTGATCCGGCTGCTCAGCGTTCCGCCAGCTGGAAGGCCAACAGAACTTTGTACTTCCAGCTGCACGGATAGCCGTTAATGTGGACGTGCACGACCGCTATCAAAGTGGAAATGAAAGAGAACAAGAAAACGGACCGCACCTATGCGCACCAGGTGGGCGCCGCGCCAGGGCTTGCTCTCCAAATGACTGGGCGGCAACGGTGAAAAAGTACGCTAAAACCAGCAATTGTTCATTATTGCCGCCATGAAGATGGAAACCATAATAACAGCTACCTTTGATGCCACGATCAGGCACAACGAATTGCCGGCGGTACACTAGTAAGTACCGGCGACCTTGTGCTGGAACTACAATAAATCATGCGCCTACTTTCCCTGCTGCTTACTACTAGCTTGATGTTGCTTCATGGCCTCGCAGCCCCTGCGCAGTCTATGCCCGGCACCCGGGCACCTGAACCAATCGGGCACCATCCATCTTCCGCCCCGCAGGCAGATACCGGCATGGTATACTACCACTACCTGGTACCCGAATTCTACTTCTATAAACCAAGAAAACAACTCGATACGACCTTCGAATTTTTCTGTTATGATTCGCGCGATACCGAGCTAACGGTGGTATATAATTACGATTCCGTCTTTTACTATTCCCTTTACAAGAGCTATACAGATTCCGCGCATACCTACATTGACAAGGACGGGGTCAGCCAGTTTCTGCCGGTAGCCAGTATCATCAAGCGATATGACCGGGTAGGCAGGGAAAAATGGATGACCATAGAATATCCCGGCAATAAGTATGGCGAGCTGCGGGCATTCAAAAATGTAATAGTAAAAACCGATACCGAAAGGGTCCTGAATGCCCATGGCGATACCATTTACTCCAAAGTGTATCACTACTATAAACTGCTGAAGTAGCGCTAGCTCCACCTGGCTGCCGCCGCTGCCAGCGACACTTCATTTCCGGTCAGCACTGCCAGCCTGTCTATCACTCGTTCCACCAGCGCATCCGGGCAGGACGCTCCCGATGTCAGCATCACCCGGACAGGCCTTGTGGCCGGAAGGTAACTTTGCGCTATCTTTTCCGCATGCGTATGCAGATCAAAGTGCCGCAACTCTGCGGCCGACAGCAGGCACTGCTCATCGTTTATAAAGTAGGTAGGGAGTTTCTCCTCACACAATTCCACCAGGTGCGATGTGTTTGAGCTATTGTAGCCGCCTATCACCAGGGCCAGGTCGGCCGGTGCTTCCAGCATGGTCCTTACCGCACTTTGGTTATCATTGGTTGCATAGCACAACGTATCCCTGGTATCTGCAAACCGTTCGGCAGACTGTTCAAGCGGCGTCTTAAAATAACCAAGTATCTCGCGCTTCAGAAAATCGGCAATTGCCTGTGTTTCACTAGCCAGCATAGTTGTCTGGTTCACCACCCCGATGCGCTCCAGGTCGCTACCCACGTCAAAACCCTCAGAAAACTGCCCTTCAAACTCGAGGTAGAATCCATCCGCAGGTACCTCGCCGCAAATGTATTTTGCTAACCGGCGAGCCTGCTCCATATCTCGCACAATCACTGTCGGTGTATGCGCCCGGCTATGGGAGAAAGTCGCCCGGGTCTCTTCGTGGCCCGGTTTGCCGTGTACTATGATCGTATAGCCATCATCGCCGATTTTTCCGGCACGGTTCCATACTTTTTCCACAAATGGGCAGGTAGTTTCATAGCGCGCGGGATCTATCCCCTTGCTGCGCAGCAAATCCTCCAGCTCCAGTGTAGTGCCAAAAGCCGGCACGATGACCACATCATCCTGGGTAACTTCGTCCCAGTTCATCAACAGGCGTCCGCTGGTATCCATTATGAAGCGTATGCCCAATGCCTGCAGATCTGCATTTACTCCCGGATTGTGAATCATTTCACTGAGCAGGAAGATGCGCTTGCCCGGGTTGTCCTGCACAGCCCTGAAGGCGATCTCGATAGCATTCTCCACACCGTAACAGAATCCGAAATGCCGTGCAAGGATCACCTGTAAAGAACCAATATCCAGCATAGTAGGACTGAAATCTTTTTTCATCCTGTCGTCCGCTTTCCGGCTCGCCTTTATGGCGTTTATCAGTGGGCTCCGGTATTGTTCCGGTACATCAAACGATTTCATCAGCTGCAAAATTAGGCAATGTCAGCATCCCACCCCGTTAAAAAAATTAGGAGCCCCTCAGATTTTCACTCGCACACATGCAGCGACGCACTAAAATCAACAAAACTATAGTCCACCCTCCGCACCGAAGCGGACAGCATAACACAATTCACCAAGTATTAGCTTGCATCACCCCCCGCAGTAAACCGCCAAATAGCACAAAATCGAAATCAGTAGAACCTCGTGTCAAGTTAAAAGCCGCGGCCAGGTGCAGGCACAGAATCCTGGGTGCACTTCAGCACCTAAAATCGTGCCAATACAAGCTCAGGAAAACCGCTGATCATTTAATTCGCTAACGCGGCTCACGCAGCATCAATTGCATCCGTCTGAGAAGAAAGGCGCAGAATAACCCATAATATGCTGCACACTCACCTGGAAATCACTGACCTTAAAATGATCGGCATAAGCACAAATATGATTACACAGCAGCGCTGCATTGAAATCGGACGCCTTATCGCACACTTGCGTTGTAAAGCCTGGCACGCCCGGCATGAGTTGGGTATATCCCTTCGCAGCCGTAATTTTCGCAAGCACGTCTACCGCCATTTTTATGGCAATGGGTGTCTTAATAGCAGGCTCGTAAATATGGGCAATTTCGCTCAGCATATCCGGTTCAAAACCATGAGGCACAACATCATGCGCATTCCACACGCGCAACGTAGTTGAACCTAGCTTGGAAAAATAGTAGTCGGAAAACGCTTTGTCGCCCGGTGTAGCTCCGGCTGCCGCGAGTACAGAGACCAACGGGCTTACCCCACCTGTAGACCACATGTTTATGGTATCAACAAGGTAGAGCGCATAAGCAGGCGCCAGTGCACCGCCCAGGCTATGACCGGTAACGACTACGTCCAGGGCAGCAGCATTGCGCAAATAGTCCCGTGCATGCACGTGCAGGTCGCCATTTACCTCAGCCATAGAGGTTAGTACATTCAGGCCAATAGACGTTCCCAGCGAAGTCATAGGGTGCGGATCCATAGCTGAAACATAGGGCCAATCTACTTTAGTGACAATCAGAAAATCCTCCAGGAACCAATCAAGTAATGACTTGCTGTCTGTACCGGCTATGGCAACCACATGCTTCCGGGTATCTGCATGCTCAGCAATGTACATCGTATTCAAAGCCCGGCCTTCTGCTGCCACCACAACGGGTCCCCAAACGCGTTTCCAGTTACCTATCTGCCCTATTACATCTGCATTGGAGAGAATATTGTCGATTGCGGCCCTTGTCTGGTCGGCAATTTGCGGAGCGGAACCGGTAAATGTGCTCCCGAGGTTGGAAATAATATTAAGGCAGAAAACCTGCTGATCGTCCGTGTAAGTTGCCATGATATGAAAGTGTTAAGCTCAAATATAGCCGATAGGAGCATACGAATCAGGCTATCCTGCCGAATTCACAATAAATTTATGTTGACCCAAATGATGCCGGCAGGCCGATCAGTAAGGACAGGAGCAAAACCAAAGCAGGCTATCCGTGGATAGCCTGCTCATGATCGTTCAACAAATTAAAATCAATTATTTCTCGTGCCTCAAAGTCATGATTACACGGCGGTTTTTGGCACGGCCTTCAGACGTAGTATTTGGCGCTATAGGCTCTTCTTCACCATGACCAACCGTGATCAGGCGTTTCTCGTCGATACCCATTTCTTTCAGGTACTCTTTTACAGCCTGTGCGCGTTTGTAAGACAATATCCTGTTGGATGACGGGCTACCGATATCATCTGTGTGACCGTCGATGATAATGTACGAGCTCTTGTTATCGTTCAGTTCCAGAACTGCTTCTTCAAGAATGTCGAGAGAAGATTCGTGGATCTGTGTCTTACCAAGATCAAACAAGATAGGCGTAGAAGGATCGATACCCGGCTCTTTCACAACAGGAGGGGGAGGAACAGGAGCAGTCAGGGTAACATCAGAAGTTCCGCTGGCGGTACAATTGTTGATTGATACAATGATGCCGGTATAGGTACCTTCACAAAGATTGTCCAGCTTAACTGTATTGTCAGATCCTACGATACCGTTGAAAACAACCTGCGGACCGCCGTTGAAACTGTAATAAACGGTAGCATGCTGGCCAGGATAAAGGCCATTAAGCGTTATCGAACCGTCGCACTTGCCAACAGCTGAAGGATTAACCGGGTTCTGAGAAGATACTTTTACAACCGGATCAACCAGGGTAACATTTGGACCAGAAGCGTGGTGAGAACCAACTGAAGCCACGATATCCGTATAGCTTCCGGCGCACAAACCGGTAATTTCTACCGAACCATCCTGACCAACTGTACCAGAGAATGCGTTCTGCTCTATACCGTTCATTTTGTAACGCACAGTAACCTGGCGGCCGGGATACAAACCATGAATCATGATCGTACCATCACACATACCACAAGTAAAGGGTCCCATCTGGTCGATAGATGTGATAGTAAGCGGCACTTTCCTGTCGCCCAGGTAAAAACGTACTCCCAGGTTACCACCATAGGAAAGATCATTACCTGAAGAAACACTCTGCATAGATGAATTGTACTCGCCAACCGTGTTAGTCAACTTATAATTAGTAGGTACGTTGTTATTGAATGGCTGATAAAGCAGGTAACCACCTAAGTTAAGTGAACACCAGTCAGACAAAAACAAATTGAAAGTAGGCCGGAAAAGGAAACCAACTGAACCAGTGAGGTAAGACACCGAACCTGTGTTAGAATTTGGCTTAACACCCAGACCTACATTGTATCCGTGCTCCGCTTCATTCTGGAAATAAGTATTGAGATTACCACCCGGATGCTCTGTCAGATAATGATCCTTCGTGATCAGGAAGTCATTAGGATTAGGCGTAGGGTTGTTATCATATACGGTTGGCAATCCTGATGGCGGATTGGTGAACTGATAAATAGCCTGGTAGTCAAAAGAAGCATTCGTATTGTAGTTGTTCTTGTACTGTACGTTGTACAGGATACCTGCATCAGCAGAAATACCGACACGCTGCGCAAAGCGTTTTTTGTACTTCAGCAACAAGGGTATATTGATGTTATTGGTAGTAATCTTCTCCGTAATCGGCTTGTTGGCGGTTATAAGTTGCCTGAAAGTATTACCGTTGTTGTCGGTAGACTGATACTGAACATTAAATGCATCCAGCCTCAGGTCGCCCTGCTGGTATAAATACATAAGCCCGGTACCGATACCGAAATGAGACTTGCCGCCGAAGCAGAAGAAACCCAATTCAGCATCACCTCCATAGGAGATGCCATTACGGAAAGAAAGATTACCGGTATTATTATTAATTCCGTTGGTATAATTGCCGCTGGTAGATGCTACAGTAAGATTCTGAGTGAGCACACCACCAGTTAAGTTCACATCAACAACCCATCTGCTTAACATGCTGTCCGTCAAAAACCACCTGTGTTTGTGCTTTGGCTCATCCGTCGTTTTACTATTATCGGTCGATTGTGCGATGGCTGTTAAAGCTCCATTGGCAGCTATCAACAAGAAAAGTATTCTTTTCATCTATGCGAATTTAATTGTTGAAAAAATTAATTTTTAATAAATCTTGTTGTAGCAATCTTGACTCCCTCACGGTAGCAATCTACAAGGTAAGCGCCTGCTGGTAACGAAGCAACATCGATGGAAGCCTTATGGTAACTAAGTGGCTGCGCTGCAACTTTCTGACCGAGCATATCTAAGATCTCCACGTTCAATTGACCAACAACTGATGAATTAATTTCAACATTCAAAATCTGCGAAGTCGGGTTAGGGAATACTTTCATATCCGTAGTGCCCGCCTGAATCTGTGTAACTCCCGATGGTGCATTGTAATAAGATTTCTGTAAGCAACCATTCTGGGTAGTCATACACCAGTAGTGATTGTCTGTGAAATCAGGACTAGCATTGGTATAACTCTGGTCGATTTCACCAACCAGCATCGTTGAGTCAAGCGTTGTCGCATCATCATATCCCCACTGGTAAGATGAATTAACACTGGTCAGGCAAATGAACTGGCCATTGTAATAGATAACCTGTGGATTTGCGGAAGCTTCTGAACCTACATTGTAAGTCAGTGAATTGCTGATGACGCATCCATATCCGTTGACATTTGAATTAACGCTGATGACAGCCTCACCCGGATGATCAAAGTTTACGAGCACATTCTGGTTGTTCTGTCCCTCAGAGAAAATAGTTGCATTGGTAGCGCTCCAATGATAATTTACATTTGATGCCTGCAGCGGTCCTGCCCCGAAATTCTGGAACATTGTCTGGTTGCAGGGGGTAAAATTATCGGGATAGATAACGATCTGTGGAATCTGAGGCGCAGGATTGACAGTCACACGCAAATTCTGTGTACCGAGATTGGTACAGCCATTGATCGACAAACGGTAAATATAAGTCACCGTCTGTGGCACCAGCACCTGGTCTACCAGTGTTTCGCCGATAACGCCATTACTGTTTGTAACACCAAACGTTGCTCCCGGAGTTATGTTGGCTACTGCCGGACGGTTCCAGGAATAGAGTGCGCCAGGTGTATAACTCGAAGGTGTATAGTTAAAAGGTGAACCGCTGCAGACAGTGGCCGTATAAGGCGGATTGAGCTTCGGAGTCGGATTAACTTCAACGTTTACAGTCTGCGTGTTATGACATCCGTTTGCGGTAATAGTATAGGTGTAGGCCACATCTACCGGAACATAGGTAGAGTTGATAAGCTGCTGGTTAGGATTACCGTTTCCAGTCTGTGCAACAGCATAGATACCGGAGATATATGGACGGAACCAGCTGAAGGTAGCGCCTGCTGTATTACTCAACGGAGTATAATCAAAAACCGCGCTGTCGCAGAGTGCAGACGGCGTCAGTGTACTGCTCAGCTTTGGCCTTGGATTAACTGTGAGCATCACTTTTTCTGTACCCACGCAGCCGTTTGCCATCATGGAGTAGTAATACGTATCAACCACCGTATGAGTTGTCGTATTTACCAGTGTTTCCATTGGATTTCCAGAACCGGTTTGCGCAGCATTAGAAATGCCGGTTACCGTATCGCGTACCCAGCTGAATGACGTAGTTGCAGTATTGCTTGTAGGAGCATAGTTGAAAACTGTGCTGTCGCAAACAGATGGAGTAAGCGCACTGCTCAGCTGTGGCCGTGGCTTGATAGTTTCAATCACGCTGGCGTGGCTTGTACAGCTACCATAAGTGGTCAACGTGTAATTATAGGTCACGTTAACCGGGTTAGCTGTTGTGTTTACCAGGTATTCGCTGATTGTATTGCTGGTAGCACTGGCAGCGGAATTGGAGATTCCGGATACGAACGGCCTGTTCCAGGCATAGGATACGCCAGGCGTAACGCTATTGGCCACGTAACTAAATACCTGGCTGTCGCATACCGGCAACGGAGTGAGTGTAGTCGTAAGCACGGGCGAAGGATATACCGTAACATTTACGGTTTGATTGTAAGTACATCCATTGGCACCCAGCTGAAACTGGTAAGGTACAACCACTGAATCTGGAGTTGTGTTATGGAGTGTTTCCAGTGGGTTATTGGCACCGGTAGCAGGCAGATTGCTGATGCCCGCAACGGTATTGCGGTTCCAGGTAAACGTGGTTCCGGAAGTTGCACTTGCAGGCGCATAATTGAACACAGTATTATCACAGATCGCAGCAGGCGACAATGTCGTGGACAGCTGTGGTTCCGGGTAAACAGTGGTAGTTACCGTCTGCGAATAAAAACAGCCATTCGCATCGAGTGAATAGATATAGTCGACTGAAACAGGCGAGGAAGTATTATTATACAGTAACTCCATTGGGTTACCGGTTCCGCTTGCCGGCGAATCGATGATACCGTACACATCAGCGCGAGACCAGAAGAACGTCGTTCCGGTAGTAAGGCTGGTAGGTGTGTAGTTGAACAGCGTACTGTCGCACATAGCGGGTGGTGTCAGCGTGCTGTTCAGCGTTGGCGTTGGATTAACCAGCATCGTGAAACTTACTGGGCTGCCACTACAACCATTTGCAAGGGGAGTAACCGTGATGAGGGCAGTAACCGGATTGGGCGTGCTGTTGACCGTATTGAAAGATGGAATGTCGCCTGCACCATTAGCAGCCAGGCCGATGCCGGGATGATCATTAGTCCAGTTGAAGGTAGTACTCGGTACTGCACCGGTAAAGAATATCGTAGCTGCTGTGTCGCTGTTGCAAATAGTCTGATTCAACGGCGTATTTACATTAGGTATTGGGTAGATTGTTACCGTAAAGGGATATAAAGAGCTGCCACATCCTACATTATTGAAGATCTGGATCCAACCGTTATAAGTATTCGGTGGAGCACTCGCAGGAACATTAATCGTGATTGGTGAAGTTGGTAATACGGCACCGGTTACGGGCACAAAGCCATAGAAACCTGCCGGGCCATCCCACGTAATGTTGTAGCTACCAGGTATTACATAGTTGAAAGACGCGATACCAGCACCGATATTATATCCGGAGGTAAATACTGGTGCAGTAACGAGGCTGGGGCTGGCATAAGATGATCCGCCGCCACCGCCGGTCCAGATTCCACCGCCACCGCCATAATAACCACCACCGCCGCCGCCGGAAATACCCTGCGTGCTTCCGTCACCGCCGATGCCAAGAGCGCCGTTTTGACCAGGTGTCCAGCCTACATAGGTAGCCTGTGCGCCGCCTGAAGATAAAGTAGTATTACCACCACCGGCATGCGAACCACTTACGTTGTTGGCGCTGCTGCCACCAACCAGGTTACCACCATTTCCACCAGCAAATGGGCCAGGCATGTCCCAACCATTGCCTCCACCACCACCTGCTACAGCTACCCTGCTGGCCAGTGTACTACCGTCGAGACGAATATCGGTAGCACCGCCACCTGCACCGCCACAACCAGAAGAATAAAAATGTGCGTTACCGCCGCCGTTTGCACCGCCCAGCGCTCCTGAAGGAGAACCATTGGCACCAACGCCTCCGATAAAGAGATCAAGCAGGTGACCGGGTGTTACGGCCAGCGTACCCTGTACGCGACCACCATAGCCCGGATTGGGTGCACCGCTGTAACTATCGCCACCACCGGCTGCACCCTGTATATCGAAATTAATAGAGTTAACACCCGGAGGAACAATGAAAGAATCGTTGGAAGTGAAGGTAACCGAAGTAGGCCCTACATTTGCCAAAGCCGAATACGACAACGTCGTAGTTGTAGTACCGGCACATACGGCAGGCACAGCTCCAACTATCATAGAAGGACTTGGTGTCACAACGATGTTGATGACTGTCTGTGTGATCTGGCCATTGGCATTGCTGTCCTGTATGATGATCACATCGGTAAAATAACCAGAATTAGGCGTGTACGTAGGATTTGCACCCGCGGTAGTTAAGACACCACCATCTGACGCGCTGGAAAAAGGGAAACCGGAAAGCGTACCATTGGACGGACCTGAAACAACTGTCCAGGTTTCTGTGACTCCATACGACGGATCAGAAATAGTTAACGCTTCACCTAATGAATCATACGCTGAACTCTGGCAAACGGTAATGGTCTGGCTGGCCCCATGTACAAAAACGGGCTGAGCCTTGGTTACAAATGGCATGCCAAGCAGCAACAAGCCGGCAAATAGGAACGACCGCACCAGGCGGCTTCCTTTCACATTTTTCTTCGTATTTGCTGGTCTTGCGTAAAGATTTCCTGATCCCATATCAATATAGTTTATGAAATAATGCCGAAAAATAGTAAAAAAACAATCAACAGCAGCTAATTTCTCGATTTTTTTTAAAAAAAAGCGGCTTTCTGTATGACTGCGGTGTAAATCTATAAAATAAAAAGTTTGCATCCTATAGTCTCGCCTGTTTTTTCTGAAAGTCATTAGCTCCCGGCCTTCGCACCTATCTACCCATATAGTAATAGTAGATTATAGACTATGGAAGAACTCATAATTTCTAAATCAACTTCAATTATAGCTTCCTTGTTTCAATAATCATACTAGCGGGATAGGGAAGATACGCACTGCGCCAGGTTACAGTGCGGAGGATTTTTTCCTAATTAGAATTATACCAAAATTTAAAAATACTTATAACACTTCGATTATCCCATACCGAGCGTGCCGTTTTATATGAGTTTTGAAAAATTTTGGATAGAAAAGTGGCTGGAATCATATTTTGATTACCTTTGCGCCCCTGGCAAGTCTTATACGGCCAGCTCCTGCTGAATCCCCCAGGACAGGAATGTAGCAAGGGCGGGCGGTTGTAGCGGTGCGATGTGAGTAACTTGCCAGTTTTTTTAAAAAAAATTAGATGCCCCATTTTATGGGGTATTTTTTTGCCCTGCTAGCGCCCTG
>Ga0364867_10391_pt1 | contig 25618 bp, 22 predicted proteins | sample ExccelAu500001D4_3_FD_206915 | JGI IMG/M metagenome (GOLD analysis project Ga0364867, IMG submission 206915) | Enriched cells from Trout Bog Lake Hypolimnion, Wisconsin, USA - BchlTB.Aug13.5000.01.D4 | ecosystem: Environmental > Aquatic > Freshwater > Lake > Hypolimnion/Profundal zone | place... | reverse complement strand
CAGACCAACCAGCCGTGGTTCGCCGGCATGGACAGCAAGGCCGCGACCGTGTTGCGCGGCCTGGGCCACCAGTTTGAACTTGGCGGCACCGAGGCGCTGGAAACGCCCGCGCTTTGGGATGTCCCGGAAATCAGCAGAATGGGCGGTCTTGAAGCGCTCAAATCCGTCGGACAGCCGGTCAACGTGATGCGGGATGCCAAACAAAGATTGTTCGCGGCATGAAATTGAGCACCGTAAAGATTGGGGACGCCGCTTACACGACGAGTGGCGGAACTCCGCCGAGAGGCAATAAACTTTTTTACGGGGGTGATATACCGTGGGTTAAGTCCGGTGAACTTCCAGACGGAGAAATCACAAAAGTTGAAGAACGAATCACAGCTTTGGGCTTGGAGAAGTCAGCAGCCAAGATTCTGGATAAAGGCACATTGCTAATCGCAATGTATGGTGCCACGGTAGGAAAATTGGGAATCCTTCAGTTTCCTGCTGCCACAAACCAAGCAGTGTGTGCAATAGTTCCAGATTCTAGGATTGATAACAGGTTTCTTTTTTACTGGTTATTGCATATACGTCGAAGCCTCATCGAAGCAAGTTTCGGCGGCGCTCAACCTAATATCAGTCAATCAACGATCAGGAATTTGGAAATCCCTCTTTTGCCGAAAGACAGGCAAATCCAAATCGCCAAAAAACTTGATGCCGCTTTCTTGGAAATTGACAAGGCACGGCAGGCAAGTCTGGCACAATTCAACGAGCTGAAAACATTTAGCGATGCCATCATTGCCCAGAGTATTGCGAAGTCTAAAACTTATTGCCTCGGCGACGTGCTGGAAGAAATAAAAAATGGTGTCGGTAGTGGTTGGAAAAGCTACCCAGTTCTAGGCGCAACGCGCCAAGGATTAGCGCCGGCAAAAGAGCAGCCGGGAAAGAATCCTGAAAGATACAAACCCGTAATTCCGGGAACTGTTTTTTACAACCCGATGCGTATTCTCATTGGCTCGATTGCATTCGTGGACGACGACGACAAGCCGGGAATTACCAGCCCAGATTACGTCGCGTTGAAAGGCAAAGCAGGCGTCGTAGATTCGCGTTGGTTTTATCATTGGTTGAGATCGCCGGCGGGTGAGAAGTGTATCAACTCGCTCGCACGCGGAGCCGTCCGGGAACGTATGTTGTTCAACCGCCTCGCCGAAGGTGAAATTGAATTGCCCGACATCACCGCCCAGGAAAAAGCATCCAAGTCGCTGACTCAACTCAAACCCATGCGCGCCGCCGTTCAAAAACAAATTGAGGAATTAGAAATGTTGCCAAAGCGAATCCTCGCCCAATCTTTTGAAAGTTAAAATGCCACGCGCCAAAAAATCTCCGAAGCAAAAGTCGCCCAAGACCATTGGCGGCACCCGCTCGCTTACCTCCTTCGTCAAATCCATCTGCGACGTCATGCGGCGCTCCAATTGTCAGGGCGCGCTCCAGTATGTGCCGGAATTGACATGGATTTTGTTCCTCCGCCTGCTCGACGCCCAGGACCGGCGCGATAAGGAAGCCGCCGAGGCCGTCGGCGAATCTTTTTCGCCCGCGCTGGCCAGTCCGTTCCGCTGGCAGGATTGGGCCGCGCCGTTCAAGGACGATCCCGCGCACCCCAAAACCGCCGAGGGCAAACCCTACGGCTGGAAACGGCAGGAATTGTTCGCCAAGGGCGATGGCAAGTTGTTTGATTTCATCAATGGCGAATTGTTGCCGCATCTTCACGGCCTCGACATTGATCTCAAAACGAAGTTGCCCAATCCCGCCGCCACCCGCCGGCAGCGCGTCATCGGCCGCATCATGTCCGCCGTGGAGCGTGTCCGCGTGGACAGCGAAACCAATCTGCGCGACATCCTCGACAAGGTGGATGAAATCAGCATTGACCACATGGATGATACCCACTTCTTCACCTTGTCGCAGGTCTATGAAGGCTTGCTGCTGAAAATGGGTGAGAAAGGCGGCGACGGCGGCTCGTTTTTCACCCCGCGCGAAGTCATCCGCGCCATGGTGCATACCATCCAGCCGAAGCTGGGCGATAAAATCTACGATCCTTGCTGCGGCACCGGCGGTTTTCTGGCGGTCGCGTATGAGCACATCGCCCGGAATCTCGGCAGCGCCCCGGCCAGCACGGACATTGATACGTTGAAGCACGACACGTTTTTTGGCCGGGAGAAAGACAATGTCGCGTTTCCCATCGCGCTCGCCAATCTAGTGTTGCACGGCATTGATCAGCCGAACCTCTGGCATGGCAATACGCTGACCAAAAAAGCCACTTACAGCGGCTTGTTTGACAATGCTCCCGCCGCCTTCAACGTGATCCTCACAAATCCGCCGTTCGGCGGCAAGGAAGGCCCGGACGCGCAAAGCAACTACGCCTTTGCCACCGGTTCAACCCAGGTGTTGTTCGTGCAGGAGATTCTTGAAACGCTGGCAGCCGAGGGTAATTGCGCGATTGTCTTGGACGACGGCTTTTTGTTTCGGAAGGATGAAGATGCGTTCGTCGAAACCAAACGCAAGCTGGTGGATGAATGCAGTCTGTGGGCCATCGTCGCCTTGCCCGGTGGCGTGTTCTCCAGCGCGGGTGCCGCCGTTAAAACGAATCTGCTGTTTTTCAGCAAAGGCACCAAGACTAGCAAAATCTGGTATTACGATTTGACCCATGTGAAGGTGGGCAAAAAATCGCCGCTCACGCTCGCGCATTTCGGCTTCGGCAAGAATGGCGAAATCCTCGACGACAGCGAATTGCCCGTCAGCCTCACGGAAACCTGGCTCGCCGACGAAACCAAGGAAGAAAAACATTTTCCTTCCTACGCAAAACTGCTCGCCAGCCGGGGCACCAAGAAAGGCGAAAGCCGCTATTCTTGGACGGTGGATTTCGCCGCCCGCCGCAAGCAGGCCCACGCCGACATGCAGCCGCACCTTGCCGAGGCCGAGCGAATCAAAGCCGAGGTCGTCACGCTCAAAGAAAAACTGAAGGCCGAGAAAAAATCCGACGCCAAGCCCGCCGTCAAGAATGCGGCCATTGAAAAACTCGAAACCGAAATCAAAGAGCAGGAAAAGCTGGCGCGCGAAGCCCAGGCCAAAGCCGACGCCATCGGTGCAACGGTGTTCGACTTGAAAGCCGTGAACCCCAACGCCGTGGTGAAGCTGGACACCCGCACCCCCGGCGAAGTCATCGCCAGCATCGAGACGCAAAGCCAGATCGTCGCCAAATCGTTGAAAACACTGCGTGGGTTGTTAGCCAAATGAATTTTTAGCCATGTTTAGGTTTTGGTTTTCCAATGAAAAACTGACAGACCAGGGTTTAAAACTTGCTTGGTTCGGGGTGTTGGTGACTTGCAGTGGACTCATCGTCACCGATCTTAAATGGCTTTCCTGGCTTGGTCTCGGGGGAACCGTTGCAGGGCTAATTCTCCGGCATCGGGCAGAGCATCTTAAAAAGCTTTACTCCTCGCCGCGGATATTGGTGACCGAGCAAACCGACAAAATCTTGCAGTCTTTACAGCAAGTTGCCAAACAACCGATGACCGTGGGTTACTTTGGCCAGGACTTGGAAGCGAAACAATATGCCACGCAAATTAAGAACCTGCTGGAGTCTGCGGGGTTTGCGATCATCAGGCTTGAAGGGTTCATGGTATTCAGCTTGAGCCATGGTTTAGAACTGACGGTATTTAGTTCGTGTTCGGACAACTCTACCGCCATCGGCATTCGTGATGCTTTTCAGGCTGCGGGAGTTTCCATCAGGATGGAAACCAACCCAAACAAAATGAACCCAGCCATCAGTTTGAATGTTCACGGAAAGCCCCCGCCAAATGAACCCCAAACCGCCCGCGCGCCGGGTAAAACATGAATACCGAGGAAATCTTGAAGTTGTCAGCCGCCGTTCTCGGTTGGCTTACCGCCATCGTCGGCTGGATTGTCGGCGTGGTCCAGTGGCGCAAAAAACGCAAAGCGGAGGCCGAATTGAAACTTATTCGTCGCCGCGCCGAAGCCCCGTATCTGGCACCGTCAGGCACATTCTTTACAGCTCTACAAAGATTGAGTGAAGACAATGAAATCAGATTTTTTAAGGCAGGTATGGAGAATCTTCTCTGTTTTGAGCGCAACGAGGTTGATAAAAATCTTGCCCCGGACAATCTAGTTTTGTTCGTCATTGAAAATTCCGGCCAGGCTGCCCGGCGGGTAGCGGCTACGCTCGACGGCGTGCCAGTCGAGTTGAATCGCGAGCCGGATATTCATGACGCAAAGGGCCTGCAATTCCTCGAATACCCATATCAGCCCGCCAAACACGGCCAGAAACAAAGGCTGGTCATCGAGTTTGAATCCTCCAGCGGCGTGCAAGACCGTCACACCTACGAAATTGTGCATGGTGTCCGTTCCTTGAAAAGAACCGACCCGCCCTGAATTTTATGGATGTAATTTCACCACCAGCCGCCGCTGTGGATCAGCCGGCAATAGCACCATCCATGCTCACCCGCGAGCAGTTGCTTGCCGCCCTCGACGCCCAAATCAAATATATCACTGACGAACGCCGCAGTGCCGGTTGGACGCGCTGGGCCATCTGGGGCGCGCTCGCCACGCTGACTTGGCTGGGCACCGACCTTTTTAATCACCCGGAACTTTTGCTGCCCCAGACCACCTTGCTGGCGCTGGGTATTTTTGTCCTTTGGCGATTCATGGAAATGGTCGCAACTTTATTTTCCCCGTCTACGCGGGCCAGTATCGCCCCGAATCGTTTCCGGGTTTTTGCGGAGGTAATCAGTTCGGCTCGGCTGGAGTTGATCGTCTCCGTGGCGCGTTATTTTTTGATTCTATTTGCGTTGGTATGGTTCGGCTTTGAGCATATAACACTTTTGTGGGTGTATGCGGTTGCCGCCCTGTTGTTCAATGGCGGGGTTTTCGCCTACGGAATTCTGCCACTGGCCTTTCCCACCAAACATCAAAGCCGGGTGATTTTTGAAAATCTGCCGACATTCGTTGCCATGGGCGTCCTGCTCGGCGCTTTGATTCAAGTTGCCATTGAATTAAAACAGTTCTCGCCTGGACTTAATCTGTCGGAAGTGCGCCTTGCCATAATCTTCAATGCCGTTGCCCATTTGTTTAACTGGCTGGCTTCCGACACCAGCGCTGCCCCGCTGTTGGAGCATCTCAAGCAGGTTCGCCAGGATTTGGCTTTCGGAAGGATTTCGTTGGCTGAAGCCACCCGCCATGCGGATGTAACTCTTTCGGGATTAAAGCTCACGGAGGCATTGCATCCGCCTGTCAGCGCCGCTTTGGCCAGGGCCACCGAGTTGCAAGCGTTGTTGGCGACCCTGAAAGAGTTGACCATTGAGGCCAATAATCTGGTGGCTGCCATGCGGGAGAATGACCACGAACACCAGGAAAACGGCGAACGGGGTGCCAGGCTGATGCGTTTGCTGGACCGGCTTGATCAGGAACTCAATGGCGTGTCGGCTAAAAAAGCGGCGTTGCAAAGTGCGGTGGCCCGTCTTCAAATCAGCAGCCAGATCATCGTCATGTTTTCTCCCGAATCAAAAGCGGAAGTCGAGTCCATCACCGCCACGGTTGCCAATGCGATTGTGGCGGCCAAAAATGAAGAGACGACTTCCACCAAAAAAATTGCCTCCCTTAAAAGTGCCGCGAACGACCTGTCTCAACAAGTAGCCGGCCAGTGGGAGGCATTGAAGTTGGAGCATCCTAAAGAAACATCGGAGAAGGCTTAATCGCCGGTTTATTTTATGCCCCGACAAAAAAAATCCAACGCGGAGCTGCTGCTAAAATTGCCCTGGGGGATCAGTGCCGGGCTTGGTGTGATCGCGTTTGCCGCACTGCGCTGGGGCGTGCCGGTGTGGGCAGGCACCGACAACTCGCGCTTGATGTTCTCCAAGGGAATTGTCCCGTTGGCCCCATTGCCACTGCTGTTTTTCGGAGTTTTCGCCGCCAGCTCCTTCTGGTTCAGCCGTTACCGCCGCCGCTTGGTTGACGGTCAGACCAGCCTCGAATCACTCCGCAACACCCCATGGAAACAATTTGAATTCCTAGTCGCCGAGGCGTATCGACGGCAGGGCTACCAAGTCGAGTTTTCTCTGGGCCGTGGCGCGGACGGTGGTGTGGATTTGACCCTTCGCCGGGACGGTCGCATATCGTTGGTTCAATGCAAACAGTGGAAAGTCTTTTCCGTCGGCGCTCCGGTCATCCGCGAAATATTCGGCCTGATGACGGCAGAAAATGCCGATGAAGCCATCATCGTCACATCGGGAAAATTCACTCGCGACGCCCAGGACTTCGCCGCCGGCAAACCCATCCGTCTGATTGACGGCCCGCAACTTCTCGCCCTCGTCCAGTCGGTTCAAACCCAGCCCGCCATCACCGCCGCGCCGTCAGACTTAGCGGGTGCAGACACCGCCTGTCCGAGTTGTGGCCAGCCGATGGTGCTCCGCACATCGAAGCGCGGTGCCAACGCCGGCAACCAGTTTTGGGGCTGTTCCACCTATCCCGCCTGCAAAGGCACGCGCAAATTCGCAAACTCGGACATCTGATGGCTCGACTTAATCCAGATTCACGAAGCAAGCTGCAAGGAGCGTCAATTCTCGACGATCACGCTTGGCTTGAAATTGCCCGGACTTTGGGTCTCACCAAACGTGAATTGCAAATCGTCCAAGGCGTTTTCGACAATCTGCCAAAGACAGGGATAGCTCGGCGGCTCCAAATTTCGGATCACACCGTCCACACGCATTTGAACCGCCTTTTCACAAAGCTCAATGTCACCACCCGGACCGCAATGGTTTTGCGAGTCATGGAACAGATGATCAGCCTCACACGTTCCCAAACCGGCACGCTCCCGCCAATTTGCCGCCGCCATGCCGGTGGTTGTTGCCTGCACGACACGCCGGAAAATCCGCCCGCTAATCCGTAACGTAACCTCCGCTGAATCAGCAAACTTGGATTCAGGTGTAGGCCAAACAGCCGACTACTCAATTTACCGGATCCTGCCATAATGCCAAAACGCTGAAAAAGGCTTTGCGGCAGAAATAACCATTTGGTGCAAATGTTTGGAAAATAATATGAAAACCTACGCATTAAGGAACATCGTTGCGGGAATCCTGCTTTTAATTTTTCTCTGCGCATTCCAGTCAAAAGCATTTGCCACGGCTCCAAGCGCAACGACCCAAGCTGCCAGTTCCATTACGACCTCATCGGCCACCTTGAACAGCTATGTCAATCCGAACTCACTTGCCACCACGATTTATTTTCAATACGGCCTTACCTCCAGCTATGGCAGTTCAACTTCGCTCGGTGGCATTGGCACGACAGCCGGCAACTACGGATTCAGCATTTCCAGCCTCTCCGCCAACACGACATACCATTTCCGTATCGTAGCCTACAATAGCAGCGGCACAACCTACGGCAGTGACCTGACGTTTACTACCTTGGCAAATCCACCTTCGGCAACAACCCAATCTGCCAGTTCAATCACCACCAGTTCGGCGCAGTTAAACAGCTATGTAAATCCCAATGGTGCGAGCACGACAATATATTACCAATATGGCCTCTCGTCGAGCTACGGCAGCACCACAATTTCTGGAAACATCGGAACCAGTGCCGGAAACTACGGAACCTCAATTTCGAGCCTGTCACCCAACACGACATATCATTTCCGAATTGTGGCATATAACACCGGGGGAACAAGCTATGGAAGCGATTTGACGTTCACCACTTCGGCAAGTGCGCCATCCGCGACAACGCAAGCTGCCACATCTATCACGTCCACGTCGGCACAGTTGAACAGCTACGTTGATCCAAGTGGGGCAAGCACAACAATCTATTATCAATATGGCCTCACGGCCAGCTACGGCAACACAACCATATCTGGGAGCATTGGAACCAGCGCCGGTAATTACGGAACGACGGCTTCGAGCCTCTCACCGAACACCACATACCATTTTCGAATAGTGGCATACAATAATGGAGGGACGAGCTATGGAAACGACTTAACGTTCACCACTTCGGCGAATGCACCAGCAGCCACAACGCAGGCAGCAACGTCCATCACGTCCACTTCCGCACAGCTAAACAGCTACGTTGACCCGAGCGGAGCTACCACCACAATTTATTATCAATATGGGCTTACCGCCAGTTACGGTAGCACAACCATTTCCGGGAACATAGGAACCACTGCCGGAAATTACGGCACCACGGCATCAAGTCTCTCGCCGAACACGACATACCATTTCCGAATTGTCGCCTCCAATACTGGTGGCACGACTTACGGAAGCGACCTGACCTTCACCACATTGGCAAACGCCCCGACCGCAACGAGCCAGGCAGCTACGTTAATTACCAGCAGTTCGGCGCAGTTAAACAGTTACGTCAACCCAAACGGAGCAAGCACAACAATTTATTACCAGTATGGCCTTACCACTAGCTACGGCAGCACGTCCATTTCTGGAAACATTGGAACAACGGCCGGAAATTATGGAACAACCGTGTCGAGTCTTTCCCCCAATACAACCTATCATTTTCAGATTGTTGCTTACAGCAATGGGGGCACCAATTATGGCGGTGATCTAACGTTCGTCACAACCGCCCTTGCCCAAGCACCCACCGTTTCGACCCTAGCGGCGAGTAGCGTTACAAGTGTAAGTGCTCAGTTGAACGCGTCCCTCAATCCAAACGGTTCGACCACGACAGCCTATTTTGAATATGGCACTACCACGAGCTATGGAAGTTCGTCGTCTGTGGGAAACTTTGGAACCATTTCGCAGACGATTTCCTACACGGTTGCGTCTCTAGCTCCCGGCACAACTTATCATTACCGTCTTACCGCGTCGAACAGCAATGGCACAACCCATGGAAATGACCAGACATTCACCACCACCGGCACCGGTTCGCCGACGGCTCAAACTTTGGATGCTACATCGGTCACAACCTCCACAGCCCAACTTAATGGCAGCCTGAATCCAAACGGCATAAGCACAACTGCGAATTTTGAATATGGTCTGACTGCGGCCTATGGCAGCAGCACCGCATCGGGGAATTTTGGAACGACTTCCCAAAACATCGGATACACGATAAGTGGACTTGTTCCAAACACGACCTACCATTTCCGGCTTGATGCTTCCAACACTTCCGGCCCCAGCTATGGCGTTGATAAAACCTTCACAACGCTGCCTACCACCACCACGGCTCAAAACGCCTGGGTTTCCGGCACGGGTGGCATCGGATTGCGCTTGCGCGACGCCGCAAGTCTTTCTGGAAACATTTTACTCGTCATGCCCGAAGGTGCGGAAGTGACGTTGTTGAGCGGCACCCAGAGCGCCAACGGCTATCTGTGGCGAAACGTGACCTACAACAGCCAAGCCGGATGGGCAGACTCTGAATACCTTGTTTTCAATCCGACGGGAACTCCGACACCCCCGACCGCACCAGTGTCATTGCGCCAACTCCAATCGGACGACATCAGCCCAATTGCGGCGGCCGGGACAGCAACCACATCATCAGTTATTTTGGCGACGACGACACCCGGCACAAGTAGTCAGCAGTTTAGCGTGCAGGTTGAAGTCCGGCCCACAGGCACAACATTTTCAGTTCCGACATCCACGAGTTCCGCAGTTCCGGGAGGAACCGAAGCGCAAATTACTGTGAGCAGTTTGGCCAACCAAGGCTATCACTGGCGCGCCCGTGTTCTGGACGGAAATGGAGTGCCTAGTTCGTGGGTTTCCTTTAGCGGCAACGCTACGGATTTCACCGTAAACGCTACTTACCCGCCGTCTTCTCTTTTCACCTGGAGTCCAGCCCAAATTTTTATTGGTGATTCTGTTGCCTTCAGTGCCGATGCAACGGGAACCGGATTTACATATAGTTGGAATTTTGGCGATACGCAAACCGGCAGTGGAATTACCGCAAATCATACGTTTTCTCAAACAGGCAGCATGGTTGCGACGTTGACAGTAACCGATACACACGGCAACCAGTCGCAACACGCAGAGACAATTACGGTTTTGAGCAAATCATTGGTGAATGAAATTAACACCTTGGCACAACAAACAGAAGGACTCTTAGACCAAGTGACGCTTCAAGCACAAGATGCGGCAGTTGCTGCTGATTATTTTCAGCAAGGAGTAGGTTCCGCCGAGATGGATTCAGCGCATAATCTGTTCTTCGATGCACTCTCTGCAGGAATGCCGCTCGCCAATCTCAAGGAATTGCTCCAAACAAGCCTCCCGGAAGTAGCCGTGAATTTAGGTGGTGATGCTTTGCTAATGGCAGCATCCCATGTGCTTTCAGTAGAACACACAGGATATGGTTATCCTGACATATTTGTGCCCGGAATCTCCACATTTGTAACACAGAAAAAAGCCGAGATTGAGCAACTTCGCCAGCAAGCCGTTTCCGCCGCTGGATCATTAACGCAGGCGCAGTCTGATGCCTTGGTGCGAACATTACAGGCGCAATGGAGTGGAAATGTCGCTCTTTCGGGTGATTATTCAAGCAAGGTGAATTTCCCGGTGACGGTTTCACAGATGAAATCTACTATTGGAGATGGCTGGAGTTGGGTTAGCGTTGCCGGACTGGGGGTTGACCTTCTGACAGACGGTGCTTCAGCAGAGGTAGCGTTCTTGGTCAGCGAGTCGAGCGTTGTTGCCCAATCCACACTCGACCAATTAACCGTCCTTTCCGGGCAATCTACAGACTGCCAAATGTTGGTTTATAGCCTGAGCGCAGTCGGCCAAGCCACCTACACAGCAAAACGAATGTCTGATAATATTGAGAGCGGGCTTAATGCCGTAATTAGCGGCCAAGCAATTACGGCTCCCATGGGAACACTAAAAGTGCAATACTTTGCACCCGGATACCTACAGCAATTCGCTTTTGGCAGTCAATGGGTAACCACAGCAGCCTACGCGAGTGTAACAGTTCAGAATACGGGAACTGTTCCAGCAACTTTCCGAGTTGAGTCTGCTTATCCGGAAACACTTACTACGTCCCAATTAGGGCTGCCATTCAATGTGCCAGGATTTAATTACATTATCACCTTGTTGATGGTGGATGACGGCATTCTATTGAACCCGGGGGACCAAAAGACATTAACTGATTACTATGTCAAAGTTCCAGGTGGTCAGATTCCGCAAGGAGCCATCACATATACTCTTACAGCAAAGACTTCTACTAATTATTATCTTGTTGCAATACAAAGCGGTAAATTTGGCACCACATTGGTTGACACAAATGGAAACCAGATAGATCACAGCCAAATGCCGGATGTCACACTTGCGGCAGCCCCCGTTCAATCAACTCTTGTTCAATATGGTGACGGATTTTCCAAGTTGAACCTAAATGTCCGGAACACTTTTGGAGCACAGGTATTGCTGAATGTGCAGCAGCAACTTCCAGTAGGAACAGTTGTTGTTGATGCAGACGGAGCAAATGTTGGGGCTAACCAATTGGTGTGGGAATTGAATTTACAACCCGGTGATTCTCAATTTTACAGTGTCACATTGAAGTTGCCGACACCAGTTGGCCAGCCGCCGCTATCTAATACGGTGGTTTCAGTTTATGATACGGTAAATACCAACTGGCTCCAGTTCCAACAAGCCCAGGTAGCGGTTCAATTGGCTTCAACCCCACAACTCCAGATAAACCTAACCGGATTCAGCAGCGGCAGCTTTGGCATGGATTTGACTACATTAGTTCCGGGAGTCTATCGTGTTGATACGACAACCAATTTCATAAATTGGAATACCATTTTCACAACCACGAATACGTCCGGTGCGGTGCACGTTTCAGATCCGGCGGCAAAAAATCTTCCCGCCAAATTTTACCGGGGTGTGAGGTTGCAGTAAGCAATCTAGTGAATTTTCAAACCGTTGCCCCAGCTTTGCCGCTCAAAAATCACCGGATGGCGGCGTCGGTCTCGAGCTTGGCGAGCTTGGCGGAGTTCGCCAGTCCCGCCGTGACCGGGAGACGTGTCTCTTTCGCTATGCGTTGCCGGATGCCCTGGACATAATCCGTCGGCGTGGTGTTGCGCCAGACGTGCGTGTCCATGCTGGAAAAATCCAGAAATCCCCGTCAATGGAATACGGCACCAGCGTCGGCGCGTATTGCTCCAAAATCAAAAACATCTGGCGCGACAACTCGCGGTAGGCGTCATAGTGCGGGCGGCATAAAACCCCGGACGGGCAAAGCCGCTTCGCCTCGAAACAGGCCGTGCCGGTTTTAATGCCGTATTTCTTCGCCTGCCGGTTGGCCGCGATCACAATGCCGTCGCCGCGCCTGCCGCCGCCAACCCACACGGGACGCCCCTCCAACTTGGGATCAAGCGCGATTTCACAACTGGCGAAGAACGAATCTCCGTCAATGTGCAAAATGCGGTTGTTGCGGGCGCTCATCGGCAACAGACACGCTACCGCATCGCCCGCCGCCGTCCATTCCGAGTTGTTCACAAGTCGCCAGATTAACACGCGCCCCGGACAACGGCTGTCCAACCGAATATATCACTAAACTTGATTTTAAGTGATCAACTGTAAACGGCGGTTGTTCTCTAAAACCTAGAAACACCAAAGTTTTCAAGTCCCTCAACAACGGTAATTGCTCCGCAATTTCCGTCCTTTTCCGACGCAATCTTCACATGCGATTCGGTTAAACAATTAAATTCAACCTTCAAATTCCATATCACATGAACACCAACGAATTCACTGTTAAGAAATCCACGGTCATTTCCACAAACCTCACAAACACCGGCACGGAAATCTGGGCACGCGACGACGACGGACGCGAAACGTCCTATCTCGTCAACGACCCGACTTTCCGCGCGCGTGAGGGACACAGCCTCACCGCGATGAATTTCGGCATTCATCCGGTCTGTCTGCGGAACGACACGACCATGACCAAAATTCAATTGCTCACTGGCGAAGACCTGCTTGGCAGCGGTCCACAACCGGAAACTCGCCCTATAAAGTTTTGGGTTGCATGGGTCATCATCATCGGTTTCATCGGCCCATTCGTTCTTGGGATGGGGCAAGACATCGTCACCGGCATCTTCGGACAGTTTTACTGGCTCAAGTGGCTCGGAGACATTATCTCATTCATTATATTTTTGGTGTATCTGGCACTTGTCTTCGGCGTGCCTTACAAATTGATCATTCGTCCCCGGATTCTCCGCACCCAACACAGCCGGCGCGTCAAGGCGGCTGATGCTGCCATCGCTAAAATTTTTGCGCCACTCTGATCGTTAAGCAAACCGGTAGCTAACAGCGAAACCGTCTGACTTTTTAAAAATATGAAACTCCATCTTTTGATTCCATCGTTGAAATATGCTTGTTCGGTAGCACTTGCCAGCCACAAAGAAGGTAAACTCGGCGAACGTGCGGCGCTCATCATCGCGTTCGACAAGAATCGCGATCCGCAGATTCTGTTTTTTCCGGATACCAACCATCCGAAATTGCCCGTGGATTTCGTTTACGGTGTTGCGTTCGTTGACAGCGGGCTCTCCGGCATTTGTTCCACACTCAATGGATTTGACTTGTCCCACGAAGCAACCGCCGAGCGTATGGCGTTTAACGTTTTATCAAATCTCCACTTCATACTTTATGGATTGAAGCCTTCGCACGATCTCACGCTTGAGCTTGCAGGCAAGCTCGACCTGCACTCAGTCACCGGCATCACCTCAGCGATTGCCAGCGAGCAGTTTGCGGAGCAAAAAGCGGCGCCATTTCCCGCACTCAACCAACGGAATTGAAACCCTGTTTCATTATGTAAGTCCGAACCCTTTAACAAATTGTCACTATGACCACCATTAGCATACTCGCGCCCAGACCTGGCGGCGACAGCATCAAACGCGGCAGTGTCTATGACCAAATCACCGACCGCATCATCCATTTGCTGGAATCAGGCACCGCTCCGTGGCGCAAACCTTGGAAATCACAATCGGGTTTGCCACGCAATCTCGTTTCCAACAAAGCCTATCGCGGCATCAATGTGTTTTTGCTCCACGCCATGAGCTATGAGTCACCTTTCTGGCTCACCTACCGGCAGGCGTTGGAGCTTGGCGGCAACGTCCGCAAGGGGGAAAAAGCGTGCCCAGTCGTCTTTTGGAAACAATTGAAAGTTGAAAACCATAACACCGGCGAGCCGGCGAGAATTCCGCTGTTGCGCTATTATTACTGTTTCAATGTTAGCCAATGCGACGGGCTTGAAAAAATTTCTGCGCCGACGATTGAAACGCCTTTGAGTCCACCGACCAGGCCGGATGAAATCGTCGCGTTCATGCCGAACCGCCCCGAAATCAAGCACGGCATGCGGAGGGCATTTTATTCACCAGTCGAAGACATCATCGCGCTTCCCGACCGCAACCGGTTCGACACCGAAGCAAACTATCATGCCACGCTGTTTCATGAGCTCATCCACAGCACCGGCCATAAATCCAGATTGAACCGGCCAACGCTCACCGAATCAGCCGGGTTCGGTTCCAATCCTTACTGCAAAGAGGAGTTGGTTGCCGAAATGGGCGCGGCGTTTCTCTGCGGTCAGGCCGGAATCACCGACAGCACCCTCGAAAATTCTGCCGCCTACCTCAAAGGCTGGCTTGAACCGTTGCGCCAGGACAAAAATTTGATTGTTCAGGCGGCGGCACAGGCACAACGGGCGACGGATTTCATTCTCGGCGTGAAACACGAGGATTCACCGCCACCCACCATTGATTCTTAACCCAACCGGCCTCTATGAATAATTCAGATCAAAATGATTCCCCGTTTGGGGACGTAATTTATTCCTATACCCGCAAACAGGCCGTCGCCGACGGCGTGCAGGTTGAAGTCACCAGCACCGCCAAGGAAGCGGGCATCAGCTTCCCCGTGTTCCTGACCCGCTCGGTGTTTGATTCCTGCGTCGCCGTGCCACCGAATGTTCAGGGCCAAGACGAAGCCGGCCGGCTTTGGGACATCGTTTGGATGTTGCGATTTGCCATTAGCCGCAGTCGTCCCGGTTCCGACCGGATCTCCGTCGCCCTGTATGTTCGCAACGACAATCGCGCTGCCAAACTCGTGAAGCTCATCGCGCAATGTGGTCCGCTCGACATGAATGACCCACAGCCCGCCATCACCGTGATGATGCCGGATGAAGATTGAGCACGAACCTTCGCCGTCAGACCGGCAGGAATTATTCACGATCAAAACCGAACGGCACCGCGCGACTCCGTCGTGTCACCCGCCTCCAGAACAACCGGCGACCATGATATGAATACCACCTCATTCTTAAAACCGCTGGAAACCGCGTCCACCGTTGAAATTCTCGGTGAACTCATCGGGCAAACCGCCGCCGCCAAACTGTTCAGCACGTTCGGAACATTGACCGATATCGGCCGCGTCGGTGAAACGGAATTGATCCGACTCGCCGGGCTTACCCCTAAACGTGCGCGGCACATCAAATCCGCGATGGTGCTTGCTCAACGTCTTACCACGGACACGCCGCCAGCTAAACCGATTTGCGACACACCGGAGAGCGTTGCAAATATTCTGCGGGAAGACTGCCGTGGGTATCAGGTGGAGACTTTCCATCTGCTGATGTTGAACACGAGACGCCGGTTGATCCGGCTTGAGAAAATAACGCAGGGAACGCTCGACACCTTGCTCATACATGCGCGGGAAATTTTTAAACCCGCCATCCTCTGGAATGCGTCAGCGATTGTGATCGCCCATAACCATCCAAGCGGCGACCCGACCCCATCGGAAGCCGACATCAAGGTGACCCGCGACCTAATCCGGGCAGGTCAACTGCTCAAAATTGAAATCCTTGACCATATCATCGTCGGTCAAAGGAGCACCGAGCGGTCAAAGGATTACTCATCCATGCGGGAGCTCGGTTATTTTTATTCCTGATCACCATATTATGAAAACAGACCCAAGTCAAAATTCGGACTCCAATAGTCCGCCCACACACACAACCAGCGCCGGTGTCATACAAGCCAGCGTTTGGGAAACACAGGATGATACACATGGCCTCCGTCATAAAATTCTCGTCAGCCGTTTGTTCAAACGCGATGGTTCATGGCAGCGGGGAAGAAGTTTCTATGGCGACGAGCTCGCTGCACTGGTCGAATCGGTGGCGAAAGCCCAAAGGTGGATTGACCACCGCCGCCGTCAGTTGGGCATGTCACAAGCGCCGGAAGAGGCGGTCAGGTAATTTTTGCGCAACGCGCAATAAGTTTCGGGCAATGGAGGAGTCCAACCCGAAACCAAGGCCAGAGATAAGGCCAGGCCGGATGGCGTTACGCCATCCGGCCTTTTTTTTGAAACCGCGCGGCCTAATCGGCCGCGTAGGCAACTTAACTATCCGGCAGCGTGACCGTCAGCCACACCAACATAATCCGGTAAAGCGGTTCCAATTACTTATAACCAAAAATATTTTTTGCTGGGTCTTCATGTCCTGCCAGCCAAAAACATCTAAATCGCCTGTGTTTACAATGGGTTTGAGTGAAAATGGACAACCGAAAGATTTTTTGCGAAATGACCGGGTAAAAGTTAGGGACTGCTATAATCGAAGATAAGTGAAGTCGTGCCGGCGGCAAATTGGACCATTCCGGCAGTTCCGTGGGGCACGATTCACCCATACTAACTATGACAACCAAAGACTATAAACAGAAGATCATTGAGGTGGGAATTTTCCCCTCGAAGGAGATGGTCGCTGCCGTAAAGGAAAAGCACAAAAACATGGTGACCAAGACGCTGGTTATGGCCGCTTTCAAGGCAATATCCGCCAAAACCGTGAAACCCAGCTAATTCCGGGTTGTTGGCAATCGTGCGAAAGCCTCCTAAATGACTGCATTTAATGCACATAACGAACAATTGGCAGGCGGTGAAAGCCGCCTGTCATCCTTAATTTCCCAAATACCCATTAAAAATGTGAATACTCACTTCACAATTTTTGAAATTTTTCAAATTTCCTTGCTCCGCAAGCCTTTTGAACCCGCGCCACGCGCGGGTTCAACCCCTGCCGCTACCGCATCAGGGGGCAGGAAAAATTGTCATGTGAGCCGGGCTCTGCCCGGTCCCGGAAAGGCTCTGCCTTTTCATTCCGCTTGGCGACTCGGTTCCGTCTCCAAGACCTCTGGCCACCACGCCTACTGCCACCGCCACCGGTTTATACCGGCACCATAATTTTATGTCCACGCAATCCTATAGCTCCGTTTTCGGCGTCGTCAAACTTCAAACCGACGACGCGATTTCCGCCGCCGGAAATCATAATTTGCGGAACTTTTTCCACCCAAGAAATGCCGACCCGGCGCGCTTGGCCGATAATATTTATTATCACGGCTCCAAGGACAGCGACATTCTTGCTCTGGTCAATAACCGGATTGCCGCCGCCGGAATCACCAAAGTTCGAAAAAATGCGCTCAAAGCAATCGAGTTAATTTATTCCGCCGGGCCGGAATTTTTTAAAAAAATCAAATCCCGCGACGATTGGGTTAAAGATTGTCTCGCGCATGCCTACCGGGAGTTCGGAAAAGAGAACGTCGTTTTTTCCATTTTGCATCTCGATGAAACCACGCCCCATTTGCACGTCATTGTTGTGCCGATCCGCGAAGCGAAATACGAGGACGGGCGGAAATATAAAACCCATAAAAAGAACAAGTCCAAATTGGATTCCAAAGGCTTGTTTGAACAGTGCGCTCACGCGCGGCAGCACGGGCCGGTTGATAAAAAGGCGTGCGAATTTAAGCTCACAGATTTCACGGATGCGTTCGCGATAATTCAAAAGTTGATTGCTAAAGGCAATCCGGTTTCTAATTTTTTCGCGAAACATTTTACATCGGAGGCGTATCAGTTTTTGACGGATTCCAAGAAAAAACTGATTGAAAAGAAACCCGTTCTGCGCGCCGAATTGAATAAAATTCTCGCCCATGAGTTGATTTTTGATCCGGCAATTTGGGAAAAGGAGAAACTTTCCAATGGCACCAGACTGGCAATGGACGGTTATCCCGTCGGCGACAAGCTCTATGTCGCCAATCGCAAATTGCTGGAAGATTTGCTTGGTAATGCAATTAAAAAGTGCATCGGCCGACCCCTCTGCGGGCCAAGCGCCCCCTACATGCACCATCTTCAAGAAACGAATTACGAGCTCTGTCACAAGCTCGACCCGGAGATTTCAGTTCCGCTCTACGAGACGAAAATTGAGCACGAATCGCTCGCCAAGTGGAACGCCGACCGGTTGCGTGCCATTCAAAATGTGACGCCCAACGCTGAATTTGAGCTGACGCCGCCGACGGAGGAGGACGTAAAAAATCCCGGCAAGTATATTGACCGTGAATTAGACCGGCTGAATGACATTGCCGAAAAGGCGGTTGATCCACTCATCGCTCAAGCTTCGGAAAATGAATTGCTTCACATCCAGATAGAAAAACTGAAAGCTGGAATGCGCAACGAACACGCGTCGCACGAGCGAAAAATTATGGGTGTGGTCACTGAAAATGCGGCACTCAAAGATGAAATCGCTGCACTGAAAGCGCAGAAAGCCGATTATTTGCAACGAATGCGTTCCATTCCGCTGGATCAAGTTTTGGCAAAGTTGGGTTACAACCAGCGTGTTCCGGGCAAGGAAAATCAGTTTCATTTGCCCGATGACCGGATCATTGAAATAAACGGGCGCAGTTTTAGCGATTGCACCGGTCGTCATGGGCTCGGGCAATTGAGCAATCGAAAAGGGGCCAAAGGCGCCGTTGATTTGACCATGTTCGTCACCGGCTGGGATTTGCCGCTGACACAAAAATGGCTCAAAGATAATTTTGATCTGGGTGCCGCTCTCAACGAGTCGGTAGAAAGATTGAAAGGTGAGTTGGAGCCGGAACTTGAAAAAAACATCACTGCCGATCAATCCAAGGCGTTCGCGATTCAGCGGCGTTCGCCTCTCCAACCGGATGCGGACCAGTGGATTCATGTCAAACAATCGCTGGCGGTGGATTACGGGCTCGAACCACAATTACTTGATGATTTGCAGCGGGCATCATTGATCGACGCCAACCAACACGGGGCGCTTGTTTGCATTAAGCAAAGTCAAAAGCAATTTGTTGGCGGAATCGCCCTCGGTCTCAAATCCAATCCCATCACCAAAACCACATCATTTTATGAAACTCTGGAAGGTGACGGTTTTCCATTTGCTCTTGGCGATCCTCAATCAACTTATTCAGCCATCGTCGCGTCGCCAGTCGAGGCGATCGCGTTTTACCAACTGTGTTGCCGCAATTGTTATGTGTTGGCAACCAAAGCGGTCTTGCCACCAGCGATTTTAGACGGGCTGAAAAAGCGTAATCCTGAAACCAGCCATCCCGTTTTAATCGCTCACGATTTGTCGGATGAAGGTGATGCTCTGGCCAAGAAGATGAAAATTAACCTCCATCAGGCTGGTATCAAAAACGAGCTGCACCGGCCGCCCAAGTTTCACGACCACGCGAATTCTTGGGTTGATCTGATTTTGGCCGTTAGCGGAAAGCTGAAAAAATTCGTTGGCATTTCTGCCGAAGCTGTCAGCGGCGTTGTTGAACAATGTAAAAATATTTTTGACATGTTCACGCCATCTTCCTTTTCCGATCCAAAAAAACGTGAAAAATAATTTCTCCATTCTGGAATTTGATGTCTTGGTGAGTTTTTTACCAAGGCCAGTTGATGGCGCTTTCGTGTGCGGGGGCAGCGGTGCTGTTCCCACCGTTTCCAGTCCAGTTGCAACCGATGGCATGGCGCTTCGCGCTCAGCCAGCCCTTAAAATTAAATCGTTTAAATATAAATAATATGAGTTCCATGACACCAAATCCAATCACCTTACGCGATGCAGCGGCACAAAATGATGCTGACACCGTAAAGCAATTATTGCAGGCCGGTGCATCTATTGATGAATTTGATGGGGCTGCCTTGCGAGCAGCCTTGCGGCACAAGCACCCAAATATTGTTCGGATTTTGCTGGATGCCAGTGCCGATTGTCAGTCCAACTCGGCCGAATTTATGCGGATCGCCGCATCGCACGGCGACGCCGCCAGTCTGCAATGTCTGATTGATCACACAAAAACCCCGCCATTTAAACCAGGCGGGCTGGATTGCTATCTCGACCAGGCAATCCTTTCACGAGATACGCAATCAGTTCAGGTTCTGCTTGCTGCCGGTGCCGATCCCAAGGCCGGCAACCAACATCCAGTAAAAACGGCGGCTTCGGTTGGCAGCGTTGAAATCCTGCGCATCTTACACCAAAATGGGGCTGATTTGTGTGCGAACGGTTCACAATCACTATTCAATGCTGTTTCGGGCGGACACGCAGAGGCCGTCCGATTTCTTCTCTCCGAGGGCGCAGACCCGAATTCGAGAAGATTCAAAATCATCCAAATGGCCATCGCAAACGGCGATGCGGAAATATTGGAAACACTTTTGAAAGCCGGAGGCATAATTGCCCCTCCCAGCGTGATTGCCTGCGCTGCCGAAAAAGATTCTTTGGAAACATTGTTATTTATGATCGCCTTGGGGCATCCGTTTCAACCCCATGTAGATTTAATTGCCGAAATGGCGGTGAAAGAAGGTGCAGTAAAAATACTGACACACACGCTGAAAAATTCAAAAGTCAGCCAGAAAGTTTTGGATGACGGACTTGAAATCGCCGCACGCAATTCATCATTCCGTATTATCGAGCTCCTGGCTCTGTATCGTGCTGATGCCAGCACAAACCACAGCGCCGCGCTAAAAACTGTGATTGAAGCTCATGATTTTAGCCTGGCGCGACTGCTCCTTGAAGCCAAAGCTCAAGTCGCTGACCTCGATTCCAACTCGGTGGCTCATGTCATTAACGGTCGCGACTGGCAGTTTCTAACGACACTTCTACAACTAGGCGTGACCGTGGCGGGACTATCTCTCGACGGGGAGCCGGCGGCAGAATTGTTGAATGTCATCCATCCATACCTGATTCTGCGAGATGGCGCGGGCAATTTTCTTCCAAAAAAGATCCGCGATGAACGACATAAATTTATCAAAATTATTGCGAAGAGCTTAAAGGGCCATCCCACGTTTACCGGAAAAACTGAACTTGCTTACTGGCTCACCATGTTTTACACGGAAATTCAAGCGAGTGCCATAGACGACCGTCAAACGGGGCTTTTGCCAACACGGCAGAACGCACCTCCGGCAATCCCGCCACCATGGTGAGGGCTGTCTTAAAATCCTGCGCCATCAAGGGAACACCGTTTGGCCTGCGCGGCGTCCCGCCGCGTTGCCCAGGCTGATTTTTTGAAACTGTTCTGGCATGATCAAAAAAATGCTTACCTCTAAAATCACTTCAACCGCCTCTGCTGAATTTGGCGTCATCGGCTTGAAAATCGTGGATACGGAAACATTTCGTCACATCGGAATAATCTTGGCTGCGATAAGTTTTATCATCTTCCTCGTGTGTCTGGCCGTTCACGCCAAACATGAAGTCGTTGCCGCCAGCGTGCCCGCCACCACCACCAAACACAGCCGCATCAACCGCCGGTCGCGCGCTCCGCGCACCCGCTGATCTGATTCTCCAAGCAATTGCTTGAATTCCTTGCCCAAATCAGGCTTCCAGCCGGCAAAAGGGGCCGATTATATCACAGGTCTCTGACCTTAAACGGATAAATCTGCATTGGCGCAAAAATAAAGTTTAAAAAAAGTGGCCCAAAGTGGCCCAAACCGTCGGGAAAAGTTTAAAGTCTGGGATACTGATTAGGTGCGTAAACAGGCACCAGATCAGGTTGAAAATGCGAATAATGGCGTTAAAAGCGCCGTTAATCTGCCGTTTTCATCTGTTCTGCAAAGCTTCGACGACTTCGTCAAAGGGCATAATCGCCAGTTTTTCCGCTACAAAGACCTTCAAAGCGAGAATTTGTTTGGCCCGTCCATGGCATTCCGGGTTACCCGCACGCCGGGCTGGCTGTCGTCTGTCGCCATTGGCGGCCGGCCCAAATATCTGCCGGAAGCCGTCCTGGCAATTATTAACCGTCTGCGCGCAGGCGAATCCCCGGAGGCATTCCACAATTGCCTTGGCCGTGGCGAGCCACGGAACCAGCACCGGGCCCAATCCGTTAGCCTCAAGCCACCAGTATTACCACCAAAACCCAAACGCTCAAATCCGCCAGCCATGGCATTATCCCCACTACAAGCGCACGAAGCCATTCATCGCGGCAAGCGGTGTATGCGGATTTTTGTGACCAAGGAGTGGGCGCCAATTCTTAAATGCAAGGTCAACCATCGCCGTTATTTTCCCGACTCCGTAGCTGCCGATAAATTTATCGCCGAAGCCCAGCAGCGCTTAACGGATTTCACCAAGGGCAACGGCACTTTCACCGACCAGGAACTGACAACGTTCCGTTATGTGTTGCAATTGGTTGATGGTGACGTAACCCGGATCATCAAGGCGGTTCAAAATTACAAGGAACCGGATGCCGACAACCCGGCCAAACAGCCGCGACTCGTAAAAGTCGTCGCCCGCCATTATCTCCTGACCCGAAACCTTTATGGCGTCTTACGCGACACAACCCTTGCCACAGTCCGGTGTGAAATCCGCAAATTCACCAAAAAGTTCGGTGAGCGATATATCCACGAGATCGCTCGCAATGAAATTCAAATCTGGGTCAGCGGTCTTAAACTTAAAGCCAAGGGCAAAAAGAATGTCATGGGCTCGGTCAAGTTGCTGTTCGATCATGCCGTGGATTTGGAGCTTCGTGCCGACAATCCCGCCCTCAGGATAAAACTGCCAAGAATAAGCCAGGCCGCGCCCGAACGATTCACGGTTTCCGAATGCGAACGAATGCTGGTCGCGGGCGTGCGGGGCAAACTGCCATTCTTATTGCCACTGGTGGTTGGCTTGTTCAGCGGCGCTCGCCCAGGCGAAGCCCGCCGAACCGGTCAAAAAGACATATCGCTGGTCGAGGAGCGGATCAATATTCCGGGTGCCAATTCAAAAACGCACCAGTTTCGTTGGGTTCACATTACGCCGTTGCTCAAACAATGGCTGGAATTCATCGGCACCAAAAAGGATCGTTTGGTTCCCGGTGGCAATCGCGATACCTACGAAGCCTGGCGTCAAGAATTGGCCGAAGCCGCCGGCTTGAAAGGCACGTGGAAGTATGATGGTCTTCGTCACACGAATGCTTCTTTTGAATATGCGCTGCACGGCAGCTTTAAAAAAGTCGCAGACAATCTCGGCAATGCTCCCTCCATCTCCCGAAAACATTACATCGCCCCGGCGACGGAAGCGGAAGCCAAATTGTTTCTTGCGCTCACGCCCGATCATATTCTGGCTTTGATCGCCAAGGAAAATGGCAACGGCAAGAACGGAGATACGCAGCCGCAGCAGGCATGAAATTTCACCGGCACTGACCAAAAATAGCACACGGATGTAGCCCTTTTGTAGCCCTAATGTAGCCCTTTTTTACCGTTTTTAAGGCTTTTTAAGACCGCCGTGAAAAATGAGAGGTGAAACGCTGAAAACAAAAAATCCCCTGTATTTACAAGGGATTCTTCGGTTTTAAATTGGTTGCGGGGGCTGGATTTGAACCAACGACCTTCAGGTTATGAGCCTGACGTGGGTTCAAGGTTTTTGGTTCTGCTCTTTGCCCTGTGACTGTTGTGCTTTCATATTTTCGGTAGTTGTATGTAAGAACGGCATGTTCGAATAGCCGCCAAGTTGTCGCCTCATTTCCAAACCATTATTGGCAATCTTTTTTGGTTCGATTCCGACCCTCGCCTCCAATCTTAAGTTGTTGGTAGAGTGGTGTTTTAGCAGCATTTAAGGCAGGCTGTGTATGAAATTGTGTATGAATTCAAGCAGTCATCCACTAGGACATCACTAGGCTGCCACCAATCGGCTACAACTCGCTAATACGTCGGAACGGAATTTTGAGAGGCTCGGTAAAAACAAAACGAGCCATGAAACAACAACGCTACCGCAGTTTCCGTCGCGAGAATGGTATCTATTACGCCATCGATACGCTCACCAAAAAACGGCAGAGCCTGAATACCACCACGCCCGAGGAGGCCCGTCGCCTGCTCAACGCCCTGAACGAAGCCAGCAAACAGCCGGCGATCAATTTGCAAATCGCCCAAGTGTATTTACAACACAGTGACCCGGATTATGCCAAACGCACCTGGCGTTTGGTTATGGATCGAATGGGCGAATTGAAAACTGGCAACACCCGGAAACGCTGGGATGTCGCGGTCAAGGATCCGGCTTTTGACACGTTCCGCGATCTGGTTTTGATTAAAACCCCGGCGGAATTACTGTTTGAAGCCCTTCACAAAGGCACCGTCTCAACCAATGTGTTCCTGCGACGCATCCACAACTTCGCTCTCGATATGGATTGGATTCCCAAAGCGATCATTCCCAAGCGCCAGTGGCCGAAAATTGAATTCAATGCCAAACGTGCCATCACCCAGGCGGAACATCGGGCCATCCTCGCCCAGGAAAAGAACCCGGAATATTATGCCTACTACGAGTTGCTTTGGTATTTGGGCGGATCCCAGAGTGACATCGCCAACCTGTCGGCCGAGAATGTTAATTGGGCGGACCGAACCATTGCCTATTTCCGAATGAAGACCGGCAGCCGGGTGATGTTCCATTTTGGCGAATCCGTCGTGGAAATTCTGGAACGACTGCCAAAACAAGGGGCGCTTTTCCCCTGTATCCGTAAATCCCGGGAAGCAGACCGGGCGACGTATTTCAAGCGGCGGTGCAAGCTGCGTGGAGTGTCTGGCATTACCCTGCACTCATACCGATATGCTTGGGCGGAACGGGCGAAGGAATCCGGCTACCCTGAACGGTTTGCCCAGGAAGCCTTGGGGCATAATTCCATTGCCGTGCATCGGGCCTATGCCATGAAGGCAAAAGTCAAACTTCCTAGCTTGGAGGATTACGAAAGAAAAATGGCTTTCGCTGCATCAAATTAATGCGATGCAGAAGACCGAAAATATATTATAGAGCGACCACCTTGCGCATTATTCAGCTCATCAATGAATTACTTGTGAATTGGCGGACGTCCATTAAAGGCATGGCATTGCCCAACGGGCACTCGCCCAAGGTATATCCTTTGAGCCCGGTGGCGTTCTTGATCCAGAATATGCCGGTCTTGGGATCAGGCGTGAATTCACCATCGTCTGAAATGGCCACATCCTCAAAGAACCAGATGTTGCTTTTGGCATGATAACCGCGCAACGGCACCTCCTGAACATCTTTGAACGCCAGATGGTGCCCCAGATCTTCGTGCAAGGCCGTCAATTCGGCCTGGCCGCCATCCCAAGACGCCCCGTTGATTTTGTGGTGCAAACAGTCCCGCAATTTCACCGGCGAACCAAGTTCTTCGGTAGGAATCTCCACCATGGTACTTGTATCCCCATGGATATTGTGGATGGATACAATCCGTGTGCGGGTGCCATTACTACGGTGCAGCACATAATGCGGCCGCAAATAAAAATCCGAAATTGTTTCCGGAATGTGACCGCGTTTCATTGCTTTCAGGCTTTTGCGCCCGCGCAAGACCATGTCGCAGGCACGCTTGGCATCCTCGTCGCCACGTTCGCGGGCCGTCTTTTGCAAACCTTGCCATAATTCTTCCATC
>Ga0364867_10390_pt1 | contig 25753 bp, 21 predicted proteins | sample ExccelAu500001D4_3_FD_206915 | JGI IMG/M metagenome (GOLD analysis project Ga0364867, IMG submission 206915) | Enriched cells from Trout Bog Lake Hypolimnion, Wisconsin, USA - BchlTB.Aug13.5000.01.D4 | ecosystem: Environmental > Aquatic > Freshwater > Lake > Hypolimnion/Profundal zone | place... | reverse complement strand
TTATAGGCGCCGGGGATAAGGTTCCCGAAGCTTTGGAACAAATGGGGTACGATCTGAAGTTTTTGACTGAACAGGATATTACCGAAGAAAACCTGAAACAGTTTGATGCGGTGATTGTAGGTATCCGGGCATATAATATGTATGAATGGCTGACCAATAAAAATGATATCCTGAACCATTATGTTCAGAATGGGGGGAATTTAATAGTACAGTATTTTAAAAGCAACCAGGTGGGCTTAAAAAATGTAAAAGTTGGTCCTTATCCTTTCCTGATTAATTCAGGTTCCAGGATTACAGAAGAAGATGCAGCCGTGAACTTTTTACTGCCTGCACATCCGGCATTTAATTATCCCAATAAAATTACTTCAGCTGATTTTAATGATTGGGTACAGGAAAGAAGCACCTACCAGGCAGAGAAAACAGATGTACATTATGAAGCACTCATCAGTATGCATGATACCAATGAAAAAGAAAGTAACGGCAGTTTAATAACCGCTAAATACGGAAAAGGTAATTTTGTATACCTGAGCCTGGTATTATTCCGCCAGTTACCCGCAGGTATTCCGGGTGCGTATAAAATCATGGCTAATTTAATAGCATTACCTAAGAATTGATACAATGCAGAAAAGAAAAGGAATTGGTATTGGTACCATTTTAATTATTGGAATTACATTAGGTTATTTTTTTAAGAATGTGGAGATAGGATTAGTTGTGGGGCTTGGTATTGGACTGCTTGCCGGTGGTTTATTAAGCAGCAATGGGGAAGATAAAGAATAAGGGACTGACAATATTATACCAAAGACTGAAACATGAGCTCTAAAAACAAAGTATATTTTTTAAAGTCCTGGACAACCTGGTATCTGCTGGTATTAGCAGTATTAGCAATTTTAATTTTATTCTTTACCTGGATTACTAAATACTTCTCATGAGCGGATTAGACTGGATAGTATTGGTGGGTACCTTGCTTTGTATTATTCTGTATGGTTTATATAAAAGCAGAACGAGCAAGAACCTGGAAGGGTATTTTCTGAGTAACCGGGATATGCCCTGGTACCTGATTTTATTAAGTATTATGGGTACACAGGCCAGTGCCATTACTTTTTTATCAGCTCCGGGTCAGGCATTTACAGATGGAATGCGGTTTGTACAATACTATTTTGGATTACCCATTGCCATGGTCATCCTATGTATCACTTTCGTTCCATTATACAATAAGCTTAAGATATTTACAGCTTATGAGTTTCTGGAACAACGGTTCGATCTCAAAACCAGGACCTTTACCTCTTCCCTGTTTTTATTATCGAGAGGCTTATCTACCGGCGTAAGTATTTATGCCCCTTCCATCATTTTATCGTCTTTACTGGGCTGGGATATATTCTGGACCAATATCGTAATGGGTGGTTTATTAATCATCTATACTGTAAGTGGTGGAGCCAGGGCAGTTGCGTATACCCAGCAATTGCAGTTTATTATCATTTTTGCAGGGATGGCTATTGCAGGCTATTGGGTCATTCATTTACTGCCGAAAGGACTGGGTTTTACAGATGCCCTGAAAATCAGTGGCGCGGGAGGTAAAATGAATGTGATTACCACCGGGTTTACGGCTAAGGGGTTTGATTGGAAAGACCGTTATAATATAATCAGTGGTACCATTGGCGGGCTCTTTCTGGCATTGAGTTATTTTGGAACTGACCAGTCGCAGGTGGGCCGGTATTTAACCGCTAAAGATAACAAAGCCAGTAAGACTGGATTATTACTCAACGGACTGGTTAAAGTGCCCATGCAGTTTATGATTTTACTGATAGGGGCCATGCTGTTTACTTTTTACCAGTTTAAAGAGCAACCCATATTCTTTAATGCAGTACAACAGGAGCAGTTAAAGCATAGTTCCAGGAAAGAGGAAGCAGAAATACTGGAGAACCAGTTTAAATACCTGAATAAACAAAAACAGGATATTATCCTGAACTGGAAAAAAGATGAAGAAGCCTCCAGGCAACAGATCCGGCAACTGAATACAGTAAGTGACCATCTCCGGAAATCGTATAAATCCCTGATCAGTTCCGATGCGGTAAAAGGGGATGATAATGATACCAATTATATTTTCCTTCGTTTTGTGGTGGATTACCTGCCCAAAGGACTGATAGGCTTACTCATTGCCATTATCTTCCTGGCAGCCTGGGGTTCTATTGCAGCAGCTTTAAATTCACTGGCCAGTTGTTCGGTGATTGACTTTCACCTCCGGTATAAAAAGCACCACCTGCATCCATTAATATCTGATGAGGAGGAGATCCGGAAATACCATCTTTCCAAATATTTTACCCTGGGCTGGGGTATTTTTTCCATTATTGTGGCTGAATTTGCTACCGGTATGGGCAGCCTGATTGAAGTGGTGAATATTATGGGTTCTTTGTTTTACGGTGTAATACTGGGTATTTTCCTGGTAGCTTTTTACCTGAAGAAAATTGGAAGTAATGCCGTTTTTTATGCTGCAATTCTGGGAGAAATGATCGTGATCACTGTATTCATCCTGGATAAATACAATATCATTGGTATGGGTTTTTTATGGCTGAATGTAATTGGGGCACTGGCTGTGGTGCTATTTAGCTTTGTTTTTAGTTTTCTGTTTAAAAAACCTGCTCCAATAACCCAATAAAACAGCTTCCTTTTATTTACGGGACATGTTTTTTTCTTTAATCCAGAAAGCGATCAGCCCCAGAAAAGTAACACATAACCCACCGAGCATCATTTTACTGCCGGTAGAAAAGAAAATAAAGCACCAGATGCTGATGGCCAGTAAAGCCGGTAAAGGATAGAGCGGCATTTTCCAGTTAAAGAAATCCCTGCCCTTTCTTTTGGTAAGGATCATTAACCCCACTGCCTGACCGATAAACTGAATTAAAATCCGCATGGCCAGGATAGCATCAATTACATCTTTTAATTTGAATAAAAGGCTGAAAACAAAGGCAACAGATCCCAATACAATTAAAGAGATATGCGGAAAATGTTTGGTAGGATGCAACCTTGCAAAGATGCGGAAGAAAGCTCCGTCTTTTGCAGCAGCATACGGTATACGGCTATAACCTAAGGTAGCAGAAAACACAGAAGCGAATGCCACCCATAAAATCAGCCCGGTTGCAACCCTTGCCGCCGTATTCCCTGCAATGCTTTGTATAAATTCACTCACCACAAATTTGCTGTTTTGTATTTGCTGTAAAGGCAGTACACTGGCCACGCTGATATTCATCATTAAATACAATACCGCAATACCAGCAATGGAAATAAACATACTCCTGGGTATGTTTTTAGCAGGGTTAATGATCTCTCCACCCAGGTGGCATACATTATAATACCCCAGGTAACTGTATACCGTTTTAACACTAGCAAAGCCAATAGCCGCCGCAAAAGCCTGGTTACAATGCAGTCCGTCGTTAATATGTAAAATAGGAGCCATAAAATTACCATGAAACAATCCCCCGCCAATAATCCAGAACATGGTTACCAATACCCCCATCCAAAGCAATACAGAAATTTTTCCAATGGTTTCTATATTCCGGTATAATAATAACACGATGAGTATCACTACTGATCCACTGATGGTTTTGGATTGCCACTCCTTAAGAGGAAAGAGGTATGCCGCATACTGGGAAAATCCAATAGCAGCAGAAGCAATGACCAATGGTGCCTGAATCATGGTCTGCCAGACAAATAAAAAGCTCATCAGTTTTCCCCATTTTTTACCAAAGCCCTCTTTCAGAAAATTATAAGACCCACCTGCCAGCGGAAAGGTAGAACCCAACTGAGACCATACCATGGCATCTGTAAAAGATAGAAAAGCCCCGGCAATCCAGGCGTATAAAAAAGAAGGCCCGTTCATGATCTGTGCTACAATACTCAATACTACAAATGGGCCGATACCCACCATATCTGTCATATTAATGGCAGTGCCCTGCACCAAACTAATTCGCCTTTCTAATGTATCTTTCATATTCAGTTCAAATTAAAACTATTTCTTTGTAAATAATCCAACCATTATGAGTAATCATTTCAAATCAGTAAGCTGGCTGAAATCTTCCAACATATATGAAGTTAATTTACGGCAATATACCCCGGAAGGAACATTCCGTGCTTTTCAGCAACATGTACCCCGTTTAAAAGAGATGGGTGTACAGGTAATCTGGCTGATGCCCATTACCCCCATCAGTTCAAAAGTGCAACAGGGTAGCCTGGGCAGTTATTATGCCTGCAGCAGTTATACGGAGATTAATCCTGAGTATGGGGGTCTTGATGATTTTAAGAACCTGGTAGCAGCTGTTCATCAGTTAGATATGAAGATTATTATCGACTGGGTGGCCAACCATACCGGATGGGGGCATCATTGGGCTGTGGAACATCCCGACTGGTATATGAAAGATGCTGCAGGAAACTTTACAGAGGAAAATGGGTGGGAAGATGTGATTGATCTCAATTATGAAGTACCTGAAATGCGGCAGGCCATGATTGCTGCCATGCAATTCTGGGTAAGGGAGTATCAGATAGATGGTTTCCGATGTGATATGGCCCATTTGGTTCCGCTGGATTTCTGGGAAGAAGCCCGTGCTGCCTGCGAAACCATTCAACACTTATTCTGGCTGGCTGAATGTGAGGATGTTAATTATCACAATGTATTTGATATTACTTATGCCTGGGAATGGATGCATGTAACTGAAAAGATCATGAAAGGCAGTGCCGGAATTCATGACCTTTATGATGTGTTGCATAAATATTCTCAATACCCGAAGGACAGTTATAAATTATTTTTCACGGCCAACCATGATGAAAACAGCTGGAATGGTACAGAATATGAAAAATACGGAGATGCAGCAAAAGCTTTGGCTGTATTTACCCAAACCTGGACTGGTATTCCATTAATTTACAGCGGACAGGAATTACCCAATTATAAACGATTGAAATTTTTTGATAAGGATGAGATTGAATGGACTGTTCCTGTTCAGTTACAGGAATTCTATCAAACACTATCAACCCTTCGGCAGTCACCCGCTATTACGGAAGGGGAAACTTTTATTCTGCCTGCAGGCAGTGATAAGGTTATCAGTTTTATACGCCGTAAAGGGGATAATGTGGTGCTAGTGGTCTTAAATATATCCGGTGAAGAAAAGATTAAACTAACCTTTCAACACGAATGGCTGAATGGTAGTTTTACCAATATTTTTTCCGGTATACCACATACATTAAGCGGGTCTGTAGATTTTGAATTAATGGCAGGTGATTATTTTGTGTACCGCAAATTACAGTAAATAGATACCCAGAAAAGTCATTGCTTTTGAGCAAATAAAAATGCAGGTATAGTTACAATTATCTTATAGTAAAAAAGGCTGCCCAAATAAATGGAGCAGCCTTTAATATAGACAGAACTTGCTTTTATTTATTCACCTGCATCCAGCCTTACCGGATACCGGTAAGATTCTGTATAACCAGGATAAATGCCATCAAAATAAGCCGTACCACTGATGCCTTTTAAAGCTTCTTTTAATTCCTCTACCGTTTTTACTTCATTACCATTCACTGCGGTAATTACAAATCCTTCCTGAATTTTAGATTTATGAATCGGTCCGCCTTCCACAATCTTTTTCACAGAAACACCGCCACCTATTTCATTGGCAGCTGCAATCTTTTTATCTACAGCTTCAAATGTGGCACCCAGTTTTTCCAGTGCAGAAATATTTTTAACTACTGAAGTATTATTGGCTTTATTTTTCAGTACCAGGGGTACTGTATTTTCATTGCCATCCCTGGTATAGGTAAGGGTAATTTTATCACCTGGTTTAAAGCGGGCCACCTGTTCTACCATTTCTGGTCCGGAGCTAACTTTAGTACCATTTACTTTGGTAATAAAATCTCCTTTTTTAATACCTGCAGCTTTTGCAGCCCCACCTTCCGGTACGTCCATTACATATACCCCATCCCCTTCTTTGATACCCTGTGCTTTCTTTTGTTCTTCGGATACATTATCAGGAACATACTGGATACCAATATAGGCGCGCTGAACCGTACCGTATTTAATAATATCATTCACCACTTTCTTAACAATATTCACTGGTATTGCATAAGAATATCCGGCATAGGAACCGGTTGGGGAAGCTATGGCAGAATTAATACCAATCAGTTCGCCGGTAGTATTAATCAATGCCCCACCACTATTGCCCGGATTAACCGCCGCATCAGTTTGTATAAAAGATTCCACTGCATTTTTCACTTCACCGTTACGGTCGTTGATACCGATATTTCTGGACTTGGCACTGATAATACCAGCAGTAACCGTTACATCCAGGTTAAGCGGGTAACCAATGGCCAGTACCCATTGCCCCAGTTTCATTTCATCACTGTTACCATACACCAGGTAAGGCAGTCCCCTTGCTTCAATTTTAACAACTGCCAGGTCACTGCTCGGGTCTGTACCCACTACCGTTGCTTTATAGGTTTTTTTATTGGGCAGTGTAATCATCAGTTCGTCTGCATTTTCCACCACATGATTATTGGTAACGATATAACCGTCTTCGCTGATGATAACCCCACTACCACTTGCACGTTGTTCCGGAATCACCCTCGGTCCGCCAAACATATCCCCAAAGAAATCATCACCGAACAAATCACCGAAAGGGTTACTTCTTTTTGGTAAATTATTGCTCACCTGCTTGGCCTTGGTCTTTGTTTTAATATGCACCACAGCCGGAGTGGCTGCTGTAGCAGGATACGTAAAATCCACCACATCACCTGCCGTCTTTTTATTAAAAAATCCGGTATAGTTAACGGGCAGTTTACCAGCTTCCTGCATGCCTGCATTTTTAGAATCAATCCATTTGCCGTATCCCCATACGCTGCCTACGGAAGTAACAGCGCTGACAGCAACAATTGCAAAAATGTCTTTCAGTCTCATCGTTTAATTTTTTTATTGTTTTATTTCAAAAATTATGCCTTTCGTATTGCAAAGAAACAAACCTGAACAAAAGTCAGTTCACCTTTTTTCATATTTAACGAATCTTTTACGAGATTCGTCGTAGATAAAGGTTTTGCTTAACATTTCTTTATCTGTTTACCCTAATATACGGCATTTGACTGATGCATTACCGGGTATTTTATTTTTGCCAGTTACCGGTTAAAAACTGCAGGGTGTCTAAACCATCTGCATAATCAAAAAGGCCGGGCGACTGTGCAGCACCAAATGCAATGCATTCTTTGGCTACTATACACTGAATGTCAGGGTTTTGTTGCAATCCCGTCAAAATTTCATTTTTGTCTTTATAATATTCAAAATGCACCTGGCTTACTGGTGAAAAAAGGGCAGGTTTTTCGGTAAGGATTACAGCCCCGCTGTTCATATAATACTGGCCGTTCATGATCAGCATGGCCAGCTGGTAATCAAAGTTATGGTTGTACTTATGAAAGTCCAGGTAGTAATTGTATTTCTTCAGTGCCGCCAGTAAAGGGATAAAATCATATTGTTCCGGAACATAGAGTTTGGTCACATTCCGGCAACCCAGTCCAAAATACAGTTGAATATCATCAGCCAGCAAGTTCAGCTCTGCAGCAGTTTCATTTCCGTCCAGTAGGGCAATGGAAGTCCGGTTGCGTCGGATAATATGCGGATAATTGCCAAAATAGTAGTCGAAGTACCGGCTGCTGTTATTACTGCCGGTGGCAATATAGGCATCACAGTTCTTCAGTAAAACAGAAAAAGAAATGAGGGAAGTGATTTCCGGGTTCCATTCAGAAAGTTTAGTAACAATATGTTTAATTAGTATTTCATCTTTAGAGGAAGCCTTAATTATTTGGGAATGCCCGGAGATAAAGACAGCCAAAAAATCATGAAAACCCACCAGCGGAATATTACCCGCCATCACCAGTCCCACCAATTTATTCGCATCTGTATGTTCCTGAATCCCATAGTGGTGTGCCCAGTTTATTAGTTTTTCTTCCTCCAGGAATGCAGTACGTATGTTCTTAACGGCCAGTTCAATAAATTCAGGTACAAACCAGGGGTTTTCCCGGGATGCGCGTTCTTTGATAGCCTGCCATTCAGTGTTATTTTCGTCAAAATATCCGCCCAACTTAACCAATAATTCAATTCTTTGGGATAAAGTCATATTTTATGTATTGAAATTGCCTATAAATTTGTGATTGAATCAACTAACTATTTTAAAAAATCAAAATTAAGATTATGGCAATTAAGATTACAGAAGAATGTATCAATTGTGGTGCATGCGAACCTGAATGTCCCAATAACGCAATTTATGAAGGTGGCGTGGAATGGGCAGTTTCTGATGGAACTACTGTAAAAGGATCTTTTACTTTGATGGACGGGTCATCTGTAGATGTGGATGCGCGCCAGGAACCATTATCTGTTGATACCTATTACATCGTACCCAACAAATGTACCGAATGCCAGGGTTTTCATGAAGAACCACAGTGTGCATCTGTATGCCCTGTAGACTGCTGTGTACCTGATGAAGCATTTGTAGAAGCAGTGGAAGCATTAATAGCTAAAAAAGAAGCTTTACATAGTTAAGTATAAGTCAGGTGTGCGTAACTTTTTCTTTAAAAAAAGCTTGTACATCTGAAATTCTTTTTTAACTTTAATACGAAATAAATGTTGCTGCTTATCCCAGCAACTTCGAGTAAAAACGGGTGATATTTCCCGTAAAAGTGAGGTGAAGAAGCTGGACAGTTTCTTCACCTTTTTTTGTATTCCTGCCTGATAAGGCCACAGCTTAACAGATTATTCCATAATCCTTTTTTATATTTGGCCTCTTAAAAAATTTGCATGATGAAGAAAATTGCATTGGTTACCGGCGGATACAGCGGAGAAGCGGAAGTAAGTTATAAAAGCGCCGTTAATGTAGCCAATAGTATTGACCGGGAAAAGTATGAAGTATATACCATCGACATTCAACCCTCCGGCTGGTTTTATACCAATACAAGTGGTATAAAAACCACTGTTAATAAGGAAGATTTTTCCATCACAGAAAATGGCAGCATCATTCATTTTGATGCAGCATTGATTATTATGCATGGAACCCCTGGTGAAGATGGAAAACTACAGGGTTATTTTGACATGCTGAAGATACCCTATACCAGTTGTGATGCCGCCACATCGGCCATTACTTTCAATAAAAGATATACGGTTGCTGTAGCAGCATTTGGCGGCATAGCAGTAGCTAAAAGCCTGCATTTGTTTAAACACAGTCCGCTGGCACCCACCGCTATTTTAGCCCAGCTCAGTTTGCCGGTATTTGTAAAACCCAATAATGGGGGCAGCAGTATCGGGATGAGTAAGGTAGATAAAGCAGATGAATTACAGCCAGCGCTGGAAAAAGCATTTAAGGAAGACGATCAGGTATTGGTGGAAGAATTTATCAGTGGCAGGGAATTTACCATTGGTGTGTTTAAATCCCGCGGACAGATCCAGGTACTTCCTATCACTGAAATTATTACCCATAATGCGTTTTTTGATTATGAAGCCAAATACCTGGGTAAGAGTGAGGAAATTACACCCGCAACTATTACGGATGCTGTTAGGCACCAACTGGAAGCAGCTGCCAGTAAGGTCTATGAGATATTAAACTGCCGGGGTGTGGTAAGAATTGATTTTATTTACAATGAAGCAAATAACACACCCTGTATGCTGGAGGTAAATACCATACCCGGGCAGACAGATGCCAGTGTAATACCCCAGCAGGTAAAAGCATTGGGGCGCAATATAAAAGATTTTTATTCCGATATAATAGAAGAGGCATTTCAATACTGATATTTACGCTGAATCCGTTAACTTGTAACCCTAAAAAAGGCAGAAATTGTTTAAGTTTATTACGTCTAAATCCATTTGGGTCAATATACTGGCAGGATTAGTTTTGATTATATTGATCGTATTGCTGTTTTTTAGTCTGCTCGACTGGATTACCGGGCATGGCAAATATGAGAAAGTACCTTCGGTACTGGGCCAGAATGTAGATGCAGCCAAGCTTATTTTATTATCCAAAGGGCTCAATGTGGAAGTAACTGATTCTGTATATGATAATTCTGTAGGCGCTTTAAGTGTAGTGCGCCAATCGCCTGATGTGGATGCTATGGTAAAAGAAGGAAGAACCATTTATCTGTCAATCAACCGGGCTGTTCCCCCCATGGTGGATATGCCCAATCTGGTAGGTTTTTCTATCCGCAGTGCCAGTATGTACCTGCTATCCCTGGGTTTAAAATTGGGAGATACTACTTACCGGCCGGATATTGCCCGCAATGCCGTATTAGAACAGTTGTATAAAGGGCAGGAAATTAAAGCGGGTACAAAATTACCTTTAGGAAGTTTTATCAGTTTTGTACTGGGAACCGGTGAAGGCGGAGGTGAAATTGCAGTACCTGATTTAGTAGGCTTGACACTGGCACAGGCCAGGGCACAGCTTTCACTGGTAAACCTGAGCATTGGTGCAGTTACACAGACAGAAAGTATCCGGGATACCAATACAGCCTATATCATTCGCCAGGAGCCCTATCTTTTCAGTGAACCTGCTCCGGGCCAGCGAATTATCAATAAAATGAAAGCCGGACAAACCATTGACGTGTACCTGGGTAATACCGCACCACTAAGAGATACCGCCAATAGCAACTTAAATAATCAATAAACATATGAAAACAATAACTGTAGAAGCCGTAAAGGCGAGAATAGATGCAGGAGAAAAACTTTTGTTACTGGATGTACGGGAACCCCATGAACATGCTGATTTTAATATTGGCGGTACCTTATTACCATTGGGACAGGTACAAACATTGCAGGTAGATGATATTGAAGACTGGAAAGACAAGGAAGTGATTGTGTATTGCCGCAGTGGTAACCGCAGTGGCCAGGCTTGTATGATACTGGAACAGGCTGGTTTTACCAATGTAAGCAATTTAGTGGGTGGTATGCTGGACTGGCAGGCTAAGCTTTCACAATAAACCTGTTTCATTTATAATAAAAAAGCCATGTGCAATCCGCAACATGGCTTTTTTATTGTACACTTTGATTGGGTGTAAAGCTATTCAGTTCTCAGGCATTTAACCGGATTTGCAATGGCTGCTTTAATGGCCTGGAAGCTTACAGTAGCAATTGTAATGATGAATGCACCTGCACCAGCCAGTGCAAAAATCCACCAGGACAATTCCGTTCTGTATTCATAATTATTCAGCCAGCCATGCAAAAAATAATAAGCTATCGGTGTAGCGATTAAAAATGAAATAGTCACCAGCATTATAAACTCTTTTGAAAGTAAGCCCCAAAGATTCATTACGGTTGCCCCTAAAACTTTTCTAACCCCAATTTCCTTGGTGCGTTGTTCTGCAATAAAGGAAGCCATACCAAATAAACCCAGGCAACTGATGAAAATGGCTAGTCCCGCAAATACACTGGCCAGTTTACGCACACGTTCTTCATCCCCAAACTTTTTTTCATAATCACTGTCCACAAAATTGTATTCAAAAGGGCTGTTGGGTGCATATTTTTTAAACACAGCTTCAATGTTGCCGATAGCAGTATTTACATTCATAGCAGGATTAAGCCGTATACTAACGTAATATGTTTTTTCGTAGTCCGGAATATAAATGGTCTCTTTAACCGGCCGGTAAGGCGACTGCATCAGCATATCTTTTACAACCCCCACCACTGTATAAGCAGTAGTTTTTCCAAAAATTGTTTCTTTAATCACCATACCCACCGGGTTTTTGATACCCATATATTTAACCATCGATTCGTTTACAATCACGGCTGTACTGTCTGTTGCAAATGATCTTGAAATATCCCTCCCCTGGATTATCTGCCAGCCAATTGTTTTCCCATATTCCGGATTGATAAATGCTTTTCCAATCCAGAAATTTTCATCAATTGGCCTGTTATTCCATTGAAAACCATTGCCTGCAAATCCAAGCGAGGTTACAAGGTTATGCGTTTCTGCAATTTCTACAGCAGCCCCGGACTTTTTAAGATCATAACGCATTGCATCAATATGGGAATGGATTTCATCAGTTGGGGTAGTTATGGTTATGAGTCCCTCACGCTGGTAGCCTGCAGAACGTGTTTTGCCTAATTGAATTTGCCTGTATACAATCAGAACGCCTATAATCAAAACGATGGAAACAGTGAATTGCAAAACCACCAGGGCTCTGCGGGTAACTGATGCCAGCCTTCCGGCTTTAAAAGTACCCTTCAATACTTTAATAGGTTTGAAGGAGGATAAATAAAAGGCAGGGTAGCTACCGGCAATAAAACCAGTAATCAGGGCAAAGCCCAATCCAATCAGCCAGAAGAAAATATTATTCCAGGGGAATTCCATTTTTTTATCCGCTACTTCATTAAACAGCGGCAACATATATTGAATAATAACTAATGACAGCAGGAAAGCTAAAAACACTACTACAAAAGATTCGGTCATAAATTGTTTGATCAATTGACTGCGCAGGGAACCGATTGTTTTACGAATGCCCACTTCCTTTGCTCTTTTTTCAGAACGTGCTGTGGCCAGATTCATGAAATTGATACAGGCAATTAATAAAACAAATACCCCGATAATGCCATACATCCAAACAAACTGTGCATTTCTGCCAACAGCCACTCCATTTTCATAATCCGAATACAAATGAAATTTGTTCATTGGAAGTAAAAATACCTGGGGATTTGCCTTTGCCTTTTCTTTATCAATATTGCGTAGTTTCAGGTTCCGGATATCGTGCGATACCTTTTCCATGCTGGCATGATCAGCTATTTGTACATAAGTTTGAAAACCATCCTGTTCCCAATTATCTTTTTTTAGCCAGGGACTATTCATTACATATAATTGCCAGGGTGCAATACATTCCATATCAGCAAAATCAGTGTTATAAGGAATATCCTCATACACACCAGTCACCACCACATTCGCCTTGTTGTCAATTTTCATGGTTTTGCCAATCGGGTCTGTTTCCCCAAAAAAAGCTTTTGCAAGAGTAGCTGATAACAGAATAGAAGAGGGATCCTTTAAACCATCGTGAGAACCTTTAAGCAGTTTCAAACTCAGCATATCTGTAATACCCGGCTCAAAATAATAACCTGTTTTAATTAAATTTTTCTCACCAGATGATAATACCATGGAGGATGGCCGGGATGCCATCAGTACCTGTTTGAAATTACTGCCATACGCATTCCGCAATTCATCCCCATAAGGCGGAGCCGTGTTAAAATCCGTATTTATGCCGCCATTATAATTCGCGTTTGTCAGTACCTGAGCAATGCGATCATAATTTTTAAAACATTTATTGAAAGACATTTCATCCCAAATCCATAAGCCAATGAGCATGGCTACAGATATCCCAACTGCTAGTCCACTGATATTGATAAAGGAAGCAGTTTTGTTCTTCAGCAAATTTCTCCAGGCAATTTTAAAATAGTTTTTAAGCATAGCATTCCGGTTTATGGTTAAGGTTCTAAATAAATCAGCTATAATTGAATTTAATATACTAACCCTATGCCGAAATCTAATAAACAGACTAACAATGCAGTAGGTATAAACAATTAAATTAACCTGTTCGCAAATGATACAGGACCAGTCCGCTTTTGATACAGAATGATGCTGTAATACCCAACCAGCTAACTCCAAACCCTTTTTCCTACCATTCAAACAGGTAACAGATGCCTACCTACCTATCACCAGCCCCTGACCTGAGTATGACCTGATTATGGGTAACCCCACCAATTGGTGGGGTTGGTCAGAGCCAGGTCATAATCAGGTCAGGGGCTGGTGAGAACCAGGAGTTGATCTGATAAGAACAGGGTAGGGTGTTTTCCTAAATGAGCCGTAACAGTATTGCACTGATTTTCAATTCTTCCTAAAATTGCTGTACATTAAAACCAGCTTATACCTACATTCATGGATCATTTATAAAACATTTTATGCATCTCCATAAACCCCTTTTCCTGGTTTTTATATGGATTATTTCCAGCCATACAATAGCATTTGCAACGGATAGTATCCCGGCTGTAAAGTCCAATCTCCCCTATATAGACCCCACCATTGGCAATGTGGGCTGGTTACTGGAACCCACCAGGCCAACCATGCAATTACCCAACCAGTTAATACGGGTAACACCTCAGCGAAAAGATTATATGGATGACCAGATTGCAGATTTTCCATTAACCATTGTATCGCACCGGTCAGGGCAGGTATTTTCAATAAAGCCATTTTCCGGAGCAATAGCACCGGAATCATGGGATGCTAAAATGACCTATGACCATGATCTCGAAATAAACAGGCCCTGGTATTATTCCACTTATCTGGTCGATCAGGAAATTACGGTTGAATTTACCCCTGGTAAAAAGACCGGCATCTACCGTTTTCATTTCAAGGTACAGGAAAAAAATAAGTCAATATTGTTAAGTATGTATAATGAAGGAGAAGCATATTACCATTTTATTTCCTCCCATGAAATAACAGGCATGGAAACCTACCATGATAATATAAAAGTGTATATGTATGGTGTTTTCAATAAAGTTGGTATTACAGGTGGGGTAGCCAATCAGCAGTTATCTGTTACTAATAAAGTGGAGGGTAATCAGATAAAAGCCTATATCCGTTTTCCTGATTCAGACAGCCTGATAGAATTTAAATATGCCATCAGTTATGTAAGTGAAGCGCAGGCCAGGAAAAATTTTGAGGAAGAAATACTGCATAAAAGTTTTAAGGAGGTTGCCAATGCAGGAGAAAAAATATGGGATAAAATAATGTCGCAGATACAGGTAGAAGGTGGTACAACCTCCCAGAAAAGATCTTTTTATACTGCTTTATACCGCTGCCATGAACGGATGGTAAATATTACAGAAGATTCCTTGTATTACAGCGGGTATGATAACCAGGTTCATCAGGACCCCCGGCCTTTTTATGTGGATGACTGGTCATGGGATACCTATCTGGCACTGCATCCCTTACGAATGTTATTGCATCCGGCACAGGAGGAAGATATGCTCCATTCCTATACCCGCATGTATGCGCAAAGTAAATGGATGCCCACATTTCCATTATTATTTGGAGATAATCCCTGTATGAACGGATTTCATTCTTCCATCATTTTCCTGGATGCGTATAAAAAAGGGTTGGGACATTTTAATATAGAAAAAGCCTATGAAGGGATCCGGAAAAATGCAATGGAAGCAACTTTGTTACCCTGGACAAATGGCCCGAAGACTGTACTGGACGATTTTTATCAGTCGCATGGGTATTTTCCGGCACTGCCACCCGGAACAGCAGAAACCGTAAAAGAAGTGCATTCATTTGAAAAAAGGCAGGCCGTAGCCGTAACATTGGGAGCGAGTTATGATGACTGGGCAGCAGCAGAACTGGCCAGGTCATTAGGGAAAACGCAGGATGCGGAAATCCTTTCTAAACGGGGAAATAACTATAAAAATCTTTGGAATAAGGACAATCATTTTTTTATGCCAAAAGATGAGAAAGGAAACTGGATTGCGATAGACCCGAAGATAGATGGCGGAATGGGAGGAAGGGATTATTATGATGAAAATAATGGCTGGACCTATTTATGGCAGGTACAGCATGATATACCAGGACTTATTCATCTGATGGGAGGGAAACAGAAATTTGAGGACAGGCTGGACCAGTTATTCCGGGAAGATTTGGGGAGGAGTAAATACAGTTTCTGGTCCAGGTTCCCGGATGCAACCGGACTGGTAGGCCAGTATTCCATGGGGAATGAACCCAGTTTCTTTATCCCTTATCTATATAATTATACAAGTGCGCCGTGGAAAACACAAAAGCGGATACGGTTTCTGTTAGACGTTTGGTTTAAGGATAATATATTCGGCATACCAGGTGATGAAGACGGAGGAGGGATGAGTGCCTTCGTTGTATTCTCCTCCATGGGTTTTTACCCAATTACACCCGGTATCCCTGTATATGCCATCGGCAGTCCTGTATTCAGCAAAGTAACCATAGCACTGGAGAATGGTAAAAAGTTTACGATGATAGCCCATCATTGTTCGGTAGTGAATAAATACATACAATCTGCCCGTTTAAACGGGAAGGCATTAAAACAGTCATGGTTAACGCATCAGGAATTAATGAATAATGGATTGTTGGAATTGGAGATGGGGCCGAAGCCGAATAAGGGGTGGGGGGTGATGGAGTAAGCTGATTGGTTGTATGATGTTTTAAAAATAAAGTGCAATGGTAAAGGGGGCCTTTACTAACTTGAGTAAGATGTATTTGGTGAGGGATTTGAATTGGATTCATATAAATCTTTTACACCTCTTGCTTCAATGTTATGCAATATACTATCCGTTCATAGCCTTAGTAAAATGAAATAATTAATAATCAGATTTTTAGAAAAAATGCTTTAGTTAAATATATAACCAGTTTAAATTCATGCTAATTTTGAAAATTAGTATATATTTTTAAAGCCTGCTTTTAAAAGCTATCCCCCTATTTGTATTAAGTTTAGATTGATTCATAATTTGCAAGCACTTATAAAAAGTGTATCATTAAATTCGTGTTTTTAAAATTGAAAGACTCTGAAATGAATCTACTTTAGCATAAAGTGATTATGATTTTAGTAAAAGGAATAAGTATACCATTTGATGGATTATGTGCAGGCAAGGAAAGAAACAAAATTCGGATTATTATTAAATAAAACAGCTGTAATCAGTAATGTCATTACACATTAACATAGAAGATTTGCTTACTGCCCGCATGGTAGAATCTGATCGCATTGAATATAAAGAAGGCTGGAATCCCGATGCCATTTATCGGAGTATCTGTGCTTTTTCCAATGATTTTGATAATATTGGTGGTGGCTATATTCTTGTTGGTGTTGGAGAAGATGAAATTACAAAAACAGCCAGAAGACCAGTAAAGGGGTTAACAACAGCAGCGCTTTCAGAAATTCAGCGGAAAATGATTGGCTTCAACAATCTATTGCAGCCGGTTTATCATCCACATTTATTTATTGAAGAAGTGGATAACAAACAAATCCTTATATTATGGATACCCGGTAGCTCTAACAGGCCCCACCAGGTACCTGAACAGGTAACTGCAAGAGAAAAAAGATATTTCTATTACATTCGAAAATACGCCAATTCTATAAAAGCGAATATAGAAGAACAGCAGGAGTTGATTTCACTGGCCAATCAAATTCCATTTGATGACCGTTCAAACACCCTGGCCAAAGTGGAAAATATCTCTATGATCCTTGTGAAAAATTACTTGACAAAAATAAGCAGCAGACTGGCGGAGCAGGTGGGTAAAATTTCTGATCAGGAATTGCTTGCACAAATGGAACTCATCTCCGGACCTAATGAACATATTTTTCCCAGGAATGTTGGATTGATGTTATTTTCAGATAAGCCAGAAATATTTTTCCCTTGTACAAGGGTTGAAATTGTTGACTTTCCAAAAGGCGATGCTGGAGATTATGAAGAGCAAGATCCGATTTCAGGTCCAGTTCCGGAACAAATCAATCGCACATTAAAGTTTTTGAAAGATAAACTGGTAAAAGAGAAGGTTATCAAGCCAGCTGATAAAGCAGAGAGCATCCGCATAGCCAGTTATCCTTATCAGGCTATTGAAGAGACGCTGGTAAATGCTTTTTATCATAGGGATTACCAGCAACGGGAACCCATTGAAATCAGAATTTATCCCAACTCTATAGTATTTATCAACCATGGTGGGCCCGATCGTTCCATCCGATTGGAGTCTTTTAACAGTGGCCAGGTGCGGAACAGGCGTTATCGCAACCGAAGATTGGGTGAGTTTTTAAAAGAATTACAACTGACAGAAGGCCGGGCAACCGGTATTCCAACTGTTTTAAAAGCTTTAAAAGACAATGGCTCTCCACCTCCAAGTTTTAAATCGGATGAATATAGAACTTATTTTGAGGTAGAACTCACTATCCATCCAGCTTTTGAGCAGACCAATCAAGTTGATGGGAATGAGGTAGTTAATACGCTAAAAGAAATAGATGATAGCATTAGTCAACTATTATCTATTGTACCTGATACAGTAAGAGATAATGTTAGAGATGTAGCAGGAGATATAGCTGGAGATATAGTTAGAGCTATAGATAGAGCTATAGTGGTAGATATTGCAATAGAAGTTAGGGAGGTTATCAATGAGAAATTAGAGAAAATTCTGCTTTTCTGCCAAAAACCAAAACAACGCAAGGAAATATTGAAAGAAATAGGATTGGTAAACAATGTAAAGAACTATGATACATATGTTGCTCCATTGGTACAAATGGGCTGGGTAAAAATGACCATACCTGATAAGCCAACTAGCCCAAAACAACAATACCGTACTGCTTTAAAAGGCAGTATTATTAGCGAACTTTTGAATTATATCGAAGATGGAGAATAAAAAAACAATATGTCTCGGCAAAGAATTTAACTGGTCCCAAAACGCTAGTGTATGATAGACCCAAGAATAGATGGCGGAATGGGAGGAAGGGATTATTATGATGAAAATAATGGCTGGACCTATTTATGGCAGGTGCAGCATGATATACCTGGGCTTATGCAGCTGATGGGAGGGAAACAGAAATTTGAGGACAGGCTGGACCAGTTATTCCGGGAAGATTTGGGGAGGAGTAAATACAGTTTCTGGTCCAGGTTCCCGGATGCAACCGGACTGGTAGGCCAGTATTCCATGGGGAATGAACCCAGTTTCTTTATCCCTTATCTATATAATTATACAAGTGCGCCGTGGAAAACACAAAAGCGGATACGGTTTCTGTTAGACGTTTGGTTTAAGGATAATATATTCGGCATACCAGGTGATGAAGACGGAGGAGGGATGAGTGCCTTCGTTGTATTCTCCTCCATGGGTTTTTACCCAATTACACCCGGTATCCCTGTATATGCCATCGGCAGTCCTGTATTCAGCAAAGTAACCATAGCACTGGAGAATGGTAAAAAGTTTACGATGATAGCCCATCATTGTTCGGTAGTGAATAAATACATTCAATCAGCCCGATTAAATGGGAAGGAATTAAAACAGCCTTGGTTAACACATCAGGAATTAATGAATAATGGATTATTGGAATTGGAGATGGGGCCGAAGCCGAATAAGGGGTGGGGGGTGATGGAGTAATAACCATTTATTTAAGGAATACTTTCAAATGTATACCAGTACATAAAAAAAGCCAATCGAAAGTATGATTGACTTTTTTTAAATACGATATTAAAAAGTGTATTACAAATGATTCAAAATATCCTGCACAGATGAACGCACTTTATAATCCGGATTAAAGAATACATATTTAATGATACCATCTTTTCCAATCACATAAGTGGCAGGTACCGGAAGTACGGCACCATTACTGCCATTTGCTACTGTAAAATCAAGTTTATAGGTAGTGTATCGCTCCAGCAACTTTCCCTGCACAGCATAGTTTACTTTATAAGCTTTCAGAATGGACAAGTCCTTGTCACTGATTACGGGAAAGGAAGCTTTTGATTTACTCACTGTTTTTGCAACATTTTCGGCTGTTTCCGGAGAAATTGCCACTATCGTTGCCCCTTTTGCAGTAATCAGAGCAAGTGAATCGTTCAGGTGGCTTAATTCTTTATTGCAATAAGGGCACCATTGTCCCCGGTAAAAAACAATTACTACCTCCCCTTTTTTCAATTCTTTTTTAAGGGAAAAAGTTTTGCCGGTATGGTCAACTGCTTTAAAATTCGGTGCCACTGCACCTACGTGTAAGCCTTCGGGATATATGGTCGTATCCTTTTGAGCAAAAGCAACACTAATCAATACACTGAAAGCAAATGTGAACAGAACATTTTTCATGGTTAATTTTTTGGTGAATGAAGTGCTTCCTGATATATTTCAGGAAGCGTTTTACTTAAATACGACAAATCAGCACCCTCCTTACACTTTATTAGAAATAGTTGAAAAACACTATTAAGATACTGTATTTATATAAAGCAATCAGAACCTTAAATAGGATCAGCTATTGGGAAGTCAATTTCAAAACCTGTCAGGTTATGTAAATAGTTACTGATAATTTTATCACCTATTACAATCACCACATCAATCATATTGGCTTCATTGTAACCCGCAGCAAAAAAAGCTTCTTTACTTTCTTCGGTTGCCCTTCCACGATTTTCAACTACAGAAGCAGTGAATTTTGCCAAAGCATCCAGTTTATTGTCAAAAGAAGCAGTTCCTTTACGAATTTCTACAACCTGTTCATCGGTAAAGCCATTCATTTTACCAAGAACTGTATGGGCTGATTGACAATAGCGGCAACCATTCATCTGGCTGGTTACCAGGTTAATTACTTCCCTTTCTTTCCCTTTTAAGGTGTTTTTACGGTTTTGTAAAGCCAGGTAATCACTTAATGCTGTTTCATTTTTGGCAAAGTAGGCATATAAGTTAGGTACAAATCCCAAGCCCTTATGCAGGTTATCAAAAATACCCTGATTGTTTTCAGAAACTTCTGCTTTAGTAGGAACTGTAAAAGTTCTTTTTTCTGTTGTTGTCATTTTATTGAATTAAAAATATTGTTTGTCATTATTGACAGTGCAAAAATGCAACAACCACCAGGGGTTAAAAATGAACTAGTTTAGGAAATTTGGTTGATCTGGTTCAACTATTTTTATGGGTTTTTTTATTTCTGATTCTTGATAAAAATTCAGTGGTCATGCCCAAATAAGACGCTAAAGCATATTGAGGCACTCTTTGAACAATATGCGGATATTTGGCAATGAAATTTTCATAACGTTCTTCTGCTGATTGTGTAAGGTTCGAAATGATCCTTTGTTGCATAAAGGCAGCAGTCCGTTCAGCCCTTATTCTGAAAAATGTTTCAAATTTGTGATTTTCCTGTTTCAGAGCCTGTTCTTTTTCGTAAGAGATTTCTAAAATGATACTGTCTTCAAGCGCAACCACAAACATAGTAGCCGGCTTTTGCAAAATGTAACTGTTATAATCTGTTATCCACCAATCTTCAATTGCAAAAGCAATAGTACTGTCTTGTCCGTTATCATCAACAACATAGGCCCGGAAAGCACCTTTAAGTACATAATTCCTGTTTTTTACAATAAAGTTGGGTTGTACAATAAATTGCCGTTTCCTGATTTTTACTTCTTTAAAAGCGGCACTGAAAATTGCTGCTTCTTCATCATTCAGGCTAACCGTTCTGCTGATGTATTCCAGTATTTTATTTTGATGGGTCATTTTGGATAAATCATGGTTTAAGTTTTGCTTATATATACTTTTTACTTGAGCCAACAGTAAAAGAAAGAAGAAGCGATTTTTAATGTAAGTCATTCGCCTCAATTTATCATTTACATACTGTAAATATCTCTCTTTTGATACACCCGATAAAACGATTTATTTACAAATGGTTCTATTAGTTGTCTTATATTCAAAAAAAATGATAACGGCCATAACTGGATAAACTGGTGCAATACAAATATTTATTTGAACATTTAAAACAAATTAGTTAATTTAACACTTTGAATTGAGATTGCCCCCCCACAATTATTTATTCGAAAAATTCCAGCGGAAAAAATACTTAGTGCATATTCGTATATGTGACTGAGGTGGATTTATTTTGGGAAGAATGGGATATTTGCCTGCATTTTTGGCTGGCAATAAATTTTACACCAGTTAGTTTTTTTACCCGTTGAATTAATGCGTCGTTTTTTTCAAACTGAATCCATATTACCGGCAAATATTTGTGCGAGCCGATAGTAACATTAACGTCTATATTGGTAGCTTTATCGAGCATATTGTGTATTGCATAATTTGTAAGACAGAAGCAAAAATTAATACAAAATATACACATGCACATTTTGTATTAAAACGACCCAATTATTTGATTTATAAATAGTTAATATTGATTGCATCAAAGAAATGTTATTTTTAGTATTGCGTTTATTTAAGAGTTAGCAGAATGCATTGAACACCCTACAGTAATGACAGGACAAGAATTTAAAATACTGTTTAAGCAAGACAAAGCTTATCTCACTCCCGAAAAATCATTAACGTTCGGACAGGTAGGTCTTCCTGAAATCGCAAAGTCATTCAAAGCACCCGCCTTTTGGACAATTCGAGTTTTAAATTACAGAGAGGCTGAACAAAAACTATTTTGTGAAGTTCTTTCATATCAAGTTGGCGACACTGATTTTCCATTTAATCAAAAAACACTTGCAGACAAACTGAAAGCAATTAAAACAGTTACTTTTCGTAGCATAGACACAGGCGGTCTCTTACGAACTCTTGCATCTACTACGCCTATTTCATTCCTTCCAACAAAAGAAACACCTGTATTCAGACAAGAAGTTCGACCAGAGACAATAGAGACTATTACAAGACAGCCAATAAGAAAAGTAATTACTGAAACCTTCTTTATCCCGTTGAAGAATGTTCAATTTAAATTAGGTGGCGTTTCATTTGAAAAAAAATTTAAAGACTATAATAAAACGATAGAACTAAACATTAGCAACTACGACATAAGAGAGGAGTTTGATGCTGTGAAGAATTACTTTGCCAATGTTCTTAATACAAGAAAAATTCAAGTAACGGCTATAATAGAAATTACCGACAATGAAATAACTTCTGTAATTGCCAAATCTCCTGAAATTGACAAAATTGATAAACAGCTTATTGACAACGTAAAGTTCGAGTTTGTAAAAGCGACAAAAAAGAAAGTAACAGTTGAAGTTGACAAGAACCTTTTCACTATGGAAGAGTACTTCGACACATTTGGTGAAAAAAATTTCAAATCAAACACATTTTATAACGATGAAAAAGAACTATTTGAGGATTTATTGAAAATCACAAATACAAAACACTACAAACATTTGAGGTTTCTTTCCAGTAAGCACAGCCATCAAACAATGAAACTGCGGTTCATTCATAAGCCGTTTTCTTTTATCTTTCTAATTGCAGGTGACAGAAACTATCATCTTATTTGGGAAACGCTTGACACAGAAGAAGCAACTTACGTTTGGCACATAGATAATAATCTTCAGGCTTTGAAAACAGCGTTAAGAAAAATTGAGGACATCATAAACATTATCAAAGTACAAGGTAAGACTGCCTATATTAATTCAAACGATGACCCTTTCCGACGTATTTATCATGATTATTCAGAATTGGTTGATGGTTTTGTCAAATGGAAAGGCGAGTTAGAAAGCGTATTGACATAAGCACTACTGCTAACAGGGAGTTTGCCAAAATACGGGCTGAAGGAAGTTATCTTCGGCTTTTTGTAATTCTATTGTGCTTCATATCCAGCTGGACATTATCTATTTAGCTTTTTGTTATTATCTTAATCTTCAGTTTTTCAATCATCATCAGTACCAGGCTGAGAGAATACTAATTCCAGTACTTCGGCAAGCCCTATCCGTAGTGTGCCATTATTGACAACCACTAAAATTTGCAAAGTTTGACAGAGTTAAATTCAATTGAAGTTAGAGAAGGTTGGAAAAATTATTACTTATTTAGCTTTCTTGCTTTCGTAGGAATCATTTCAATTTGTTTTATAATTCCATCACAGCGACAAGGGACTATTGACTATTTTTTTGGTAAATGGACAATAGCAAAATTGCCAGGTTTTATTGTGATTTTTGGCATTATGGGTCTATGCTTATTTTATTATTTTGACAACAGAGTAAAATTAAAAGTTGACAAATATGGTATTTGGACAATTAAGCATAAAGAAACATCTTGGGACGACATTTGGTATTTCAGTACGACCGTTTGTAATATGAAAGAAGGCGACCTTTATTATCTAAAGCTTCGACTCAAAGACACAGAAGATAGGCTTGACAAAGAACTTAAAATACGTTATCGTAGAATGGACAAAGACTTTACAGAAGTACGAGAATTAATTTCTCACTTTGCAAAACAATATAACATCCAAGACTTAGGACACGAAAAGGAAATATAACGGCACACAACATTAGGTTTGGCATTATTGGGGCTTGACGAATATAATCTCAACATTTGTTCTTTATTGTACTTCAGATCGGACTTGACGTTATAAATTTGGCTTATGAATAAAACCTCAGCAATATTGCAATTATTGGGCTTCGGTTATGGGCTGACGGAATTCTAATTCCCCAACAAACGCCAAGCCTTTTTCGTTGGGTGTAATGCGGCGACACCCTAATAATCATACCATTTTCAATGAGTAAAAAAATATCTGACGTTAAATTTGAATTGCTGAAAGTTTATAAGACTTTCAAAGACCAACTATTAATATCAGGAGACATTTCTAATTTACTTATTGACAATTCTAATATTCCAGCAGCAGGGAATCAAGTAGAAAGTAGCATAAGGATATTTTTAAAGCAAATGTTACCTAACAGAATTCAAGTAAGCCAAGGACATATTATAGACAAAAAATCAAAAATTAGTTACCAGCAAGACATACTAATCTCTGACAATTTGAATTCCAAGTTTCTAATTAAAACTCTTGACGAAACGGAGTTTTTGCCATTTGAAACAATCTACGCCACAGGAGAAGTTAAGAAAACACTTAACCTTGACAACATAACTGCATTAATTAAATCAATAAGCCATACTAAAAAGAATTTAACAAGAAATAAATTAGCCCCAAATGTTTTTCCAATAGGAACAAAATTTGTTGAAACGCAAGACAATTATACAGATTCTGATTTTGCAAATCCTATATTGACTTTTATGTTTTCTTTGGATTTTACAAAACCCAGCGAAAGAAATAAAATTGAAAAATATATTTCAGCACAAAAGAATTGGGAATTACTGCCTAATGCAATTTTTGTTTTAAAGCAAGGAGTTTACCTTTTAATAGATAAAAATAAAATCAAGACAGGAAAATTAGAAATTAAACTTTATCCAGAGTTTGTAAAAAACAAATCAGATGTGGAATGGATATTTCTAAAACTTGATCCCGAAGTAACATTAGCATATATGGTATTTTTATTGTCGCAACACGTTAATGATACTGTTATTGAAAGTGTATCTTATTTAGATTATGCCCAATCAATTTTCAACGTAACCAAAGCAAATATTTACCCAATAGTCAAGTAAAAATATGAACTTAGATAATTTAGAAATTAAGAGAGTTACTTATCATAAGATAGTAAGTAAATCAAAAGCAAATCCAGTTCCATTCGCTACTGAATGTATTGATTTTTGTAAACTTGGCGATGATGGTATTGCAACATTATCTAATAGAATTTCAAATTGCATAAAAAAAACGTCTCACTTTTTTGAATTAGACATAGAGAATACTCAAAAAGACTCAATGTTTGAAATTCAAAAAAAGTTCAAAAATTCAAACAAAAAAGAGTTTTTAAAAACTTCACAAGAAGTTGCAGACCTTGCTGCATCCTGTCAAACAAGGACAAACATTCCAGACGGCTTAATTCTGATAATTGAAGCAAGCTTTAATTCAGTTTATTCAATAATTGTAGTCAAAGCTGAAAAATCAGAAGCCTTTTCAATAAGCGGAAACGACCTTCAATTAATCAAAGATATTTTCTTATCGTCAGACAAGACTTTATATAAAATTGGAATATTCGCTAAAACTGATGACAAAAATGTTACGCCAAAAGCGTATAAATATTTCGTATTTGACGATGACTTTTCGCCTTCAAAAGATGATTTAGCTTTATACTTCTACAAAACTTTTCTTGGTTTCACAACAGAGAAAAACAGCAAACTTCTTACAAATAAAATGCACAATTGTATAATCCGGT
>Ga0364867_10389_pt1 | contig 25777 bp, 30 predicted proteins | sample ExccelAu500001D4_3_FD_206915 | JGI IMG/M metagenome (GOLD analysis project Ga0364867, IMG submission 206915) | Enriched cells from Trout Bog Lake Hypolimnion, Wisconsin, USA - BchlTB.Aug13.5000.01.D4 | ecosystem: Environmental > Aquatic > Freshwater > Lake > Hypolimnion/Profundal zone | place... | reverse complement strand
ATCAGGTTTTCTGGCACTGAAAGTAAAAGGAAAATATCTAAAAATTTTTATTGGTTTGCTTTGGTTCATTTTTTTGCCAAATACTATTTATATTTTTACCGATCTGGAACATTTTATACAACAATGGCAGTATATCCATGCGTCTTTTCGTCCACTTTTAGTTCTCCAATATGTAGTTTTTGAAGCATTCGGGATAATAACATTTCTTTTTTCAGTTTTCCCTTTTGAAAAAATCATAAGAGTCATTGATTTTTTCAAAAAAAGGAAAATACAGTGGCTGACAGGTTTTAATTTTCTTATCGCTTTCGGAATGGTGCTCGGAAGAGTGGAGCGTTTAAATTCATGGCAAATTTTCACTAAGCCATCCGCAGTTATTATATCCGCATTACATGTCCTCCTGTCAATAGACTTATTAGGCTTAACGGTGTTATTCGGATTATTATGTAATTTTATTTATTTTCTTTCCCGTAATCGAACATTGGCTTTTATGAAGAAATTTTTGGATTGACAAATCCTACTTGATGATTTTTAATTAATTCAGGTACCTTTTAATTATGCAAACAAGAAAAAGAGCTAAATCTGTTACTTTTGGTAAAAAAGAAAAAAGAGAAAAAGATGAAGTAAAAGAAGTCTCTAAGGAGAAAGTTGAAGAAACAGAGACAAAGAAAACTGCAGAAAAAGCAGAAGTAGTGGAAAGAAGGCCTGTTGCAGAAAAACCTCAGGCTGAGGAACTTTCTTCTACACTTCCTGATACGGTAGAAGAGTCTTCGTCAGATGAATCTTCATCATCCGAAGTGGAAACTCCGGCGAATGATTCTGTTTCTGATAATTCTCCCGCATCTGCGGACCCGGGTGAACATAAAATTGAAGAACACGTAGCCGATGAACCCGCAGCTCCTACTGTAGAACCACCAGGAGATGTGCAAAAATCAATAAGCGAAGAAGGTTCTGTATCAAGTGAAACTTCTCAGTCAGAAACAACTTCTCCGGAGCAATCGTCACAACCTTCTGAGTCTCAGGAGCTTTCTCCAACACTTCCTCCAAGCGCATTCACCATTCAAAATAATGAAAATGAAATTTCAAGCAAACCAGAACCGGAAAAAAAGAGATTTGGTGTCTATTTTTTTGTAGTAGCTTTCCTGGCATTTATCTTAGGATTGGGAGCAATGGCTGCAGTAAGTTATTTTGGATTAATCAGTCTTCCGCTGCCCAAACTTTCTTCATTTTCAAACATTCACGTATCCGGTTTGATCGGTGCAAAGCCTACCCTCACGCCGGCTCCTAAGCCGACGACTGCACCTACTGCGGCTCCAATTAATCTCCAACAATATACGATAACTGTTCTTAATGGAAGTGGCATTACAGGTCAAGCGGGTAAGACAAAGGACACATTGACGACCGATGGATTCAATGTCAGCTCAACCGGCAATGCGGCTAACTCCAACTTTACCAAAACAGAAATTTCAGCTAAAAAATCTGTAAGTCCGGATTATATCTCAAAATTAGAAGACGAGTTAAAGAAGACGTTAGATATTGATACCAATATTGCAACCTCTCCTGAATCAGACTCTACAGATGTCACTGTGACCCTGGGCTCTTCAACTGCACAATAATAATATTTAAAATGATGAAAAAGGTAATTAAAACACATCAGAACAGTTCTCTGTGGCCATCGTTACCATATGAAGAATGGAAAGACACACTGGATACGCTTCACCTCTGGACACAAATTATCGGAAAAATAAAGCTAAAACAAAATCCTTTTATAAACCAATGGTGGGAAGTTGCTCTCTATATTAATGCGCGAGGTATGACAACAGGAAGGATTCCTTATAGAAATTTCGCGTTTGAGATAATCTTTGACTTTATTGACCATACTCTCACTATCAATACAAGTAAAGATAAAGAAAAAATAATTCAGCTGAAACCGCAGACGGTAAAAAGTTTTTACGCAGAGTTTATGAAAGCATTTGAAGCAGCTGACATTTCTATTACAATCTCAAAAAAACCATCAGAGATTTCAAATGCCATAGATTTTGATAAAGATGAAGAACATGTATCGTATGATAAGGAACAGGTTAAAAAATGGTGGCAAATACAATTGCAAACGAGTTTTATCCTGGATGATTTCCGTTCACATTTTAGAGGGAAGAGCAGTCCTGTAAATTTTTTCTGGGGATCTTTTGATCTGAATACAACCCGATTTTCCGGCAATATATTGCCGGATAAAATTGATTGGCCAAAAGGGTATAGTTTTATGCGATACGCGGAAAATGAAGAAAATTTTGCTTGTGGCTTTTGGCCAGGAAGCGAGAAATTTCCGCATCCTGCTTTTTATACCTATCTTTATCCTGCACCAAAAGGTTGTGAAACAATAAAAACAGGTCCATCAATTGCTTATTATAATAATCATTTATCCGAGTGCCTTCTTCCTTACGAAGAAGTGCGTAAAACGAAAAACTCCGAAAAAGAAATACTCAATTTTTTTCAGACAACATATTCTGAATATACAAAGCTAGCAGGTTGGAAAACGAAAGAATTTGAAGTATTAATACCCAAGATAAAATAATTGCCTTTTGTTTCGCAAATAGAGCAAACAAAATGAAAATGGTCTATTAATCTATTAATTATTGTGGGGTATGGATTTCTACGACTCCAATAATAATAAAACCAATCGTAATAATAAGACCAATAATAATGATAAGACTATACCCCAAATATCTACGATATTTCATAGAAAGTTTTTTATAAAATTGAGACTAAAATCAGGTAGCAACCAGTTAGAATTATAAACATATACATATTAAGATTGCAATAATACTATTAAGTTTATCACTTTTAAGTTGTTTGATTAAGGTAAAGTTTTGTGAAGAGAATAACCTTTCCTGCAATTATGTATTTTAAAATGACAGAGTCGCATTGTGACCCTAATGATTCTTAGGTCGAATTTTTTTCTGAGTTTTTGCAAGAGTATATAAGTATTTACAAAAAATTTAGTAAACTTATTCCTTATGAAAATTATTTGTAGTTAAAATTGTGGAAGAATGAGTTATTGTGGAAATTTTGGTGTTGGTTTTGGTGATATAGTTGCCGCTCTTTCCGCAAGAATTTGATCAGCAGTTCCTAATACAAATTCCGCAACTCTTATTCCTACCGGATCCAATGTTTCTCCACTAGGGGACTTCATTCCCATTAAGCTTAATCGTTTTGTAACTTCTGCTTGTTGATCTCCTGGTGCCTGTCGTAATCGAAGTGCTAAATCTAAAGCTTGTTCTGAATAATCCAGAGCACAATTCTGGCAAGTTGTTACCTGGGCTAATTTCTCCGCTCCAATCATTCCATCAAATAATGTTACTGCACGAGGCTGGTGTCGATTACCTAAAAATTCTGAAGAAATTCCAGTCTTTTCGACCATTAATAAATTATAAGGAATTATCAGGAAAATATCAACCTATAGTATGGTTACCCCGTTGCATTTTCTTTCGAACACTTTATGAATTGGATTGAATATTTAAGGCTGGTTTTTTATAGAAACACTAGCCAAACTGTAAATTAAAACGAAAAAGAAATATATCAGTTTATTTTACGGTTTTTAAATTTATGCAGCTTGTCAAGTATCCCAATTAGTACACAGTCATTCTAATACTTTAGTTTCCGCAATTTGAATTGTTCGGGAGACATTTTGAGAGAGGTATGGATTCTTTGTTTGTTGTAATATTTGATGGTTTGATGAATGCCTTCAATGAGTTCTCCCATTGTATTAAATCGATCAAACTCAAGTCCTAAATCAGTACTAAAAGAATGCGGGTGGGATTGGACTGTTTGAGGCTATCGACCGGTAGTAGACCCCAATGGGAATCGAACCCATGATTTTTGGGATGAAAACAGGATGTTCCCCTCGCAAGAAACCAAAAGTTAAAGAGATAATATCAGAGAAATTAAATTAAGTAAATCAGAACTAGCATTAGTGTTGTATAATGATTATTAAGTAGCTTCATGAAAACACAATACAAATTTATTGATTTATTTGCTGGTATAGGAGGAACAAGGAGAGGGTATGAAGCGGCTGGAGCTAAATGTGTTTATACTTCCGAATGGGATAAATATGCACAAAAGACTTATGAGGCTAATTTCGGCGATAAGCCTCAAGGAGATATTCAAGAAATAGAAGCAAGTTCAATTCCCGATTTCGATATTCTTCTAGCAGGCTTTCCCTGTCAACCATTCTCTATAGCAGGAGTATCCAAAAATATAAGTTTAGGCAGAAAACATGGATTTGACCACGCTAAACAAGGTAATTTATTCTTTGACATAGCTCGAATAATTGGGAATAAAAGACCGCCCGCATTTATGCTTGAAAATGTCAAAAATCTGGTAAGTCACGATAAGGGGAATACCTTTAAAGTTATAATGAATATTTTACAAAATAATCTAAAATATAAGGTTAAGTATAAAGTAATAGATGCGAAATATTATGTACCACAACATAGAGAAAGAACATATATAGTTGGATTTGATAGTAAGATTGTCCCTGATGACTTCGAATTTGAATTTCCAGAGCGTGAAAAAACTATGAAACTGGAAGATATGCCGAAATTAAAAGATATATTGGAAAAACATGTTGATCCTAAATATACATTAACTGATAATCTATGGGCGTATCTTCAAAAATATGCAGCTAAACATAAAGCTGCTGGAAATGGTTTTGGATTCGGTATTGCCGATCCAGATAGGTCTACAAGAACTTTAAGTGCTCGTTATTATAAAGATGGTTCTGAAATTCTTATAGCACAAAAAAATAAAAATCCTAGAAGATTAACTCCAAAGGAATGTGCCAGATTAATGGGTTTTGATGATGAAAATTTTGAATTTGTTGTGTCAGATATGCAGTTATATAAACAATTTGGTAATTCAATTGTTGTTCCTGTAGTGACAGATATAGCAAAAAGAGTTATAAAAGTACTTGATAAGTATTATGGACAAAATATCAAAACAGAAAAGAAGCTGGAATATGTCACGGATAAGAGGAACGAATACGAAACCGGAAATATTAGTCAGAAAGTTTTTATTCTCAAAAGGAATGAGATATAGACTCCACTCACAGTTACCCGGTAAGCCAGATATTATATTCCCAAAATATAAAATTGTTCTCTTTATAAATGGATGTTTCTGGCATAAACACATAGGATGTAAGAATTTCGTTGTTCCAAAAACAAATACTGTTTTCTGGGAAACAAAAATTAATGGAAATGTAGAAAGAGATTGTATAAATAATAAAAAACTTATAGAATTAGGCTGGAAGCCAGAAATAATATGGGAATGTGAAGTTGAAAAAGATATTGTAATTTCAACTCAAAATTTAATACAGCAATTTAAAATATGACAAAACTTGTTGAAGACGCTATAGAAAGTGTAACTTCCAGTGACCTATCTTTTTGCAGATTTATTACTGCAAATGACACAGGTGAAACAGGGGCACATCAGGAAGGATTTTATATTCCTAAATCTTCTTACAGTATCTTTTTTGAATCTCCAGGCGAAAGAGGCAGTAACAAAGAAAATTTTATTAAAATTAAATGGCAGGATGATATTGAGACAGAAAGTAGAGCAATATATTATGGTCAAGGAACCAGAAATGAGTACCGTTTAACACGTTTTGGTAGAGGTTTCCCGTTTTTAACAGAAGAATATACAGGTGCTTTATTAATTATTACTAAAATAACAGAAGGTAATTATAATGGTTATATTTTAAATGAAGATGAAGATATAGACAGTTTTTTGGATAACTTTGGAATGTCACCTGTTGACACTAACTCTTTAATAATTAAAGAAGCTATAAGTCAGCCTCCAGCTATAGAGGATATGATGGAGGATTTTCTTTCTAAACTTCCTAAAGAGTTTCCAGCTACTAAAGAAATCGCAGATTCCGCAAGAGATATTACAAACACTACTGACAGTATAAAAGCTGATGAAATAGTACAAGAACCTGACCGTATATTACTTGATTGGCTGCATACAGAATTTGAGCTTTTTAAAAAAATAGAAAGTCATTATTATGAAGGTCAACTGACAACTCCTTTTAAAACAGTTGATGAATTTATTGTTATGGCTAATTCTATCTTAAATAGAAGAAAAAGTAGAGCTGGAAAATCTCTTGAACACCACCTTGATGCAGTCTTTAAAGCTGATAGTTTAAAATTTTCTCATCCCGGTAAAACAGAGGGTAGAAAGAAACCTGATTTTATATTCCCTGGAAATGAAGAATATCATACAACTACGTTTAATGAGAATAAATTAATTTTTCTTGGTTCAAAAACAACCTGTAAAGATAGATGGAGGCAAATTTTAAATGAAGCTAATAGAACTCCTGTAAAACATCTGTTTACACTCCAACAGGGAATTTCAGAAAATCAGCTTCAAGAGATGTATGATAGTAAAGTGGTTTTAGTTGTACCGCAACCTTATATATCTACATTTCCAGTAAAGTATAGAGAAAAAATAATGAATTTAAAAAACTTTATGGAATTTGCGAAAGAAAAACAAGACAATTAATACAAAGTTTTTTTGATTCTTCTATATACAATCTGCTAAAATACCTCGAACAAATGTCATTCTTAAATAACCCAAAATTTAATCGGGGAAAACCTTTTGACGGGTCATCAATTTTAGATATACGCACAAATCTTGACAGTATCCTTTTATATTACGCAATACAATTCTATTTTGAAATTTATAAGAAAATGGCAGAAATGTTAGAAGTAGCATTTAGTGGATATCCGATTGTGAACCCAATGTTTCTTATGTCGAACACCTAGATAAAGTTATTGAAGATTACAAAAGAATTTATAAAGAGATGAGTGTATATTTCCCCTTTGAACTATATGTAAAATAAATTAAAATTTATTCTAAAACGATAATATTATAGGTATTTTTGATAATTTTAAACTAAACATAGTATTTCCAGGACTTTCGCTTAGCAAGCTAAAGGGTAAGCAGGAATAATTGGTTTTTTGAGGACTGTTTTTAAGTAGTCATAAAATAGTCCATTCCGTAATGCATAAACATTTGTTCCCAGTTCACGTGCTTTTTGCTTGATGGAAAACCAGGCTGAGTAACAATACGAACTATGATTTCTTTGTATCCGTGCCTTTCTTGCCTGGCATTTTTCAATACCAGTTAACTGCTTTAACTCCCGATGCATCTCCTCGATTTTCCATCTGATGTCATTCTTTTTTTGAACAACCTCAGAAGTCACGTGGTCTGGATGGTTTGTTACCACCCGGTCAATGTCACCGTTTGGGGCAACAACCTTGAACAGTTGCAAACGAAACGGGAGTTCTTTGAGCTTTACTGATATTCCTTCTTTGATTGTCTCTTCAGTCCACTCAAGTTCCTGCATATGAATATATCCTCCTTCCTTTGTTAGGCTTACCAGCCTATTTGATTTTAACTGTGAAACAAAAATCATTCCCATCCGATGAAACAATTTGAAATTTTTTACTGATGCATAGAAACTATCCATAAGCAATATTGATGCCTGAATGCCTTTTTCCTTCTTTGCTGCAATTACCATCTCCTGTGCATGCTCCATCTTTGTCTTCCCATCTTGCATTGGTGCGTAGATTCGATAGTCAATGGGATTGAATCCACTGGAAATGTCATAGTGAACAAGGTTTACGACATCTATGCCTCTAACTAAGGAATGCGTTACTCCACTATATTGTTTCTTTACCAGATCTATCTTTTTGGAATAATTTTTATCTTGTACACTATCATCCAAAATCAAAAAACTTGTTGCAGTATCTGCAATTAAAGGCTTTGCTAATTCCCATATCTGCCTGGAGGTTGCTTTCCCTCGCGTTAGAAAATCACTTACAGCATCATGACTTACTCCTTCTAAATGGTTTGCTAAATTAGACGCTGTGTAATTTATTGGAGTATGGAGCAAATATTCGATATATTGTTTCTTTGTTACCATTGATCCAGTTTAGCATACTCTGATCACCTCAAGTGAAAGTCCTGATTTCAAATCTCTTATAGTTGTAGATTTGAGCCTACAATGTTAAAATGCTCCTATGCTAGGTGCTCATAAAGAAAATATTGCGCTTGATAATACTTCTCCACGCAAAATGGGATGGAGGCCTTCTTCTGATAGAACTACGCTCATGGATGAACCACTTAAACTTCGGACGAAAAGTGTACCAGAAGGAGGTACAATTTATCTATGCAAATTCCGGCCAATAAAAGGAGCATGGTTGGGACAAACATTGGCAGCAGCTACAGCTGCACCAGATAGAAATGTTTCTAGTAGAGCAATACGTGCAGATTGGGAACTTTTCCAGGATGCTCATAGAGAAAAAGAAAAGATCGACCGAGGCGAGCTAGGTCCAGGAGAAATCCGAGACAGCAATATAAATTTATTAGACATACACACTGCAGATCCGAGTATTGGGAGAAGCATGAAGCAATTTGGAGTAGACTATGTAAATTCGTGGATAGGAGCACTTGATGCCAATAATTTAGCTCTACAAAAAGCATTCAGACCACTTATCTTAGTTGATGGAAGACACTTCCCCGAAGCATACATACGAGAAAATGAAGAAAGTCATACACATTATAGTATAGGAGGAAAATTTTCTCATCCAGATCTTCGTTATAATTATATATTACAATTCCTGCATAGTATGCCTCAATTTCGAAAAGGGGCTTCTTTAGAATTTGAACGACAAGAGTTCTTAGCATTCGTTGAATGGCTTAAGACCACATTTCCAGGCAAAGACCTATTGAGGTCAGAAGCTTATTCTTATATTGCAAAGCATGACGGAACAGATTTAATAGATATATTCCCTTTTTCTAGTATTTATAGTACCTCAGTAAACGTGCATCGTGGAGATAATGGAAGCCATTCCTGGATAAGTACTGACAATGAATGGCCTAACTATACTATTACTGATAAAGAGATCATGCTGTATGAGGCAGATACTCATGTCACAATCCTCCTGGAGCAGATACAGGATCCTGCTCGACCTTTTAGGATTACTGGAAGGCAAATCGTTTTTTCTGATACTTCAAAAGCTCTTTCTCCTGCAGTTGCTTGGCATAGAACAGTAGATCCATATAATGGTACTGTGAAACGGAAATTCCTTACAAGGGATGAGATAAATAACAATTTCGCATCAGAATTTATTGGTGAAGTCCTTGATGATTGGCTTGGACTGGTGACTCTGGTAGGTTTTCTATCCCGAGTTAGAGAACACACTCATTCTCGTCTACACTTACAAGGCGAAAGTGAGCATGTTCGTAAAGAAGGTGGTCAAAATATCGGGGCTGCGCAAATTCCAGTTTACTATAATCGTCCACATAAACGAGAACAAATAGCTAGAGATCCGGATGGTGTATTAGCAAGTATAGAAGATATTACCAGCTGATAACGAAAAAAATAACATTTTGAGGTTAGTGGGAATCAAACACTTTTAGCTTCGAAAAATTATGAAGATTTTATCAATTTAGCTTGAGACCATTTCATTTAGCTTCCTTGTGACCCCAATGGGAATCGAACCCATGATTTTCGGGATGAAAGCCCGACGTCCTAGGCCGCTAGACGATGGGGCCAGGTCACATAACAGAAATTGGCACTTCCATCTGTTATAAGGCTAATTATAGCATAGAATTGTACGTTGGTAAAACACCCAAGAGTTTTCATGCACATGCTTATCCTCACTTCAAAAGCATAAATGTTAAGTTTTAATATTTATGCAACTATTTGAAGCAAACAATCAACTATAAAGGTAGGATATGCTGTAGGCTTACTTAATGCTCATATACGCTCAGATTGCCTAAAAAGGTAATAATAATAAGGAAATAGTTTTTAGGCTGGGAAATCGCATTAAGTGAGAAAGCTAATCTTCAAAATCTATATTATTTTTCAAAAGTATAATACTTATACTTTTAGTTTATTTGTTGGGTATATTGTTGCCTTTGTGCTTTTTTTCTTGCTCTCTCTGTTTCTCTTTCATGAGCTTTTTTTTGTTTTTCTTCCCACACAGTCCTTTCTGCTTCCACTGTAGTGCTATGACGTTCTGCTTGTTGTTTAAGATAGCCCGCTATAATTTCATCGTCTGTATAGCCTTCTTTTTCTTGTCCGATATTTCTATTAGACTTCTTGCCATTTTTCTTCTCGAATTCATATCTTGGAGCATTCCTTTGTAGATTAGTAAAGTTAAAACTTTTATGATGATCTAATGCCGTGTGGATGTTTATGTTAGGTAAATCTCGAATGAGTTCCTCTAAACCTTTTGCACCAAGAGTAGTATAAAGTTGTTCTGCCGCTTTTTTTTGACGATTATCATTAGCAAGATATTTATAAAGAGGGTTAATAGGTTTCATCAGCTCCAAAAAGTATATATAATCCATCGCTTCTTGAGGAGTTTGTGTTGGTATGTCTCCTTGTTGGTCCTGTAGTGACTCTTCTTGGTTTCCCTCTGAGTGGAGAAAAGCTTTTTCTATTCCCAGAGATTCACTTAGGTTATCATAGTTTATGCTAATAATTCTTTTTGTGCAATGTTTTGGATGGAGTGGATTTGTATGTTCAAATTTTGCCTTAAGTATGCCCTTACTGTAAAAAGAGCTAATGTAATTTGCAACCGTTGAATACGATAAATTTAATTCATACGCAATAGTACCATTCCACGAATAAAATTCCCTCTTTCCTTTTAGAAAGCTATGTATAAAAAGAATAATCCGTTTTTCAGCTTGGGATAACTTATTCGTCCGATTTACTTCTCTGATAATTTTGACTTGTTCGCTCATGCTATTGCAACATGCATGACATTAAGAGAGACTTATGACCATGATTGCATTTCTATTATAGGGTTGCAGTAATAAATAAATCAAGGAGTAAAAAAGTTAGCAAAAAGCCGTTGGTGCAATCATAGTCATATGAGGATTCCAACGGCTTAGCAATAAAAATATTATATGAAAATGAGAAAAATGTCAAGATTTATAATAGTGCGCATCTACACATTATGAGCTATAATAAAGTCATAATATTCTATAATAATATTATGATAGGAAATTATAAACTCGGCGTTGATTTTCGGTTGCTATAATATCAATCCTAAGGTTAATGTTCGAAGAACAATACCCTCCGCAAACTTAGTTTGCTAGAGTTAATAATTTGTTTATAATTAATTTATCATTATGCTTGGTATATTTTTATAAGGGGTCTTATGATTACAAGTAAATGGTTTTATAGCTGAAGGTAAGAGGCGTTACTAACAGAAGTAAAGAGTGTCTGATATAGATTGATATATCTATGATTTCATGTAGAAAGTTTATTATAATAAAATATATAAATGAAAATAAATAGACTTGGATTAGATATAGGCGGGGTCTTAAAGGATATTTCGTGGGGTGGAGATAGAGATCTATTTTTAAGTGTACCTCCTAAGCAAAAGTCGTTTGAAGTACTAAGAGAACTATATGATTCAGGTTATAAAGATAAAATATGGATAATTTCTAAGTGTAAGCCTTTTATAGAATCACGATTGAGAGAATGGCTATATCACTATGATTTTTACGCAAAGACGCTGATTAATGAAAAAAATGTTGTTTTTGCCAGAGATGATGAAGAAAAAGCAACTTATGCTAAAGCAGCTGGTGTTACGCATTTTATTGATGATCAAATAGGAATATTACTCCGAATGTCAAAATTTGGAGTTGATAATTTATATCTTTTTAAACCTGAAGAAACAGAACATGAAGCGAGATATAAAATCTACTCACAATTTATAATTGTGAGAAGCTGGGATGATATTCACAAAAATTTGCTTAATAATTCAGAATTATAAATTACGAATATTTTGAACCGTCAGGCATTATAGCGCCTTTCAAACTTTTTACTGAATCTAACTGTTTTTTTGTAACCACAGCATCTTTTAAGTTTGCGCCAGTAAGATTAGCTCCTGTAAAATTAGCACCTCTCAATTTTGCATTACACAGTTTTGCTTTCATCATTCTTGCATCAACCAAAATTGCTCCTTTCATCTTCGCATCACTAAGGTTAGCATTAGTAAAATCAGCGTCATTTAATATGGTATCTATAAGATGCGCGTTTACTAAATTTGTTTTACTAAGATTAGCTTTTGTGAGGTTAGACTCTCTTAATCGAACTCCGCTCATTTCTGCCCTTCTTAGATTTATCCCATGTAGATCTGCTTTCCGTAAAGGCATTCTAATCAAATTTGCTTTTCTTAAATTAACTCCATCCAAATCAATTATAGATTTATCTACGTCTATTAATCCTGACGTATAAATAAACTGTAATACAATTCTCTTTTGTTTGCCGTTTAAATTAAGAAAAACTGCTGAAGTTAATGCATTTGCTATTATGCTTACTTCATTACTTTTTTTTGATTTGCGTAATTTTTTATCTAGGAGCAAGTCTGACATTTTGTTTATATATTCCTGCAATGATGCAGCCTTTTGGTTTTCTTCGGCAATTTCACGGTCGTGGTTTAATCTAGAGGTAATCCAAACTGCTGCTACTGGTATTGCTAATGTTCCTGATAATTTTAACCAATCCCAAAGTGTTTTACCTATAAAACCAGTCCAGCTCCATGCGAATATATAGCCGAGAATTACTAAAAGTATAAATAAAGCTATCAATAAAGTAATTATCCCTTTTTTCTTTTGCTGATAGAATTTAGAAAACTTTTCCACGAGGGTATTTTATCACAACTGTTATGTTCTCCTGAAAGCGGAGCATATGCAAAAATTTGTTTATTTCTATCTCTTCATTCTCCATGTTATAATGCCTCATGGCTATTATAATTTCTAAAAATGGAAAGGATGCAGTAAAAGTAAACAAAACACCTTTTGGGCTGGAAGAACATATCCAGCAATACATCTACGAAAACCCTGAAAGCATTCCTCTATATGACATTAATGATGACATTAAGCTTCTTATCCTTGCCAGAGAATTCCCCACCCAAAGCGGACCAATTGATGCGCTAGGTATTGATAAAAATGGTAATGTTTATCTTGTTGAAACAAAACTCTATAAAAATCCTGATAAAAGAACAGTTATCGCACAAGTCTTGGATTATGGTGCATCATTATGGAAACATCACAAAGATTTTGATTCTTTCATGCTTCGTATAGATAACGCAGTCCAAGAGAATTTTCATCAAACAGCTAGAGAAAGGATACAATCATTCTTCTCGCTTGAAGAAACAGAAGTCGAAGAACTACTAGGAAGTATGGCAGAGAATATAAACGGAGGGAACTTTAAATTTGTTGTCCTTATGGACTCACTGCATGATCAGTTAAAAGATCTTATTCTTTATATGAACCAAAACAGTAAATTTGATATTTATGGTGTGGAGGTTGAGTATTATCAGCATGACGAATTTGAGATTATTATTCCAAAACTATTTGGCGCAGAAGTCAAGAAAGATATATCAGATAGAAGACCGAGTCTCCCTGCAATGTCTGAGGAAGAACTCCGAGAGATGTGGATTGGTAGAGTAAGTGAGACATCTATTCACAGTATAGAAGATGGTTTTATGAATATAGCAAAAGAAGTTGACAGTGAATTCGAACTAAAATATCACAAATCTCACTTACGGTTAACACAAAATGGACAACAGAATGATTTATTTGCAATGGTGCCACAAAAAAATTACCTTTTGCTTTTTCTTAAAATACCTTTCTCAGAAGAAATTAACGCAAAAGGAAAAGAAGCAAATGTGGACTTAGAACATCGACGTAATGAATATAAATTGAAAGTCGAATACGAGAATATTTCTAAGCAGAGAGAGTTTATAAAATACTTCATTGATAAATTCTTGTTATAAGGCTAAGGCAGGACGCGTATATAAAAGGTAAAAATCTGCGGATGAAATGTTTGTGCGATTTGGCAGAATCGCTATGGATTTTTCAAAACCGAACCTCACAAATAGTTTCAGCTTATCTTATCCAATAACCGTCTGGCCTTTTAACGTAAAAAATGTTTTACTATAACTTATAACCTTAATATATTATAAGACAGTTTAATTCGATTTTTACACTTATTATTTATGCGTTTGAAGTGAGTTTGACTAAAAAGGAGCAATTCTCTTTTATATAGGTTTCAAATTATTGGATTCGGGATGAAAGCCCGACGTCCTAGGCCGCTAGCATCCTTTCATTGTACCAAATTTGAGCTTGTTTGTCAGCATTTTGCATAAAATTTAATCGATTCTCTTATAAAGGTTTTTATTAAATTTTACGTGATGATATTTATATCCTTTTCTTGTGTGATGTGAAAATCGAGTTTGCATTCCTTTTTTTAGTGCCTGCTGTCTCCAGCGACTGTCATAAATAATTCCATTTTGTGCAATCATAATAACCTCCTTTCTTGATGTTATTATGAAATAAAAGGTCTAGGAGAACTTGATAATAATCTTATAAAATAGTTATAAAATGATTACCTCAATTTCTTTTGAAGTTTATCCAGAAGAGCTTTTGCAAAATCTTTGCCTCCAAGTCCAAAAGCAAGTCCACCAGCAAGCGCGACCATTGCGACAAAACCTGTAAACAGAATTCTGATGAGGTCTTGCGCCACTCCTAACTGATTGAGAACTGCTAAAATAATAAAAATTGTTAGAGAGATGCGTACTGTTGAAGTTGCAATCTTTGAAATATCCGGTGAAAGTTTTTTCGTTGATGCTGCGACTACATCAGCTGCTAGTTTTGCGAATACTAATCCGACTACAGCGATAATTGCCGCGACAAAAACATTAGGAAGATAGAGTAGAAATGTATTAAGAAGAAGGGCGAATTGAGGAAGTTGCCATATATCTGCCGTAGGAATTAAGAAAAGAATGATGACAAACCACCTGACAATCTCTGCTAGAATATCCACCAGGCTAAATCCTTTTTCTTTTGATGGAATGTTATATTTTTCCAGATAGTTATCTATATGGACCGTCTGCAAAATTTTGACGACAAGTTGTTTTACAAATGATGAGATAACGACACCGATAAGAAGAATAATGATACCGACAAGAATATTGGGAAGAAAGGCAATTGTGGTAGACAAGCCTTGATTAAGTGAATCCAACAATGTATAGAGAACATTGGGAGTCATATCCGCTACTAGTATCGCACGGACGCTTTCGCTTGTCAATAGACCGAGAGATTGATATAATATCCGAAGAACAACTTAGAACTTTTAACTAAGAACATAAAAAGTTCTTTTTTTAGTTTTAAGTTTTTTGTTATAAGTTATTAGGGCCGGTAGCTCAGCGGTAGAGCAGGAGCCTTTTAAGCTCTTGGTCACAGGTTCGAATCCCGTCCGGCTCACTCGAAGCTAATCTTACATTTCCTCATTACTCTAAGATATTTGTTGAAGCTAAAATGGTTCGAATCGCACTGGGGTGTTAAGAAAATAATTAGCATATTATTAAAAATCAGTGCCTGTGGATTAGTAGGTTTTTGCTTATCTATTAATTTGGATGATTGTAGCAGACCCACATTCTTTCAAGAATAATATGTAAAAATGTCCAATATTAAGATCTATTTTGATGTAATATAGTCTTCGCGACTTTCGTCGTTATTACAGTTTCAATAAATTATGTATAATTAATTATATGTCTGATGTTTCAATAGAATTTGCAGAAGCAAAAAGATTTGCTGCAAACGACCTTGTTGTAGACCCTGATGCTTCATTAAAATATTTTATTCCTTTAGCGGAATTTAGCGACAAAGTTCATAGAGACAGGTTCGGAAATAGAGTATTTACATCACCTGACAAAGGCTATGTTGATCGTCAAGGCGATATAAATAAAGCAGCTCTTCTTGTCTCCCCGCAAGGTGCTTTATTACAAAAAATTCTGGAATACTCAATGATATTGATAAAGGACTGACGCAAACAATATCGTCTGACAATCCCCTTGAAATAGATTTGGGTAATAACCGAATAATGAAAAGAACAATGATGGGAAAAGGACAATCGCAAATTTGGATACTTGAGATAGGTTCTGAAAAATTTGTAATCAAATATAAAAAAGCTGCTAATACCCCTAGTGCGGATATCTCTCAGCCATACTTTAACGAAATGCTTCAAAGTCAAGCCCTGGGTCAAGATTTAACTCAAGAGCTAGCAGCCGAAGGAGTAGAGATGCCTACTTTTTTGTTTGCGTCTGGTCAAATTTCTTGTATTAGATTTGAAGAAGGAAGACATCCCAATGAAACTTTGCTACATGATAAATTAGAAAGATTTTTACCAGTGGTGGATAACTATATTAGTAATCAAAAGAGCCAGCTATGGGCTGGTATACACTCAGACGCTATAGGTCAAACATTTGCACCCACAACTACAGTAATCAAAACAGACAATTTTATCCAAAGACCAGATGGAATCATGGTATGGGTTGACCCGCTTTATTTTGCCCCAATTATTCCTGACCTACGAGCACTTTAACCTAGAGCACAGTTAATGAAATTTAAGTCATATAAAGATTCGGACAAAAAAAAGGAATAATACAACAATAATATTTTGCAAAACAGAGAGAATTGAACTAAATGACAAAAATATATTGCTTCAAGTTTTGATATATTGTGTAGTAAGAAGCTAAAAGCGGTTCGAGATTTGGGACACTGGGCTCACACGCGTGGATGACACCACTTGTAAAGTCATGAATAGCCCGAAATAACGGGCCAATGTTGTGGTTCGACACCCCCGGATGATACCATGTGATTCCAGAGGGGAAAATCGAACCAGGCAGGGCTTTTTTCTCTTCCAAACTTGATTCTTTATATGTTTTTCCTAAATCAGAAAACTTTTCAGTTATAAAATTGATAGTTTCCTCAAGTGTATATTTATTTAATAAGGAAACATCTTTTATTACTTGAAGGTCTTTAATCTTTTCTTCAATAATGGCATTTTGTTTCTGAAATATTTCATCTGAATAAATACCTGTTAAATTTTTTTCAACTAATGTTTGCCTCATTATATAAAGCTTCGCAAGTTCAGCATCTGCGCTTATTTTCCTTTTTTGCAGAATTGCAATTCGTTTCATATAGTTCGTGCGGAAGAATGATATAAGGAGTTTTAATGCGTCATCTGTTAAGAAAATATTTCTTAAAAAGGTTGTTAGAAAATTATCTGCATCCTCAATTCGTATGGAAGGAGTGCCGCAGCGTTTTCTGCAAACATAATATCCATAACGACAATTTCTGCCCTTACTCTATGCACCAGTAAGTACAGTATTACATTTGTTACAACGAAAAATTCTTCGTAAAGGAAACTTTTCATTCTCCTTATTACGTCTTGCTATCGGAACAGCAATATTTGTATTTCTTCCATCAAGGATTGCCTGAACCCGATAAAATTGCTCAGTGGTAACCATAGGTGTATGTTGGCCTCGTACTTCCTCAGGATATCTACTTGAAGTAAGAATACCCATATAAAATTTATTCCTAAACAATCTGTTTGAGGTCTAAAAGGATATTTTATTCCTTTGAGTATCTGTCCTAATCCCCACTCATTTAACATTAGCAATTTCTTTTAAGTGCGACAAAATTCAAGCATTTCAATAAGGATTGGTCTACCAGAAATTGTTTTTGCTGATCATCCTTCTTCTCGAAATACTTGTACAACCTCAAAACCACGACGGGTAGCTTCTTTTTTACAAATTTCTTCCTGCGTTCCTAATGAAAAGTTATCTACCTGTTCTTCTGTTGAAACTCGAAGATAAATTACTGCTTTTTTAGGTTTTTCAAGATGCGGTGTATATCGTATTTTGATACTCATGTAATTCAGATTTCGGATATTTCTTGGAGTGTTTTGCCGTCAAATAATTGTTTCTCATATGAATCAAGCCAACAGTTGATTACATATTTAAATTGCGCGGCGAATGTTTCAAGTTGCTCATCAGGTATATCTTTTGCAGTTTGGTCAAGCAATTGTCTTGCCTTGCTAATTTTCGTTTTTTCTTGAGATTCTATAAAACAATTGTCTATCGCCTGGAATGGTTTAAAATTTGTCACAGACTGCTCTTGTGATTGGAAGGTTTCATTAGCGAAATCAATTGATTTAGGAAATAAACTTTGTTGTTGTAAGTCTGTTTTATTACTCATAATTTTATTCTTTATTTTTATTTTTGAATTTGATAAGAATGACTATTATGCGTAAAAGAAGGTAAATAAGAGAAAGTAAGAAACCAACGCTACTATATATATGTGTATAGTTATTATATATGCAAATATGTATAGCTGTCAGGCGTTAAAATATGTATTTTTAGTATCTGCGTAAAGCATTTTTTGTCCCATGTATCTGGGACATTTTTTGATTAATTTTGGCTTTGAAAGAAGAGATAAATATGTGGTATTATCCTTTTAGAGATTATACAGGGATACAGTATCCCCAAAGAAATATTAACTATTGTACTGTCTACAAACTGCCTCAAGAAAAATAAACGTAATAAATAAAATATTTATAATTCATAGATAAAAGATACATCTTAACTGATCAAAAATTAAACAATGGCTAAAAAAATCATAACAAAAAAACAACAAACTATCTTAACATTATTATTAACATTCAGATTTATTAATAGTAAACAAGTACAACAATTCTTACATCATAAAGATCATAGAAGAATAAATAGTTGGCTTAAAGCATTAGTTGAGAAAGAATATATCGAACGAGATTTTAAGCCAGTATTTGGTACACTAACAAAACCGGCAACATATTTTCTTGCAGCAAAAGGAAGGAAATATGTTAAAGAAGCGTATTATCTTATTGATGCAAAATATCTTTCAAGAATCCGGGGAAATAATAAAAGATCAAAAGCATTTCAAATTCGTTGTCAGGTACTTGTTGATTTCTATTTAATTACGTTTGAAGAATATTATAAAGATTTTCCAAATTTCATAGAAGAAATACTGATTAACGGCATTAAACTTAAGTATAATCAATTTTACTTTTTTACTCCAGCTTTTTATAGTGAACTTGACTTTGTGCTTCTTCCTCATCTAAAACCTGATGCGTATGTTTATAAAAAGGGTAAAACGGGAATTATCCATAGTTGTATTTACATAATTGATGCCTATGTGCCACGATTAACACTTCAATATATGGTGAGAAATATCTTTAAGGCGTTAGATGAGGAATATTGGGAAGATGACGATATCTCCTCTTTACAGATATTCATCATTTGTCCAAACAATATGGTTATTATTTACCTAAAGAGATTTATTAAGGCTTTACTTGAGAATTATTATGGCAGTAAGCCTCTCATTTTTCATTTTGTTACGAGAAATCAACTCTATAACAGAAGAAAGTACAATACTTATCAGGACTATCGCTTGAAGTGAACTAACTATGTTAAACTAGATCAGTGGTAACAAAGCGACAATATATTGAATATCTTCTCCATACCCCGATAAACTACACAGGGACAAATTTAGCGAATCATTTAGAGGATGTCAGCCATGACGCAGTCAGTGATTACCTAAATCGAGAGAGAGCAACAGCAAGACAGATATGGGAATTAGCAAAAGAGGTGATTAAAGATGATGCAAAATCATATTTAATCGTAGATGACAGTGTGCAGGACAAGAGATATTCTCGAAAGATCGAGCTAGTGAAAAACCAATACAGTGGAGCAGAGCATGGGTTAGTGAATGGTATTGGCATTGTCAATTTAGTGCATAGTGATGGAACTACTTTTGCTCCAATAGACTATCGTTTGTACGCACCAATGCAGGATGGAAAAACAAAGAATGAGCATTTCAGAGAGATGCTGACAGCAGCAAAGAAAGAGAAAGGGATTAAAGCAGAAGTGATTCTTTTTGACAGCTGGTATGCTTCCGTTGAGAACCTGAAACTTATTCACCGTATGCCAATGAAATTTATCACAACACTCAAAGAGAACCGGTTAATCAGTCTCTCAAAGGAAGGAGGATATATACATTTAGAAGAGATTGAGTGGACAGAGGAACGAAGACACTATGGCGTAGAGATCAAGCTCCAGGAAGTGCCTTTTCATGTGCAGCTTTTCAAGCTGGTCGTCCCAAACGGCGACATTGACTGGGTGATAACAAACTGCGCTGAGAAAATATCAGCAGACCTTGTTCAACAAGAGAATAAAGTCCGTTGGAATATCGAAACAATGCATAGAGAATTAAAGCAACTGACTGGAATTGAAAAGTGCCAAGCTCGTAAGGCTCGTTCACAGAGGAACCATATTTCGTATTGTTATCAAGCATGGTTTGCACTCAAGAGGAAAGCGAAGGAGGCAGATATCACAGTATATGCATTAAGGAATAATTTGTTTTCTGAGTATTTAAAAAAAGTTCTCAGACAACCAATTATTCCTGCTTATCATTTAGCCTTGTAAGCGAAAGTCCTGATTATAATACCGAATGGATTACGATATCCCCGGAGGATGAAAAGTAGTATTTTTTTGAGTCTAAAATATAAGCAAATGAAGCAAACAGCAAAAAATGCTATACTATACAAAATATGAGTGGAAAACAAAGTGAAAAAGTCAGAAAAGAACTTGGAGAAAGACTAAGAAAAGCGAGAGAAGAAGCTGAATTTACGCAGCTTGATATTGCTGAAAAGACAGGGATTCATGTAAATTATTATGCAAGAATTGAACGAGGAGAAATTAATACCTCATATCCCCTCATATAATTAGAAGTGACATTTTGCGTAAATATTATTTTTTCGGAAGGAACTATTAAAAATCATTTCAATTATGTAAAGCCTTGCTTTTTATTTAAATTTTGCGATAATGCAAGATACTATGAGACGAATTGAAGCTGTTAAAGAAGATCTAGCTCAATTAGTTGCTTTTCGATCAGTCAGCGGTGAAGAGGGGCGTCTTGCATCATATATTGCTAAAATGCATTCTGATTTAGGACACGAAGTGCATAGGATAGGCAATGGGGTGGTAGTTCGTTTTGCAGGTAAAGATCCCACTACGGCCTTTGTGCTCAACGGTCACATCGATACTGTACCAGACACGGGTTGGCAAAGCGACCCTTACTCGTTACGCGAAGAGAATGGAAGGTGGTTTGGATTGGGTGTAAATGATATGAAGATTGGTATCGCAGTTATGAATAACTTTGGGAAAATATTTGCAAAAAATAAACCACCTGGTGATGTTTATGGAATTTTTTCGGATATGGAAGAGGTCGATGGTAGTGGCACGGTAAGAATAATGGATTGGTTAAGTAAAGATTATCCCCGTTGGAATCAATATCAAAGGAAAGCAGGTATCATACTCGAGCCGACTCGTGACGGGGATAAAGAATTTATCTGCGATGGACAGAAAGGTGGAGCTTTACTTAGAGTGGAAGCACTAGGTCCATCTGGACATGGTGGGCAAGACTATAGTAAAAGTCCTACTGCTTTAACAAAAGTTACAAGTTTTTTGGGAGATGCTCGACGTCTCCAGAAAACATGGGAGATATATGGTGATAATACTGGTAACCCCACAATCACTCCTACTCGGGTTTTCGATTATAGTGAAGCAGGAAACGTTGTAGCACCAAGAGCTACTGGTATTGCTGATGTACGCACTACTGCTGAATTTAATAGAGCATGGGCGGGGATTAGAAATCAGCTTGAGGATGATTATGCTGTTAAACTTGAATTTTCATGGTGGCCAAGGGTAGAGGCTGGTGATCCAGGATCTGAAATTGTTGCTTTTGCTGGAAAAATATTGCCAAATACGGTAACTAGAGCTTTTCCTTTGGCTAGTGACCTTTCTTCATTTAGAGCTCATGAGGTTCCAATGCTTCTATACGGACCTGGTAACCTGAGAAAAATACATACTCCAGAAGAAAGCCTTGATCCTGGACCAGTTATTCCTTATATGCGAAATTTACAACGCATGATTAGGGAATTTCCTGTTTACACAAGATCTTCTTAATGACCATCTGGGAGCCTATTTCAAAATCCGTGATTAAGGTATTGCAATTTGCAGCTCATGAATTGATTGCAAGAAATATTGAGCGTACACATGCTACAGTTTTATTTGATGACAAATCATAGTTAGTACTAAAAAGCATTTATTGAAATATATTGTTTTAATTCTTGAAAAATCTTAAAATATGAAGCTAAAAGCGGTTCGAGATTTGGGACACTGGGCTCACAAGCTCAGTAATAATTTTTTTGTGAACTAAGTTTGAAATTTCGTTTGGTTGACAACCCAGGCTTGCCTTGTTAAAATCATAAATATGGCAGTCAAAGTCACCATCATTGTCGACAATCCAACCAATCCCGGAGCATTTGAGGCCTTCTACACATCTCCCGAATACAAGGCAGTTGTAGCCAAAATCCCCGACATCCAGCGAGTCGAGTCGGCTAAAGTCTTCCCCAAAGAAGATGGCTCTCCAACACCCGCCTACCGGACCATCGATATTTACTTCGTCGACTACGCTACCGCCTGCGCAGCACTTGAGTCACCCGAAACCGGCAAACTGGCTGGCGGGCTTGCTAAAGCCGCCACCGGCGGTATCCGCTTCTTACTCTCAGACATCGAGGACTAACCTAACCACCGCTCCTCTGCTCAGCGATAGCAATATACGAGGCCTCTAAATTTTGGACTTTTTATTTAAATTATTTAAGTCATAAAACATGATATCTTGTAGTATACATTTCATAATAGGAAGCTAATAGCGGTTCGAGATTTGGAACACTGGACTCACCAAACTCTAGTGGGACACCCAAAGAAATAAACACAAGCCTTTTATTCCGATAAATTATGATTAGTTAGGGAAAACATCCGCTATTTGTTTTTTTTGCTCACCACTTAGAACGGGAGTCAGGTGCTGCAAAAAATCTGCGAGGGATTTTGCTGATACTTTATTAATCTCTTCAGTATACATGTCTAATGTCCGTAGCGACCTATACCACCAGCTTTTTCTCGTATTTGTTTTACTGATCTTGCATTTATAACCCAGTAACCCAAAAAAGCTAATATAGATAAAAAGTTAATAATTCGTGCAAATTGCACAAACTGCATAAATATATTATAACAGTTTTGATCAAATTGTTAAAAATTTTCAGTTTTTATAAATTTGCTTCTTTGGCATTTCTGAATTAGAATACTCTATATCATAGCTAACTCTGCAAATTAGTCATATTTTAGTAAAATTCTGAGTCTAAAAAAGTTTGACTCTTGCCAGCTGAGTGTTGCCTGTCAGTATGCTTGTACAGCTTTTTCAAATAAGTTGGGGAGTAATCCCAATGGATCGTATTTTTTCTTAAGCATTATATATTCCCGGCCATTATAAATACTGTCAAATTCTGATTTCTTTAGAAAAGTAGTTGAATATAACATTTTAATACCATCGTGACCAAAACAAAACTCATCAATGGATTTGGTTATGTAATAAGGAGGGTTATTTCTGTTTTTCTTAACAAAACTATAACTGCCCACATTGAGATAGAGAGTATTTTTCTTTAAAGGATAAAGAGTGGCTTTTCCCGGAACAATAATTGGCGTAATGAGAAGAGGCAGATTACAGAGATCAACAGTTTTTAAAACAAAATGCAACAGGGATTCAGCATATTTCCATGGCACTTCCCAATCTTGAATCAACTTTTCCAACATATCGTTCTTTTTTTTAAATAAAATATTTGTAAGATGCTGTCCATATCGTGTATAAAACCCTGAGTTTCTTATATTTTGTGGAGCGAATTTACGAAAATTATAAAACAAAAGATTTTGTGGAACATTCCAAAACCATTCAGGATCATAACGAAATACAAAGTCTTTCATAGTCAGTGATAGTTGTCCGGGTTTACTTATCTCTTTATAAAAAATTGTATCTCCATAAATACTGATTACATTAACATGCTCATCCGTTTGTCTGGCAATTGTTACATATTGCTCATTTTCTGAATATACCAGACTCTCGATAGAATCGTTTAATGCATCTGCGCCAGCTATTTTTAACTCTTTGACTAATGTGGAAATGCTGTCAAATTGTTTAGTTGTAAGCATCATATATGGTAGGACTTTACGCAATTTTATTTTGGCACGCAGAATATAGCCAAGAGTTCCATAGGAATTTGCGAGGCCATAAAATAAATCCTTAAATTTATTATTCGCCGAACATGTCACTACTCTTCCATCTGAAAGAAGAACATCTGCTTCTAACATACCGTTATGAACAAAACCATATTTAAATGTGTTTGCTTCAATGCCTATACCTGCGGTTGCACCACCGACCGTAATATGTTTTAATTCCGGAGTAATAAGCGGTAAAAATCCATGAGGAAGAACAAAATCAACAATTTGTTCATAGGTAGTTAAGCCTTGTACATCAAGAGTCAAAGCACGTGAGTTTAAATAGAGAGGTTCGTTGAACTGACTTAAATCAACTTCCCGGGCAGTTAAGTCCTTTCTGCCATCATAGCGGAAAAGATTTGAAATTGTTTTTTTCTTTATTTTAAGTCTTTGTGTATTTCCAGCTAAGTCTCTTTCAAGTTGTTTAAGCAAAGATGTATGTTTGGCTCGCAGATCAATTTGCATACCTAAATTATCGTATAGCTTGATAAATTTCCAGGCGTTTATTTTTTGAAAAGACGATTTGAAAAAGTTGCATATCTCTTGCCTTGAAGCCACCTGCTGAACTAAGCAGGTAAAATTTCCACATTCTATAAAATCGTTCATCATATTTTCCCGGATATTTTTTCGAAAGTTCCGGCCAGGAGTTGTCAAAATTTTTAAACCAGCTCATAAGTGTAGGGTAGTAATAACTTCCAAAATTCTGGACATCTTCGATTGTAAATTTGTGCTCTGCCGCTTTGGCTATTTGAGCAATTGAAGGCAGATGAGAATTAGGGAAAATATACTTTTCAGCCCATGGATCAAATGATGTTACGGATATATTACTCCCAATGGTATGAAGAAGCAAAAGGCCATCGTCTTTAAGACAATTATTCAAAAAAGACAGGTAGATTTCATAATTTTTATGTGTAACATGCTCCATCATACCAATTGAGGCAATCCTATCAAATTTTTCAGGTTTCATTTCCCGGTAATCCATATATCGTATCTCAACAGGAAGACCTTTGCATCGTTCGCGTGCTTTTTTTGCTTGTTCTTCGGAAATGGTAAAACCAGCTACTTTAACGCCATAGGTAGCTGCAGCGTATCTTGCAAAATTTCCAAAACCACAGCCCGCGTCAAGAAGTTTCATGCCGGGTTTGAGATATAATTTGCGGCATATAAGATCCATTTTAGCTTTTTGCGCCTTATCCAGATTTTTGGGATCCTTCCAGGCAGTCAACAGATTGCCCATATCTTTCCAATAACCGCAGGTGTAATTCATATCTTTATCCAACATCTTTTCGTACAATTCATTCCCGATATCATAGTGCACTTTTCCAACTTTATACGATCTTCCAACAGTAGATGTGTTCATGAATTTATTTCTGATGAGGAAAACCAGCATTTTGTAATTTTTGTTTATTTTATCTGGAATGTTAACCCGTGTAACTCTTGCTACTGTCTCGTCAAGCTCTTTGGCATCCCACCAGCCATCCATATATGACTCGCCTGCTCCAATCGAACCGTCAGTTAAAACGCGTTTATAAGTTCTTTTATCCTTCACGTGTATATCCCAGGGATCTTTGCCATTTATTTTAATATCGGCCAACGCCAGAAGTTCTCTTATTGCTTCTTCATACTTATCCATTACTTACATGTTATACCTGAAAATTTTAGTTCGCAAGAGAGAAAAACTCAAAAAATTAAATTTATATGAC
>Ga0364867_10388_pt1 | contig 25883 bp, 15 predicted proteins | sample ExccelAu500001D4_3_FD_206915 | JGI IMG/M metagenome (GOLD analysis project Ga0364867, IMG submission 206915) | Enriched cells from Trout Bog Lake Hypolimnion, Wisconsin, USA - BchlTB.Aug13.5000.01.D4 | ecosystem: Environmental > Aquatic > Freshwater > Lake > Hypolimnion/Profundal zone | place... | reverse complement strand
CAGATTCATTACCTGCACTTCGGTACACAATATTAATTACCGACTTTGAAGGATTGGGATACACAGAAACGTAAGGCGTATTCACCGGTTCATTTATAATACCGGTTACAGGTTGCCCGTAATAGTAATGAGCACTGTCGGTATTTGCCCAAACACCATTTGAATATTCCTGGTAGACCCAGTAAACAGTGCGATTCAATGTGTCATAGGCGGCCATGCCCCTGTACGTACTGTCCCAGGTATCGCTTAGCCATTGCATCGAAATAAAGCTTAGTTCGTTATGACTTGTATCGTAGGCCTCCAATGTTTCAAAACTGCTGGCCCATGAGGCATTAGCCGGAACCTTGTAAATATCGGCCACCTGGTTTCCCAGCGAGTCATACATATATGTATCAACCCCGATTGTGTCCCATATGCCGCCAACAAATTGCATCTGCCACTGTAGCGTGGGCCGGTTCAACGAGTCATAGGCCAGTGCAAATTGCATGTAATTTTGCCAGGCGCCATTGGTCCTTAAAACCTGTTGCCAGTTGCTTACTTTATTATTTGCACCATAGGTATAGTGGTCGCTGTCGTAATTTATCCAGGCGCCATTTTGCCAAAGCAGATCTACTTCGCTGGTATCAAAGCTATTCGCACTGTATCCGTAGGTAGAATACCAGTGGTTAAGCCATGACCCGTTATCCCAGGCCTGTTGCGAGGTACTTATAACCTGGTTATCGCTGCTGTAATCATACCGCTCTGCCTGCTGTAACTTGCTATATGCAGAAGACGCCGAATCCCATTGCCAGGTAATAATGCTGTCCAACACTGTATTAATAGATTTTTCGCCATTCATGGCCGCCGGGAATGTGGGGGAACTGTGTTGCGCCAGTATAGTTTGGGCAAAAAGTAAAGCCGCCAATATAAGGGGGGGCAATTTTATTCGCGAAATCACAACTTTTAATTTCATTGCAATATAATGAATTTAAAGGATGCAATAAAGAGGGCAAATAACTCTACATTTAATTTATGGACAGCGATTTTATTCTTCTTCGTAACTACATCAGCAGGTTTATAAAACTGACTGATGCCGACTGGCAAATGCTTGAGCCCCATTTGAAAAAGCGCTCCATTAAAAAGCACAGCTATTTTGAACAGGAAGGAAAAAAAGCCCGCGATATAGGATACATCGTTGATGGCGATATGCGGCATTTTTATACGAGTAACGGTGAGGAGAAAACAACCTATTTCTATTTTGAAAATTCGATGGTGGCTTCTTACCTCAGTTGTATTACCGGTCAGCCTTCGCAGATAACTATTGAGGCGCTAACTGAGGTTAAGATGATTGTTTTTCCGTACGCCGTTATGCAAACACTTTACAACCAAAGCCAAACCTGGGAGCGTTTTGGCCGCCTGTTGGCTGAATACTTATGCATGGGGCTTGAAGAGCGCATGGTGGGCCTGCTTACCCTCAGCCCGGAAGAGCGCTATATACAGTTACTGGAAAGCAATAAGAGAAAAATAACTGAACGTATTCCACAGCATTACATAGCCAATTATCTGGGTATTACACCGGTAAGCCTTAGCCGTATCAGGAACAGGGTATTAAAACACAAGCGCTGATTTTAACGGACTTCATTTCCTTATCAATTGTTAATGAAACACGGTTGGCAGATACCCAACTTTGCACTATAAAAACAATAGATATGAAAATCGCATTACAAGCCGAAGAACTGGCACAATTTTTACTGGTAGTTTTTTTACTGAGGTTACAACCTGTTGAACTGCCCTGGTGGCTATGGCCCATCATATTCCTGGCACCCGACCTCGGCATGTTGGGTTATTTACACAGCCCACAAATCGGCGCCATTACCTATAATCTTTTTCACCACAAACTGATTGCGCTCTTTGTTATTGGCCTCGGTTACCTGCTACATCAACCGGTGATTCTACTGGCAGGCCTTATACTTTACGGCCATTCATCTTTTGACCGCATGCTCGGTTATGGCCTTAAATATCCTGATGCTTTTAAGCATACGCATTTAGGGTGGTTGTAAAATTCTTTTCCTGAGATGTATGAGGTAAAAACAACTGAGGGCGTAGCTCAACGCTACGCCCTCAGGCAAATAATTTCCGAATGTTATTCTCTTACCTGGCAATAACTAATTGCCTGATTCCTGTTTTTTCGCCTGCCACTACTTCAACCGTGTAAACGCCGGCTGCAAGCGTACCCAGGTCGACCTGGGTTTGTTGCGATGTTACTTGTTGGGTAATAACCGTTTGCCCCAATACGTTTTTAATGTTTAGTACGGTAGCGTTGTTCACTTTGGTAAACTCCACTAAAACATAATTATTAGCCGGGTTAGGATAAACCGTAAATGAAAGGTCGTTGCTGATATTCGCAATACCTACCGATACCTGCACCACCACAGTGCGTGTTAACTGGCATCCGTTAAGGTCAGTAACCGTGGCGGTATAAGTACCCCCTGCCAAACCGGTAATTGTTTGACCGCTGCCCCCGTTCGACCAACTAACCGTGTATGGTTGTGTACCGCCCGCAGGTGTTACGGTGGCTGTTCCATTCGACTGGCCGTTGTTAGCTGCAGTTGAAGAGGTGTCAGCGGTCAGCTGTGTAGGCTGGTTAACGCTGGCACTGCTGGTAGTGCTGCAATTATGACTATCTAACACAGTAACTGTATAAGTTCCTGCCGCAAGTCCAGTTACGGTAGCACTGGTGCTAGTATTACTCCATACATACGAATAAGGACTGTTACCACCGCCTGCTGTTACCTGCACACTACCATTGCTTTCTCCAAAACACGAATCGGCATTAGCCACTACGGAAGCAGTAACTGCTGCAGGGTCGGTAATATTAAAGCTGGCTGAGGAAGAGCACGAATTGGCATCAGTTAAACTAACCGAATAGGTTCCGGCTACCAGGTTGCTGATGTGGGTTGCGGTTGAACCGTTTGACCACGCATAAGTATAACCCGGAGTGCCACCGGTAGCACTAACACCGGCCGAACCATCACTAAGGCCTGCACAGGTTGGCTGGTTGGTGCTTACAAATAAAGTAATAGCGAAAGGTTGATTAACATTAATGGTATCAACAGATACACAATTGCGCGAATCGGTAACGGTAACAAAATAATTGCCTGCAGCAAGACCGGAAATAGAGCTACCTGTGCTTCCGTTATTCCACGCAAATACATATGGCGAACTTCCGCTGTTTACGGTTACTGAAGCGGCGCCGTTGGTTGAATTAAAGCAACTTGCACCGGTAGATGCACCGGTAGTACTTAATACTACACCGGTAACAATATTAACCGAAGCAGTACCTGAGCAACCTCCGTTATCAGAAACCGTTATTTGGTAGGCGCCACCTGCAACGCCTGAAATAGATGCCGTTGTGTTACCGTTAGACCAGTTGTAAGTAAATGGAGAGGTACCACCATTTACAGTAACACTTGCACCCCCGGTAGCACCACCCAAACAGTTTGCCGCGCTTGGCGTGGCACTAATGTTAAGCAACCCGGTATTGGTAATAACCGCCGAAGAAGTTACCGAACATTGATGACTATCGGTTACCGTAAGGTCATAAGTAGCTGCCGATAAACCGGTGATAGTTGCCGTAGTTGCTGCATTACTCCAAACGTATGAATAACCCACGGTGCCTCCCGAAGCACTGGCTACTGCGCTACCGTTAGGTGAGCCGCAACCGCTGTTAGTAGGCGTTACAGAAACATTGAGCGCCGTTGGCTGGGTAATTACAGCACTTGAAGTAGCTGAGCACCCACCCAGGTCGGAAACAGTAACATCGTATGTGCCGGCAACAACACCTGTTAAAGAAGCCGTGGTAGTACCGTTAGACCAGTGATAAGAAATGGTACCTGAGCCACCGGTTACACTCACAGCCGCTGTTCCGGTAGCCGCTCCGTTGCAGGCCACATTGGTTTCGGTAGCCGAAACATTAAGATTGCCTGAACTGGTAATAACTACCTGGGCAGAAGCCGTGCAACTGTGTGCATCGGTTACAGTAAGTCCGTAAGTGGCGGCGGCTAAGGCTGTAGCAGTAGCTGTTGTAGCCCCATTGCTCCATGCATAATTATAGGCCGAAGTGCCACCGGTTACAGCGGCAACAGCACTACCGGTTGCACCACAGGTAGCATTGGTAGGCGTAACCGAAACGCTCAACGCGTTTGGCTGGGTAATAGCTTCACTGGCAGTACCCGAACAACCCGATGCATCATGCACGGTAACCGAATAAGTGTTAGCCGCCACTCCGCTCAAAGTTGCCGTTGTTTGTCCATTGCTCCAGGTATAAGTATAAGCAGGTGTTCCACCCGAAGGTGTAACGGTAGCTGAACCGTTAGTTTCGCCGTTGCAGGCTACATTCGTAACGTTTGAGCTTAAGCTCAACCCGTTGCTAATATTAACCGTTACCGGGGTGCGGGCACTTACACAAGCAGCCCCTTCCAGTTTCCAGTCGTAGAAGAAATAAAAGTGCACGTTATCCGGCACGTTGTTACCGGTTATAGTTATGTACCCGCTGGGGTCAGTATAAGGGAAAGCAGCACCGGTTATATTTCTGTAAAGATTGGTGGTGGTTGCACCATCTCCACAACCCAATTGGTACTCTGTTCCAACTGTTAATGGGAAATTGAGGGTAACCGTACTGGTGCCACTTGGAATGTTAGCGGTAATAGTTTGCAAAACATTACCCAGCGAGTCCTGCAATTGAATAGTGCGGTTACCTGCAGCCCCCGAAACCACCAGCACAGATACCAGCGTACAAGGCTGGTTTACATTAAACACATCCGAACGCCAGTTGTTATTGGTATAGTTTCCGCCGGTACCAAAAGCATCCGAGGTTGGAGGACAATAAACCGGTGTGGAAGCCGCATAGTTTTCAACATAATATGTGGTGCTGCCTCCCAAAGCGGGGGTTACATACGTTGGTCCGGTTCCTACAGCAGTACCGCCAGTTGGTTGGGTAAACCATTTCAGCGAATCGGCGCCGGTGGCCGTTAAAGTGGCGGTTCCGCCGCAGCCTGCGCTAACCGGTGACGTTGCCGTGGGCGCTGCCGGTGGAGTAATAGCGATATAGTTTGCTTTCGTTATTGAATCAATGCCACAAGGACTGCTGGCAACCAGTTTTACCGAATACGTTCCACCGGTAGTATACGGGTGTACCGGATTAACAGCAGAACTTGTGCCATTGTCGCCGAACGACCATACATAAGTGCTACCCGCTATAGTCGTATTGGTAAAGGTGACAGAGTCGGGAACAGAACAACCGGAAGTAGGAAACGCAGTAAATGAGGCCGTAGGTTTAGGGTTTACAACCACCGAAACGTTTTGTGCATTGGTACAACCATCACCATCAACGCTGTAAGCATAAACCACGGTTACAGGATTAGTAGTAGTATTTACTAATGTCTCGTTAGGGTTTACTGTTTGCGGTGTTGTAATAGCAGCATTGCTAATACCGGCAACAGCTGCCCTGGTCCAGGTTAAAGTGGCACCTGGTGTACCGCTGGTAGCCGTATAGGTAAAGGCCGTATTGCTGCAAATTGCAGGCGGAGTTAAGGAACTGCTTAAAGAAGGAATAGAATCGGTAAACAAAATAGAATCGGATGCATTACCATTGGCAACCGCATACATATAATATGAGCCGCTACCCATAGCAGAAGGCAACTCAAAATAAGCTGTATCTGGTTTAAGTCCTCTTTGCACACCGGTGCTGTTCCAGTTGTAGCTGCGTGCATAATACACCTTATTTCCCTGGGTAAAGCGGAACAAAGGATAGTTGCTGTCGCACTCATTTTCATCACCAAACGCCGAGCCTTCGCTAATACCATTAAAGCCATGTCCGGTAACCATATAGGTTGTACAGGTAATACGGGTTACATCGCTAATAAATGGTTTGCCGGCAGTTAAAGGGGTACCGGTAGGTGTATAAACATAATATTGGTTAGAAGTATTATCCTGGCTTAAGCCACACAATACTTGTCCGTTAGGCAACTGCAGTAAAGAGTACTGCTGGCTAATAGACTGCGTACTGGCCGTTGAGGGAGCGGCTATAGCAGTATAGGCACTATCCAGATAGTTATATAGAAAAAACTTAGTGGGTGAAGCAAATTCAGTTTGCTGTGTTGGTTGTGGTGAAGCCGCAAAAAGTATTAAGCCATTAGGCAGCATTACTCCCGGTGCGTCGGGCATACCATAACCATTTGGCACATCCGGACCTTTTCTCCATCTTCCCGCGGCGGTAGTGCCTGATGGGGTGTAAATAGCAGTGTGATTAGTCCCCCCTATAAAAAAGGCCTGTCCATTAGGCAACATCCAGGCTGGCCCGCACTCATATCCATAAGGGTCGTATAATGAATCGGGCACATTGCCATCTGCTATCCAGGAGTTGCTAGCAGGGATATATCTTTCCGAAGTCAGCGCTGCTTCATTCACAAACAAAATGCTGTTATCAGGTAATTTTAACCACATAGTTTCGTTCGAACCACCCAGGGTTGAAGGGCCTGCTGTGTAAGCCATTGTAGTTGGGTTAAACAACACTGTATGCACCGGAAAAGGAACATCTACCAAAGCCTGTATCACATCTCCGTTATCTAATAACTTACAGCTACCGTCGCTTATTACATTGGTTGAATTGCTACCGGCAATTTCTGTCCATACGTTGGTGGTAAGGTTATAAACCTCTCCGTGCCATCCGTTTTGGGTACCATCGGTTCCGTATTCCCCACCGCCTGCGTATACGCGGCCATCTTTTAATACAGCCGATGAAAACGAAAAGCGCTCCTGGTTCATACCCGCTGTCTGGGTCCAGGTGCCGTTGATGTAACTTCCCGTTGAGTCTGGAGTTAAACGGTCCCAGATAGTTCCGTCGCCCAGGTTGCCACCACTGGTTGTGTGGCACAAAATACTTCCATCTGTCATAACCAGCATAACACCATTATTGGCATCAGGAGCCGGCGTAGCTACTTGAGTCCAGGTGCCTTGCGCCCTCACCGGGCCTGCAAACAAACCGAAAAAACCTATTATAAAAATCAAAAATCCGTTAGAAAGTTGTTTCATTTTTGGGGTTTTAGTACTAAACATTGTGTCGTTTTGAGTTATTATTTTTTTATATGCTGTTTGGGGGTTTCAAATAAAAAACTTATTTCCTGATAAACAAAGTCATCATGTAAAAAGCATAATAAGGTATTGATTGCAAATTCGGGATGTCCCACCGTGGTAAATTGCATATTTAGTAGGCCACTATGGTTGTAGCCTGTCCCCCATTTGCTGCCCACGAAATTTTATAGCCATAAGGGGCACCGGTTTGCACCGGATTACCATGAGTATCAACACCATAGAGTACAGTAAGGGGCTCAGGTATTCCGCGTATTCCCTTTTCGCCGCTTGTTGGTTCGGAAAGAAGATATAATGACGAAATTGTTTGCACCACCGGACTGATAATCTGGGTATTAAAGCCAAAGCCAAAACGTGTAGTGCCCGAGGTAGCGATACCGGTTATGTTGTTAACCGTTGAGTCTCCGCGAATTGTGGAGATGAGGCTGGCATTCTGAAAATTAAAGGTCCGCAATTGATTCATATACCAGGTCCATGTTTGCACCACAGCAACATTATCGTTATAAGTAAATACAATAGTGGCATTTAGTTTATCCTGCAACGAATCGCCGGTGGCCAGGGTTAGGTTGGCCGGGTTCTTTAACAAGCCCCCGCTCAGGTTGGTAACCGTAGCCGTTCCGTTCATCCATAAACTTACATTGGTAGCCAGCACAATCACTTCATACTGTGAAAAGCTAATATTGACAATTGCCCCCGGTTGATTCCATGGAATAACCTTTCCACTGCTATCCCGCCCAAACTGAATGGTCACTGCGCCTGAACGGCCTTTGGTTTGGTCGGCGTTTTTGCTGTAATAAGTAAGCCTGATAAGTGCTGAGTCGGTAATATGGCTGGTGTCAATAATACACCCGCTAATGGTAGTAAATAGTATGGCTCCGGTGCCCGCACTGCCTGTATTTCCGCTGGCTATATTACACAACGAAGTAGCTAACAAGGCTTCATTCACAGCCTGGTCTACCTCGTAGTTAATGTTCAGCTCATCATTCGCGTTTATAATCTGCGTAGCCGAATCAGCCGTTGTGTTTACAATGGTATAGCCCGTTTTACTGCATGATGAAGGCATCATAAACAAAAGGGGCAACAAAAAAAGGAACAACAAGGCTTTATAGGTACGCATTACCAATTACAATTATCGTTGTATCATTAATTTCTTTACCGATAACGGCATTCCATCTTTAATCACTTCCACAAAATACAAGCCGACTGCAAATCCTGAAATATCTATATCCGTTTTACCTGTCATTATCGCAAGCTGCAGAACCTGTGCACCGAAAATATCATAAATCCGGACGCTTGTGTAACCTGAAATATCGCTGCTTTGAATAGTACAAGTCTTACCTGCCGGATTAGGATAAACCGAAAATTCCATGTTTGCTTTCGGTTCGGCAATGGCTGCAGTTAAGCAATCTTTGGTTACATCGATGGTATAAGTGACCGTTGATTGAACGTGATTCACAGTATCTGTAGCTATTAAGCTTAAAGTATGTTCACCGGTGTCGCCATAAGCAGGAATAGCCTGCACCGTAATGGTATCAAAAATGTTAGCCGTACTGGTATATACTGAAGTAATATTTAAAGCACCGGTGCAGGCATATGATAGCGAAGCCGTTTGACCAGGCACCGTGCACAGAAATGAAGCAGTCATGTTAATCGTATCGCAGGTTTGTACCAACGAAGAATCGGGAGCTCCCAGGGCTGCTTCGCTGGCTGTGGTATCGCACGGACAAATGTATAGTGTGTTACACTCAGGCCGGTTGTTGCAAATAACCGGTGCAATAGTATTACCTGTTACACAAGTATTAAAAGTAAAATTCTGAAAGTCAAGCCAGTCAACCCCGTTATAAGGCGAAAAAGGTCCGAAGTAAGTATTTCCGGGCAAGGCAAAAGTGCTTATCTGCGCATATGTAACGCCATCGCCTTTGTTCACACCAACAAATGCCGGGGTACCCCCGTATCCCGAAAATCCACCCGATGAATCTGAACAAGCCCATTGCATAAAAGGATAGCAGAATGAAACATTATCACCATTAGGTAATATAGGGTCGCTGCCATCGGTAATAGTCAGTTGAAAAGTGTTCCAGCCGTCCACGTCAATACCGGCATACTTAACACTGTCCCAAATAACAACCATATAAGTAGGTGTTATTTTATAGTATACCACGCCATTGTTATTGAGGGTATTGGCATCAGCCCAAAACGGGGCCACCATAATAGTATCGAAGCCCAGCGGAACAGTAGCCGGTGAATCGATAAATGAATAGATAGGTTTTATAAAAGAAATAATGCCATTGTTGCTGATAAATACCGAATCATAACTCTGTCCGTAAAAGCAAAAATTAAACGGCAGTGCAATCGCAGGAGTAGTGGCATTGTTGTTTTCGTATAGCGGCGGCGTACCCACATCAGTACCATGCCCCATAGTCATAGGGGCTACCTGGAAAGTGTTATCAATGGGTATGGTACACTTACAGGTTGAGTTTGCCTGGCCGTGAGCCAGCAAATTCGCGGTCAGTCCGATTAAAAAAAATCCTATCCTGAAAATGCTTTTCATCGATTAAAATTTTGCACCGAAACCAACGTAAATACTACGTGGAGGTGCGGGAATAATTCCCGGACCGGGATATTCATCGGTTCGCAGGTTAAAATAGTGGTTATTGGTAACGTTACTGATACCCAGTTTAATATTGTAATTTTTGATATGGAAAGAACCTGACCAGTCCAAAACAAAATAAGCCGGTATAACTCCTATCGTTGCATCCGGACTGTATACCGTATTGGTGGCATCCGAAAAAGATTTGCTGGAGTAGCTGAAAATAAAGGTCGTAGAAAAAATTTTATACGAGTAATTAAGGCCGGCGCGTTCAATATGCAGCGGAGCCATTTCCTCCATGTTTCCTTTGTAAGGTCCGCTCGTATAAGAAGAGTGGTCAAATGCGTATGAGTTAAATATGCTTATCCTTCCCCATCCTTTGTAGCGTGATGAGTTTTTGAAAGGGTTTACTTCCACATAGGTTTCCAGTCCGGCATGGAGGGCGTTGCCAACATTAGTTACATAAGTATAAGGATTGCCCAGGCTGTTGGTAAGTCCCACAATACCTATTTCTTTATTAAACGGCATATAAAATCCTCCGATATCAAAATTAAGAATATTACTTATGTTTCCCCTCCATCCTAAATCCGAGTTAAATCCCGAAACATCCTTTAGGTGAGGATCAATAACCGAAGTTGAGCCCAGAGGTGTAAGGTTGGAATAATTTGTTGGCTCATAACATTGCGAAAAATTGGCATATACGTTTGTTGTGGTGGTAGTTTTAATCTGCACGCCACAACCTGCCAGCGGAATTTCCCAGTACTGTTTCAATCCTACATTTACTATTTCACCGGTATTGGGATCTGTAATATATCCTTTAGCAGTTGATTCAATATATTCAAACCTGAAGCCAGGGGTAACAGATACTATTTTTCCTATGTGAAAGGTATTTTCAATAAACGGGGCAATATTAAACGTAGTAAAATTCAGATTATTAGCGTAATTACCGCCGTATAAATTCAGGTTAAAATCTGAACCCGTTGAGCCGGGTCCGCCTTCCTGCCTGCTCATAGCACCCTGGAAATACCTTACGCCTGCGGCCAGGGTTTGTTCTACACCCAGAATATTATAATGAGTTAAAACGCGCACTTCGGTGGTTACGCTTGTAAATCCCTCATGTTCTACTTCCCGCGGCATGTACTGGTTAGTTGCAGGGTTGATAGTATCCGGAGTCTGTATGCCTCCGTCTTCATTTCTCCAAACAAGGTCACGGGCGCTTAGGTTTAAGGCAGATTTAAAAGATAACTGTGTTTTATCCGAAATATTCCACAAACCGGTTAATGCCGCTATATTCCATGGACTTTTGAGCCAATTTCTGGCACGCACTGATTGGTCAGGATTTTGCTCAAACTCCGCATCGTCCAAACCTCCGGCCATGTGTATCCGGTTTCTCAGCAACGTGTATTCAGCACCCAGTTTAAACTTTTTGTTAAACCGGTATTCCACCCTTGCAAAAGCCGATACCTGCGAAACATCCGAATTGGGTCTGAAGCCCAATGAGTATTTTGGCTGCGCATAAACGAAATAGCTGAACTTTTTGTAAGTGCCCCCTATCGACATATATGCATCAAAAAACTCGTAGCTGCCGCCGGTTAATTGAACGGTAAACTGAAAGGGTTTGTCAGCGGGCGGATCTTTGATAATGAAGTTGATTACACCTCCAAACTGAGGCCCCCATTGCAAGGATGACTCCCCACGGATTACTTCTATCCTGTCCAGAGCTTCTAATGGTGGCATGTAGTAGGTTTCTGGATAGCCGTATAAATCGGCAGCAATGTTATAGCCATTCTGCCGGGTTTGCATTTCAATAGATTGCGTTGGTCTTAAACCTCTTAGTGCGATACCGTTGGAAGGAAATCCCCCGCCTTCTGTCTCCGAATAATTTGAGCCAGGTATTCTTCCTAACACTTCGCGCGGATTATTTTGAGCGGTGTTGGCGTCCATACTATCCAGCTTCAATACCTCCGTTTTTTTGCCGGAATAAATAATGCCATCCTGCGCCTCTTTTAAATACCCCATGCCATTTACGCTTGGGCTGCCCATTACCGTTAACTCCTTTAACATATTAACTCTTGAGCTTAGAGCCATGTTTAACAAAGCTGTTTCATTTGCCTTAATTACTACCTGGGTTGATGCAGGATTATAGCCCACCATAGTAACCACTACCGAATAATTTCCAACAGGAATATTTTCTAACAGGTAATTACCATGAGCATCGGCGGTGGCTCCTGTTTTTAATTCCTGAATAAAAATATTGGCCGCCTCTATCGGGCTTCCGGTGCTGTCACGTACGGTGCCCTTTAGCTTGCCGGTTTGGGAAAAAACTAATATGGGGACCAGTAAAATCAGTAAAAAAAGAAGTATTACTTTATGCATAATTCAAGCGATTATAGAGAAAAGTTGACTGGCTGAGAAAAAGCAATTGTTAAAATGGGTGACCGGACAGTTAGTGTTAAAACGACAATGCTCCGGCTACTTTGGCGGTTTTCTTACTTATACCCATCAGTCAATGTTTTTAGAAATGCGACTATATAAGCCTCCTCCTGCGCCGTAAGATGCTGGTTTCCCGTTTCCGCTGTGTCTATGTTAGCCGAAACTTCGGGTGGTGCGATGCCCGAACCTGAAACATCACGTACATTATAAAAGTGTACAACCTCCTCAAGTGTATTATAAACACCATTATGAAAATAAGGCGCGCTTACCGCAACGTTTCTTAAAGAAGAAACGCGGAACGCACCATTTTGAGTGGGGTCATTTATTATATTACCCAATCCATTGTCAATATAATTTGTTCCCAATGGGTTGTAGGCCGTTGGAATGGTATAAAAAGGGTTATTTGGGTTTTTAGGCACCCCATCGTTATTATAAGTAAAGTCTGTAAATAATATTTTGCCACTTACAGGATCAGGGGTTATTAAATGGCAGTTAGTACATTTAGCCCTGTTACTATCATTAAAAAGGGTCATACCCGCCAATTCTTCCTCTGTTAATGATACCTGTCCAGCCATATAATAATCAAATTTGGATGTGAAAGGATTTAACTCGGGGCTTCTTTCATAAGTGGCAATAGCATCAGCCATATCGGCAAAAGCGGTGTTAGCGTCTGTAACACCACCATAAACCTGCTTAAATAATGGGTAATAAGAAGCACTTTGCAATTTTAAAAGCACCGTATTGGCATCGCTGTTTCCCATTTCAAGCGGATTGAGGAAAGGTTTTTGAGCCTGCTCCTCCAGTGTATTCACCCGCCCGTCTAAAAACAGGCCTCCTTTATAACCCGAATCAGCAGCGCTGTAATGAAAAGGGGGATTGTACATGGTATACGCTGCCATAGGTGCATTGCGGTTGCCAAACAATCCATCTACTGCACCCTCGGAAACGATGTTATGATTAGGGTCACTAAAACCCGTTGATGCAGCGTGGCAGCCCGAACAGGATAACCCAACCGGAGTTGATAAGTTCTTATCAGTAAAGATGTCTTTGCCCAGGGCTATTTTCATTTCCGGGGTTGTGGTGCTGACATCTTTCTTGCAGCTATTAAATAGCACCATCAGCATAAAAACGGAAATTGTTACTAAGGTCAACTTTAATTTCATAAGTTATTTAGATTGATTCTAATTAAGAATGGCGCAAATAAATATCTTATTTAGAATGATTCCAAATAAAGGATAAAATTTTCTTCCTCTTCCTGTTTTTGCTTGGACCTGGCTCTCGGTTTTAGTTAAGGCAGATGTAATCCGTTGGTGTTAAATCCCCAACCGGGCATCTAATGGAAAAGCTTTCGGGGTAACATGGAGGTAAACAAGGGGAGCAAAAGTTCACTAACTACCAAACTCCTCGGTAAATGATTTAAAAGCAAACGAATCTGTTTGTCAGTCGCAGCAACCTAATTCGCCATATGGCTTTGCCTCCCTCACGCTTTCATTATTTCCGCTATTTTCGGATAAGCCAATAAAACACAATTTGTGAGTATAAAACCCAAACTGGGCCTTTTTGATTTAACCATGATAATCGTGAGCCTGGTAATTGGGGTGGGTATTTTTCGCAGCCCGGCCATTGTGGCGCAAAAGGCAGGTACGCCGCTTATATTTTTTACAGCCTGGCTACTGGGTGGAATCATAAGTATTTGCGGTGCACTTACGTTTGCCGAAATTGGTTCGCGCTTTCCGGTGGCCGGTGGGTTTTACAAAATATTTTCGCATTGTTACCACCCGGCATACGCGTTTATGCTGAACTGGAGCCTGGTTATTATTAATGCCGCCAGCGGAGTGGGCGTGGCACTCATAGGCGCTGAGTATCTGAAAACCCTGCTGCCTTTAGCATGGCAAAGCTACCTGAGTGTAAAAACAATTGCGGGCCTCTCTATTTTGATTTTGTCGGTTTTGAATTATCTGGGTATTAAAATGGGCGCCCGTACGCAAAATGTTTTGAGCATGGTAAAAATTGCCATGCTGGTAGTTTTCTGCGCAGCCTTATTGGGTCCCCATAAACCTTTGCTGGTGCCGTCGTTTTATGGCCATACAACGGGTTTAGGTTTTGTAAAGGCGCTGGGGGTAAGTTTAATAGCCATATTTTTTACTTACGGCGGATATCAAAACACCATCAATTTTGGGGCCGATGTGCAACAACCGCGGCGCAATATGCCCCTCGGTATTTTTGCAGGTATAGGTATTGTGATTGTATTATACCTGCTTATCAATTTTGCTTATTGCAGCGTGTTGGGGTTTGATACCGTGCAAAACTCCAAACTATTAGCTGCAGACCTTGCAGGTTCTTTTTTGGGGCCCTGGGGTTATACCCTGGCCTGTGTCGCTATTTTTATTTCGGTGCTGGGGTTTATCAATACTTCGCTCATGAGTAACCCGCGTATTTATTATGCTATGGCCGACGACAAAATTCTTCCGCCCATTTTTAAGCAATTGAATGAAAAAACGATGACGCAGGAATTTGGGTTGACCTTTTTTGTCGGGCTTATGCTTATATCGCTCTGTGTGTTCGACGACTTTGATAAGATAGTAAATTACGTCATGTTTATCGACAGCCTTTCGCTGGTTTCAGCGGCGGGCACCATTTTCATTTTCCGCAACCGGGCCAAAGAGAGTGGAGAAGCGGCTAATGACGATATTTTTAAGCTGAGATTGTATCCCTGGGTGCCCCTGTTATTTATGTTGGTTTTATTAATTGTAATGATTAATGTTTTGATATCGGCCACGCTAATGGCACTATATGGCTGCATTATTTTTCTGGCAGGCTTTCCATTGTATTTGCTGCTGAAAAAAGTAGTGAATTAGTGCTTAGTCGGGAGCAGCAGGACGACATTTTGCATGCAAAAACTTCGTGTCCATTGTAGCTTTGTGGCAAAATTTCAATAGCCTACTCAATATTCATTTATAATTGCCGTTACATTTGCCATGTCTTTAAGAAATAAAATACGCCGGATGAGTAAAAATTATTGGAGCCTTGCCTGCTTATTATTGGTTAGCTGTTGCATGCAGGCACAGTCGTTTAACGAGTTGGTGCTTAATAATTGGGGAGGGTCTTTCCCTTCGGACCTGGTGGTTTTTAATGGCAAGCTATATTTTTCAGCCAGCGACAGCACGCATGGTTTTGAACCCTGGGTAAGTGACGAAACGACAAGCGGCACAAAACTTTTGAAAGATATTTTTGTAGGTACCGGCAATTCATTTCCTCAAAACTTAACGGTAGATAGCACGGCCGGTTTATTGTTTTTCCAGGCTGATGACAGCGTACATGGTGCGGAGCTTTGGTTAAGTAATGGTGACAGCACCTGGTTGCTAAAAGATATTTACCCGGGGCAAAGTCCTTCGCTGCCCCAAAACATGTTTATGTTTAATGGCAAGCTTTATTTCCAGGCAGATGATGGAGCACATGGGCCCGAGTTGTGGGTGAGTGATGGAACTGCCAACGGCACCCAATTACTGAAAGACATTAACACTGCCCATAACGATACCGCCGGTTCTTTTCCATCGGGCTTTACTACTTACAACGGCAAGCTTTATTTTAATGCCGCCGATAGCGCACACGGCTATGAATTATGGGTTACTGACGGAACCACAGCGGGTACCAACCTGGTAGCCGATATTTATCCTGACACACTGAGCTCGAATCCCACTGATTTGACCGTGTTTAACGGCAAGCTTTATTTTGCTGCCACAGATAGTGTTCATGGTAATGAATTATGGGTTACCGATGGCATCAACACAACGCTGGCCTTTGATTTTAACCAGGGATATCAAAGTTCGAATCCTCAGGGATTGACGGTGATTAACAGCAAACTGGTTTTACAGGCCGATGACGGAACCGATGGGCCCGAATTGTGGAGTGTTGATGCTAACGGAGTTGGTGCGCAATTGGTATACGATATCTATCCCGGGCCAACCGGTTCGTATCCTCAAGGTTTTACACCTTACGAGGGTAAACTTTATTTCCAGGCAACGGATAGTTTACACGGAACTGAGTTGTGGAGCACCGACGGAACGAATGCCGGCACCTCGCTGGTTGCAGATATTGTTGCCGGCCCTAACAGCTCAAACCCGGCTTACTTTATCAATTACCACAACAAACTTTATTTCATAGCACAACCTGATACGGTTAGCGGTGACCAATTGTTTGTTACCGATGGAACCGGTGCCGGTACCCAGGGCTTTTTGTTAACCGATGTGGCGCTGAATCCGCTAGGGGCCACCAATGGCTTTACCTTGTTTAATAACAGCCTGGCATTTAGCGCCTTTTATGATGCGGGCCAGCAACTTTGGTTTTTTGATGATGCGCCAACCGCCGTAAATGTGGTGGCCGGTAACCAGACCTTTGGCGTGTATCCAAATCCTTGCGTAAATAACTACACTTTAAGCGGCATTAGCACCGGTCAAAACTATACCATCAGTTTAACCGATTTGGAGGGGCGCGTTTTGCAAACGCAACAACTACAGGCATATGGACAGCGTATGTCATTTGTTTTACCACAAGTTTCAGCCGGATTGTACCTGGTGCAGGTACAAAGTGGAAACGAAGTGAGCACGCTGAGGCTTGTAAAGGGCGAATAGTTATTCAATCATCGTCACCTTCACCATATTGGCTCTGCCGCGGTTAGCCAAAGGCATGCTGCCGATATTAACTATCATATCGCCGGCTTTAATCAGGTTTTTCTCTTTTAAAATCCGCACTACATCGCGGATAGAGGTGTCGGTGCCTACAAACTTATCATAATGAAATGCACGCACACCCCAGCAAATGCTCAACGAATTAAGCAGGTCCTGGTTTTCGGTAAAAATGTAAATGTCGGCTTTGGGCCGATAGCTACTCAGCATAAAACCGGTGTAACCGCTAAAGGTCATACCAATAATTGCTTTGGCCCCCAGGTCGCCGCTTATGCGGGCTGCATTATAACAAATGGCATCGCTGATAAATGACTCAGAAGTACTATCGGCTTTCAGCTCTTTATCATAAATAATATTGGCGTGCTCAATGTTGCTCAGTATTTTTTCCATTACCTGTATTACGCGTGCCGGGTACTTGCCCATACTGGTTTCACCGCTTAGCATTACTGCATCCGAGCCATCAATTACCGCGTTGGCCACATCCGTAATTTCGGCCCGGGTGGGGTTGGGGTTTTCAATCATGCTGTCCATCATTTGCGTGGCCACAATTACGGGCTTGGCATATTTAATACATCGCTTAATAATATCTTTTTGAATCAGCGGCATGCGTTCCTGCGGCACTTCAACAGCCAGGTCGCCACGGGCAATCATAATTCCGTCGGCGGCTTTAATAATATCATCCAGCACCAACAAGGCTTCAGGCTTTTCAATTTTAGCCATCACCTTCATGTACGAATTTTTATCGCCGATAATTTCTTTTAAATCATGTACATCTTTAGGGGAGCGCACAAACGAAAGGGCAATCCAGTTGGCCCCGTTGGCAATCGCAAATTTCAGGTCGAGGCGGTCCTTTTCTGTAAGCGCCGGAACCGTGGTTTTGGTGTCGGGCAAATTAACGCCTTTGTTGTTACTTATTTTTCCGCCTATAACAACACGGGCATTTATTAAGTCCTTGCGGTTGGTATCAACCACGCGCAATTCTATTTTGCCATCGTCAATTAAAATAGCATCGCCGGGTTCAACTTCCTGCGGCAGGTTATCGTAACTAACAAACAGTCTTTTGAAAGTGCTAACGCAGGGCACGTTGGTTATTTCAACCATCTGGTTTGCTTCCAGCACCTCCATGTTATCGCGCACCTGGCCTATCCGTATTTTCGGTCCCTGCAGGTCGGCCAGGATAGCAATATTCAATCCATGCTCTTTATTAATCTGCTTAATCTTCCTAAAGCCGTCCAGGTGGTCGCTGTGGGTGCCATGGCTCATATTGAACCTAAACACATCCACCCCGGCACCAACCATTTCTTCCATTACGGCAATATCACTGCATGCCGGCCCAAACGTGGCCACTATCTTCGTTTTGTTTACTCTTACTTTCATGATTTAATACATTTTACCACTAAGGCACAGAGAGCACTAAGGTTCACTAAGAATAATTTGTCGAACCCCTGCTCCAAAACCTTGTGTTTACTTTATGAACTTACTTTCATTTTTTTTAGACCCTTAGTACAACTTAGTGTCCTTAGCACCTTAGTGGTAAGTTTCTCTTTACCGCTTAAAGCGTTTCGGCGAAATTAACCGCTGCACTGCTATCTCCTCCTCATACCCCAAACGTTCCTTACTTTTTATCTTTTTTAAAGGCACTTCCTGGCACATCACCACTTCGGGAAACTTCTTAATACCCTCCATCAAAACCTTCACATCTTCATCCGTAAAGCGGCCCCGAAGTTGCACAAGGTAATCGAAATTGCTAATCTCGGGCAAAAGATATTCGCCCATATTTTTATTGGTAAAAACAATAAAAATGTTCTTTAAGGCATCCTCGGCCTTAAAAACGCTGAATTCGGTTTTCCGGGTGCGGTCTTTGGGCTCAAAAACCAAAGCCTCCAGTTTTCTGAAATCGCAGCCCACCAGCTGGTTTAAATGGAAGCACATTTTATACTCCTTTAAAGAGGTACCAATGCCCACCAGTCGGTAGTCGTTATCGGGGTCGTTGGTTATCTTTTTCTCAGCCATATGGGTGGACTTAGTGTCAAAGTTACAATAAGTTAAGTTCATCTGCGAATGTATTCACGCATTCATGGTTTCAGGATGGACGGATGTACTACACAGACACTTGAAAAACCGGGCACTTGAACACTATAAAAACAGGCCAAAAGCGGCAAAGGCCCGACCGCCCGAAATTAACATAGAAAATAATTTTTGGGAAAGGGAGGGATGTTTTTATTTTCGCACCACATTTAAAACCAAAAAGACATGTCAAACATCGCAGAAAGAGTAAAAAAAATTATCGTAGATAAGTTAGGTGTTGAAGAAAGCCAGGTTACACCCGAGGCTAGCTTTACCAGCGATCTTGGCGCCGACTCGTTAGACACGGTGGAGTTGATTATGGAATTCGAAAAGGAATTCAATATCTCCATTCCTGATGAGCAAGCCGAAAATATTGGCACCGTAGGCCAGGCCATTGAGTACCTGGAAAAGACAGTAAGTAAGTAATCACTTGTAAGCAGAAATATAGGGTGGCAGATGTTAAGTCTGCCACTTTCTTTTAATGATGTTCAAAAGAGTAGTAGTAACGGGCTTAGGGGCTTTAACACCAATTGGTAACACCGCGCCGGATTTTTGGAGCGGTCTGCTGAAAGGAACCAGTGGTGCAGGACCTATTACCCGTTTTGATGCCACCAACTACAAAACAAAATTTGCCTGCGAGGTAAAGAATTTCGACCCCACACAATTTATTGATAAAAAGGAAGTGCGCAGGCTCGACCGCTTTGCGCAGTTTGCTATTGTAAGCAGCGACGAAGCGATTAAAGATGCGGGCCTGGATGCTCCCGGTATTAACCGCGACCGTATAGGCGTAATCTGGGGTTCGGGCATTGGCGGGCTGGATGTATTTATAGAAGAAATTACCAACCTGGCGCTAAACCCTGTGCCCAGGTTTAACCCGTTTTTTATCCCCAAAATGATTATTGATATTGCCCCGGGGCACATATCTATGCGCTGGGGTTTTCGTGGCCCTAATTATGCGGCCGTGGCTGCTTGCGCCACCTCAAACGTTGCGCTTATAGACGCCTTTACGTATATCAAACTGGGCAAATGCAATGCTGTCGTAGCGGGAGGTTCAGAGGCTCCGATAAGTGCAGGCGGCGTGGGTGGATTTAATGCCATGCGCGCTATGAGCGAACGCAACGACTCGCCTGATACCGCGTCGCGCCCGTTTGATAAAGACCGCGATGGTTTTGTGGTAGGCGAGGGCGCCGGAGCGATTGTTTTGGAAGAACTGGAACATGCACTAGCACGCGGAGCAAAAATTTACTGCGAAATAGTTGGCGGCGGCATGAGCGCTGATGCTTACCATTTAACCGCTCCCCATCCTGAAGGTTTGGGCGCAGCGCTTTCCATGCAAAGTGCTTTGGAAGATGCCAACATGAAGCCGGAAGAAATTGACTATATCAATGTGCACGGCACTTCAACCCCGCTGGGCGATACCATCGAACTGGCGGCTATAAAAAAAGTATTTGGCGAACACGCTTACAGCCTCAACATATCCAGTACCAAATCAATGACCGGCCACCTGTTAGGTGCTGCCGGCGCCATTGAAGCCATTGCCAGTATTATGGCGGTTGCCGAAGATATCGTTCCGCCAACCATTAATCACTTTACCGATGACCCTGAAATTGACAGCCGCCTCAACCTTACTTTTGGCACTGCGCAAAGACGCACGGTAAACGCCGCCCTGAGCAATGGCTTTGGCTTTGGCGGACACAACGCCACGGTTATTTTCAAGAAATTTAAGGGCTAATAAAACAGGGTTTTCAATCCTCAAAAAACCTCCACAAAAGCCAGTTGGATGACAAAGCCATGCGGATAAACGGCATACAGTTTATCGGTAACGCTGTAAAGCACATTATACGAAAACATGACCGGCATAAAAAACCCTTTGCCCTGCAGCAGGTTATAACCCGCACCCAAAAGCATATCGGGATAGGTGCGCTGAATTTGCGGCATGGAAAGATTATACGTATTGGTTTGAGGATTTAAGGTGAGCGATGCATCATATACATCATCCATCCAGCGATGCATTACTTCAAAGCGGTCGCAGATAAAAAAGCCTTTCCAAATGTTATACTGCAGAAAAACACCTCCGCCTAAAGTATTCCAATGAGCATTGGTATAGTGAATTGAACCACTGGCATCCTGGTAACCAATATTCCGGTAGCCGGTATACATGTAAGTTAATCCGCCACCGCCATATAAGTTTTTCCATAACCTGTAGCCCACGTATGGGGAAGCGCCTACATTATAACCCCCTTGTATAAAAGAGAATATAACATCGGGTTCAATAATGTAATTGGATAAGTCAATCTTTTTAGATTTGGCAACACCGTTTAAAGGCTGGCCGGGCAACACAAAATTATCGGATTGCGGATGATTGGCGGGTGGTGGCAATTCATCATCCTGCGCACTTAAAAAGGCGCACGAACCCATAAAAACCGATAAAAGGACCACTATTTTTCTCATAAACCACAACCTTCGGGTCTCATTTTAACGAAACGCACAGCAATAAGTTTAACCTAACGGGCATTATTTACAAAAATTTAAATAGGTACGTAAATATGCCGCTACCTGATTAACGTAATGGTTCCGTTTTTAGTCTCCTGCGAATTATCGAGATAGGTTACAGTTGCCTCATAGGTATAAACCCCGGTGCTTTGCACCACCCCCTTATAGGTGCCATCCCATCCCGCCAGCGAATTAGTTGTTTCATAAACCTTTTCGCCCCAACGGTTAAACACCCGCAAACTGATGGTCTTTATGTCCTCGCCATACAGTTCAAATACATCGTTATTGCCATCGCCATTGGGCGTAAAGGCATTGGGCGCATACATGTGCGAATGCCTGCCCACATTTACCTGTAAAGTTGCTGTGCCATAACAAGTAGCACCGCCGTTTTGCACGCTTACTGAAATAACATAATCGCCTGATGCATAGGCTGTAACAACAGGATTAGGACAATCAATACAACTAAGTCCCATGGCCGGGCTCCAGTTATAGGCAGGGTTAGTGGCATTAGTGACTATAACCTGCACCGCCTGGCTTCCGCCCAAAGGCAGGTTAATGGTATCGGGAACCACCGTAACCAATATGGGCAGAGGCTGGGGCACAAATACAGGTATGGTATCAACACAGCCTTTGGTATTGATGGCCGTAATAACATGGGGCCCTGCTGAAAGATTAGCGAAGTACCCGGTATCCGATGATTCGGGCCCACCGTCGATGCCAAATTTATATGGCCCGTTGAGTATAGAAGTTGGTGGCATGGGAGTTACCAAAGCAGCGCCATCATTATAATTAGGTCCGTAACACAGCGTTGAATCAACACTGCTGGCAAATGAATCCAAAACAGCCGGCGGAACATAGACGCTCAACTGGCTGGTGCATCCAACACTGTCTGAAATCGTTACTGTATAAGTACCCGTATCCAATCCGACCAAAATGCCACTGGTGGAGTACACAAAATTGACATTATCCTGTGTTGCATTGTAGGCGTATGGCGGGTACCATCCAATAGCTCTAATCAAAATTGTGCCGTTGCGCTGACTGATACATTTTACTGCCGTGGCCGAATCCGTGGTAACAATCACCGCGGTTGGCTGAGTTATGGAATCGGTGATAAATACCGAGCAACCATTGGCATCAGAAACAGTACAACTATAGGTACCTCTTGCCAGGTTTCCATCCACCTGCGTATGCGCACCGTTCGACCAGTTGAAAGAATAAGGTGAGGTACCACCCGAAGGATTTGCATTGATTGAGCCATCGCTGGCACCACTGCACAATACATTGCCGGCCACCGGTGCCGTTACCAGTTCAGATGGTTGGGTTATTTGGTACGACCGGGTAACTGTGCAGGCATTGGTGTCGGATACAGTAACCGAATAATTTCCCGCGGTCAGTGCCGAATCATCAGCTCCGGAAAAATGATTACTCCAGTTAAAAACGTAGCCCGGTGTGCCGCCGGTGGCGCTTACCGAAATACCCGCGTTATTTCCACCATGGCAGAGGACTTCGGTCTGGCTGTTCAGGTGAATGACAATTTGGGCCGGTTGTTGAATATTTACAATGTTGTGGCCCCTGCAATTGTCTGCGTCTTTCACAATCACATCCACCAATCCGGCTGTAAGATTATTGTAAGCCGAATCGGGGTTAAGCGTATTATCGAAAATATACTGATAAGGGGGTGAACCACTGCTAACACTTACACTAACACTACCGTTGTTTCCGTTAAAACAGGTAACATTCGTTGAGTCTATAGTATAAATAAGGGGCGGTGCAGCGAGTACAGTGTCCGAAGTAGTAATGGTGCATCCATGCAAATCGGTAACGGTAAGATTATAAATACCGGCCGCCAGGTTGCTGATTGTTTGGGTAGAAAAAGTAGCCCCGTTCGATTGTTCCGACCAGCTATAGGTGTATGGAGGTACCCCGCCAAGTATATGCGCCGTAATACTGCCGGTAGAGCCTCCTGTGCAGCCTACATTTTGCAGTGCAGGCTCTTCAACCACTAATGCATTGGGACCTGTAATCAGGAAGGCAAAATCGTTTGGACAGCCGTTGGTATCACTTACCAGCACGTCATAACCGCCGGCTTCCAGGTCCGAATCGCTGTAATTGGTAGCCGTGCCATGGCTCCACAAAAGCTGGTAAGGAGGCGTGCCGCCACTTACCGAAATAGTTACGTTTCCGTTACTGCCGCCGTTACAGGTAACATTATTTAAAGTAACAATTGAAACTACAATGGCTGAAGTTTCGGTTACCGGTATATTGGCGCTCACATTACAATGGTTGGCATCGGTAATGGTTACGCCATATACGCCACCATGGACCCCGGTGATAGAAGCGGTAGTGACTGAAGGGTACCCCGCCCAGCTATAACTATAAGGAGCTGTTCCTCCCGAAACATATACCTGCGCGCTACCATTAGCCTGTCCGCATAAAGCGCCAACCACAGCAAACGAATCAACCACCAGGGCAACAGGCGAGGTAATAACATAACTGGCTGTATCGGTGCATCTGCTGCCATCAGTAACACTTAACAAATAAGTGCCTCCGGCAAGATTGTTGATGGAAGCTCCTGATAACTGGGTTCCATTTGATAAATCGGTCCAGTTGTAGGTAAGCACCCCAACTCCACCGGTTGCGTTAGCCGATATGGCACCGCTGTTATTTCCAGCGCACATTACGTTAGTGATAACCGGCGCGTTGATAGCAATACCGGTAGCGGGTTGGGTAATGCTAAAGTTAGCTGTGGCCGAGCATCCCGCAGTATCGCTGGCCGTAACTATGTAGTTGCCGGCTGCCAGGGCTGTGTCCTGCGCCTGTGCCTCTCCATTCGACCATGTGTAATTGTAGGTGCCTGCACCACCGCTGGCCGCCACAGTAACCGAGCCATTACTCTCACCCCGGCAAGCTACTTCCGTTAAAGCAGTTTGTGCTATTGATAGCGATGGCAGGTTAGCAAGTGTAAATGAGGCGCTTACCGAGCAATTGTTTCCGTCGGTAACAGTCAGGCTATAAGAGCCCGCGCACAGGCCCGATGCCGTTTCGTTGGTTTGAGGAGGAACGGTATTCCAGGCATAACGATAGCTGCCGGTGCCACCGGTATCTGTAGTGGCGACTATACCGCTACAAGCACCGCTGCAAGGATTTGTGAGGGTGGCCACTATACCAATTGGAGTGGGTGGCGAAATAACCACCGTATCAGACTGCATACAATGCGAAGCATCGCTTACTGTAAAAACGTAAGTGCCCGCGGCCAGGTTCGAAATGCTGAGCGACGAAGAACCATTCGACCAACCATAGCTAACGGGTGCTATGCCACCGGTAACATGGGCATAAGCTTTACCATCTGCCAAACCATTGCAGCTTACATTTTTAAACGAATCAATGCCTGCATTGAACGAGCCCGAAATTGTAATGGTCACGCTATCGGTAACGGTTACCGGGGTGCCCCCGGCGCAGGGGGTGTAAACAGCCTCGGCAGTATAGGTGGTTGTAGATGAAGCGCAAACCTGCACCGAGCTATCTGTACTAATTTGGGTGGTTCCTTTATACCAGTTTACGTTTACAATGGAAGGTCCATTCGGCGTAAATCTCCAGGCATCGTTGGTGGCATTCCATTGCGTTAAATTTCTTCCCGGAACGGTATAAGCAACTGTGCCGGTACTGTTCATAATACCCTCAATAGCTAAACCACCGTTCCAGCCGCTGCAAAACTCTTTACGGGCAATATAAATTTCAATGGCATTGGTGGTTTCATAAATTGCCATCTGGCAGGTGCAGTTATTTCCCGGACAAATGCCTGTGTTAAACTGAGGCACCTGGTTATATGATACCACCAATATGCGGCAAGGGGCCGAGCCAATTATTTGATAAGTAATGGTACCGCCCAATGCAGGATCGATGTCCTGGTACGGGCACATTATTGTATTGGTAAATGCGGAATCGTTAGGGTTTGCATCGGGTATGGGCGAGCAGGCAGTTAAACTCCAGGGGTTATACTGAAAAGCCCTGTAAGTGTTGAAAGTTACAATACCGTTGGCACCAACTACAGCCTGGTTATATACATTTCCGAAAAAGCAAAAATTGAAGGGAAGATTAATCGTATCAGCCCAATAGTCGTCCTGCCCCAGGCTGATTGCGGTACCTGCCGTATATGAAAAAGGCGTATAAGCAATTTGCGAAACGCTGTAACTACTGGTGCCGCCCACCTGGAAAGGTGTGGCATTTAAAGTGGTACACGAGGTTCCACACGCCAATGTTACCGGGTTACCTGCGCTCACAGCCGGACAGCCTGGTTGCGCCAGTGCAGGGAGGGAAAGGAGAAATGTAGCTGTGTACAAAACCAGCTTTACCGGGTAAAAGTGATATTTCATACGCGCGTGTCAGGACGTTGAATTATGTAGATGCAAAAAGCGGCAAACAGGTTGTTTACTGTTTCATAATATCTTCATAACGTGTTTAAAGCTATGAAAATTGCACAGGTATTA
>Ga0364867_10385_pt1 | contig 26044 bp, 31 predicted proteins | sample ExccelAu500001D4_3_FD_206915 | JGI IMG/M metagenome (GOLD analysis project Ga0364867, IMG submission 206915) | Enriched cells from Trout Bog Lake Hypolimnion, Wisconsin, USA - BchlTB.Aug13.5000.01.D4 | ecosystem: Environmental > Aquatic > Freshwater > Lake > Hypolimnion/Profundal zone | place... | reverse complement strand
TGACAAATGTTCACCCCATTAAAATTGAGTTAAATGATGCTAATTTTTTGCAACGTTTACGAAGTGCTTTACTGGCTCAACCTTATCAGTTAACTACTCATGCGAAAGCAAGAATGGTTAAGCGTAAGGTCTCTATATCTCAAGTTTTACAGTGTTTAGGTAAGGGCAAGATCGAGGAGCCTGCGCATTTTAATGTTCAAGGCGAGTGGAAAGCAACGCTAGGCTATCAAACAGGTGGCGATTATGTACAAGTTGCTGCGGCCATATCTAAAAATGAAGAGGGTGATTTAATTGTAATTATTACGGTGATACTATGAATAAATACCATTATACAGAATCAGGTCTTAAAAACGTTTACCTAGTCAACGGATTCGAGATTGTTAAAACACCATACGGCGAAGCTGTGTCTATTAAAGACGTAGAAGGTTTGCAGCGCGTCATAAGCCTTAATTTGTGCAACAAAAAACACTTAACAGGATCTGAGTTTAGGTTTTTGCGCAAAGAAATGGGTATGTCACAAAATGGACTTGGTAAAGCACTAGGTGTAGATGAGCAGACGCTAGCAAAGTGGGAAAAAACTGGGCGTGTTCCTAAAACAGCAGACCGATTCATGCGTTTGTTTTTCTTGGAAGCGATTAATCATAACGTGAAAATTAAAGATTACGTTGAGCAAATTAATCAGACAGACCGTGATCAGAATGTTGAGCTTGATTTACAGCAAACTAACGAAGGCTGGAAGCATGCGGCGTAAGCTAACGTTAAGCCGCGCCACCAAAAGCAATAGCATTTAACGCCCGTCTGATCAGATGTATTTAAAATCAGCTTCTATACGCAACTGTTCTTCTAACGGTAGTTTTGCTTCGTCTGCGAATTCGCGCCATCTTCTAATGGTATCTGTTAAGCCATCAATGATTTTATTCGCATCCTGAATTAAAAATAGATCGGCAATGACCATAAAATCTCTTCGAACTATATTGGAGAATTTTCCGTTAACCGACATCAGGTGTTGCTTGGTCCATTGATTATCAGGATTGTGTGCATGTGTTACGTCATAGGCTGGCGCAAGCTCCCACTGTCCGTCTTGCTTTAATAGAAATGAGAAGTTTTTGGTGTGATCATCGCAGTTCGCTGTAAGCACATTAAAAACCATTCTGCGAAATCCTTCTTTCATGGCTTTATCACCAAGATTTAGCCCTCGGATCGCTTCAAAGTATTGGTGGTAGCTATGCACACCAATCATATTGAAATCCAAATGCTTCATTGCGCATAAGGTTTGCACATGATGTTTAGTATTACCATCACGGTCGTAGCGTTTAGTCATAAAGTGCGCACGTCCATTTTCTTCAAGTAAGGTTGACTGCATCATATCTATCTCAGCAGCGCCCGCCATGAGATAGTAAGCATATTCAATCCGACCATAATTTTCACTAGAGCCTAGCGCCAGGTCTTTACCCACACCATCTAACTTTAGTAGCCAATGTTCAAAACCATCCTCAATTTGCATTTGTCCAGAACGAATTTCCTTCGTGTTAGGATTCCAGGCAATGACGGCTTTAGCTCTTGCGCCACCAGCGGAAATGCCAACTTGAATAATATTTCTAATAGCAACTTCAGTTTCCTTATCCCCTTCAAATTTACCTTCAAGTACACTTCGCGCCCCCTCAACCAAAAGTGCCAAATTAATAGCTGTTGATGACTTTCTCTTTGGCCCGCGAGGTGGTCTAAACTCCATTGCACCCATGGCTCTATTACTCATGTACGCTAAGCGATCGAGTGATGTGATGCTTTCTTTAGGCACACCTTCGTCGGCTAAGGCCGCGTCAATTAGTGCGTTACCAAATTTGTCAGGCAATGCATCAGCCAGCATTGCTGGAAGCCTTTTAAACGTATCTACGGATAGATTTTGAAATGTAAAATATTTTTGTGGGGTTGGTTGGCTCACCGGCATATTGAATGGGGATAATTCAATACCACGAGAAATCCATTTTGGATCATACTCAAATATGTAATATCCAATATTAGGGTCCAGTGATACGGCTCCCACGCGAAAGCCCCATACCATAACTTCGACAACTTTCACTGGCTTATACATTTCGACTCCTTGAGACGCGACTGCGTGGCTCTTTTAATTTTAGGTCACGGAGTATTTGCATCGGGCTTACTGAAGTCTCTGGAGATAATGTATTTAACCACTGCTCAGCCTTCAGCGTGCGAAGAACCATTATCAGTGACTTTAAAGACGAACCTTTTCCACCTTCAAGATTTTTTACTGCGCCGACACTGATGTTGGCTGCACTGGCGAGTTGCAACTGATCTATGCCATAGGAAATCCTTAATCGCCTGATCTGCTCGCCAATCATTATCTCGTAATCTGAGGTTGACTTAATTGTATTAGCCATAATTATGTATATAAATATAATTTAATTGTTCAATAGCTATTATTATATACTTTAAAACTGAATGCAAGCTGCGCAAGTTGCACCAAGAGAAAAAACAAGGAGGAGGGCGATTGTTTTAAAGTGAGGCATTAATTAAGAGGTATTCGTATTCGCATAGAAAAATCGATTGCTTGCACATTCTTGGTAAGGGATCCAACGGAAATCCGATCAACCCCAGTCAACGCAATTTCACGTACGTTTTCAAGAGTAATTCCACCGGAGGATTCTAATATCGCAGGTTTTTGGCTTTGTTTGTTGAGCGCAACTGCGGCACGCATCTGTTCAATACTAAAATTATCCAATAAAACACTAGTAGCTCCAGCGTTTAAAGCTTCAGTAAGCTGATTTAAATCTTCAACTTCAATTTGAATCGGTTTAATTGGTCTAATTGCAAACGCTTTTTCTAACACAGCTTCTATGCCCCTAGCAGCGGCAATATGATTTTCTTTGATTAAAATACAATCATAAAGGGCTAGTCTCTGATTCTGACCGCCACCGACTGTTACAGCATACTTTTGTGCCAACCTCAAGTTGGGTATGGTTTTACGCGTATCTAAAATTTGACAGGGTGTACCGGCGATGGCATCTACATAACTGCGCGTTGCACTTGCAGTGGCTGAAAGTGTTTGCAGAAAATTAAGTGCACAGCGTTCAGTGGTAAGTAAACTGCGCGCTGATCCGTAAATGTAGCATATAACTTGATCGGGATTTACGCGCTCACCTTCTTTCACAAGCCAGTTCAAACTGACGTTGGGGTCAACTTGTTTAAAGCATTCGTTCACCCAGTCTTGGCCACAGATGATTGCAGTTTCCCGCACCACAATGTTAGCTGATGATAATTGGTTTGCGGGTAGGAGCTGAGCTGTCAGATCACCACTACCTACATCTTCAACGAGCGCAGATTGCACTTGATTGCGGACGAGTTGCTCAAATTCTGAACTGCCTAAAGGATAGCTGCGCGTAAATAAGGTCATAGCAATACGAGTCAAGGTTGTGCTGATAAAACCAGCAAGTATGAATTATAATGCGAGCTCACATTCAATCTAATAAAAAATGAAACTTTTACATACCATTAATAGCCCTTATGCACGCAAAGTTCGAATTGTGGCCGCAGAAAAACATATTAGACTTGATCTCATTGAAGTGAATTTGGCCAGTCCAGATTGCCCTGTGTCCCAATATAATCCGCTTGGAAAAGTGCCGGTTCTCATTTTGGACGGTGGTGATAGTGTGTATGATTCACGAGTGATTGTAGAGTACTTAGATAACCACACCCCTTTAGGGCATTTATTTCCAAAAGATAATCATACTAAAATGACTGTGCGGCGATGGGAAGCTTTAGCCGATGGTGTATGTGATGCCGCCGTGGCGTTAATGCTGGAGGAGCGAAGAGCAGTGAAAGATGAAGGGGTGCTTAACAGGCAAATGGACAAGGTGAAGAGGGGCTTGCAAGCGATTAATCTTGATTTAGGTGAAAATAAATGGTGTGTGAATAACAGCTTCAGCCTAGCCGATATTGCTGTGGGCTGTACGTTGGGATATGTACAATTACGTTTTAGCGGAGTGATTAATTTAGAAACTGACTATCCTAACTTACAGCGTCTCAACAATATGTTACTGACACGTCAATCTTTTTTAGACACTCAGCCACAAGCTTAAATGATCATCTAAAAATTATAATGGTGTAGTGATAATGCCGCCGCCTAAGCATACATTGCTTTCATAGACTACGGCAGATTGCCCGGGTGTTACAGCCCACTGTTTTTGACCAAATTTAATCTCTACTTCGTCATTAGTCAGGCGCTCAATTTCGCAAGGGGCATCGGGTTGACGATAACGCGTTTTTGCAGCATATACCCAGTTAGTCATAGGTCTATCCTCAACTTCACTCCCGGCTATCCAATGCAATTGACTTGCTAATAAGCCATCACTGAGCAATAGTTCATGGGTATGCCCTTGCACCACGATTAGTACATTAGCCACCATATCTTTAGCCGCTACAAACCAAGGCTCACCATTACTTTCACGACTACCGCCAATCTTTAGGCCTTGACGCTGACCTATGGTGTAATACATTAAGCCTTCATGCCGACCGACTAATTTACCCTCTGGGGTTTTAATATCGCCAGGTTCGCGCGGTAAATACTGACTTAAAAATTCTTGAAATGGACGCTCGCCAATAAAACAAATACCGGTAGAGTCTTTCTTTTCGGCATTGATTAACCCTGCATTGCGAGCGATTTCACGGACATCACGCTTTAAGTAACTCCCCAATGGGAATAAGGTTCTTGATAGCTGAGCTTGATTTAGCCGATATAAAAAATAGCTTTGATCTTTAGTGCCGTCATCGGCTTTAAGTAGCTGAAACAAGCCAGGTTTCAGCGGATTTTCACGTACTTGAGCATAATGGCCAGTGGCAATCAAGTCAGCACCTAGGCTCAATGCATGGTCTAAGAAAGCTTTAAACTTAATTTCGGCATTACATAAAATATCTGGATTAGGCGTGCGTCCAGCTTTGTATTCGCTCAAAAAGTTAGAAAACACACGGTCTTTATATTCAGCGCTAAAATTCACAGCCTCAATATCGATGCCAATTTTATCTGCCACTGATACAGCATCAATCAGATCTTGCTTGCTTGAACAGTATTCATCAGTATCGTCATCTTCCCAGTTTTTCATGAACAGGCCAGTCACGGAGTAGCCTTGCTCTTTGAGTAAAAGCGCGGTGACGGACGAGTCTACTCCACCAGAAAGTCCTACGACAATCTTCTTTTTTTGTGATTTATTCAGATTCATTTTGTTTTTGGATGCTTAATTAGGTCGAAGTGGTTTATAAGTATGTAACAACTGACAAGGGAAACTTTTGCCCACGGAGATAATCCTCGAAACAAGTGAGAACTTGAGGGCTACGTAGTTGCAATTGTTTGCAACGGATTTCATCTATAGTCATCCATACCGCTCGAATAATGCCATTATCAAGAGCTTGAAGTGGTTGGTGATTGCTTACACTGCCAATGTAAGCGAAACGCAAATATGAAGTTTCGTTATGCTCATGTTTCCAGTGATAAACCCCAAGGAAAGACTGCGGTTCAAAGTCATAAGCGGTTTCTTCTAGTGTCTCGCGCACAACGGCTTGAATCAAACTTTCATTATCTTCTAAATGGCCGGCTGGTTGATTGAATCGATTTCCCCGCTCAGTATTTTCTTCAACCAATAAAAATTTACCATCTTGCTCAACGATTGCTGCGACCGTGGCGTGAGGTCTCCATTGGGTATCTTGGCTCATTGTGCGGATCTTTGATGATGTTGTTTTTATTAGAATACTATAATTTTACTCTGAACATAGCACTTTTAGTAAAGCCTGTTTAATCTATTGCCAGGCCATTACATGCCTAACTTCGGAAATAAGCCGAGTAGGCCACGTGCAAAAAACTCAACAGCCATTGCCGCTAGTATTAGCCCCATTAAGCGCGTTACGATATTGATACCAATGCTACCGAGTCGGTTGGATATTGGTACTGACAGTCTAAGAATCAGCCAGATGACCATGGCAACAAATAGAATAGGTGCAAGTAAAGATAAATGCCATAGGGTGCCACTATTTTGTTGCGCAGCAATGATGATGTTACTGATGGCACCAGGACCGGCGAGTAAAGGGATGCTTAGTGGCACGATAGCGATTACTTTGCGTTCAGCCATAGTTTGCGCTTCTTCAGGAGTTTGCCTTGTGCCACTTTGCTTACCATGCATCATTGAGATGGCGATAAGGAGCAGTAAGATACCACCGCCGACTTGAAATGAAGGAATTGAAATGCCAAAGAAGCTGAGAATTTGATCTCCAAGAAAAGCAGAAACAGTGAGAACAGTAAAGACGCTGAAAGCGACTGTTTTTGCTGTTCTAGCCCGATCAAACTGAGTCCAGCCATCGGTTGCACTGATGAAAATGGGAAGGCAACCAATAGGATTCACTATTGCAAATAGGGCGATAGTCACTTTAATGAGTGGAGACCAGTTTGTCATGAGGATTGTTCCAAGTTTAAATGTGGGCCAAAGGAATTAAAGCTTTGTCAATTAAGCCATAGTAAATTAAAGTGCAACTATGAGTAAGTTAATTTGAGTAGGTATTATGTTTAAATCTTCAGATGGGTCATCACCCACCGTATATCTTGCTTCACGAAGCCCTCGTCGCGTGGAGTTGTTGTTGCAAATAGGGTTGCATTGTGAAATTTTGCCATCTGATATCGACGAAACGCAGTTAAGCAAAGAGTCCCCGCAAAGTTATGTCACTCGCTTGGCACGTCAGAAAGCCGAGGTTTGTGTGCAGAAACTGACCGTTTCACAGCGCATATATCCTGTTTTAGCTGCGGATACAACGGTTGAGTTAGAGGGTGTGATATTAGGTAAGCCTGAAAATAACGATGACGCGTACCAGATGTTACGAGCTTTGTCTGGGAGTTTGCATTACGTTCACACTGCAGTTGCATTAGCTTTTAGCGGTAATATTGAAGTTGAACTCTCAACTACCTCCGTCCAAATGATGTCATTAACTGAGGCACAAATTAAGGCGTATATTGCGAGCGAGGAGCATCATGATAAAGCAGGTAGTTATGGTATCCAAGGTCATGCAGGTTCTTGGATTCAACGTATTGAAGGTAGTTATACTGGTGTAATGGGTTTACCCCTATATGAAACATCTATACTGTTAAGAAAATACAACATCATTGATGTGTAGACTAATTTTTAAACCTAAGCAAATCATTAAATAAATTCCTAAGAGAGTGTAAATTGAGTGAAGAGATATTAATTAATGTAACCCCACAAGAAACCCGAATTGCCATGATGGAAAACGGAGTGGTGCAGGAGCTTCAAATTGAGCGTTTTTCATCCTTGGGACTAGTTGGAAATGTCTATCGGGGTGTCGTTTGTAGAGTGTTGCCCGGAATGCAGTCTGCATTCGTCGAAATTGGCTTGCAGCGTGCGGCTTTTCTCCACGTGGGTGATATTTTTGAATGTGGTGATTCTGAAGTCCAGAGACCGATACAAGAAGTGTTGCGAGAAGGGCAGTCCCTGATGGTGCAAGTGATCAAGGAGCCTATTGGGACTAAAGGTGCTCGTCTCACCACGCAAATCAGCATTGCTGGCCGCTTTTTAGTTTACTTACCACAACAAGAGCATATCGGTGTATCTCAACGCATTGAGTTGGAATCTGAGCGCGAACAATTAAGAGCACGCTTACTAGGTTTATTGCCTGATCCGCGCGTTGGTGGCTACATTATAAGAACGGTATCAGAGGCGGCTTCGGATGAAGAGATTCTTGCAGATATTGATTACTTAACAAAAACTTGGATGCATATCGTTTCTCAAAGTGCTGTTGTGCCATTGCGCTCATTGATTTTTCAAGATTTAAATTTAGCTATGCGTGTATTGCGTGATGTGTTGTGTGAGGATACGGAAGTTGTTCGTATCGACTCTAGTGAAACTTACCAAAAATTAATAGACTTTTCCAAGCTGTATGCAAGTGCAGCGCTGAATAAATTAGTACATTATCAAGGTGAGCGCCCCCTATTTGATTTGTATAATATTGAGCAAGAAATTGAAAAGGCTATGTCTCGTAAGGTTGAACTTAAGTCAGGCGGATATTTGATTTTTGATCAGACTGAAGCACTAACGACGGTAGATGTGAACACGGGTAGTTTTGTTAGCGGGAAAAATCTATCGGATACTATTTTTAAAACTAATCTTGAAGCAGCCCAATCTATTGCGCGTCAGTTGCGACTAAGAAACTTGGGAGGCATCATCGTTATTGACTTTATTGATATGGATGAAGATGTTCAGCGAGACGAAGTGTTGTTTGAGTTACAAAAAGCAGTAGCACGCGACCGAGCTCGCACCGGCATTAACGGATTCACCTTGTTAGGTTTGGTAGAAATGACGCGAAAACGCACGCGTGAAAGTTTGGCGCACATTTTGTGTGAGACTTGTGTTAGTTGCCAAGGTCGAGGCGAACTTAAAACAGCGCAAACGGTGTGCTATGAAATTTTAAGAGAGTTATTGCGCGAAGCAAGACAGTTTAATGCCCGTGAACTTCGCGTATTAGCAGGGACTAAAGTGATCGACATGCTTCTTGATGAGGAATCACAAAGCCTTGCTAACTTATCTGACTTTATTGGCAAGCCTATTTCTTTGCAAGCAGAAAGCCAGTACAGTCAAGAGTCATTCGATATTATTTTGATGTAGTGGTTAGTAGGTCTTAGTTTGCTAACCTTAAGTTAACTTATAACGTTGCAAGTAAGTTGTTCTCTAGGGGAATTAAGATTGTTATATTCAATAACTGCGCAGCTATGATGAAAACTAAAGGGCTTAAGTCAACATTGCCTGCAGCAGGGATATGTTGTCTAAGAAACCGTAATATTGGATTGGTTAAACTAGAGAGAATTGGGGCAATTGGCGTGTATGGATTTACCCAACTTAAAATAGCTTGTATTAATACCGCATATAAGAAAATGGTCAAACTCGTGCTGATAATGCCAAGCAAGGCAACGCCTACTAACACCAACCAAACATGGCTGCCCACAATAAATAATGGAAAGTCCTTGAGCCAAAAGCTGATTAATTCCAGTAAAAACTGTGTGCTAAAGGCAAGCAGTAGAGTCGAAACATCTACACGACCTATGCTCGGGACTAAGCGTCTTGTAGGTTTCACTGTGAAATTCGTCAAAGTAACTATTAGCTGCGCAGCTTGTGTATTAAACGATACTTTTGTTAATTGAAAATAAAAGCGGAGCAAGAAGGCAAGCGTCAGCAAGTTGAATAGGGTTTGAAGTAAAAATAAAATAGCATTATTTAACATGTAATTTTCTCAAATGATCAATCTGTTATGTTGACTCAAGCATTCCTAATTCATCCCCAAGGAGCATCGACTTATCTTTTGCCGATTTCGCCGCTTGCAAAATTGAGGCTTTAAGATTAGCGCCTTCTAAAGCAAGTATACCCTGCTCTGTGGTGCCGCCTTTGGATGTTACTTGTGCGCGTAATGTTTGAATGTTATCAGTACTTTGTTTTGCTAGTAAACTTGCACCCGCGAAAGTTTGCACGGCTAATATGTGTGATTGATCTTCACTCAACCCAAGCCTAAGCGCAGCTTCTTCTAATGCTTCAATCATATAGAATACATAGGCAGGACCGCTGCCAGAAATCGCAGTGACAGCATCCATCTGCATTTCGTCGTCAAGCCAAAGCGTCATCCCTACCGCATTTAAAATAGTCTGAGCTTGGTCGCATTGAATCTTAGTGGCACCAGACGGGGCATAAAGTGCAGAAACCCCGGCTTGAATCTGAGCCGGAGTGTTAGGCATCACGCGGACGATGGCTGCATAACCATTCAACCAGCGAGAAATGTCTTTAGTTCTAACGCCGGCTGCAATGGAAATCACCAGTTGCTTTTCTAATAATTGACAGAGTTCATTACAGACTGTCCGCAGTTGCTGGGGTTTGACCGAAAGTAATATTACATCAGCCAAACTTACATCGGCGTAGCTAGTGGTTGCTTGCACTCCAAATTCTGCAGATAGTTTTGCGCGCTTATCGGCATCTAGTTCTAATACCATAATCGCAGACATGGCAAATCCATTGTTTTTTAGTCCGCTAATAATGGCGCGTGCCATATTGCCGCCACCGATAAAGCTAATGTTCATAGATAATATTCCTAAGTTAAAGCTTTTCGATTTTAGGTGCTCTAGCACCAAACAAGGCTGACCCTATGCGCACAATAGTCGCTCCTTGTTCTATGGCTATAGGATAGTCTTCCGACATGCCCATTGATAGCGTGTCTAAAGCATAACCTTTTGCCAAAAGAGTATCATAACATTCGCGTACTTGTTTAAATTGCGCGCGCTGTTTATCAGGGTTAGTGCTTGGTTCTGGAATCGACATCAAGCCGCGTAAGTTTAAATGCGGCATGTTACTAATCGCCAACGCCAATGGTTCTACTTCGTCCATTGCAACACCTCCTTTGCTTATTTCACTATCAATATTGAGTTGTATGCATATATTAAGTGGAGCTAAGTCTTTTGGGCGTGCATCATTTAAACGCTGTGCAATTTTAATTCTATCTACGCTATGTACCCATGAAAAGTGTTGTGCGATAGGCTGTGTTTTGTTACTTTGAATTGGCCCGATAAAATGCCATTCAATTGGTAGGTCAGTTAATTGACTTTGTTTTTCTAACGCTTCTTGTAGATAGTTTTCACCAAATAAACGAACACCAACTTGAAAAGCCTCTCTGATCACTGAAGCAGGTTGAGTTTTGCTAACAGCGAGTACTTGAGGTCTTTGTAAAGATTTTTGGTTGGTTTTTATGGATTTAATGTTTGCTAGGATAAGTTGCAAGCGATTGCCAATTATATTCATAGATCACTCAGCTCAATTAATCGTCTTTTTTTTGTCTTCAAATTATAGCAGGGGGTATAGTTGTCTTGTGGTTCTAAAAAAAAATAATAAAAACACAACTTTTTAAGATTTTATAGCTCATAGTGTTACAAGTTCGTTTTTATTAATATTTTTAAAGGTGTCATCATGAAAAAAGTCGGAATAGCATTATTGTTTGGTCTGATATCATCAGTTTCATATGCAGGAGAATGTTCCGTTGATGCAGAAGCAACTGCGACCATGTCATTTAATTTAAAAGAAATTGTAATCAGTAAAAAATGCACGGAAGTCACCATTAATTTAAAAAATAGCGGCACCATGGCTAAAAATATAATGGGTCACAATCTAGTAATTTCAAAAGCATCTGATATGCAAGCAGTTCTTGCTGATGGATCAACAGCTGGCTTAGAAAGTAACTATGTAAAAGCTAATGATGCGCGTGTAGTAGTGAATACAAAAGTGCTGGGTGGTGGTGAGTCTACTTCTGTAAAAGTTAACCTAAGTAAATTTAAATTAAGTGATAGCTACATGTTTTTCTGTAGTTTTCCAGGGCATGCAGGTGTAATGAAAGGTAATATAAAGTTTAGTTAATTTTAATCCTTTAGCAGCATTGCAAGGGCTACATTGCTCTGCAATGCTGTTTTTTTAATCATTTAATCTATCTTTGTGTAAAACTTAAACTTGTCTGTTTAGACAATTCTAATCTTTTTATAGAAGTTTTTATGCAATAGTCTTCTTGCCATGTTGTAAAATAACGTTCAGTTAATACCTCAATATAACTTCACAGATCATAGATGCGATGAGTCACTATAACAATGGCACATAAAGCTGATATTGTTTTAATTATAGGCAGTGCGCCAGATGCATTGTCTGCACGCGCTTGGGATAACTCACTTTTTAGTCATATAGTAGCAATTAACAACGCTTGGCGAGTTCGAGATGACTGGGATTACTTGGTGCACCCAGAAGATTTCCCAGCAGAAAATATGCCAAGGCAAGTATCTTCTGAACAATCAATAATTACAGCAAAACAATACGTGGATATTCAAAACGGTTTTGGAGGATTTGTTTATGCCGGCGGCACTATGGCATATACAACTGCTTACTGGGCGTTAGGTCATTTGCGCCCAAAAATATTGGTTTTTATTGGCTGTGATATGATTTATGCATCATCAAATAATGCTACGCATTTTTATGGAATAGGCAGTGCTGACCCATTGCGGGATGATATAACTTTACAATCTTTAGAAGCAAAGTCAGCCCGTTTGATGTATCACGCGCTTCAGCATGGTTGTTTGTGTTTGAATCTGTCTCAACTTTCAGAGTCTAGATTGTTGTTTCCGAAAGTTAGTATCCAGCAGCTTAGTGAATACGATGATGTTGAGGTGGAGCTAAAGCTTGCTAGGGAAAGATTTGACATTGCTCAAATAGAGCAAGCGAAAAGGCTTGAACTTGATTTAGGCTATTATTTTGAAAGTGGTCGCTACTGGGAGCACTTGGATGGAATCTGTGCAAAACAATGTCTTGCTGTTGATCGTTTATGGATGGATGGTCTAACCTTGTAAAGTCCTACCTTTATCGGGTTAAGTTAACTCTGAAAAACAATTTGACCATGCACTAAGGTGGCTTTAACTTTTCCTGCAAGTTCTAAGCCAGTAAAGGGTGTATTTTTTCCTTGACTGATTAGTGAGCTTGCAGCGACTTTCCAGTACTCATTTGCATCAAATATACAGATATCTGCATCGCTATTAAGGCTTAAATCACCAGCGTTAATACCAAGTATTTGTGCTGAATATTTTGTTACATGGGCAAGTGCTTCTCCTAAACCAATATTTTGATCTGATGCCCATTTCAGGGTTAATGGTAACAACAGCTCCAAACCAGTAGCGCCGAGCTCAGCTTCGGCAAAGGGGGCTAATTTTGCATCATCATGCACAGGCGTATGGTCGGAACATATGGCATCGATAGTGCCGTCTTTAAGGCCAGCACTTAGCGCTTCTTTATCACGCTGTGTGCGAAGGGGTGGTTTAAGGTGGCAGTTGGCATCGAAGTATGCAATATCGTGTTCAGTCAGATGCAAATGATTGGCACTGACATCGCAACTGATATTAAGACCTTGTTGTTTGGCCGAGCGAATCATCGCCACACCTTCAGCTGTGGATAAACGGCTAATATGTACTTTGGCTCCAGTCTCTTGAGCGATTCGTAGTATGCTTCCTAATGCCAGCACTTCTGCGGCGCTTGGAATGCCTTTTAAACCTAATCTGCTAGCAACCTCACCATCGTGGGCAACGCCGTTTTTTGCTAAAAATGGCTCTTCTGCATGCAAAAATAAAGTGTGTCCAAAAGTGGCCGCATATTCCATTGCGCGCCATAATACTTGCGTGTCGGTAATTGCCGTGTTGGCTTGCGAGAAACCAACGCATCCAGCCTCCTGCAGTTCACCCATCTCTGAAAGGATTTTGCCTTCAAGTTGTCGGGTGAGGGCACCTAAGGGATAAACATGAGCAAGATGCAATTGTTTAGCACGATGCTTTAACATTTCGACTAGACCAGGTTCGTCTAATACAGGGTCAGTGTCTGGTTGGCATGCAAGGCTAGTGATGCCACCTGCAACTGCCGCTTGTAATTCACTAACTAAGCTGGCTTTATATTCGTCCCCCGGTTCGCGCAATCTTGCTGATAAATCTATTAATCCTGGACACACAATGAGGTTGCTAGCATCGATGATTTGATTGGCAACAAAGTTTGTCGGCATTTGTCCTATAGCTATAATTTTTCCTGCAGTAATAAATAAATCTAGATGCGCATCGATGTTATTTTTAGGATCGATTAGTCGACCATTTTTAATGTGTATTTTCATGAGTTTGCTCCAGGAGTTTGGCCTCCAGCTAACATGGCCATTACAGCCATGCGAACAGCAATGCCATAGGTAACCTGAGGCAATATGACTGATTGTTCCCCATCTGCAACGCTTGAATCGATTTCAACGCCTCGGTTCATTGGGCCTGGATGCAACACAATGGCATCCGGTTTGGCTAACCGTAACTTGTCTTGGGTTAGACCGTAGGTTTTAAAGTACTCTTGAGAGCTAGGTAACATCGCACCGATCATGCGTTCGTTCTGAAGTCTTAGCATCATGACCACATCTACATCCTTTAAACCCGCTTTCATATCATGGTAAACATGCACACCCATTTTCTCCACTTGAGCAGGTAGTAAAGTTTTGGGTGCAATGACGCGAACTTCCGGCACCCCTAAAGTTGTCAGAGCATGAATTTCAGAACGAGCTACTCGTGAGTGCAAAACATCACCAACGATGGCTACTCTTAAGTTATGTAAATCCGGCTTGTATTTGCGGATGGTGAACACATCCAGCAACCCTTGTGTTGGATGTGAGTGGCGACCATCTCCAGCGTTAATCACGTGAATATGGGGTGGCACATGCTTGGCAATAAAGTGGGCGGCACCTGATTGCGAGTGACGTACCACAAACATATCGGTATGCATCGCAATTAGGTTATCCACGGTATCTAATATGGTTTCGCCTTTAGATTGCGAGGATGAGTTCACATTTAAGCTAATGACATCGGCTGAGAGACGTTTAGCGGCAATTTCAAATGTAGTGCGGGTACGAGTGCTGTTCTCAAAGAACAAGTTGCATACAGTCTTGCCGCGTAGCAGTGGCACTTTTTTAACTTCACGTTCAGCGACGCCCACAAAAGATTCTGCGGTTTCTAGAATTTGATTAAGTATCTTTTTCGGTAAGCCTTCTATTGACAATAGGTGCCGTAAGCGTCCATCTTTATCTAGTTGTGGATTATTCATGCAAATCTGTTCTAATTGTTGTTAAAGAGTCAGTATTTAAACTAGGTTGCAATGCTAAATATAAACTGCCATCATGTTTTTGCAATAGTTGCAGATTTTGATTAACGTCTATCGGTAAATCCAAGCCTACAATTTGTGGTGCAATAGGCAGTTGGCGCCCACCTCGGTTTATTAATGCCACCAAGGTGATGCTTGCAGGGCGGCCATAATCAAATAATTCATTCATGGCAGCGCGTGTGGTGCGGCCAGTATAAAAAACGTCATCAATTAAAATAATATGCTTATCATTCACATCGAATGGAATTTGGCTAGGGCGAGTTTCAGACTTTAAGCCACGTTGTGCAAAGTCATCACGATAAAAAGACACATCCAGTGTGCCATTCTTTATTGCGTACCTACTAATATTTTCCGCTAGTAAAACTTGTAATCGTTGCATTAACCATGCACCACCACTTTGTATGCCTACCAGCGCTGTATTGGGTTGTAACAATGGTTCGATTTTACTTCCCAGCTCGATAAGCAGTTGCTCAGCATCTGGCAAAGTATTGTTTGCTGGGTTCATAGGATATCCACTTGTATTATCATAGGCTATCAAAATAACTCTGCAGTATCGTTTGTGCCGCCACCTGGTCGAGTATCACTTTTTGCGCTCTTCCCTTAATGCCACTTTGATTTAACATTGAGCTTGCTTCTACTGAACTGAAGCGCTCATCAATTAAAAGGACGGGAATGTTAAAACGACCATTTAAGCGCCTTGCAAATTTTTTGCATAGTTGACTGACATCTGTTTCCTTCCCATCTAAGCTTAAAGGCAATCCAACCACCAGTAGCTTAGGTTCCCATTCTTGTATTAATTGCGCAATCATGGTGAAGCGGATGGTATTGCTTTCGTTGTCTATAGTAGTCAACGGGTTGGCGCTCGCTAATAAGTGTTCGCCGACGGCAACCCCAATGCGCTGCTCGCCAAAGTCAAAACAGATTACCGTGCTTTTAAGTACGATTGCAGCCTGATAAACATGTTCATTATCAATCAACTGTCCATGTGCGCTTTGCGTTGATAATGCTTGCATTATGCGTGCCCTGCAACGTTAGATAGCATGGCCGGATCAACTCCTAGTAGTGCTAGCGTTGCATTCAGTTTATCGTCATCTGAGGTGTCATATAGAATCCTATTAAGAGTTTCTATATCTGTAGCTTTCACTGATAGCCAAGAGTTAGCTGCGATTTCTTGCTCCAATTGCCCTGGTGTCCAACCAGCATAACCTAAGGTAAGTAACATTTTTTCTGGGCCGACACCGATGGCAACAGACTCTAAAATGTCTTTTGAGGTAGTCAGTGCAGTATTTTCTGCAATAGTAATCGTGCTATCCCATTCTCCGTCAGGTAGATGAAGAACAAAGCCGCGTTCAGGTTGAACTGGTCCACCATAAAGAACATGCTTGTGAGCGACGAGACCATCATGGAGCTCTACGTTTATTTTTTCAAACAGAGTTTCGTAAGTGATGTCACTTGGGCGGTTAATCACAACGCCCATGGCGCCGTCTTGATTATGTGTGCAGATGAAAGTGACTGATTTTGAGAAATAAGGGTCAGTCAATGCAGGCATTGCGATAAGAAAGTGACCAGTAAGATTTATATTTTCCAATGGTATTTATTCTATCATAGTCGTTTGATTAATATAGCTAAATTCAGACATTTTTGTCTGCCTCCAAATAACCGGTCACTTCGAGGCCAAATCCAGCCATACTTGGCATTTTTCGTGGCTTGGCGAGTAACTTCATTTTTCTTACACCACAATCTAATAAAATTTGTGAGCCTATGCCATAAGTGCGTAACTCTTGATTAATTCGAGCCGCTTGGTCGGCACCCTTAATGCGCTCTATTAGCATATCGCTACTTTCTGATTGGTGAAGCAACACCATCACACCCATTTCGGCGTTGGCAATCACTTCCATAGCCTCTAGCGTATTCCAGCTATGACTACAGCTACTTTTATCTAATAAGTCAAATATAGATAAGGGCTCGTGTACGCGAACCAGCACCTCTAGTTCTGGTTTCGGGTTGCCTTTAATTAAGGCTAGATGAGTCTGTTTTGCAATTTTATCAGTATAAGCAATCAGCTTGAGCTCTCCATATGGCGTTTGTACCATACGTTCCGCGGCGCGTTCAATAAAGCTTTCAGTTTGCGCGCGATACTGAATTAAGTCGGCGATGGTGCCAATTTTAAGTTGATGCTCGGCTGCAAATAACATCAAGTCTGGAAGACGCGCCATGTTGCCATCGTCTTTTAAAATCTCACAAATGACGCTAGCAGGCTCTAAGCCTGCCAAGAAAGCTAAGTCGCAACCGGCTTCGGTGTGACCGGCGCGAACCAGCACACCACCATCCATCGCTGTGAGAGGAAATACGTGTCCAGGGCTAACAATATCTTGTGCCTGCGCATTTTTAGCAACGGCGGCCTGAACTGTGCGCGCCCGATCTGCCGCTGAAATTCCGGTTGTAACGCCATCTGCTGCTTCGATAGAAACTGTGAAATTGGTGCCCATGCGCGCACCATTTTTTTGTACCATTGGGGTTAAGTTAAGTTGACGGCAGCGAGCCTCGGTAAGGGTAAGGCATATTAAGCCACGCCCAAATCTTGCCATAAAATTAATATGTTCTGCGTTGGTAAACTCAGCTGCTAAAACTAAGTCACCTTCATTTTCTCTATTCTCATCATCCACCAATATCACCATGTGACCGCGTTTGATTTCTGCAATAATTTCAGCGGCAGGGCTAATTGTTGATACGTGATTTTTTTGAATTTTATGCATGTGGTGTCAATTAATTTTGTATCATATTACTTGAGTTGTCTGTCGCCCATTCGGCCATACGTTCAACATAGCGTGCAATTTGATCAATTTCAAGATTGACTTGACTGCCTGCAACTAAAAATTGAAGATTGGTATTTGCTAACGTGTGGGGGATTAGGTTCATGCTAAAAACATTTCCGCTGACTGCGTTTACGGTGAGACTGACGCCATTGACACAAATTGATCCTTTGACAGCTATGTATTTAGAAATTTCTACAGGCGATTCAAGCTCTAGCTTCCAGCAGTCTCCTATTGGTTGAAGCTGCAAAACTGTCCCGATCCCATCAACATGACCGCTCACTAAATGCCCGCCAAGGCGGTCATTCAACCTTAAGGCTTTTTCTAGATTAACCTTTTGTCCAATATGCTCTGGTCCGAGGCCTATAGTCACAGACAAAGTTTCTTTAGAAACATGCGCATCAAAAAACTGATCGTTGAAGTTGACCACGGTTAAGCAGATGCCGTTAACCGCAATACTATCGCCAATATTGACGTCTTTCATATCTAAATTGCTACAGATAATGCTTAACTTAACGTCTTCGCCTACTGCTGTCGCGCTTTTGATTGAACCCACTGATTGTATGATGCCTGTAAACATTATTAGATTTTATCAGAGTTGGCGAGCAATATGTTTCTAATACGCGCCTTAAGGCTGTTAGAATTTGACTTATGTTAACCATCATAAAATTATTTATAACAAAACTGGCCACTTTTGAATTATTTGTTGGCATGCGCTATACCCGCGCTAAACGCAAAAACCACTTTATTTCTTTTATCTCCCTCACAAGTATGATTGGAATCGCGCTTGGCGTTGCAGCATTGATTGTGGTTTTGTCCGTAATGAACGGTTTTCAAAAAGAGCTACGAACGCGCATTTTAGGTGTAGCCTCACATTTGGAAATCACCTCTACTAATAATCAGCTTGATGATTGGCAGTCGGTTGCGGTGGTAGCAAACAAGCATGCACATGTCCTCGCTAGCGCACCTTATATTACGGCGCAGGGAATGTTAAGTTATGAGCAAGGTGTTCAGGGTGCAATCATTCGAGGTGTATTGCCCAATGAGGAAGATCAAGTGGCAGATCTTGGCCGACACATGAAAGTGGGCAGTTTAAATAATTTGCGTGCCGGGGAATTTGGCATTATTTTAGGCGCTGATTTAGCCATGGCCATTGGTGCACAAGTCGGAGATAAGGTGGTAGTGATGGCTCCTCAAGGTCAGTTTACACCCACTGGTGTTGTGCCGCGCTTGAAGCAATTTACTTTGGTGGGTTTATTTCAAATCGGCATGTATGAATATGATGCAGGATTGGCTCTAATTCATATTGAAGATGCTGCTAAGTTGTATCGTATGGGGAATAATGTTTCGGGACTTCGCCTTAAGTTAGACGATTTGTTTGATGCTCCTATCATTGCTTCTTCTCTTAATAAGCAACTTAATCAATATGGTGGCGCATTTTATGTGACCGACTGGACTCAGCAGCACGCAAACTTTTTTCGTGCTGTACAAATGGAAAAAAGAGTCATGTTTATCATCCTTACTTTAATCGTTGCCGTTGCAGCTTTTAATATTGTCTCGACGCTAGTCATGGCGGTGACGGATAAGCGTGCTGATATTGCCATTATGCGTACACTTGGAGCCAGTCCCGGTAGTATTATGCTCATTTTTATCATTCAAGGTGCCTTAATCGGCGTGATTGGTACCGTGCTTGGTGCAGCGTTTGGCATTTTAATTGCCCTCAATATCAGTACCATTATTCCTTTTATTGAACATTTGCTGCATGTGCAGTTTCTCGCTAAGGACGTTTATTACATCAGTGACTTACCTTCTGATTTAATTTGGTCCGATGTGATTACCATCACGTTGATGTCTATTATTTTAAGCTTGCTGGCAACTTTATATCCAAGTTGGAAAGCAAGTAAAATAAATCCTGCCGAGGCTTTACGCTATGAGTAACTTAGATGTGATGCCAATAGTTTCTTGCCGTGCCTTACATAAAACCTACGATGGCTTAGAAGTCGCAGTGCTTAATGGTATAGATTTAAGTGTCTGTGCTGGTGAGCAAGTAGCGATTGTCGGTACTTCAGGTTCTGGTAAAAGTACTTTATTGCATTTATTAGGCGGCCTGGACGCGCCAAGTAGCGGAGAAGTGTCGATATGCAATCAAAATTTAGCGACTTTAAATGAACGTAAAAAAGGGCTACTGCGCAATCAGTCTTTGGGTTTCGTTTACCAGTTTCACCATTTGCTGCCAGAATTTACTGCGTTAGAAAATGTAGCGATGCCGCTGCTTATTCGGCGTATGCCTCGTGAGCAGGCTCTAAACTTGGCGGCTGAAACACTTGCTAAAGTTGGACTGCAGCATCGGTTACAACATATGCCAGGTGAGCTATCTGGAGGTGAGCGCCAACGCGCCGCTGTTGCGCGTGCTTTGGTGACGCAACCCCAATGTATTTTGGCTGATGAACCTACTGGCAATCTTGATCGCCATACGGCGCATGGAGTGTTTAATCTTTTATTGGACATGAATCAAAGTCATCACTTAAGTTTGGTGGTGGTGACTCATGATTTAGAGCTTGCACGAAAAATGCAACGTCAATATCAGTTGGTTGACGGACATCTTCAACCCTTGTAATACCCCAATCTATGGTGTTATTGATGAAAAATAACTTGTTTAAATATTTTTTTAATCTATAGCGTGAAATTAACCAATCAAAACCAGTTCCAGCTTGCCGAAAAACACGCTACAAGCTAAAGTATCGCAGGGATGAATTCGATCCATAATGTTTTTTGAGCTTTATTTGAATTAAGGGAGTTTCACCGTGTGGCAAATTATAGTAGCGGCAGGTTGGCCAATTTGGCCACTCATTTTTTCATCAGTAGTGGCGGTAGCGATTATCGGTGAACGTTTTTTTGCATTACGTTCCAGTGTCGTCGCACCTAAGAATTTGCTACCAGAAGTTCAGATTTGGGTGGCTAAGGGTGGTATTACAAACGAAACGATTACACGTTTAGAGCAGCATTCTTTGCTTGGACAACTTTTTGCAAGCGCTTTATCTAATGCGAAAAGCTCACGAGAAGTGACTAAGGAAGCGATTGAAGAAACTGGTCGTGCTGTAGATCATCAGTTAGGAAGATATCTATCTACGTTGGGATCAATTGCTACGGTTGCGCCGCTATTAGGTTTGTTAGGTACTGTCATTGGTATGGTTGAGTTGTTTGGTGCATTTACTAGCTCAGGTCATGATGTTGCTCAATTTGCGCGGGGAATATCTGTCGCTTTATACAATACTGCAGCGGGTATTGTGGTGGCAGTGCCTGCCATGTTGACCTATCGTTATTTCCGTGCAAAAGTTGATAGTTTACTGGTTGATATGGAGCAGCAAGCCATTAAGCTCGTAGAAACAATCCATGGTGAACGTAAGTAATTCGTTTTAAGTAGAAAGGCTGGTTATGAATTTACAACGCGGCAAGCGTCATGAAGATTTAGAGATGAATCTCGTGCCACTGATCGATGTGCTGTTGGTGATTATTATTTTCTTGGTAGTGAGTACTTCGTTCTCGCGCACTAGTGAGCTACAAATTAACTTACCAACAGCTGAAGCTAATAGCCCTCAAGAAAAGCCATTGACGATAGAAGTGGGCATTGATGCTAGTGGTAAGTATGTGGTTAACCATAAACCTTTGACTAACACTTCAGTCACCGCAATTGCAGCAGCGCTTCAAGCTGCCGCCAATAGCGGTAAAGAACCAACGGTGATTATTAATGCGGATGCTAAAACTACACATCAATCGGTAATCAATGTAATGGAAGCTTCACGAGTAGCTGGTTATACCCACATTACTTTTGCCACTCAAACTAAAGCGGGATCTTAAATTTTTAATTTTTTGATCCCATTGCTTCGACGTTAATTATGTCGAAAAATTCAGCTAAAGCAGGGGGCTTAGACTCCTCTGTAGACTCAAAAATACTTTACCTCCGCTTATTTTCATATGCATGGAAATATAAAGGTGTATTGTTAATCGGTGTTCTCGGACTGGTGTTTTTATCAGCAACTAATACTGCATTTTTGGCCACTATTAAGCAAGTTACCGATGAAGGTTTTGTTAAACAAACTCCTGATAAGGTGTCTTTGCTGCCGCTGATGTTATTTGGCTTAATGTCTGTGCGTGGTTTGTCAGGGTTCATTTCTGGTTTTGCCATGCGTTGGGTTGCACGCCGTGTGGTAGAAGATTTGCGTAGAAATATTTTTGGACAGTTAATGCGTTTGCCCATCACTTATTTTGATGAGCAATCAGCGGGTATTGTTGTTTCTAAAATCACTTATGATGTAGAGCAGATGTCTGGAGCAGCTACACGCTCTGCCATTTCTTTGGTGAGTGACACGCTCACGGCTTTGGGTATTGTTGGTTATATGTTGTACTTGGATTGGCGACTCACGCTCATCTTTGCCCTGATTGCACCAATGATGGCTTTTTACTTAAAAGCAATGACACCAAAGTTACGCAATGCAGGCAGGCAGGCACAAGAGTCTATTGGCGAAATGACCAAGGTTGCAGAGGAGGCAATATCCGGTCAGCGTATTGTTAAAATTTTCGGTGCCAGTAGCTATGAAAATCAACGGTTTGCAAAGGTAGCGGCTAAAAATAGGTCTATGCAAATACGCTTGGCGCGTTTGTCGGGCATGAATAGCATGGTAATTGAGTTGTTGGCAGCAGTATCGCTTGGATTGGTAGTTTATTATGCAGTAGGGCGCTTTAGTGCTGGTGAGTTTGCGGCATTTGTTGCGGCTTTGTTAATGTTAATTGCACCAATTAAACATCTTACCGCAATGAATGAAGAGGTTCAGGTGGCCCTCGCTGCTGCTCAAAGTGTATTTGGTGTTATTGATATTGTGCCAGAGTCAGATGAAGGCCGTGAAGTGTTGTTGCGAAGTCATGGTGAGATTGAATTTAAAAATGTAAGTTTGACCTATCAAAATGCAAAGCGTCCAGCCCTAAATGATGTGAGTTTTAGCATTCAACCTGGTGAAAAGCTGGCTTTAGTTGGTCGTTCAGGTGGAGGCAAGACCACGCTGGTTAATTTACTACCTAGATTTTATGAGTTGCAACAAGGTCAAGTGTTATTAGATGGTGTAGATATGCGTGACTTGTCTTTGGCTAATTTGCGCGAACAATTTTCTCTGGTGAGTCAGGATGTTATTTTGTTTAATGACACTATCTTTAATAATATCGCTTACGGTGTATTACGCAACGCAACGGAGCAGGAAGTAATTAGTGCGGCCAAAGCTGCCCATGCTTGGGAATTTATACAGCAACTTCCCCTTGGGCTACAAAATGAAATTGGTGATCGTGGTGTTCGTTTGTCTGGTGGCCAGCGTCAACGTATTGCAATTGCTCGCGCTATTTTAAAAAATGCGCCGATCTTATTGCTGGATGAGGCGACCTCGGCTTTGGATACAGAATCTGAACAGCATGTGCAAGCAGCTTTGGATACTTTAATGCAAAATCGCACCAGTATCGTGATTGCCCATAGACTAAGCACTATTGAGAATGCAGATCGTATTATGGTGATGGAGCAAGGCCGAATTGTTGAAGTTGGCACTCATGATGCACTTATTGCACAAGGTGGACATTATGCTAAGTTGTATCAAAAGCAATTTAGTTAGGGATTACTTGCACTGCAATGAATGACTGGCTAAAAAAGCAGTGGTTGCACTTTACGCCCTGGCATATTCTGCTCATCCCCCTTTCCTTTGTATTCTGGACTTTAAGTATTGGGCGTAAATATCTTTATCAACGTGGTTGGTTTAAGTCATTTCGTTTAGCAGTGCCTGTGTTAGTGGTTGGTAATATCAATGTTGGTGGCACTGGTAAAACGCCATTGGTGATTTGGTTGGCAGAAAAGTTGCAATCCTCGGGTTACCGTCCTGGAATTATTAGTCGAGGTTACGGGGGTGAAGTTTTGGCAGTGCAAGCTGTGTTTGCCCATAGCAATCCGGAGAAGGTGGGTGATGAACCTGTTTTGCTTGCAAGCCGCACAGGGTGCCCAGTATTTATTGGTGCAAATCGAGTGATGGTTGGCGAAGCCTTGCTTGCAGCCCATACGGAATGTAATATTATTATTAGTGATGATGGGCTTCAGCATTATCGCTTGCAGCGAGATGTAGAAATCGCAGTGGTTGATGGTACCACTGGTTTTGGTAATGGTGCTTTACTGCCAGCAGGGCCTTTACGCGAATCGTTATCTCGTTTGCGTTATGTAGATGCATTGGTGATTAACGGTCGAAGTCAGTTGGACTTTATTCAATCTGTTAAGCCAATCCAAATGCAGTTACAAGCAATCAACTTTTATAACTTGCTTGATCCCGATAAAGTTTGCAGCATAGGAGACTTTGCTGGAAAGCAAGTGGTAGCGATTGCTGGCATTGGCAATCCGGAGCGTTTTTTTCAGCAGTTGCAAGCATTGGGGTTGAAGTTTAAAAGCCAGGCCTATCCCGATCACTATGCATTTCATGAGCTAGACTTTGCTAAGGTTAAGGCTGATATAGTGGTGATGACCGAAAAAGATGCCGTAAAATGTGCAGCGTTTGCCAAAGCCAATTTCTGGGTATTGCCGGTGAGCGCTGTTGTTGAGCCAAGACTTTTGTCACTTATATTAAATAAGTTAAATCATTAAGAGGTAATAAAATGGATGCAAAGCTACTACAAATTTTGGTGTGTCCAGTCACCAAGGGGCCGTTAATCTATAACAAAGCCAGAAACGAGCTAATTTCTAAATCAGCGCGTTTGGCTTACCCAATCAAAGATGGTATCCCAGTAATGCTTGAAGATGAAGCGCGCAAACTAGCAGAAGATGAAGAAATTGCCTAGTACGCAAACTCTAAATTTTTATGTAGTGATTCCTGCCCGCTACGCGAGCACTAGGTTGCCTGGTAAGCCCTTATTAGATATTGCCGGAAAGCCTATGGTGGTGTGGGTTGCGGAGCGTGCGCATTTAAGTGGCGCCCATCAAGTGGTGATTGCAACCGATGATGAGCGCATTGTAGATGCTGCTAACGAATATGGTTTCTTTGCAGCAATGACCAACCCTGAACATACCAGTGGAACGGATCGTATTGCTGAAGTAGCAACACAACAAGGTTGGAATGATGATGCTATCGTGGTGAACGTTCAAGGCGATGAGCCTTTGATAGAGGCTGCATTGATTATCGAAGTAGCGACTGCCCTTGCTAATAGTCAAAAAGCTGTTATGTCCACGGCATGTCACGCCATCAATAGTAAAGTGGACTTTATTAACCCCAACATAGTTAAAGTTGTGTTGGATGCGGAAGGTCACGCATTATATTTTAGCCGGGCACCTATCCCATATCCACGTGATGCTTTTGCGGTTAATGAAGATTTACCCTTAAGTATTCCTGCCTATAGGCATATTGGCATCTATGCTTACCGCGTAAGATTTCTGAAGCAATATGCCAATATTGCTCCTGTTGCAATAGAGCGGTTTGAAAGTTTAGAGCAGTTACGCGTATTACATCACGGACATAAAATAGCCGTTGCGATATCAGAGAATGCACCTGCAACTGGCGTAGATACCGCAGAGGACCTAGACTTCGTTCGTAGCATTCTCAGCTAAAAATTCTTGTTATTGTCATATTTACGTCACTTCACACACTCTCGTTTAATTAAAAGTCACGATTGTCCTTGCGGTAAGTGGCAAGGTTTGCTATAGTCTCACCTCTCGACGGAACATATGTCGAGCCGGACGCGGGATGGAGCAGTCTGGCAGCTCGTCGGGCTCATAACCCGAAGGTCACAGGTTCAAATCCTGTTCCCGCAACCAATAATTTTTACAGCAAAATACATGCTCAAAAAATAAACGTTAAATGAATGAAGTTTATGATTGACGGGTTGAAAAACCTCTGTATAATGCGCTCCTCGTTACGGCAAAGCGGTAACGAGATGACTTTCGAGTCGACTGATCTTTAACAATTTAACAACTGATAAGTGTGGGTGCTTGTGGTTGAGGTAAGCTGGATTAGACGCAATTAACTTATTGCATTGGGGGGTTAAACTCTTGGTGTAATTTAACTTAATTGTTTGGTTTATTCTGGCCTCAGAAAACAAGTGCTTACACTTAAATTTATGACAAATATGTATTATTTCTTAGTAATAGGAGATAGACAGACCTTGAAATGAATTTGAGTCTTCAGCCTATCACGTCTACTAATTATCGTTAGTGGATAGGGCTGATAAAGCAAAAGCGAAATACCACCTCGCAAGAGGAAAAAGTAATAGTCATAAATTAAACTGAAGAGTTTGATCATGGCTCAGATTGAACGCTGGCGGAATGCTTTACACATGCAAGTCGAACGGCAGCACGGACTTCGGTCTGGTGGCGAGTGGCGAACGGGTGAGTAATATATCGGAACGTATCCAATAATGGGGGATAACTAATCGAAAGGTTGGCTAATACCGCATACGCCCTACGGGGGAAAG
>Ga0364867_10383_pt1 | contig 26082 bp, 24 predicted proteins | sample ExccelAu500001D4_3_FD_206915 | JGI IMG/M metagenome (GOLD analysis project Ga0364867, IMG submission 206915) | Enriched cells from Trout Bog Lake Hypolimnion, Wisconsin, USA - BchlTB.Aug13.5000.01.D4 | ecosystem: Environmental > Aquatic > Freshwater > Lake > Hypolimnion/Profundal zone | place... | reverse complement strand
TTCACCTCGTTCCCTACACCTTATTGCGCGAGGGACCATTCGGAGCGGGAATGGTGCAACAGTGGATTGAGATTGATGAAGAGTTAGATGTTGTGGAGTTGACCAATAGCGATCATCCAAAGATTCGCGCGATGGCGCTCTTTGACGCAATCATCAACAACACCGATCGCAAATACGGCCACATCCTGCCGACTCCTCACGGTGAAATATTTGGCTGCGATCACGGCGTAACTTTTCACGAGGATCCAAAGTTGCGAACCGTCATTTGGCAATTTGCCTCCCAGGTATTCACCCTCGAGGAGCGCGAGATTTTAGAACGCGCTCAAGCAATCGCCGCGAAGGTTTGTGAACCCTTCATCACCGCCGCGGAGATAGCCGCCTTGCTGGCACGGATCGAAGAGCTCTTGGAATCGGGGACCTTCCCATTGCCAAGTAGCGATTGGCCAGCCGTCCCTTGGCCGCCTTTTTAGATACCCTTAGCCCCTGATGCAAATATTAAATAACCCTTGGCCAAATCCAGCCCTACCGTCGCTTGCCAATTCTTTTCCGCCACTCACCTTGAGCGGAACTGGCGGTAAATTCGAGGCAACCTCAGAGCTTGAACTGCGCATGTATGTCTGCGGTATTACTCCGTATGACGCGACCCATCTGGGCCACGCTGCGACCTACCTAACCTTCGATTTGATTAATCGATACATGCGTCTTGCCGGAAGCAAGGTCTCGTTTGTTGAAAATATTACCGATATCGATGAACCGCTGTTGGAGCGCGCCGCGCGCGACTCAACAGATTGGATTTCACTCGCTCAGAAAGAGACCGACCTCTTCACAGAGGATATGGCCGCGCTACGCATCTTCGCTCCTGAATGGTTCGTTCCTGCCACTCAAACCATGGATCTTGTCGACCAAGCAATATCCGCGATGGATGCAAATGGGTTTGTTTATCGCGTGGGAGAAGATCTCTACTTTAGAACATCAAGTTTTCTTGAAGAACTTCCATATCCACTGGAAGAAGCGATTGAAATCTTCTCGCAACGCGGGGGAGATCCTTACCGAGAGGGTAAGGAGCATCCGCTTGATTCCGTTTTGTGGATAGCAAATCGCGATGGCGAACCTGGCTGGGATTCGAGTCACGGCTTTGGTCGTCCTGGATGGCATATCGAATGCGCGGTGATTAGCTTGCGCTATCTCGTCGGGGTCGATTTCATTGCAGGCGATTTAACTCGAAATTCCTTAATTGATATCCAAGGTGGCGGGAACGATTTGATCTTCCCGCACCACTTCATGTCTGCAATTCAGGTGAAGGCAATGACGGGTCAGAAATTCTCTCGAGGCTACGTTCATACCGGCATGATCGGTCTCGACGGCGAAAAGATGAGTAAGAGCAAGGGCAATTTAGTCTTCGTCTCCAAATTGCTCGCCAGCGGCGTAGATCCCATGGTTATACGTTTTGCCCTCTTGCGAGATCACTACTCCACTGATCGAATGTGGAGCGATGAACGTTTAATGCAGGCGCAGTCAGATGTCGCTCGAATCCGAGAGGCGCTTTCTAGAAATGAAGTGGCGCCTACTAGTGATCTCGTCGTGGAGATAATTGCCGCCCTGGCCAATGACCTTGATACGCCAACGGCTGTAGCGCGGATTCTGGAGTGGGTTGAATCCACACAATCCGGCCTCACCGGAGGCTCAACGGGGGAGATCTCCCGTGCTTTAGACAGCGCTTTGGGTCTAGCCTTCTAGGCTAAACTCAGCCTCTTATGAAGAAAAGCTCCCTTTTACGCGATGCGCTAGCTACGCGAACTGTTATCGCTGATGGCGCTATGGGAACGATGCTGCAGGCCGCCAATCCGACGCTCGAAGATTTTCAAGGGCATGAGGGATGCAATGAGATTCTCAACGTCTCGCGCCCGGATATCGTCAAAGCGGTCCACCGCGAATACCTGGATGTAGGCGTAGATGCCATCGAGACCAACACCTTTGGAGCTAACTTCGCGAACCTTGCCGAATACGGAATTGAAGACCGAATCTATGAACTAGCGCTCTCCGGCGCACAATTGGCCCGCGAAACCGCGGATGAGTACTCCACCCCAACCAAGCCACGATTCGTCCTAGGTTCACTCGGACCGGGCACCAAATTGCCGACCCTTGGACATACCGATTACCTGAAGTTGAAGACGGCCTACGCGCTAGCTTCTCAAGGACTTATTGATGGGGGAGCCGACGCCCTCCTTGTCGAAACCACTCAGGATCTCTTGCAAGCCAAGGCGGCGGTTAACGGAGCTCGCAGCGCAATAGATAACTCCGATCGTGACATCGTCCTGATTGCACAAGTCACGGTTGAAACAACTGGAACCATGCTCCTAGGCTCTGAAATTGGCGCTGCGCTCAATGCGTTAGAACCCCTTGGAATCGATGTCATCGGCCTGAACTGCGCGACTGGACCAGCAGAGATGAGCGAGCATTTGCGCGCGCTCTCCCAGGGTGCAAAAACTCAAATTTCAGTCATGCCCAACGCGGGTCTTCCTGCGCTCGGTGAACATGGCGCGGTCTATCCACTCACGGGTCCTGAACTCGCCAAGTACCTTTCAGAATTTAGAAAAAATTATGGAGTCTCGCTCATTGGTGGTTGCTGTGGAACTACTCCCGCCCATCTCAAAGAGGTTGTCGACCTCCTTGGGGGAGCAGAAGTTGCCACGCGCGAACCACACATCGAGCGCGGTGCCAGCTCCCTTTACCAATTTGTTCCCTTTCGCCAGGACACCTCTTATCTTTCCATCGGTGAGCGAACCAACGCCAACGGCTCGCGTGCCTTTAGAGATGCGCTCCTCAAAGAGGATTGGCAATCATGTATTGAAATTGCACGTGACCAGATTCGAGATGGGGCGCATATGCTCGATCTATCGGTCGATTACGTAGGACGCGATGGCGTAAAAGATATGCAAGAACTCGCATCAAGATTGGCTACAGCATCAACACTGCCAATCGTTCTTGACTCAACAGAACCCGCAGTCATTAAGGCAGGCCTTGAACATCTGGGAGGCCGCAGCGTCATCAATTCCGTGAACTACGAAGATGGCGATGGCCCGAATTCTCGTTTTGCTCGCATCATGCCACTCGTGATGGAACATGGTGCTGCCGTTGTCGCTTTGACCATCGATGAAGAAGGTCAAGCTCGAACTTCCGAATGGAAGTTGCGCGTTGCTTCGAGATTAATTGAGGATCTCACTAATAACTGGGGAATGAACATTGGCGATATCCTGATTGATTGCCTCACCTTCCCGATTGCCACCGGTCAAGAAGAGACACGTCGAGATGGCCTTGAAACGATTAACTCCATCCGTGAATTAAAGAATAAATATCCAGATGTGCAGACCACCTTGGGTGTGAGCAACGTTTCCTTTGGACTTAATCCCGCTTCTCGAATCGTACTTAACTCTGTCTTTCTCGCAGAATGCGTAAAAGCTGGGCTCGATTCGGCGATCGTGCATCCCTCAAAGATCACCCCGATTTCCAGAATCGAAGCAGAAACTCTTCAGGTAGCCCTCGACTTGATTTACGATCGACGTGTCTATGACGCGACTGGTGAATGCACCTATGACCCACTCACCAAATTCCTAGAGCTCTTTGAAGGCGTCGAGGTAACCTCCTCAAAGATCACTCGCGCAGCAGAGCTTGCAGCTCTTCCCTTGGCAGAACGCCTAGAACGTCGGATCATCGATGGTGAAAAGGTTGGGTTGGAGGCGGATCTTCGAGAGGCTTTAGATTCCGGTATCAAGGCCCTTGCAATAATTAACGATCATCTCCTCGCCGGCATGAAGATTGTTGGAGAGCTCTTCGGTAAAGGTGAGATGCAACTTCCCTTTGTCTTGCAGAGCGCGGAAGTCATGAAGCAGGCCGTTGCAATTTTGGAGCCCTTCATGGAGAAGAGCGATGACGATGGTCGTGGAAAGATTCTGCTTGCTACCGTTAAGGGAGATGTTCACGATATAGGGAAGAATCTCGTAGATATCATCCTCTCCAATAACGGGTACACGACTGTCAACATTGGAATCAAGCAGACCATCAATCAAATTATTGAGGCCGCCGAATCACATGATGTTGATGTCGTTGGCATGAGTGGGTTGCTAGTTAAATCGACCGTCATCATGAAAGAGAATTTGCAGGAGTTGGAAAGTCGCGGACTTGCAGATCGTTGGCCGGTAATACTCGGCGGCGCCGCGCTGACCAGATCTTTCGTTGAAGAGGATCTCTCTAATATTTTCCCGGGCACGGTCCGCTACGCCAAAGATGCCTTTGAAGGTCTTCGTTTGATGGATGCAATGATCAACGTTAAGCGTGGTGTTGAGGGAGCGGAGCTTCCTGCGCTTCGCGAACGTCGTACTCCTCGAACTCGTACCGCCCAGAGTGATGTAATTGATACAGAGCGCTCTGATGTAGCGAGCGACAATAAAGTGCCACAACCACCATTTTGGGGTTCTCGAATTGTTAAGGGAGTCGCACTCAATGACTACCTTCCGATGCTCGACGAGCGTGCACTCTTCATGGGTCAATGGGGACTTAAAGGCGCACGAGGCGAGTACGAAAAAATGGTTGAGAAAGAGGGACGCCCTGCGCTTCGCGCTCTTCTCAATCAAGCCCAGACTCAAGGTTGGCTAAATGCCGCCGTTGTCTACGGCTACTTCCCTTGCTACAGCGAGGGTAATGACCTCGTCATCTTGCATCATGAGGGTGAACTCAAAGGCCAAGAGCGTGTTCGCTTTAGCTTCCCGCGTCAGCGTCGAGACCGTAGATTGTGTCTGAGTGACTTCTTCCGCTCCAAGGAATCCGGCGTCATCGATACCGTTGCATTCCACGTAGTCACAATGGGACAGAGCGTCAGCGAAGCCACTGCCAAATTATTTTCTGAGAATAATTACCGCGAATACCTAGAACTCCACGGACTTTCCGTTCAACTCACAGAGGCACTTGCGGAGCATTGGCATGCGCGCATTCGCCAGGAGTTAGCTGTAAGCGATGAGGACTCGAATGAGATCGCAGAGATTTTAGATCAGGGCTATCGCGGATCTCGGTACTCATTTGGCTACCCAGCCTGTCCTGATATCGAACAGCAACTTCAACTCTGTGAACTTCTCGAACCAGAGCGCATCGGCGTGCTTCTCTCTGAAGAGTTCCAACTTCATCCAGAGCAATCCACCAGTGCCATCATCGTCCATCACCCCGAGGCAAAATACTTCAACGCAGTATGAGAGATTTAGATATGCAAGCAGTGCTCTTTGATATGGATGGAACTCTGATTAACTCGGAGCCTTACTGGTTAGTCGCCGAGCGCGCCTTGATGTCTCGCTATGGTCATACCTGGACCGATGAAGATCAAGCCTTTTGCATCGGCGGACCACTTCCAAAGGTTGGGGCGTATATGTCCTCTCTTGCAGGGGGAGCCGAAGACGCCACATATTTCGAGGTTGAACTCGTGCGCATGGTCGCAGAGCAATTCGCGCAGGGACTCGAATTCATGCCTGGTGCGCAGGAGTTGGTACACGATTTAGCAGCTGCCGGAATTCCGATGGCTCTTGTCTCTGCGAGCCCTCGTCTATTAGTAGATGGCGCCATTGAACTACTTCCTGCAGGTACCTTCATTACGAGCGTTTCAAGCCAAGATGTAAAGGTGAGCAAACCCGACCCTGAAAGTTATTTATTAGCGGCTAGCCATCTAGGTGTTGAGATCACGCGCTGTCTTGTCCTTGAAGATTCCAAGACCGGCATCGATGCTGGTTTATCAAGTGGGGCAGTTGTAGTGGGCATTCCGCACATCATCACGTATCCACCGTCAGATCGTTTGCATCTGCGCCGCGATCTTGTCGGATTAACCGCCGAGCACATCAAAGAGATTTTCCACATCGAAAACCAAAAGGGAATGAAATGAAACCAGAATTCGATTACGGCGACCGCGTTCAATTAACCGATGCAAAGGGCAAGCTCCACACCATCACGCTTAAAGCAGGAGGCGAATGGCATACCCATAAGGGTTGGCTGATTCACGATCAGATTGTGGGAATGCCACAAGGCTCTGTTGTCGAAACCACAGCGGGACTGAAATTTCTAGCCTTTAAGCCGCTGCTGGGAGATTATGTTCTTTCCATGCCACGCGGCGCCACCATCGTTTATCCAAAAGATGCTGCGCTGATCGTTGGGTTTGCCGACATTGCTCCTGGTTTACGCGTGCTGGAGGCAGGCGTTGGATCAGGCGCGCTTACGATCTCTTTACTTCGCGCAGTTGGTCCAACAGGCGCGGTTGATTCATATGAAAGGCGCGCAGAGTTTGCCGAAATAGCGACTCGAAACGTGACCGATTATTTCAATGGCCGTCCCGAGAATTGGTCTTTGACCTTAGGTTCGGTTCAAGACAAAGAGAGCGATGTTAAATACGATCGCATCGTCTTAGACATGCTCGCCCCTTGGGAGTGCGTGAAGTTGGCCGATGACGCTCTGCATCCTGGTGGGGTGCTTCTGGCCTATGTTGCTACCACCACACAGTTATCGGCTATGGCCGAGGCGATTAAAGAATCAGCTCGATTTACCGAGCCAGAGAGCAGCGAATCACTTGTTCGCCAATGGCACCATGAGGGGCTTGCTGTACGTCCCGTCCATCGCATGATTGGACATACGGGTTTCTTAATCCAAGCTCGGAGATTGGCACCAGGAGTAACAGCGCCTTTGCGCCGCAGACGCCCATCGAAGGGCGCCTACGGTTTGCCAGAAGAAGAGAGCGTTATTTAACACCCAAGAGATCTACAACAAATACCAACGTTTCATTCGGGCCAACGGGTCCGCCACCGGCAGCTCCATAAGCGAGTGCTGGTGGAATAACCAAGAGGCGACGTCCGCCAACCTTCATTCCTGGAATACCTTGCTGCCATCCAACAATCACGCCCGAAAGCGGAGCGGTGAATGGGCCAGATGTCCATGAGCTCTGAAGGACCTTGCCGGTCTTCCATGACATCAAAACATAATGCGCGGTCACGGTAGAAGAGGAGAGGGCGGCCTTGCCTTTTCCGACGATGATGTCCTTCTTAACTAATGACAATGGCGCGGTTCCAGAAGGCTTACCGATAACTGGTGCGACGCCGGCATGTGCCGTTACGGATGGAAGGGCGGTTTCGGTCACTTTGAGGTTCTCCATTACACGATGGGTCGATGGCGATGCCTGTGAGATCGGAGCGGTTCCAATTCCAATTGCAACGAGAGCCGCGGTTAGTGCAGCTACACCTTTAGCGTTCAATACATTCATCAAGCTTCTCCTCTTAAAATTCAGGTCTGAAATCAGGTGGCGATACTAGCAAACGCATAGAGTAGGGGCGTGTCCGACCAAAAAACTGAGCGCCTTATAAACCTCACCATGGCGCTGCTTGCCACTAAGCGTTTTCTCAGCAAAGCAGAGATCTTTGAAAATGTTGCTGGGTATGTCGGAACAACCGAGACTAAAGAACGCATGTTTGAGCGAGATAAGGATGACCTTCGAAAACTAGGAATCGTTATTGAGGTTGGAACTTTTGACGCGCTCTTCGATGATGAACCCGGCTACCGGATTCTAGAAAATGTTTACGAATTCGAAATAGGTGATCTAACGCCGCAAGAGATTTCATACCTCTCACTTGCCTCGCAAATTTGGCGCAACCAATTATTTTCAGAGTCCGGCTCCCACGTTCTGGTAAAAATTGACGCCCTCGCCGGCACGGGGCTTCGTGAGGATTTCGGGCAAGCGGTTCTTTCACTCGAAAATGAGACTCCGCTTTTCCCAGCGCTCTGGGAGGCAATTACTAATTCTCGGACTATTTCTTTTACATATAGAAGTCGGACACTTGGCAAAAGAACTATTAATCCTTACGAATTAACACTCTGGCATGGCTCGTGGTATCTCGTGGGATTTGATCTGGATAAGTCAGAGATCCGCGTTTTTAGAGTCTCCAGGATCTCTTCGGAAATTTCTTTAGTGGGTAAAGAGAAGAGCTTTGAAGTACCCGCAGACTTTGATGTCAGGGAGCACTTGATCATGTTGGCCCCTGAGGAGCTCATTACTTTTACCGCCAAAGCAAGAGTTGGTCGATGCCACAGTCTTCGCGCACACGCACAGATAGTCAGCATCGACAGCGAATGGGATCGCATCACCTTTGCGTTAGGCGCAGATTGGCTGCCCAGAATTCTCTGGTTCGGCGAAGACCTCATCATCGAGGCACCCGAAGAAAAAGTTTCTGAAATCGTCGCAATCCTTCGGAGCAAATTATGAGCGAAACAGCACTCGATCGCGTAGCTAGGGCTCTGGATTTAATTCCATTCATCACCAATAACCCAGGGCTATCAGTTGTGCAGATCGCACAACGATTCCACTCGACACCTGTGCAGATCTCTAAAGATCTCACTCTTCTCCACATGTGTGGACTTCCTGGATATTCGCATCTGGAACTATTGGATATCGACTACGAGGATCCGAATTACATCTCCGTCACCGAGGCTCAGGTGTTGGATCAACCTCGTTCTCTGACGCAGGTGGAGGCGATGACCTTGGTTCTAGGGTTGCAACTTCTTTCGGAACTTACAACCAACCCGAGTGAGCGAGAATCTATCTCTGCGCTTAAAGAGCGGATCGTAAAGAAGTATGGATCGACCTTATCTCGAAGTGTGAGTATCGCCGATGCTGTAATTCCTTCACCACTTGCCGCGCAGATTCTTGAAGCAATATCCGAAAAACGCTGGTTAATTTTGGATTACAACTCAGCTTCCAGTGATTCGCTTACAACTCGAAATGTCTTCCCACTCCACATTTATTACGTACATGGAATTGGTTACTTGCGCGCTTATGCACGGGAGGCGGAGGAAGAACGCACATTTAGGTTGGATCGAATAACGCAAATGCGCCCAGGCCAAGTCGACTTGAAATTTGGCGAGGAGGCAATTGCCCGTCATAGCGCCCCGGCCGATAGCGAAGTACCCGGAATACTGATTGAGATGGGGGAGGATGGTTATTTCTTTATCGAAAGGCATAACGAAATCGTTACTTCATTTGAAGAAATTGCGGGGCGATTCCGAATTAGATTAGGCGTCGTAGCAGGGGAGTGGATTTTAAGGACGCTGCTGGCTTGGCCAAGCAGGATTGAAATCCTCGAACCTGCCTCGCTTTCGAGCGCAATCCACGCTCGTCTCGCGGGCACGCTCAGCAATTACCAGTAGTATTACGACACCTCGAGATTGGAAGTTAAATGGGAGACCTCAAGCCCTGGCACATCATCATCGTCGTACTCGTCTTCGTCGTTCTCTTCGGAGCGAAGCGACTTCCAGATTCTGCTAAGTCAGTCGCCAAGTCACTTCGCATCTTCAAAGATGAGCTGAAGACTCCAGATGAGAAGAACACTGATGGCGGTTCCTCTTCTACTCCATCCAACTAGGAATTAGGGAGTGACCACTGAAGATAGTGGTCGGATGTCGCTGCTGGAGCACTTTAGAGAACTCCGCAAGCGAACAGTCCGTTCTGCCCTATCGATAGCGATCTTCGGCATTCTTGGATGGGTTTTCTACTCCAAGATTGTTCGAGTCCTAACAAAACCTGTCTGTGATCTCTCTCGTGCTGCATCAACTCCGCATCACTGCGGTGTTCTCTACATCGACGGAGTCCTTGGGCCACTTAATTTACAAATTACCGTCGCCATCGTCTCCGGCGTAATTCTCGCCTCACCAATCTGGCTCTATCAGCTTTGGGCGTTCGTAGCACCCGCTTTGCACAGTCGAGAGAAGAAGTACTCGATTCTCTTCATCGCTGTTGCGACTCCGTTCTTCGTTATCGGGGCGGCGCTTGCCTATTGGATTCTGCCGCTGGCTATCAAAGTTTTGCTTGGCTTCACTCCAACAACGCTTACCAACTTGATCAAGTTCAGCGACTACCTCACCTTTGTACTTCACCTCATTCTCGTCTTTGGACTGGCCTTCGAACTTCCCGTCTTCTTGGTAGCTCTGAACTTTGCGGGAGTACTTTCTGGAAAGAGAATCCTCAAGCCTTGGCGCTTAGCTGTCTTTGGAATAACGCTCTTCTCGGCAACCTTCGTTCCCACCAGTGATCCATTTACGATGGGAGTTCTCGCGCTTCCGCTAGTCGGCTTCTACTTCGCCGCCGGAGGCATTGCGCTCTTGAATGACCGTCGTCGGGCCAAAAAGACAGTCGAGTGAAAGCCCTCGTAGTAATTAACCCAAAGGCAGGCGGCGGCAAAGGGTTAACGATCGGTGAGAAAGTGCGCAAGCATTTTAAGCAGCGCGATGACCAGATCACCTTCATTCAGGAAGCCTCGTTAGTCGCCTCGTTGCAGGCAATATCTCAAGCGATTAAAGATTCGGATTACGAGGTTCTGATTTGCGTTGGAGGAGATGGACTCATCCACGACCTACTACCTACTTTGGTGGATCGACAACTCCCTATGCTCGTCATCCCAGCTGGAACGGGTAATGATTTGGCGCGGACCCTTGGTTTGCACGGTAAGAAGTTAGAGCGGCTCCTTGAACTTCCTCATAAGTCTCAACCCTCATTAGTAGATATTGGGCAGATAACACATGGTGGGGGGAGTACCCCATTTGTTCAGATACTAAGTACCGGTTTTGATTCCGTGGTAAACGAAAAAGCTAATAAGGCGAAGCTAGTCCGCGGAAAAAATAAATACGTCCTTGCAGTGCTCTCCAAAGTTTGGGGTTTTAAGCCCATCGATTACGAAATCACCATTGATGGCGTTGCTCACAGTCCTCGCGCGATGTTGGTCTGCGTGGCAAATGGAACCAGTTATGGTGGAGGAATGAAGATCGCCCCGCACGCAAACCATGGCGACCAGCTTCTGGACATCATGGTGGTCGATCACGTGAATCCACTTCGCCTCTTGCTCGTCTTTCCGCGCGTCTTCTTCGGCACTCACGTCAGACACCCAAAGGTTCACTTCTACACAGGTACCAAGATTGAGATCTCCGGCGATACCGTCGCCTTTGCTGATGGTGAAGAGATCGCCCAATTACCTATTTCCATCACAATCTCCGAGAAGAAATTAGCGGTTTATAGAATATGAGCACCCCTGCCGAAAGATATGCGGCGGCAATAGCCCGCAACTCATTTACAGCAACGAATGAGTTCGCTGCAAAGTTTGATTTTCCTTTAGATGATTTCCAGATCAGCGGTTGCCACTCTCTTGAATCCGGTAGGGGAGTGTTGGTTGCTGCCCCAACGGGCGCGGGTAAGACCGTCGTCGGAGAGTTCGCTGCCTTTCTAGCAATGTCACAAGGGAAGAAGTGTTTCTATACAGCACCCATCAAAGCCCTTTCTAACCAAAAGTATTCCGATTTTAAAACGATGTTCGGCGATGAAAATGTTGGCCTCCTGACAGGTGACACCAGCATCAATTCCGACGCAAATATCGTTGTGATGACCACGGAAGTGTTACGCAACATGATTTATGCGGATTCCAGAACTTTGCAGAATCTACAATTCGTTGTGATGGATGAAGTCCATTACTTGGCAGATAAGTTTCGCGGCGCCGTTTGGGAAGAGATTTTGATTCACCTTCCAGAAAGCACTCAAGTGGCCTCGCTCTCGGCGACTGTTTCAAATGCTGAAGAGTTTGGCGATTGGCTCAATGAGGTTCGCGGAAATACAGATGTCATCGTCTCTGAAAATCGTCCAGTACCGCTCTATCAACATGTCCTCTTTAATAACCGTTTACTCGATCTCTTCGTTGATGATGGCCGAGTTAACCCAGAGATCGTTAGGTTGGAGAAAGAGAGTTATCGCCAAGTTCGAGGCGCACCTACCGGCCACAAGGGTCGTAAAGGCGGTTGGAATGATCGCGGTCCAAGCGTCAAACAACTGAGTCGTCCCGAGGTCATCGAAAAATTAGATAGGGAAGGTTTGCTCCCAGCGATCACCTTCATCTTCTCCCGCAATGCATGCACCGCCGCTGTACATCAGTGCCTGGTCTCTGGAATCCGCCTCACCAATGCCGAAGAGCGCAGCACGATTCGTGAAATCGCTTTCCGAGCAACCTCCAATATTCCAGAGGAAGACCTAGCAGTTCTTGGCTTTGCAGAGTGGCTCGATGGTTTAGAACGTGGGATCGCCGCACACCATGCTGGACTTTTGCCATCATTTAAAGAGACCGTTGAGGAGCTCTTTCAACGCGGATTGGTGAAATGTGTCTTTGCAACTGAGACTTTGGCACTTGGTATCAATATGCCCGCACGGACGGTTGTTCTCGAGAAACTCGTTAAGTGGAATGGTGAAGCGCATGTCGCAATCTCACCGGGAGAATTTACTCAGCTGACTGGTAGAGCTGGTCGACGCGGAATCGACGTCGAGGGCAACGCCGTTATTCTGTGGAGCAAGGATATTGATTCAGGCTCAGTCGCTGGACTCGCATCTACTCGTACTTATCCATTAAAGAGTAGTTTTAAACCCACCTACAACATGACGATTAATTTGATCTCACTCTTCGGTAGCGAGAAGGCAAGGGCTTCCCTGGAATCATCCTTTGCACAATATCAAGCCGATAAGGCGGTAGTCGGATTGGCGCGACAGATAAAGCGCAATCAGACCGGAATAGAACAATTGCGAGAAACGATGGTCTGCCACGCTGGTGACTTTGAAGAGTATGCGGAGATTCGTTCAGAGATTAAATCGATCGAGAAGTCCTTCGCAAAATTAACCAAAGCAAAACGCATTCTCGCGGAGGATGATCTCATTGCTGCACGCAAGGCGCTCCGTGCGCACCCCTGTCACTCCTGTGGTGATCGTGAAGAGCACTCACGAATCGCAGAAAAAGTCGATCGCCTGGTCCGTGAAACACGAGGACTAGAAGAGCGGGTGAGTAGCCGTACAGACCTCATCTCTAAGAGATTTGATCGTGTTCAAATTATGTTGGAACGCTCTGGCTATCTCAAAGGGGGAGTGATCACTGAGTGGGGAACGTTGCTCGCCAAGATTTATGGTGAGACGGATCTACTTATCGCAGAGCTCATCAAGCGGGGAAGTTTCGACACCCTTGATGGCCCAGAGATGGTCTCTGTTCTCTCCGCGTTGGTCTTTGAAGCCAGGCGTGATGAATCTCCAAAAATTCCCAAGGGTGCGGTTGAAGAATCTCTCAACGACTTAATTCATCAATGGTCGATCATCCACTCAGAAGAGATTGAAATTGGTCTTGAGCCGATGCGCGAACCCGATCTCGCATTCTGTTGGGCTTCCTACCGCTGGGCAACAGGACAATCACTGGCAACCATATTGCGTGGCACAGAGCTCACCGTCGGAGACTTCGTTCGATCGATGAAGCAGATCATCGACCTCTTGCGACAGATCGGAAACGCCTCACCGCATCTGGCGCAGACTGTAGAAAATGCGCTGAAGCGCATCGATCGCGGAATTGTTTCATATGCAGGAATTGTCGGATGACGCTACTTCTACTGGACAGCGCTTCGCTCTGGTACCGCGCCTACTTCGGAATGCCCGATACCTTGCTCTCTCCATCCGGTGAGCCGGTTAATGCGATACGTGGCTTCTTGGATATGTCGGCCAGGTTGATCACGCAATATCAACCATCACGTTTGGTTGCTTGCTTAGAAGGCGATTGGCGCCCGAGCTGGCGCGTAGAACTTTTTCCTGGTTACAAGGCGAACCGAGTTGATGAATCTGGTGAAGAGGCGGAGCCAGATACTTTGGGTCCACAAATACCAATCCTCCTCGATATCTTGGAGGCCTTTGGAATTCCCATGCTCGGTGTTGATGATTACGAGGCAGATGACATCATGGCGACCTTTAGTGTCAAGGAACGCGGTCCGACTTTTGTTGCGACAGGTGATCGCGATCTCTTTCAACTTGTAGATGATAAACGACGAGTAAAAGTTGTCTATCTCGCTAAAGGAATTTCGAATCATGATCTGGTTGATCGCGCTTGGATTAAAGCTCGTTACGCGATTCCGGGGGAGAGGTATGCCCTCTTCGCAATGATTCGCGGCGACGCTTCTGATGGACTCCCCGGTGTGCGCGGCATTGGAGAGAAAGGTGCTGCACTCATCGCAAATAATTTTGAAACGATTGAAGATGCGCTGGCAGCGGCACACGCGGGTGATGAAAGATTAACCGCCGGCATTCGTAAGAAATTAATCGAAGGAGCAGATTATGTCGCAATTGCTCCAAAGCTCGTCCACTGCGCGTTAGATGTACCCGTTCCACCCATGTCGATTGCCATGCCTAAGCGTCCAGAGAATATGGATGCGATCTGGCAATTTAAGGAGGATTACGGGTTAGGTGCTTCAATTGATCGAATGATTGCGGCACTCAATTGGTAAGCATCGATAACATCTCCAAGGTTTTGGTTGTCATCCCTACATACAACGAAGCTGCAAATATCGGTGAACTAGTGACCAGGGTTCGCACCTCACAACCAGATATCGACATTCTCATTGTTGATGACAATTCACCTGATGGCACCGGGCGGCTTGCCGATGCCTTCTCAAACTCAAAAATTCAGGTCCTGCACCGCTCGAAGAAGACCGGACTTGGTCCGGCATATTTGGCGGGATTTCGATGGGGAATTGATAACGGTTATGAGCACTTTGTAGAGATGGATGCTGACGGCAGTCACCAACCAGAGGAACTGGACCGATTACTAGCCGCTAGCCAGAATTCTGACTTGGTTTTAGGAACGAGATGGATGGAAGGCGGCCTGGTTCTTAACTGGCCAAAAAGTCGACGTTTTATCTCTCAATTCGGTACCCGTTATGCAGCCTTCTGTCTTGGATTACCTTTTAGAGATCTCACCAGTGGCTACAGAATATTGAGTCGACAATTAGTAAGTGCCATTCTGAACTCCAATATCCAAACTCTCGGTTACGGATTTCAGATTGAAATTGTTCGTTTAGCCGCCCAGCAGAATTTAACAATCACAGAGGTCCCAATAACCTTTATTGAACGGGTTGCCGGAAGTTCCAAGATGACCGGGAAAATCGTCTTGGAAGCCTTTTGGATGACCACTTGGTGGGGTTTCAAGCGTATGGTATTTCGCCGATAATCTACATTATGTAAAGTAATAATTTAACCCCACAGAATTAGGCTTCAAACGAGATTTCGCTCCACTCCTCTGGCAGATGTGTGTCATACACACCATGTGACCGTAAGGAACTCGCTGGGTGTGGTGATACTTCACGACCTTCAACAATCTTCTTATCAAATCTCCCTAAGAACATCCGCCAAATATCTCCGGGCTCGGGAGGCAATGCTCTTCCGTGGGCTAGATGTCGCAAACTCTCCCAAGGGATGGCTAGCTCCACAGACCACCCTTGATCGCGGCTGGTGGGGTCATTGAGCGTGCCTTTGAGCGCGACCGCGCTGAGCAGATCAGGCATATCAAACCCTCTAAAAGCCCACCTAGTGCCTCTCGGATGGGTTCCATTCCAAAATGAGGCCCCAGTCCGGTCGTAGTCCCCACCGAAGGTAAATACATCAGGGTCACTTATATCGAAGACTTCTGGTGGAAATTCCTTTGGATTGGGAAAAGCGTCCCTCCAAATGAAGAAAACCTCGTACACGGTGTTTCGGGCATTGATCTCTAGCTCGTAATAAGAGTCCACGCCATCGATAAAGAGCTCCAGATCATTCTCTAAGAAGATCAAACTATCTCTCTCGGTAAATTCGGCCTGAAGGTTCGGCTCCTCGGCCTCAAAGGCCACGTACAGGTGGGTATCGCTCCAGAGGATCGCACTCTTTGTCTGATACTCCGCCGGCTCCCCACTCGCCATATCCACAAATGGGTTGCTCCACTGCGCGCTGCGCCAGACCGCCTTCCCCACGTCTCCATCGACTCGAAAGTCGTGGTCGATTCTTCGGGCGGTGTAATCACTCATCAGTTGATGGCGAGTTCCTCAATAGGTGTGCAGGAACAGATCAGGTTCCGATCACCGTAAACGCCATCAATGCGCCCCGTTGCTGGCCAGTACTTGCCCTTGCGCGCGATCTCGGAGTCCACTCCCTGCGGATAAGCAGCGACGGCTCGGGAGTACTTGCGATCCCACTCCTCGCGAAGCAGATCACTATCGGTATGCGGTGCAAAACGCAGCGGTGACTCCTCTATCGTCAGTTCCCCGGCTTCGATATCTGAAATCTCGGCTCGAATTGAAACCATTGCATCGATGAATCGATCAAGCTCAGCGATATCTTCTGACTCTGTTGGCTCGATCATCATCGTTCCTGCGACCGGGAAACTCACCGTCGGTGCATGGAAGCCATAATCCATCAGACGCTTGGCGACATCGTCAACGGTTGCGCCAGTTCTCTTGGTTATTTCACGAAGGTCCACAATGCACTCATGAGCGATATACCCATGTGCACCCTTATAGAGAACTGGGAAGAAGGGATCTAATTTCTTGGCAATGTAATTGGCAGAGAGAATCGCAACCTCGGTCGCGCGAGTAAGCCCGGCTCCCCCCATCATTTGAATGTAGCTCCAGGAGATTGGAAGGATTCCTGCGGAACCAAATGGAGCCGAACTCACAGGTCCAGGTCCTTCCGGGAACCCGACCGTGAGATCGAGCGGATGGTTAGGAAGGAATGGGGCCAGGTGAGCTCTTGAAATAACTGGACCTACTCCTGGTCCTCCCCCTCCATGCGGAATGCAGAAGGTTTTGTGAAGATTCAAGTGCGAAACATCAGCACCAAACTTTCCTGGCTGCGCAAGTCCTACAAGTGCGTTGAGGTTTGCACCGTCAACATAAACCTGTCCCCCGGCCTCATGTACGAGTGCGCAAATCTCTGAGATCGCTTCTTCGAATACACCATGCGTTGAAGGATAAGTAACCATAAGCGCCGCCAAGCGATCGCCATACTCCGCAATCTTTGCCTTCATATCTGTTACAGAAACGTTTCCTGCCTCATCGCAAGAGACGACGACAACTTTCATACCCGCCATCACCGCACTCGCGGCATTCGTTCCATGAGCACTAGATGGAATTAAACAAATATCGCGACTGTGTTCGCCCTCGCTGTCCAAGTAGTTGCGAATCGCAAGTAACCCTGCGAACTCACCTTGCGACCCGGCATTCGGTTGAAGTGAGACTGCGTCATACCCGGTGATCGCAATCAGCCAATCGGAAAGCTCTTGTATCAGTCGACGATAACCGGCGCTCTGATCAGCAGGAGCAAATGGGTGCAATGAAGAGAACTCTGGCCAAGTAACAGGAATCATCTCGGTAGTAGCGTTGAGTTTCATAGTGCACGAGCCGAGTGGAATCATCGTGCGGTCAAGTGCAAGATCTCGATCGGCAAGCGTTCTGATGTATCGAAGCATTGCGGTTTCAGAGTGATACGTATTAAAAACGCGATGCGTTAAAAAGTGTGTCTTTCGAATCAGTGTTGGAGGTATCGGGTTAGTTTGCTCGTGAGCATGCGCACCAAAGAGTGCGAGCAAATCCTCTAGATCCTTAGCCGTGACGGTCTCATCCAGCGAAATCCCGATGCAATCCGCAGAGACCTTGCGCACGTTAATACCCGCAGCTACCGCCCGACCCAGAACCTCATCTGCGCTTATGGCGTTAATAACGAAGGTATCAAAGACCTCACCCATCGTTACCTTTAATCCGGCTGCAGCGAGTGAATCGCGGAGTAGATGAGTATGTGTGCGAACTCGGTTCGCAATCGCGGTGATTCCCTCCGGGCCGTGCCACATCGCATAAAAACCCGACATCACCGCAAGAAGTACTTGAGCGGTGCAGATATTAGAAGTCGCCTTATCGCGACGAATATGTTGTTCGCGTGTTTGTAGCGCTAGACGAAATGCAATGTTCCCGTGCACATCGATACTTTGTCCCACCAAGCGACCAGGGAGTGAACGCTCTAAACCTTGGCGAACCGACATGAAACCTGCGTGCGGTCCTCCAAATCCCATCGGCACACCGAAACGTTGCGCCGAACCAATCGCGACATCAGCTCCGTACTCCCCCGGAGATTTATAAAGTGTCAACGCGAGCAAGTCGCATGCAACGATTGCTAACGCTCCTGCGGCATGAATCGCTGAGATTGCAGGTTCAAGATCAAAAACTTGGCCATAGGTAGATGCTTGCGCCACGATCGCACCAAAGATCGCATCACTCATATCGGCGAGTGTCGATTGCGTTCCTTCGATAATCGGAATGTTGAGAGGCTTCGCTCTAGTGTGAATGACTGCTTTGATATGTGGATGAAGGTGCGAATCAACGAAGAACGCGGCTTCATCGCTTCCGTTCCACACTCGACGCGCAAGAGTCATCGCCTCAGCTGCTGAAGTCGCTTCGTCGAGCATCGAAGCGTTTGCGATCGGTAAACCTGTGAGGTCACCTACGACGGTTTGGAAGGCGAAAATTGCTTCCAGTCTTCCCTGACTAATCTCTGGTTGATACGGGGTGTAGGCGGTGTACCAAGCAGGGTTCTCTAGAATATTTCGCAGGACTACCGGAGGTGTGATCGTTCCGTAGTAACCGGTTCCGATATAACTGCGCATAACCGAGTTTTCGGAGGCATAGCCACGTAACTTTTCGATTGTCGCTACCTCTGAGATGCCGGTTGGCATCAGATCAACCAGCTTCTCTCGCATTGCAATATTTGAGGGAACTACCTTCTCGATCAAAGAGTCGAGATTCGCTTCACCAAGTTCGGCCAACATCTGCGCGATCTGATTCTGATCCGGTCCAATATGGCGATCAACAAAATTCTCTCGAAGCGACACCGATCCCCCTTAAGGATTCACATTCAATCTCCTAGAGGAAGAATAAAGAGTTTTAGGCTCCCTTGCGCTTTCGACGCTGGGCCAACTCATCATTACTTGTTGTGACAATGGACCCATCTTCGCTCGACTCGCCCTGGAGATTGGCCAGTGAACCCTCGACCTCATTCCAGACTCGGTTGATCGCAATTCCAAATACACCTTGGCCACCCTGCAAGAGATCGATAATCTCATCTGGGCTACTGCACTCATAGATCGAAGCCCCATCGCTCATCAGGGTCATGCTCTCAAGATCGGCCACTCCCCGATTTCGAAGGTGATCAACTGCGGTACGAATATTTTGAAGAGATACTCCAGTATCGAGAAGACGCTTGACGATCTTTAAAACCAAAATATCTTGAAAGCTATAAAGACGTTGAGTTCCAGAACCGGCTGCACTCTTGATACTTGGAGCGACTAGATCGGTACGTGCCCAGTAATCGAGTTGACGATAGGTAATACCGGCGGCAACGCATGCCGTGGCACCGCGATAGCCGATCTCAGGGGTTACATCGTTCATCAGTACTCGCTTCGTATGGGAAGGCCGAAGGGGTTCGGCATGGATTAAGGGTATGACCCCTTGGCCAAAAGACCCATCTCCGACACGAAAACATTAAACCTTTACTTGAGCCTTAACAAGCTCTCCGTTCAAATTTGGGCGCTAGGAGGCGAAATCGTCTGGATTGATCTGATCCAAGAACTCACGAAACTTCTCAACCTCATCATCGGATTGATCTGGAATCTCAATTCCGGCCTTTGAAAAGAGAGTCTCGGAGACAGAGATGGGGGCAGAGGCGCGAAGCGCCAAGGCAATCGCATCGCTTGGACGAGCGGAAACCGTGGTTCCGCCAGCGAGGTGAAGTTCTGCGTAGAAGACTCCATCAATGATGTCGGTGATCTCCACGCGCTCGACGCTCGCTCCCAAAATGTGGAGCACAGAGGTAAATAGGTCATGGGTCAGTGGTCGAGTTGGGACCAAGCCTTGCTGTGCGAAAGCGATAGCCGATGCCTCAACAGCTCCCACCCAGATCGGCAAGTAGCGAATTCCGTCGATCTCCTTGAGAAGGACGATCGGCTGATTGGAGGGCATCTCGATTCGAACACCAACAACTTCGACAGGAATGCTCATGATTGCCTCACCCTCTCTGGATTAAATACTATTTTGCGCGATGCAAGCCGGCGCGTACCAACGCGGCATGCAACTTAACCGAGAGCGAAGCCAACTCATTGGCGACCTCATCGGCTCGGGCCTTTGCATCCGAACTCTTCTGGCGCAAGATCGGAGTTATAACTTGTTCGACAAGTCCGACTTCACGATCAGCGGCAGATTTAAAGGAGCGAAGGTGTCTCGCCTCAATTCCAAAGGCAGAGATAGCAGAAATTGTCCTCGCCACGGATAGGGCGTCGGCATCGTAGTAACGTCCACGAATAGTGATGAGACCGAACGATTCAACCTCGGTCAACTGCTCATCGGTGAGTTCTGAAGACTCTAATAGTTCTGTGCGAGAGAGGCGAAGATCGCTCTCTGTCGCGAAATGCGCAGGAGCAAACTCTCCATCGACAGTAGCTAAACGTGGAGTTGCGCTAGCACCTGGTGTGCTTGCAGGCTCTAATCCGCGATCGAGAGCATCGAGATTCTCTTTAATAACGCGTAGTGGTAAATATTGATCGCGTTGCGCCGTTAGAACATAGCGAAGTCGCTCTAGATCTACTCCGGTGAACTTGCGATATCCCGATGGGGTACGCTGTGGCTCGATGAGTCCTTCAGATTCCAAGAATCTAATTTTTGAGATCGTGATGTCAGGGAAATCTCCGCGTAACTTTCCAAGTACTTCTCCGATGCTTAAGTACGCGCGTGCTGGAACTGCCACTAGTTCCCCCTCCCCTTAAAGTAAGTCAATCTAAATTTACCGATCTGAATTTCATCGCCAACTGTGAGTTGCGCATCTTGAATCTGATGAGCATTCACATAACTTCCATTGAGACTTCCAAGATCGACGACTTTGAATTCGCCTTGCGCGCCTCTCACGATCATCGCGTGTTTGCGAGAGACGGTGACATCATCAAGAAAAATTTCGCTCTTCGGATCGCGACCTATCGCGGTTTCGTCAGAGTTAATTAAGAATCGAGCGCCTCTATTGGGTCCAGCAATCACAATGAGCATCGCCGATTGAGCAGGAAGTTGGCTTACAACTTCACGCTCCTCAAGAGAGAGCAAGCTATATATCTCTTCAAGAGGGCGGGGCTTTGGGACTGAGCGGAGCGCGGAGAGGTGAATCGTTGAGGTGAGATCTCGCTCTGCAGGATTATCGGGAGCTTTAGAATCGTTCATCACTCCCCATTTCTGACTAATAAGTTGAGATTATCCCTCGACTTCAATCTTGACTAGAGGCTGACAGTATTGACCACTAGACCAAAAATCAAGCCGTGAGTGTTTCGTATTCGGCGCTGGTAAGTAAATCTGATGGAGCTTGCGAAATTTCAATCTCTGCAATCCAACCAGCATCATAGGGATCTTGGTTGATGAGTTCAGGAGCTTTATCAAGAGCTGCATTGACTGCAGTGATCTTGCCGGTAATAGGTGAGTAAATTTCCGAAACCGACTTAGTTGATTCCACTTCGCCACAAACGGTGCCAGCGGTGACGATATCGCCTACCTTGGGAAGTTGAATATAGACAATGTCTCCGAGTGCGCCTTGCGCAAAATCGGTGATTCCAATTTTGTAACTCGTCTCAGATGTCTCACGAACCCACTCATGTTCCTTTGTATATTTTAATTCAACGGGAACGTTAGACATTAACTCTCCTCTGACTAAAAATGGATATGCGTGAATAATCTGCTGCTGCCAGAAGGTACAACCCTATCCCCCAGATCGCAAACCCCCAGCCGAAAGAGTGGGCGAATTTTCCCCACCCGCTGCTGCTACTTAAAAGCAGAAAAGGAAAGGCGTAGAGCAGGTTGAACGTCGCTGCCTTGCCAAGGAAGGTAACCGAGAAGACTTCTCCCGTCTTTCGACGATAGAAGAAGAGTAGAAAAACCATGTAGATATCGCGAAGCGCTAGGACTACAACCATCCACCACGGAATGTAATGCTTAAGAGCTAGACCAATAATCGTCGCTGCTATATAAAGACGATCGATGCTCGGATCCATCGCCGCGCCAAGTTTAGATTCTTGGTGCAACCAACGTGCGACTTTTCCATCGAAGTAGTCAGTCCACGCTCCAATAGCCAGAACGAGATAACTCCAACCTTTGAGGTTTTCACCAAGAAGGAGCCAGAGAAAGATTGGAACACCACACGCGCGAATAAGCGTCAGACCATTTGGGATTGTCAGAACTTCTTTGCGCGTAAATTTCATTTATCGAGCTCTTTCTTCCCGTTCTCGCACCTTGATCGAGACTTCAACGGGACTGCCTTCGAAACCGAACTCTTCACGGAGCCTGCGCTCAATGAAGCGACGGTAACTTGGCTCAACCCATTCACTCGAGAAGACCACAAATTTAGGAGGCGCAATAGTTGCCTGCGTTGCGAAACGTATTTTGGGTTGCTTTCCGCCGCGAACCGGAGGTGGAGTAGCCGAAACCAATGCGCCAAGGAAGGCGTTGAGCTTGGCCGTAGGAATTCGCTTCTCCCAGCTTCTCAGTGCGGTTCGAAGTGCTGGAGCTAAGCGGTCGCGGTGCCATCCGGTTTTGGCCGAGAGATTGACGCGCTGCGCCCATGGATAACGTTCGAGATTTCGCTCCAACTCTTTATCGAGTTGCTCGCGTCTTTCATCATCGACGACATCCCACTTATTCATCACCAGAACCATCGCACGACCAGACTCTTCCGCCATTGTCACGATGCGAAGATCCTGCTCGGTAAGCGGAAGTGAGGCATCAATGACGATGACTGCAACCTCAGCACGATCAAGTGCCGCGGCCGTTCTCAAACTTGCGTAGTAATCAGTACCGCTATCGTGGATAGCGCGCTTGCGAATTCCGGCGGTATCAATAAAGCGCCAGGTATCCCCGCCGAGTTCGATCAATTCATCGACGGGGTCGCGGGTCGTACCTGCGACATCATCGACGAGGACTCGAGACTGCCCGGCGAGAGCGTTCAACAGACTTGATTTACCAACATTTGGACGCCCAACGATGGCTATTCTTCTAAAACCATCATCTGGAAGTTCTGATCCGACCTCTGGAAGTTCGCGTACAAGCAGATCAAGCAGATCGCCAGAGCCGCGGCCATGCAAAGCTGATACGAAGTGTGGCTCTCCGAGCCCAAGGCTCCAGAGCGCATGCGCGTTCTGCTCTTCAGCGACTCCATCCACTTTATTTGCAACCAAGATGACTTTCTTCTTCGATCTACGCAAAAGGGTCAAGAGTGAGGAATCCTCATCCAAAGCTCCGACCTGAGAGTCGAGAACAAAGAGGACAACATCGGCTTCAGCAATAGCCAACTCGGCTCCTGCGGTGATCTTCTCTGAGATTCCCTCGGGCTTAACTTCCCAGCCACCGGTATCGATCAGGATAAAGGTTCGGCCATTCCACTCCGCCTCATACTTGACGCGGTCTCTTGTAACGCCGGGGGTATCTTCAACGATCGCCTCGCGACGCCCGATAATTCTGTTCACTAGGGTGGACTTTCCTACGTTTGGGCGACCAATAATGGCAACCTTCGGAAGCCCTAGAAGTTGGCGCTCCTTTGCCCACTGCCAGATAACATCGACAACCTCAGGGAGGTCGAGCAGCGTCGAGTCGATCTCAAGTGCATCCTCGGCCATACGTAGCGGAGAGATCTTGCGCGTGGAATCAATCTGATCGCGCTCATCCAAAGATTGTGAGACTAAATCAGTTGTGGTCTCATCTAGCAGCTCGCGCTCACGACGTAAGGCACGCTGTTGCAGATCTGCGTATAAGAAGATTTTAAGTGGCGCATCGGGAGCTACGACAGTTCCAATATCTCGTCCTTCAACGACGATGCCATGTGGCGCATCTTCGATGAACTGGCGTTGGATACCCAAGAGGTACTCGCGAACTTCTGGGTAGGCAGCGTAAATTGAAACCTGATCGGTCACCCGAGCAGAGCGAATATCAGAAGTGATATCTGATTCACCGACAAAGATGCGTGGCTCAATGGGATCACCATTAAATGAAATAACCCGATAGGCCGCAGACTCTACGAGCGCGGTTGGGTCCTCAATATTCTCATTGAGGGCTATCCACGTGATGGCGCGATAGAGCGCGCCAGTATCGAGGTAGAGCCAATTGGCTCTTTGGGCTATGGCGCGAGCAGTGGATGACTTACCTGATCCACTCGGACCATCTATTGCTATTACGACGGTCGACATACGAGTACCTTAACGCCTTATCCGATCACCCAATTGACTCTCTTGGTTGGTGAACCTTCCAGCCATCGGATATCAGCTGCGTAAAGACCTTATCCGAATCAATTTTCGATAGCGCCAAGGTAACGAGTCCACTCTCCTGCCCGGGAGTATGTTCGATAGAGAGATCCTCAACGTTCGCACCTACCAAAGCGCAAGCGTCGAATATCTTCGCCAACTGGCCGGGTTTATCTTCGATCACGATCGGAAGGAACCAATAGTCGCGCTTCTTGCCACCGTGTTTTCCAGGAATTCGAGCGTGATTTTCCCGCCCCATCTCCAAAATTTCGAGGGTCTTTCGCAAATCATCGTTTTGTAGTGATATCGATAAATCGTCAATGTGCTTGGCATAGATGGCGAGGAACTCCCCAACGGCTCTCCGATTTGAATGGAGCAGCTCTGCCCACAAATTTGAGTTTGAGGCTGCCAATCGCGAAACATCTTTGAGGCCTTGACCAGCTAAGGCAATATCGCGATCTGAGATATCTAGAAGGGTGGCAGAGAGAAGTGAGCTAACGATCTGGGGCAGGTGCGAAATCCCGGCTATCGCCTCATCGTGTTCGTTGGCTGAGAGTTCCACCTCTTTGCCGCCAAGCGCGGCAATCACCTCGAGCGCTCGCGAGAGCGCCAAAGTTGTGGTCTTTGAGGTAGGCGTGTAAATCCAAATTCGACCCTCGAAGAGATCACCACGGGCAGCCAACGCCCCTGAAATTTCTCGTCCCGCCATGGGGTGAGTGGCACAGAAGCGTTCAGCAATCGCTGAAAATTCTTCTATGTCTTGTATAACTTCAGACTTTAAGCCACCTATATCCATAAGCGTAGATTGAGGGTAACGAGTTGCATACTCTCGAATCAGCGCTGAAATGCTAGAAATGGGGGTAGCGATGATTACCAGATCAGGAGTATTGGGATCGCCCACCTCCCCGATTAAGGATTGCGCAATCTCCTCCGCGGAGGGATCCTCATCCTCAATAGCGACCTTATAGCCAGCGCGTTTTAGGCCCAGAGCTATAGAGGTACCAATTAAGCCTGCGCCGACTACCCTAATTTCTGAAAAAGTCGCCATTATTGAGCGATATCTCGCCGGAGTGCTTCTGCTCCCCTTTTGTAAATATGCTTAATTTCACCGTGCGAACGCTCCGAATAGGCGTGGATCATCACTCTCACAACCTTTGGCAAGGAGCCTGTAACTGAGATCTCCCGAGCACACATCAGAGGTATATCCCCCAAATCTAGCTTTCGAGCTGCTGCTGCTGGGAAATCTGAAACAAGGTCCGCAGTCGAGGTAAAAAATATAGAAATCAGGTCATCTTTTACGAGAGCGTTTTTCTCGAAGAGTTCCGTGAGAAGCTCGGTAACCGCCTCCGCCATCTCTGCCGAGTCATCACTCTGTAACTGGGTAGCACCGCGTATAGCTCGAACTCTCATGTCGGTACTTTAGCCGCTCTCCAGAGCCTGGCGCTCTAAATTCGCCTTAAACACACATAGAGAGTTAGAACTAACTTTACTTATTGATTTAACGTTTATCTAAATGTCGACTTCTCAAACAGCCCTCATTTACGGACCGTCGCAAGTAACTATATATCGATAATTTCCACGGAACCACGCTGAGATTTATCGATTAAATTACTTTTTATGCTTTCTAAAAAGATTCAATAATCGATAAATCTGTATTAGCGAATTGGATTTATCTATTTAACTTTAAAACCTTAAATAAATTAAGTAGTTCTACCTCATTGAGTTTTCGATATCGCCCAACACCGGTCTCCGCCAGAGCGATGGGACCGAAATCGGTTCTCACCAAGCGAAGGACCGGTAGCTCATAGAACTCAAAGATACGGCGGACGATGTGATAGCGGCCTTCATGAATAGAAATCTCGACCCAAGAATGTTTCGGATTTATCTCGCGAAC
>Ga0364867_10382_pt1 | contig 26118 bp, 22 predicted proteins | sample ExccelAu500001D4_3_FD_206915 | JGI IMG/M metagenome (GOLD analysis project Ga0364867, IMG submission 206915) | Enriched cells from Trout Bog Lake Hypolimnion, Wisconsin, USA - BchlTB.Aug13.5000.01.D4 | ecosystem: Environmental > Aquatic > Freshwater > Lake > Hypolimnion/Profundal zone | place... | reverse complement strand
CGCCCGACGATCAGGCCGCCGCCACCGAGGCCATGCGTGAAGCGGACTGCCTCTATTTAGAGGGCAGATCCGTTATGGAGCTTAGCGGCGGCGAGAAACAACGCGTCCTGATCGCGCGAGCACTGGCGCAGGGCGCGACGATTATGCTGTTCGATGAGCCGACGTCACATCTCGATATCGAACACCAATTGGTGGTCTCTCAATTAGTTCGTGAACTTGCCAGTCAGGGTCGCACGACTGTGGTCGCGATCCACGACCTGAACCTCGCGCCGCTAGTTGGAGATAGAGCGATCCTGCTCCATCAAGGTGAGATCGGTATGGATGCGCCATTGGAGCAGGTGTTAGAGAGCAAACTTCTGGACGAAGTCTATAAGGTCAAGTTCAATCGAACCCTTTTGGAATCGGGCCGCCTTGCCGTTTTCCCGGAGGCCCGGTACGACGTGAAAGGCGGCTAAGTCGGTATCGGTTAGTTCGAACCGCTTCTGGCTGATTCTTTGGTGTACCACTGGGTCGAAGTCGATGCGTCGCTCGGCTTCGGCTTGTACGGAGCTTGTTTGATTTTTATGACGGTTCCGTCGCTGCTTCCTGGAGGGCCACTGGGTCCTGCTGGTCCCATCTTGGGCTTCTTCGGCTTCGGGGGTGTCTTTGCCGTCATCTGGCTTGCGACCGAACCGGCGACATCTTCCTTCTTGTCCGCTGGTTGAGCCTCTTGAGGTGGCGGCGTCTGCATATCTTTCGCCGACGGCGCCGGCTTGTTCATATACATGACAACTCCGAGCAGAATCGCTAGGCCCGTGACGAGGAAAATCGGTTTCTTCTGCTTTTTCATGACAATCTATGCATCAAGGTGTGATGATTCACGTTATTGTGAACCATCGATACCCCGTTCTTGGTTCCATATTTCTGGAGTGCATGATTTGAGCAAGATGCCCGCGTCGGGAGAATTGGTCGTAGCCCTAGATGCGAGGCTCGTCCAAGGCACAAATACCGGCGACAGTTCTTATTGGACAGGGTTGCTTTCCGGCCTATCGAAACTGGATGCAAAGGCTAGATTTCTCCTCTTCTCACGAATGGAGCGACCGGCAGACTTGGTGTTAGACGATAGGTTTGAGTGGATTGCTCTTCCGGCAACTTCGTCGCGCTGGTGGAGTTTGGTGAAGTTCCCGCTTGAAGCACGGCGTCGCGGCGCCCAGGTCATCCACACCCAATACAGCCTAAGTCCGTTGGCGGGGAAAATTGGGGTAACGACTATTCACGACGTCTCCTTCCTGATCGGCCCAGAGTGGTTCACGGCTAAAGACCGGCTCATCCTGAGCAAGAGCGTGCCGGTCTCGGTCAAACGTGCGGCTAAAGTGTTCGCAGTGTCCGAGACGTGCAAGCGCGAAATTGAAAGCTATATTCCCGCAGCGGTGGGGAAGACGGTAGTTACGACGAACGCTTGTCCGAGTTGGATCAAACGCATCGACCGGGATGAGGCGACTCGTCGAGTATCGCGAAGACTCGGCGTGAATGGGCCCTTCCTTTTGACGGTTGGAACCCGATGGCCAAGGAAGAACATGCGGCTTGCGGTCGATGCGGTGGGAAGCCTGCCCGAACGGTTTAGCCATCGGTTGGTGATAACCGGCAAACCGGGGTGGGGTGACACCGGACTTGGCAATCGGGGAACCGCAGTTGGATATGTCGATACCGAGCTGCTTTCTTGCCTTTATTCAGCGGCCGATCTTTATCTCGCGCCAAGCCTTCACGAAGGGTTCGGGATTCCGTTAGTCGAGGCATTTCGCTGTGGGTGCCCGGTGATGTGCAGTACGGGCGGCGCCTTTCCAGAAGTGGCAGGGGATGCCGCCTATGTCGAGAAATCCTGGTCGGCAACGGAGTGGACGAGTTCGATCGCGATGCTCCTAGACGATCCGAGTAAACTCGACTCCTTGAGAGTCAGCGGGTTTGAGCGGGAAAAGCTGTATACGTGGGAGCATTCGGCTCAAGTGACGCTTGATGCCTATCGTGAGGTGGCAAAGTGATCGATGCCGAGTTCCTGAAGATCTTGGGTTGCCCACTCCATCCGGAGCGGCCCCCGTTTGAGTTAAGGGGGGACTACCTCGTTTGCACCGTTTCGGGACATGGATTCCCAATTGTCGACGGAATTCCCCATCTCCTTCCCGAAGACGTGATCTCAGAGGAAAAACTTAAGGAAATGCTGAGTGGCAACTAGCGCAATCAAAGTATTGGTCCTCCACGGACCCAATTTGAATATGACTGGATTCCGTGAGACCGACGTCTACGGAAAGAAGTCGCTGGACGAACTGGACCGAGATATTTCGAACGCAGCCGAATCGCTTGGCGTCGAGGTTCGGATCTTACAGTCGAACTCAGAAGGGGTCCTGATCGACACGATTCACGAGCATCGCCGGTGGGCGACGGCGATTGTCATCAATCCTGGCGGGCTGACTCACTATTCGATAGCCCTCCGAGATGCTCTGGTGAGCGTGCGGTTGCCTGTCATCGAGGTGCATCTCAGTAACGTCCACGCGCGAGAGGAGTTTCGGCGCAACTCAGTTATCTCACCGATTACTATCGGTCAGGTGGTTGGGTTCGGTGGGCACGGATACATCATGGCGCTGAGCGCCCTTTTGAACTTGGACAAGGAGGTCGTTTGATGGACGCATTGGCAAGGTTAAGATCGCGAATGGCGGGCGACGGTATCTCGGCGATGCTGGTTTCCGACCCGGTAAACGTAGGATGGCTGACGGGTTTCAGCGGAACGTTCGGGCGAGTGCTGGTCACACCGAACGACGCTCTATTCATCACAGATAGCCGATACGTACTGCAGGCGCGTGAGGAAGTACTTGGAATGGACACCGCGTCGTTTGGCAGCCCTACCGACGGCGATGTCTTTGTTGCGGAGAAGGCTATTTCGCTTGGCATCGAGAAGCTCGGCTTCGAGTCGGCGACGACGACTTATTCTCAGTGGAAGCGCACGTCGGAAAAGATGGCAGGCGTTGAACTCGAACCTGTCGCAGACATCTTCTCGGACCTGAGGATGACGAAGTCGGCGGACGAGATCGCCAAGATCAAAGTCGCTTGTGGAATTGCCGATGCGGCTTTCGAACATGTCATTCGAATGATCCAACCTGGCGTCACCGAGATCGATATCTGTCTCGATCTCGAGTTCTATATGCGCCGACAAGGGGCAGATATCGCGTTCCCATCGATTGTCGTCAGCGGAGAGCGTAGCGCGCGTCCCCATGGCAAGCCGAGCGAGAAGAAGCTTGAAGTCGGCGATTTTGTGACAATGGACTTTGGTGCACGCGTCGACGGATATAACTCGGATATCACGAGAACCGTTGTCGTCGGTCAGGCATCTCCTCGGCATCGCGAGGTTTACGCCGCAGTACTTGAAGCCCAGCTTTGGGCATTGGATGCGATTCGAGCGGGCGCCAAGGCGCGAGACGTCGACGGAGGTACAAGGGAGATTCTTGGTAAGTCGGATTTGGCCAAGTACTTCGGCCATGGTCTCGGTCATGGACTTGGCAGAGTGGTTCACGATGGTGGCCGGCTCAGCGCGATGAGCGATAACGTCATCGAGCCTGGACAGATCTGGACAATCGAGCCGGGAGTCTATATCGAGGGATTTGGCGGAGTGCGAATCGAGGACGACGTGCTTATTACAGAAACGGGAATTGAAATCCTGACGCACTCTACAAAGGAGCTATTGATTCTGCCACAGGCATGACCGAGATTCTCGCACTTGAGCATTTAGCGATCGTTCCGGCAGGTCCAACTTTGTCGATGAGTGTCGGCGCCGGACAATCTTTGGCGATTGTCGGACCGACCTCTAGCGGGAAAACGCATTTCTTACAGGTCCTGGCGGGGATCGAACGTCCGGCCCAGGGTTCCGTACGAATTCACGGAAAATTGGCAGTGGCGTCCGCAGACGGTGTATCTCGCCGCACCAAGGTGCAAGCACTGATTCCTCGGACGGATGTCTCACCGCGCGGTATGCGTGTTGCGGATCTTCTATACAAGATGCGTCTGGGTGAAGCACGCTACAAACAGATAGGAGATTTGTCGCCTGGACAATTTGCCGCTTATGAGTTGCTTGGGCCACTTCTAACAGATGCGAACCTCATTTTGATCGACGGGCAACTCGACCATCTCGATCCCTGGGCACTCCACGACGTCATGATCATTCTCAGGGGATTGCAGGGCGACGGTGTAACTATCGTTGCCGCAACGAATCGCCCCGACTTGGTTTCCCAGTTCGATGCCGTGATCGTCCTTAAGGACAAGCAGGTTCGATTTGCGGGATCTATCGAAGAGCTCAAGCGGCTCGGACCACCACACTCCATTCAAGTAGCGACTGAGCACCACGAAGGCGTCCGTGCGTTGGTTGCGCCTTTTCAAGTACAGGTGACTGAGACTGCGGACGGTATCCGCTATGAAACACCCGAAGGGCAACAGCTCGCGGCGAGGATGCTTCTCGAGGGATACGGAGACGTACAGTTCATGATCTCCAGGCCGTCGACACTTGAAGAAGCGCTTCTCTCACTCTTCTGAGATTCCGGTTTGTCTTTTCGAGAAGGGAATACCGCGTGCGCTAATGGGTGTCAGAGCCTGGTAAAAACACTCGGTGCGTGCCTGTTTTCTGGGTGATACCGAGTTCATCGAGGCGATCTAGGATAGGGAGGAGATACTTGCGCGTTGTCTGCAGGGTGTCGCGGAGTTCCGTCGAGGTGAAGGGCTTGTCCCCAACGATCTCGAATATCTGGAGTTGCAGCGCATCGAATTGGGTTGGTGTGTAATAAACGGCTTCGGCAAGTTGAATAATCTCGCCGCTTCGGATTCCAAGTCGGAGAATCTCTTCGATGGCCTGCCTCGGAATGCCGAGAGTCTGCGCGATGGTTTGCGGGCTCGGCGTGCTGATCGGTTGAGACTGAAGCACCTGAAGCACTCGGTCGAGGAGTCCGCGTTGACGTAGGGAGAGTTCAAGGAGGAACTCCTTCAGACGGATACCGTCGGCAAAAGACTCGATCTTGCCGTCCGCTACGAGCTTCGTAAGGATGCGGTCGAATGGCTTCCCGTCCCACTTGAGATCCGCTGCCATTGCCGCCCTTCGAGGCGAGATTGCCGACTCGGTCGGCAAGGCTGCATGAAGGTCGCGCAATGCTTCGACTAGCAGGACTGCTCCTCGCTCGTATCCGGCAGGAGAGATCCATAAGCCGGCAAAGCCGAGCAGTTTCTTCTCGGAGATCAGGCGTTCAAACGTATCGCCAAGCTCCTGGGGAGTTTTGTGCGTGTATCGGCAGATCCGCTCCGTCGGAACACCGTTGGGATCGTCGGACACCATCTGCAAGATCGTCGTTTCAAGTTCGGTGTCCATTTTTGATTTTCGTTTCTGTGACCCATTCGGGGCCGGTTGCCTTTATCCGCTTCTGGGGGTTACGCTTCCCTTACCCCCCCCCGTTGGGGTCTGCATACGCTTCAACGCTCAAACGCTTCAACGCTTTAGCGCTTCAGCGCTTCAACGCTCTAACCCAGTGTATTCCTGCACCGTGATCTCTCCGTCTCGGCAGATCCAGAGGTGAAACACACCCTCGGTCGTAGCGGCGCCGAACTCGCCTTCTTTGTTGATGGCGAAGACTACGCATGCGTGTTCGAGAGCGTTAGATTGACGCCTCAGCATATATCGAATCGTATCTTCGCACGCTTCCTGAGGTGAAAGGCCGCGGCGCATTCCTTCGACGGTTCGGAACGACGCACAGCACTTCCAGAGCTCTTCGCCCAGTCCAGTTGCACCGGCGGCGCCAACTTCGTCGTCGGCATAGATGCCCGCACCGATAATCGGTGAGTCGCCAACGCGCCCGGGAAGTTTCCACGCGATGCCGCTCGTCGAACTTGCGGCGACAAGATGACCGGGATCTTCTAGACCGATCATCGTGACGGTGTCGCCGTGAAGGTGGTCGTCGGTGACATGAATGTACTTATAGGGGGCGTTGCCGGCTTTCCACTCTTCAAGGTGCTTGATCGATTCCGCCGTCATGAGGTTTCTCGGTTCGAAGCCCTTGGAGATTGCGAATCGCTTGGCTTGGTCGCCCGCCAGCATCACATGCGGCGTATCTTCCAATACCTTTCTCGCGACGGAGATGACGGGGCAAATGTTCTGGACTGAGCACACGGCGCCAGCAGAGAGGTCGGCTCCATCCATCATCGATGCATCGAGCTCGATTTCACCGTCTGCATTCGGTAGCGCCCCCAAGCCGATCGCGAGGAAATCGGGATCGAGTTCACATGCGGCAAGCCCCATTTCGATGCAGGTTCGAAGGTCTCCGCCCTTAAGTCTCTGATTCCAGGCCGTTTCTACCGCAGTCTTGCCAGGTTCGCGCCACGTCGCGAGAAAAGTCGTCATGCGATGAAGGATACCGGCAGTAGGTCATCTCCTTACTTGGAGGGAGACTTCCATTCGCGAAGCTTTGCGATCAATTGCTTGCCGTAAAGTCGATTTCCAAACAACGTGGTCCTCTCGCGCGGTTCGATCAGCAGGCGAATCGAAGTGTCTCCGACTTTACCTTCCACACTGATCCAGCGTCCAAGCCCGAGAATGCTGTGAACGTTCGGGCGAAATCGGACCTCGACGACGTCAGATTTGAGGATTTCGACACTTCGGGTCTCGGAGACAAACGCCAAACGATCGGGCAGGATTCTCAGGAAACCGACGTCTTCGTGGGCGTCCAACATGCTCGAGTATTTGGGAGTTGCGAAGCCGGCGAAAACCTTCTCGCCTTTCACATCCCTCTGCTCTGTTTCGAGGATTCGCTCAAGATGCCTACGCATTTTGGCGTTTTCAAAGAACCCGAATTGATTGACGGCGAGCCAGCCAAGAACCGTCGATGTGACGAGACACCAGAGTCCTGGGCCGATTAGCTGACCCTTAATCAGGATAAGCAGGATTCCAACCACGGCAGGAGGTAACCAAAAAAGGGCCGGGATTATGTTTCCCAACCACTTACGACGCGAACTCCAGACTGTAGCAGCCACCAGCCGCATGATACACTCCAATTGAGGATGGCGAAAGGTCGCATTAAGGTTATCAGGGCGATCCCAGGTTCCACGAGCCTCGGGCCGATCCTACGCGACTTTGGCAAAAAGTCGGCTGGGCTTGTCACGACCTTTTCAGACTCGTTGCTTCCACTCTGCAAACAACTCCTGGGTGACGATTCCCATGTGGAAGTTCTGTCGTTCGGTGAGGTCGTGCGGAACCTTCTCGTGCTGTGTGGGCAAGAGGTTATGCCTATCGCTCAAAGCGGTCAGAAGAAAGCGGCAATCTCCTACGCATGCACCCAGCTTGCCGAAGATTCGCCCTTTCAGGAGTCCGCACGGTTTGCCGGATTCCATGAGGCGGTCGGTATCACGCTCGATGAACTGCGACACTGGGGAATCGATGCCGATGCTATGGACATCCTCGCCGAACAATCGGGGACAAGATTGGCAGATAAGCTGCGGTCCCTATCGGAACTCGACCGATCCATCGTTGCGATACTGGGCCAACTGGGGCGACAACTCCACACCAACCAATTGCAGGCGTGTTTTGACTCAACACTGGAGTTGGAGGACAGCCTTGATCGACTCTTGGTGGTTGTCGGCGCCGAGGAGGACCCGTTAAGGGTTCGCTGGCTTAGCTGGCTTGCCGAGTATGGCGTGGATGTAACCGTCGTTTTCGATCGTCACGCCACGGATGCACCGATCTTCGCTGGAGCATCCCATTCGATCGAGCTGTTGGGGGCAAAGTCGATGGACATGGGCGATGGAAACAAGCTCACAAGAAACCTGTTCGCGAGTTCGAGTTATGACGGCGCAGGTGTCAGCGTAGCCGTCGTGAGCGCATCGGACCCGCTTGCAGAAGCAGAATGGGCGTTGCGTGGTTGTGCCGAGGGCGGGGAGTTCCACCGGGTCGGAATCTATGTTCGCGACCTGGAGTCGTACGCGCCATTGATCGAAACTGCGGCAAAGCGATTTCAAGTTCCAATTCGAATGGCGCGAAGAGCGCCACTGCTGACGAATTCATTCGGGCGCCTAACGTTAACTGCGCTGCAGTTTTGCGCATCGAACGACGTCAGAACGCTTTCGCCGATTCTTCGCAGCAGTTATCTTCATCTTTCCGGCGAGCAACAGCATGGACTCGATGCCAGACTTCGCGATTGCTTCACTCAAAAAGGGGAGCAATGGTCTGCTCTCGAGTCGTGGGTACTTGAGAATGCGGAAACAAACGCATGGTTGGTCGCATTGCTGGAGTGGCGACGAAAAGCGGTTGCAGGCAGCGCTCGACTTCCGGAATGGTTCGGGTACCTAAAGGAATTCAATCGCGAGCAGCGGCTACCGTGGGTAACGCTGGAGAACAAAGGCGGCGTGATGGACGAGCGAGACCGGCGAGCGCTCAACCAGATGGAGCGAATCCTCGCCAACCACATTTCGGTCGACGATGTAACGCAGTCGACTTCCATGTCGCTTCGAGAGTTCGTCGCGCTATGCGAGCGCCTTTGGAAGGAGGGGGACGTCAGTATTCCCTTCGCCGAGGAAGGCGTCCGGGTGACCTCCGACCCAAACGTCCTTGGAGATGTTGAGAAGCTATTCGTGCTCGGAATGCTAGAGGGAGTTTTTCCACGGCGGCGATCCGAAGATCCGATCCTGACCGACGATGAGCGGGCCGAGATCAGCAAGCTCCGTCCAGAGCATCCACCTCTGCCAGATTCCAGATCAAAGGCTAAGGCCGAACGCGACGAGTTCTATCGCGTGTGTGCGGCGGCAAAAAGCAATATCGTGTTTAGCTATCCGCTTGCAGACGACCAGAAGGACAACATTCCAGCTTTCTACCTAACAGAGGTCGAACGGGCGGGAGGAAAGATAGCGAAGCATAACTACCCTCGTCCCGAATTGGCTCCGCCTTTTGGCGAGTGTATCACCGTCGCCGACATCGGCTTGAGGAGCGCGATCGAGGGACCAAGAGAGACTCCCCTGCCGATAGAGCTGGCCTCGGAACCGGCTCGAAGTGCGATTCGGCCATCGATCGATGCAGCATTTCAGCCGAATGTTTTGCGCGATGCACTCCAGTGCCCGTTTCAGTATCTCGTCCGACACGTACTCGGTCTGCGCGTGAAGCGTCAGACCGCGCGATGGAGCACGTTACGTCGGCTTCCCCAGGTATCGCAGTTGCTAACGAAGAAGGATATGGCGGACGCGGAGCAGGCGATGATCCTCGCTCTGGATGCCCAACTCGACCAACTGTACGCGGAGGTGCCCGACTGGGAGATGCGCTTGCTTCGGGCAGGTGGACAACGGTTGATTCGCGATTGGCTGAATCGTGAAACGCGTTCGCGAGAGCAGTGGCCAAAAGAGCCGGGAAGCGTCAAGGCGAATGTTTCGTTCGGAACTCATGGAGTCCGAGACAAGATGCCTGGCGATGTGAAGCTAGAGGGCGCGATTGCGGGAATCTCCAAACTCGATCGGTACAACGTGGCGCACCTCTATGGGTCGGCGGTCGAAAGCGCTAAAAACTTGACCGAAACGGAGAAGCTCTACTTCGGCTTGCATCTGTTGGCGATCCATGAGCCGGGAAGGGAAGGAGCGATTGAGATTGAATCGATGACGGGCAAGCGAACCCTGATGGTTTTGGGTAGAGGGGCATCCGAACCGCTGACGTCGAGTGTCGCAGACGGACTTCAGGTAATCGACCTCGCGACGAGCGATGATATCGCACTTTCCAAGAAGATCTTTTACGACGAGGTCAAGAAAGCGCTTGCTTCGGCGTTGAGCAGGATTCTCGAGGCGAGAGTGGACGCCACGAAGGGCGATCACTGTGATTGGTGCGACTTTGGCGAGCTTTGCCGCCGGTCGCGGGGATTTGGCGAAGAGGATTCTCCGTTCGGTGAGGATATGGAGATCGAAGATGTCTAATTCGGAGATTCGGATTCCCACCAAAGAGCAGCAGGCAGTCATCGACGCGCCAGAAAGCGCCTTTACCGTCATTGCGGCCGCGGGCGCGGGTAAGACCTTCGTGCTCGTCGAGCGATACCTTCGGCATGTCGAAGATGAGGGGCTTGGGGCAGATCAGATCCTAACAATCACCTTCACCAAAAAGGCTGCCGCCGAAATGAAGAGCCGGATCGTCGGTCGGCTACGGACCAAGGGACTATTCGACCAGGCGCAAGTTGCTGAAACGGGGCCGATTCAGACGATCCATTCCTTTTGTGAACGCTTACTCCGAGAGAACGCGCTAGAAGCAGGCCTGGATCCTCAATTCGAGATCATGAGCGAGGCCCAGGCATCTCGGTTGACGGTGGATTGTATCCGCGAGACGTTGGCTTCAACACTAGACGATGAGCCGGATGCCGACGGTCTTATCCGATTCTTGGCGGGGAAACGACAGGGTTTCGGAGACAACAAATCGCCTTACGGCATATTGGAGAATGCTGTCGAAAGGGTGCTGCAAGAGTTGCGGAGCAGTCCGTACAAGCGGGAGGAGCTTTCCGATTGGTACGGCGACGGGATTTCACTGGATGGTCTTTGGGAAAAGACGGTTCGCGACGAGATTCCGCCCAAGGCATTGGAGTTCTTCGATCTCGACGAAGCAGGCGACCTAAACTCCAGAATTCAAGTGGCGTGCAAACTCGCCGGCGTCCCTGTGCCGGCGTGGGCGAAAGGTAAGTCAGATTCGTTGGCTGAACAAGAAGCGATTCGTCATACGTGCGGTCTAGTCCAGTTGGCCTGTGCCGCTTGGTGGCGGCTCGACCGCGAAATGTTGGCTCGACAATCCCTCGATTTCGCCGCTCTAGAGATTCGAGCTGACCGATTGCTCACCGGTTCCGAAGTTACCAGACTCCGATTGCGCGAGCAATACAAGGTCGTCATGGTCGATGAGTCGCAAGACGTCAATCCGATTCAGTACCGGTTGTTGAACCAACTCGGCGCGAACCGAACGATGATGGTCGGTGACGCCCAGCAGTCAATCTATGGGTTTCGGCAGGCAGACGTCCGGCTCTTCCAACAGCGCGCGGATTCGACCACTACCAAGCGCCTTGCCAAGAACTGGCGCTCCGATCCGGGCATCCTCAATTTTGTCGACCTCGTATTTAGCAGACTCTGGAGCCCGGAATACAAGCCGATGAACCTGAACACGGGGCCAATGGATTTTGACTCTGATGAACGCCCCTCGTTCGAGGGAGTTGAGCTGTGGCGTCAGGCGGCCAAAGACCCAAGGGCAACCGCCGGTTTTCTCCTTCAATTACTTCGGGAAGGCGTAGGACGAAGCGAGATTGCGATTCTCGTCCGAGACAGTATGGGCGCGTTGGCGATGCAACAGGCGCTCAATGAGTTTGGCATTGCCAATCGAATCTCTGGAGGATCGGAGAGGTTTTATACAAGGCTTGAAGTTAGAGACCTTGCCAATACTCTCCGGGCTTTGGCTGACCCATACGATGACTTTTCGATGTTGGCGACATTACGAAGCCCTCTCGTTGGGCTGACCCTCGACAGCATTACTCTGCTAGGATTGCGAACACCTGTCGTCGAACAGTTGCTTACCTTCGAGCCTCCTCTCGTCGAGGACATTCCTCGCCTGTCTGCTTTTCTGACTTGGTTCGTGCCTCTCAAACAGCACGCGGATCGGTTGTCTGCGTGGGAGGTTTTGTCCGAGATATTCGCACGGTCGGAGTATCTGCCTGCGCTGGCACGACGGACAAAAGGGGACCAGATGCTCGCCAATGCGCGCAAGCTATTGACTTTAGCCGCCAACGAACCGGAATTGGGCCCGCTCGAATTCGCCGAGCGGATTCGTGAGATTCAGGACCTGCGACACAAAGAAGGCGATGCGCCTGCCGACGACGACGCAGCCGACCTCGTCAAGATCATGACGATTCATAAAGCAAAGGGGTTGGAGTGGCCAGTAGTTATCCTGCCCCAGACCGATAAGAGGCTCTCAGGTCGGGCAAGGGATGTAGTCGCAGATCCAGCTTCGGGCCTCGTCGCCACGAAGTTCTCGAAGGGACAGTCGATGATTCACAAGATGTTGACCGAGAAGCGCAAGCGCCGAGACGACGAGGAGGAGAAGCGAGTGCTTTACGTCGCTTTGACCCGCGCCCAGAAGAGACTTTGCATCTGCATCGTTCCACCTACCAATGTGCCGACGGTATCGAAGCTGCTTGAAGGGGTTATCGATCCTGGCCAAATGCCCGGCCTATTGATTCGAGAGTCGGCCTAAAAATCAATCCTGATCACGGTGGTTCTCAAACATGGAATTCGGTCCGTCGACCTTGTCGGATGCTGCCGATGGGCAACCCGAGTAAACTTAACAACATGGCCTTCAAGGTCGCATGCGCGCAATTTGCTCCTGTTAAGGCCGAGATCGAACGGAACCTGGATACGATTTCGAAGATCGTGTTGCAGAGTCACGCCGAAGGCGCCGACCTTGTCCTCTTACCTGAGGCCTCTACCAGCGGATATTTCCTGGAGGGTGGGGTCCTCGAAGCCTCTTTGACTTCGACTCAATTGCTTGCTTCGCTTTGGAAGCGCCTTGTTAAGGATCTCACAGGAACGATCGATGTCGTCCTCGGGTTCTACGAAAACTACGAAGGGACGCTGTACAATAGTTCTGCATACATTGAGTTATCGCCAAACGGGCCAAGGCTCGTGGGCGTTTACCGGAAGTTTTTCCTGCCGACATACGGCGTGTTCGACGAAGAGCGTTTCGTGAGCCGGGGACGGGAGCTTGGAGTTTTCGATACACGATTGGGCAAGATCGCAATCCTGATCTGCGAAGACGTTTGGCATGGGCTCCTGCCGACACTGTGTGCCGTCAATGGCGCGCAATTGATCCTTGTTCCGGCAGCGTCGCCGGGGCGAGGATTCTCAGGTCCGGATATCGAAAATCACGACCGCTATCGCCGCCTGTTCCGTGGGATTTCAGAAGAGCACGGGATTTTTTGCGCAAGCGCCCAGCTTTGCGGATTTGAAGGTGGCAAGGGGTTTATCGGCGGATCGATGATTGTCGACCCGTTTGGAAAAGTGCTTGCGGAAGCGCCGGTCGCCGAAGAGTATCTGCTGCTTGCCGACATCGATCCTTATCTCGTCGCTGTGTCTCGAGCCCAGTCTCCGCTTCTCTCCGACCTGCAGAGTGTTTGGGAAGATATCCGTCGGCTTGTCGCTAAGTCTGACTTCTAGAGTTCCGATGACCCGCATCGAGCGCATGATGGCCGAAGTCCTGCTGCTTCAGGAGCGTGGAAGGAGCTGTGACGAACTTGCCCGCGCCCTCGAAGTGTCTCGACGAACGGTAATTCGAGACGTTCAAGCACTTTGCGAAATGGGTGTTCCGGTTCTCTCCCGCGACGGGGTTGGAGGTGGGTATTCCCTTTCATCTCATTACGGCATCCAACCTCTGGAGCTATCCTGGCAAGAGGCGCTTCTCCTCATGATGGCGCTGGACAGCCTTTCAAAGCTCTCAGACGCCCCATTTTCGGCCGAACGAAGTTCTCTGGCAGCGAAGTTGAGGCCGCTAATCCCTCATCGACACCTTGAGAGGCTCGGTGAACTGCGTGAGAGCGTGGTTCTAGAAGTGCCGGAACGCCAGGTGAAGGCGCCACTGCTAGCTGCCTTGGTAGAAGTCGTCGGCACGGGTGGGTGGATTTCCTTGGAGTACAACTCTGCCGATGGCGTAAACACTCGCACCATTCGACCAGACCGGCTTTATGCAGATCGCGGCCTTTGGTACCTGGTTGGCTTCGACGGAAGAATTTCGCGCACGATGCGAGTGGATCGGGTTCGCTCACTCGCTGTGACTGACGCGCCCGAAGTAGTTGAAGACCCAGTCCCGTACGACCATCCTTCCCATCCTCTGATTCGGGTTCGAATCAATCGAAGAGCGGCCAGGATTGTCGAGCGGGAACCACACATGGGCATCCACATCGACGCCTCACTTGAAGAGCAGCACCTTGAGTTTCGCTGCCCTCCATCGGAGTTGGATTGGTACGCGAACTACTTCGGTGGGTTAGGCGCCGACGCAGAGGTATTGGAACCGGAGGAGCTTCGGGCCGGTATCAGAGCCAGAGCCCAAACCCTTCTTGGGCTCTATCGCGAAAATTCTTAAAAAAGTCGGCAACGGTGACAGGTTTGTGTCACCGACCCTTCGCTAAGATGAGTGGCGATGGAACTTCAACAACTCACAGAGAGAAGGCTTCGATCCTGGTGTCAGGACGGGATTAACCGCGTACCGGACCCGGCCGCCGCCGTAAATTTCATCAAGCGGCACGGTATTGCCACCCTGTATTCCGCTTCGACGGAGGTACCGAACTTATTCTGGGCCTACATGAGCGAGTCAAACGTGAAGGGCGAGGCAAAATGGGACAGCCCTTCCGGTCACGTATACACTTGGCGATGGGATCTAGGACGAGCTGCTGCGGCATATTACGGTGGGTTGGTTGCCAAGAAACCGACTTGGATTGCTTGGGAGGATTTGTCAAGCGTCCTTGGCTTTGCGATGGATCGTCGCGACCCGGAACATCAGTACGCTGAGGGTCTGCTGTCAAACGAAGCGATCCGTATCGTCCGGGCATTTGAAGGAACAGAAGGCGTGCTCAGCACGAAAGAGCTCCGTCAAAGGGCTGGCTTTCCCACAGGGAAGGCAGAACGAGCCGCGTACTTGCGCGGAGTCGAGGAGTTGGATGCGCGGTTGTTCCTGGCGAAGACCTTCGACGTAGGCGGCGAAGGTGACGACATGTCGCATGCCCTTGTGAGCATCAAGTACGAATCGTTCGTCGCCAATGCCAACCGACTCATGCCTGATGAGGCGCTCTGCTCTTTTCTAGCTCGATATCTACCCCAGGCGGTGTACATCGACCCGAAAGTATTAGGCAAGCATCTCAGAGTATCCCCGACAATGATGGAGAGTGCGGTCTCCGACCTTGTCGCCAGAAGTATTGCTGTTCGGTTCGAGGGCTTGGTTGTTGCTTGCGATTGATACAGCGGGAAAGTAGCTTTTAAGGAGAAACGGAAATGGGAATGAAATTTGACTTGATCGGAATCATTGTCGCAGACATAGAGGCATCTCTAAAGTTTTACAGGTTTCTCGATATCGAGATTCCTGCTCCTGATCCGGATGAGGACCATGTGGAGGTAACTCTGCCAAACGGATTGAGGATCGCATGGGATTCCTTGGCTCTAATGAAGCAGATCGATCCAGATTGGGTCGAACCGAAAGGAACCCGTACGGGTTTGGCGTTTCTATGTGAGAGCCCGACAGAAGTCGACGCGGCCTATGCACGGATCATTGAGGCTGGATACACCGGCAAGAGCGAACCGTGGGATGCCTTTTGGGGGCAGCGTTATGCTCAAGTGGTCGACCCGGACGGAAACGTGATCGACTTGTTCGCGCCGCTTGGGTAGTTGCTTACTTCTTTGTGTCCGGTACGAATTTCATCGCAACGGAGTTCATGCAGAATCGCAATCCGGTTGGCTGAGGGCCATCGTCGAAGACATGGCCCAAGTGACCACCGCACTTGCTGCATTTGACCTCAGTGCGGGTCATCCCATCACTGAGGTCTTCGATTTTCTCGATCGACTTCGGGGAAATCGGTTGCCAAAAGCTGGGCCAACCGGTTCCTGACTCGAACTTGGTTTCCGATCGGAATAGTTTCTGACCGCAACCGGCGCAGGTAAACGTCCCCTTGTCGTGGACGTTTAGTAATTTGCCCGTAAATGCCTCTTCGGTGCCGGCGTTTCGCAGGACGTAGTAGGCCATCGGTGCAAGGAGCTTGTGCCACTCCTCACGCGTGTGCGTAACCTCGTACTTCTTCTGCGAACTTCGAGCCACCGCTGCCGTTGAAAAGCATCCAATGGTCACGACGAGGACAGTCAAGGCAAGTAAGTTCGTCAACAATCTCATAGCAGTAGATAACTGCTACGGATGAATGAGGCTGTTTGTGGCGGCAATCGCCCCCATTTTTTTGTCGCGAATTCGCTCGATCGCGAAATCATCTTGGTGCTTGCCGCCAAGAAACCCGGTTTGCGCATTTTGGCTCGTGCCGGCTGTAATCGATAGACCGACGTTGTCTGGCCGATTTCGAGCTAAGAAGGCCAGGTAAAGCGCTGTGGCGAGAATGCTGAGCGGTGCTAAGAGCCGAACTGTTATTCTCATGGTCCCTCCGTATTCAATCAAAGGTACCACTCAAATTGTTAAGGCAAATGCATAGTAGGTCGTATGGTCTGAGCCATACGACCTACTTAACAATTGTTAATCAAGCGTCCGACTAACCGGCGAGCTTGGTTGCGGTGTTCGTGTCGACAGGGATGCCAGGGCCCATGGTGGCGCTGACCGTGATCGATCGAACATATTTTCCTTTTGCAGTGGCAGGCTTTGCTTTGAGGAGCGCACCCAGACCGGCTTTGAAGTTCTCAAGAAGCTGCTCGTCGGTGAAATTCACCTTGCCGATCGACATGTGAACGATACCGGCCTTGTCGGCGCGGTACTCGACACGCGTCGCGCCTTTGATTTCGCGGACAGCGGTACCGACGTTGTTTGTAACGGTGCCGTTTCGCTTGTTGGGGGTGCGTGGGCCGAGAATGCGTCCGATCTTACCGATCTGGGGCGCCATCTCTTCGGTCGCGAGCAACACGTCGAAATCGCGGAAACCGGCTTGAATCTTTGCGATCAGATCGTCTGATCCGACCGTATCGGCGCCAGCCTCTTCTGCCTGAGCAGCCAAATCGCCTTTCGCCAACACAGCAACCTTTCGGACCTTACCGGTGCCATGGGGAAGATTCGTAATACCGCGAACGTTCTGGTCGCCTTTCTTTGGGTCGATTCCGAGCTTGACGGCGAGGTCGACGCTCTCAACGAATTTGGCGGTGGCCGTTTTCTTGACTTCGGCGAGGGCGGCAGGGACTTCCTGAGTGACGTCCTTGTTAACGGTTTTGGCGATGGCCACGAAGCGTGGCGAATGCGGATTCTTTCTTACGTTTTGTCTCAATACTATCACCTGTGGTGCAGGCGGACGTTAAGTCCTCCCACGGATTGGAACAGCCATTATACCTGCGATGCCGTTTGCTCGCTGGAACCTCAAGAGCACGTGGAGTCCGATGAACCGAGACTCCATCAGACTATTGCCCTGAACCTTTGGATTGGCAACTCCTCAGGTCCAAGACGCTCCATAATCAAGGGTTCTAGTGGCACTTTTTGATCGCAACGATATCGAGAAGAGCTTTAGCAAGACGATCGTCATCCGCGGGGCGGACTATTTGCGCACCGGCCAAGTGATCGATGCGTGGATCGATGCCGACGGTGATCTCTGCGGTCGAGTTCAGGGATCCGAACCCGAGCCATATGAAGTGACGATCCAGTTCGTCCGACGATCGGGTTTTATCGAACTTGACAGCGGTTGCACATGTCCGTTCAGCTTGCAGTGCAAACACGGGGCAGCCTTGGCGTTCTACGCGCTGAAGCACGAACTCAAAGTTGCCCTAAGCGATCGTGACGAAAGTCAAGACGATGAACGGGAAACGAATGTCGAATTCCGTCTTCCCAAGGCGCCGCCAGTGTCAAGCGATATTCCGCTCCCGAAGGAGTTAACGGATTGGCTTCGAAGCATCGAAATAGCCTCTCGGACAGGAGACGAACTCGATCCGTCGGTGAATGCACGTGTCTTCTATGTCCTTGACACCAAATCGACGCCGAACGGATTCGATATCCCAATCGTAACGCCAGTTACGCGTACCGCGTTGAAATCCGGTGGCTGGGGCGTTCGGTCGGAGGTCAAGAATACTGCGATCAGTGCCTATAACGCCCCGAAGGGGTGGACTTCGTTCGATTGCTCTTTGATAGGCGATTTACACGTTAACGCCCCGCGGGTAGATCATGGGCGCGCCGCATTCAGACTTGACGGAAAACACGGCACGCGACTCCTGCTGGAGATCATTCGATCTGAGCGATGTACCTGGCGTGAAGGTGCGATCTTGAAGCAGGGCGCGGTCAGGTCAGGTTCCCTCGCATGGGAAGAGACCGGAAAAAAGGGCCAAGTGAAACCGCAAATCGCGTTCGAAGGCATCGGATTTGCCCTCGCTACATCACCCCCTTGGTATGTCGATACCGCGACGTTTGAGTGTGGACCGCTAGAATGCGGTGTATCGGCGGATCTTGCTGGAGCCTTGTTACGAGGCGGGGCAATTGCTCCCGAGCATGTTCTCCAGATCCGGACTCGCTTGCAGGAATTGGGTCTCGAAGGCGACGCGCTTCCGTCGGCAAAACACGCGACCCAAGTTCGAGCGCCGGAACCGGTGCCTCGATTTGCGATCGATTTTGAATCTTGCCAACGGAAAGTCGATTACTGGAGTTCGACGAAGGTGTCTGCCCCGGTTGCGTTCGGGAAGCTGACATTTGAATACGACGGCCATCGGGCGCCTGTAGACGGCAGCGACATCCGTGTGGTCGCCGGCGACGAAATACTGATCATCCGCCGAAACCCGCAAGCGGAGAGCATCGCAAGAGATTTCTTGGATCGTTGCGGTTGGGATGAGACGCGCTTCTGTGGGTGGGAGATTCCGACGGGGCGGGGGACGTCGCTTTGTATCGTTCCTCCGGATACAAGTCGACTTCTTGAGCCGCTCGAACGAGTTTCTGCCTTCGTCCAGAAGGTTGTTCCCAAACTGAAATCGGCGGGCTGGAAGATCGATATCGATCAGAACTACCGATTCGTCCCAGACGACGACATTGAATGGAACGTGGGCTTGGACGGCGGCTCTGGAATCGATTGGTTCGAGTTTCAACTTGGAATCCGCGTTGAAGGCGAACCGTACGACCTGAGGCCGGTCCTAGCAACGCTGTTTAAAGAACACGGAAACTCTGCCCATCACCTCGCCTCGGTCGCTCGTAGCCAGAAATCAGACGACCTTTTCATCTTCGGAAACGGCGGTCAGGTTATTCGCCTTTCACGAAAAAGGCTTTCGGCGATTTTGCAGCCGCTGATCGAGCTGTTCGGAGGAGTCGGCGAGTGGCCCGACGACTTGCGATTGCCCAAGTCTCTTTTGCCGGAAGCAGGACGGTTTCAGGAAACGCTGGATGCCGAAGGAGTTCCTTGGAAGTCGGATACCGAACTTGCGCACCTGAACTCAAAGTTCGCTGCTTTCGATCATCTGGAACCCATGAACGAACCCGAAGGGTTTGTGGGTGAGCTACGAAGCTATCAAAAAGAGGGTCTCGCGTGGTTGCAGTTTCTGCGGGAATTCGGGTTTGGCGGCGTCCTCGCCGATGACATGGGACTCGGCAAAACCGTCCAGGTACTCGCGCATATCCAGGCCGAAAAGAACTCGGGACGGATGGATCGCCCATGCCTAATCGTCGCTCCGACGAGTACGATTCCGAACTGGCGACGTGAATGCGAGCGCTTCGTGCCGAACCTAAAGGTGCTCACGCTTCAAGGGGCGGGCCGATCGGGCCGGTTTGCCGAGATCGACGAGGTTGACATCGCTCTAACTACGTATCCGCTCCTCGCGCGAGATAAAGGACCGCTCTTGAATTCGAGCTATCACATCGTCGTCCTCGATGAAGCTCAGAACGTTAAGAACCCGGCAACCGGTGCGGCAAAGGCGGCGCGAGACTTGAAGGGCAGACACAAGATCTGTATGAGCGGCACACCCGTCGAGAATCACCTTAGCGAACTCTGGTCTCTATTCCACTTCCTCATGCCTGGATTTTTGGGTTCGGATGCCGAGTTTAAAAAGCGCTTCCGGACGCCGATTGAGAAGCTGGGCGACAACGGAGCGCGCGATCGACTGGCTCGAAGGATTCGGCCGTTTATGCTTAGGCGGACCAAAGGTCAGGTCGTTAAGGAACTCCCGCCGAAAACTGAGATTATCGAGACGATCGCCTTCGAGGACGGTCAGCGCGACCTTTACGAATCGATCCGAATGGCTATGGACGAAAACGTTCGAAACCTGATCGCGGTTCAAGGTTTTGACAAGAGCCGAATCCAGATTCTGGACGCGTTACTAAAGCTGCGGCAAGTTTGCTGCGACCCGCGCCTCGTCAAGCTTCCTTCGGCCAGGTCGGTTACCGAGTCAGCGAAGCTGGATCGCCTGTTGGAGATGCTCGGAGTTCTGCTTGAAGATGGACGAAAGGTCCTCTTGTTCTCGCAGTTCACTTCGATGCTTAACCTCATCGAAGAGAGGCTTAAGGCTGAGAATATGCGGTGGGTTCGTATCAGTGGCGATACGATCGATCGAGAGACGCCAGTTACACAGTTCCAAGCCGGTGAAGTACCGTTGTTCCTCATCAGTTTGAAAGCAGGCGGTACCGGTTTGAACCTTACCGCCGCCGATACTGTCATCCTCTACGACCCATGGTGGAACCCAGCAGTGGAGAACCAGGCCATCGATCGTGCCCACCGTATTGGGCAGGATAAGGCCGTAATCGTATACAAATTAGTCGCATCGGGAACGATCGAAGAGAAGATGCTCGAAATGCAGAAGCGCAAAGGCGATATCGCAAAGAGCATCCTCACCGATGACGCCGAAGGCATCCGAACCCTCACCGCCGACGACCTTCGCTGGGTTCTTTCGAAGGACTAACATCCGCGAACTGCCGTTGAGAACGGTTCAGGGAGTTATTGCCGAACTGAGGGGATGAAATGCCCAATGCGGATTTCGGGCTCCCCGTTCGAATTGGAGTATTTGAATGTCCTCGCGGTGTAAACCGGCATCGATTGTCGTGAAGCGGTATGGAAGGATGACTCCATTCACGCTTTTGAAACCGGTGAATTCGGTGACTGATGCGGGATTTCCGACTTCGCGTCGGATGACCAGACCAGTTCTTTGTGAAATGAAATCTACGACCTGGTTCGGAGAGCGTTTCGGTTGCTTGCGCACGACAAATACCGACTCGTATCCGAGTGATTGTCGTGCAATGATCTCAACCTTCGAAAAGGTCTCTTTCCACTTGTATGCCTGACAGATCTGGGCATCGATTCGAGCGTCGACGAGATCGGATCCGACAAGCGGAATTGCCAGATAATTCGTTTGCGTGCTTCCGCCTCCATCTGAGCTGACTCCAGAGAGCGTTGTTGCCAAATACCTGTCGCCATCGTATAGCCGCTCCATATATCCGAGGTCGTTGCCAGCTCGAACGAGCAGCCCCAAGGCTCGGAGCCCTTCTTGGTGAAGCACCGCCTCGTATCGACCCGTAATATTGGGCGGCATCGATAGGGCTTTCTCACCACCATACGCGGCAACCGATTTGGCCATCAATGCTTCGACCGAAATCCCTGCATCGAACTGGACTCGGTGGCGATAAACCGTGGTCGAATTTGCGGCGACTAATGTAACTTCGGTTTGCCCCTTCACACCGCGATCGTCAGTGAAAGTTAATTGCAAACGGGGGTTTCGCGAGTCTGCAGTCACATAGGTGCGCCAGGAGTTTCGTTTAAGGCGAATCGCTTTACCTTGGTCGAGAACTGCCCATAAGCTGCCGTCGTAATAGGTCCTGAGGAGGTGTGTTGCAGTCGGATCGACATAGATTCCAACCTCTTTGGCAGGCTGGCCATCGTACTTCATGTCGCGCTTGCCGACGAACTTCTCAAGAATTGAACGGAGCAAGGCAGAGCCCATTCCTTGATCGTCGGCGTTGTCTAGGATCACGACGCCAAGATGCTTTGAAGGGACCAAGCACACGTTCGACCGGAATCCATCCAAAGATCCACCGTGAGAGATCACGGGGACCGGCCACCTATTGTCGTGTACCCAACCCAGGCCAAACCAGTCGTCATCGGCGGTCTCTTGGCGGGGCCTATATGCTTCGGCGAGGATTGACGAATCGAGGATCTTCTTGCCCTCGAAGGTCCCTTCTCCGAGATGGAAGCGAACCCACTTGGCAAGATCCCTCGCCGTCGATTTGATCGCGCCGGCACCCAGTATGTTTTGGGCGTCATCGTATCGCTCTCGTTCGATGGCTCCGGATAGTGGATTAAACCAGTAGCCGACTGCCATCCGCGAAGCATCGATTCTGGCTACGACTTCGGGAGAAGTTGAGTCCATTCCGAGCGGTCCTGTGATCTTCTCTCGCAGAACTTGTGGCCAGGGTTGGGCGTAGGCCGCAGAGGTGACCATGGATGCCGCATTGACGAGGACGTTTGAGTATTGGGCGTTCTCCCTGAATTCAAACGTAGGCTCACATTTGGAGAGGAGCTTGACGCACTCTTCGGCATCCAGCATTTCGGTTGACCACGCCTGGTCGGTGCGCGGCAATCCGCTGGAGTGACACATCAGGTCAGCCACCGTAATCTTGGCGTCGGCCAAGGGATCTTTCAGATGGAAATATGGAAGATACTTGCGAACGGGATCGTCCAAGTTCAGCTTGCCGTCTTGAACTGCCATCAATGCTAAAGTGCTCGTGAATGCCTTACTGCAAGAGGCGATTGTAGTAATCGTATCCGGCGTGAACGGTAGCTTCTTCTCCAGATTGCGGTAGCCATAACCTTTGAGCCATACGACTCTGTCGTCCTTAACGATTGCAATCGAAACTCCAGGTACGTGGAATGCCTCAAGCAACTCTGGAGCCTTTTCGTCGATCGCTCGAAGCGCCTTTTTGAACTGCGATTCGCTCAAATCCGGAATAGCGTGAAGCTGCCTGACAGGTTCATTCTGCGCTGAAGCTGAACTGAGACATGCCGAAGCCGCGAGCAAACCGAATCCCAGGTATCGCATTCGTCGAGTATACAAATGAGCCATCTCGAATCATCTGGATTGGGCTGCTTATATTCACGACCTATGCAGCCATCGGATAGTTTGGCCCGTAGCAGAGTCCTTGGAGGACATGATTCATCCCGCGGCTCGTTTTACATTCGATGAGGGGTGAACACTCCCAAAAGCCGATCAAAGTAAGCTTGTGGGCAGAACTTCTTATGCCAAACCCAATCGCGATCCTCGCCGTTTTGCCTTCCATCGCCCTCGGTCATACCGACCGAATATCTGCGGCACAGATTTTGGCAAAGTGCCAAAAGGCGTATGACTCCGTCACCACCTTTCAACAGGACGCTCGGGCGACGACGAGAGGGACGCCTACGACGGCTCAGTTTTGGTTCTCCCGGCCAGGCAAACTCCATGTTATCGGGGTCTCCCTGCCAGGCTCCAAATACGAGTTGATCGTCAATGGTGGATCGGCTGAGGTTTTCAACGCGGGACAATGGCAAAAGGTCGATAGCCCGGACATCGGATTAGCGAACCTGATGGGTGTTTCGGGAAGCGCAGCAACTAACGTTTCTGCGCTTCTCCTCCATACGAAGTGGGGTGGGCTTTCACCTGCGTCAGTCGCCAAGTACAAAGTGTCCGAAGAGAAAGTTCGCGGATACGACTGCTATAAACTGGAAGGCAACGAGCAACTCAAGACGACTGTTTGGATCGACAAGAAGACCTTTTTCCTAGTTCGAACGAACGCCACTGTTATGAAGTTTGTCATCGACGTCGAATACGGAAAGGCGAAGATCAACAAGCCGATCCCGAATAGCAGATTTGCGAAGTAGCGACAAGCGCTAGAGCTAGCGTTGGCGTCGCCTTTGAGGTGAACCCATGTACCCGCCAATGATGTAGGGGAACTTTCCGGGTGTCACATGGTAATGCCAACCCCGGACCGCGTCGAAGTGTGCATTGAAGGCGTCGAGTGGATTCACCTTTAGGTCCTTCGCCATCACTCCTGCACTCTCATATGGACCGTAGACGGGGAAGCCATCGAGGGCAAAGCCGATGATCGGCGAGTGAGACTCTCCCTTGTCGACGAACGGCGTGTTAACGCAGATCGGATACTTATGATAGTGGTATCGGTTATCGGGGCTCGGATGCCCGCAACAACGATCCATGATGTTCGCGGCGTCGACCATGTTGGCGTCAAAAGGGTTGTAGAACACCACGCCGTTCACAGCCAAGCCGACGGGACCCATATTCAAGGCGCCGTTCGCGTCTCGGTCGGTCATTGCAACCGCATTAGGGTTTTTGGTTGGGTTCACGGGCAAATAATAGGTGTCGTTGTGTTCCTGAATGTAACTTGGGTTATAGCCCTGAGTTCCGACAGTATCCGGGAATTTGGCCGTCGGGTGGTTCGGAATGTTATGCACGTGTAGCGCCATCATGCCTGAGTTGTCGAATGTGATTGAGACGTTGTCGGGAATGAAGCGATCTTCGGTCACTAGCTGGCGGTTGACATCAAGATTGCCTTTTCGGAGCCATGCACTCATGTTCGATTCGAACGGATTCTCGAGCCGTTCGTCTTTGTAAAACAGCCGCGATGAGTTTGCCTCATTGACGGTGAGGACTCCCATTAGTCGGCCAGATGCATCGATCGAAACGGATTCTCCGTTTTGTGGCTGGTAGTACCACCGACCCCCAAGTGCCACCAATTCGTGGGTGTCGATCTGCTTGAGGCTATTTGAAGGTGCCTTTGCGGTTGGTTCAAGTCGACCATCTGAAGATGTGTCGCTCTGAGTTAAGGAGAAGTCCTGAATGAAAAAGGAGGAGAATTTGTCGCTCTTCGCGATGCCGTTTTTGAACTCGACGCCGATCCTCACAGAGTCGACCTCTGGAAAAGGCATGAGTTCCTCGAATTCGTAAGTTCGCCAAACTGCAGCCCCGTTCTTGTGGTCGTCTCCGTTAACTGCGAAGTCCTTTCGGTCACGCAGGATCTCGCGGTAAATGAGCTTCTGGCCTGCATCCAGATAGTTGGACCCGCCCTTCGAGTAGAAGGCGATCTTCATCCCCAAAAGGTCGTTGGCGACTGCAAAATCGTCCTCCGCTCTTCCTCGAAAGCTGAATTTGAGCCACTTGCCCTTTTTCTGGTCGATTCCAGTAACAAGTTGGCTTACTGACCCATCCGAACTCCCCGATGCGTCGTGTGCCCTTAGGGATACGCCCTTTATCGCGGTTTCATCGGAGTATCCGGACCATGCCCACCGGGCATTTCCTTTCAACTCGAAGCCGGCCGGCCCGTTCCCAGATGCGTTTTTGGTTTCGAAATTCGGATTCGTAACCAGATTTGTGAGCGGCCTTGCTCCTGGCCACATCATTGTTGTCAGTAGTATCGTCGCTATCATCTTGATCTTCTCCCAAGGCATGTTGGTGCTAAGGTCCAACTCGCGACAGTTTCGTGCATAGAAGTGAGGATTTTATGAGGAAGATTCGGCTAGCCTACTCGTCATGCGCGTTTTGATCATGACCGATATGGAGGGCGTAAGCGGAATCGTCGTCTGGAACCAGGTAAATGGCGGGGACCCAATGTTCGAGGAGTGTCGACGGCTATATACCGAAGAGATCAATGCGGCAGTTCGGGGTGCAAAGGCCGCAGGAGCGACGGAGATCCACGTCGTCGATTGTCATGGGGCAGGGGGAGGATGGACTTTCAACTCGCTCGTGCCCGAACTGCTCGATCCGGATTGCGAGTGGGTGGCTCACCATCCATGGTCACGGTACGTCGATATGTTGGAGGAGGGGTGTGACGCTTGTCTCCTCGTGGGAATGCACGCCCGGGCGGCGACCCCGGATGGCGTGCTATGCCATACGATCTCAACAACCCAATGGCGGCATCTTCGGTTTAACGACACTTACGTCGGTGAAGTCGGCATAAACGCCGCTCTCTGTGGTCACTACGGAGTTCCATGTGTGCTCGTCACCGGTGACACCGCTACATGTAAAGAGTCGACCGAACTCTTAGGGGCGGGTCTTACTACGGTTGCAGTGAAGAAGGGGCTGACACGGTTCTCAGCTAGGCAGATCCCTCCTGTGCGGGCTCGACAGATGATCGAAGAGGGAGCCCGCGTTGCACTTGAGAACCGTAAGAGCGTCGTTCCTTACGTCCCTGCCAAGCCGACAAGCATCACGATCGAGATCGGCTCAGTCGAACATGCAGCGAAGTGGCGAGGGCGTCCTGGTGTCGAATTTCCAGACCCGCTTACGGTTGTAAGCACAGCCTCCGATTGGATGACGGCATGGAATCAGGTCTGGGATTGGGCCGTTTAGGGTCTGAATTACTCAGTTCGTCGAGTTGGATCGAACTCGATGGGATCACCGAATCCAAGATCGGTGATCCCTATCTGCTTGAGTTCATTGATT
>Ga0364867_10258_pt3 | contig 26497 bp, 17 predicted proteins | sample ExccelAu500001D4_3_FD_206915 | JGI IMG/M metagenome (GOLD analysis project Ga0364867, IMG submission 206915) | Enriched cells from Trout Bog Lake Hypolimnion, Wisconsin, USA - BchlTB.Aug13.5000.01.D4 | ecosystem: Environmental > Aquatic > Freshwater > Lake > Hypolimnion/Profundal zone | place... | reverse complement strand
TTTAATGATGTTTCCTTTATTATTAATGATAAAGACAGAATTGGACTAGTTGGTAAGAATGGTGCCGGCAAATCTACATTACTTAAAATACTTGCCGGTCAACAAGATCCTGAAAAGGGAGATATTGTAATGACTACCGACCAAACTGTTGGATATCTTCCTCAAGAGATGGTTCCTGATAGTAAGAAATCTGTATTTGACGAGGCTCTTACAGCCTTTACAGAAGCTTTACATTTGGAAGAACAAATAAAGAAACTAACTAATAGCATAGCTACAAGAACTGATTTCGAAACGAATGCTTATATGGATCTTGTTCATAAACTTACTGATGCTGATGAAAGATATAGGATGATTGGTGGAAATACTATGCAGGCTGACACTGAGAAGATACTGTTAGGTTTAGGTTTTCTTAAAGAAGACTTCACCAGATCAATGACTGAATTCAGTAGTGGTTGGCAGATGAGGGTTGAATTGGCAAAGATATTATTAACAAAACCTGACACAATACTTTTAGATGAGCCAACCAATCATTTAGATATTGAATCCATTCAATGGTTAGAGGGATTTTTGATTAATTATCAGGGTGCTGTAGTTCTTGTTTCACATGACAGGGCTTTTCTTGATAATGTTACGACTAGAACCATAGAAATTACTCTAGGTAAGATAAATGATTATAAAGTTTCCTATTCTGAATACGTTATTCAGCGTGCCGAAAGAAGAGAAAGCCAGATGAATGCCTTCAATAATCAACAAAAAGAAATAGATGATATCGAAAAGTTTGTTGATAGGTTTAGATATAAGTCAACAAAGTCACGACAAGTGCAATCTCGTATTAAATTACTTGAGAAGATGGACATAATTGAAGTAGAAGGTATGGATAAAAGCGCCATTCATTTCAAGTTTCCACCTGCACCTCATTCAGGTAAAGTAGTTGTTGAATCAAATGATCTGACAAAGAAATATGATGAAAAGATAATACTTGATAAGATAAATTTTGCTGTAAATAAAGGTGAGAAGATTGCCTTTGTTGGTAAAAATGGTGAAGGTAAAACTACCTTGTCGAGAATAATTGTAGGAGACCTTACATATACAGGAGAAATTAAGTTAGGTCATCAGGTAATTATAGGATACTTTGCCCAGAACCAGGCAGCAATGTTAGATGGAGAGAAGACAGTTTTTGAAACTATTGATGATGTTGCGGTAGGAGAGATCCGTCCTAGGATAAGAGCTATCTTAGGTGGGTTTTTATTTGGTGCTGAAGAGATTGATAAGAAAGTAAAAGTGTTATCCGGTGGAGAAAAATCAAGATTGGCATTAGCCAAACTCTTATTAACTCCAGTCAATCTTCTGGTACTTGATGAACCTACCAATCATTTAGATATGCAATCTAAAGATATATTAAAAAATGCTTTATTACAGTTTGAAGGAACCTTGATAGTTGTATCACATGATAGAGATTTTCTGCAAGGGCTTACTGATAAGGTATATGAATTCAAAAAGCGTCATATAAGAGAGTATATAGGTGATGTATATGACTTTTTGGAAAGCAGAAAACTAGAAGATTTAAAACAACTTGAGAAATCAAATAAGAATAACACAACTTCGAAGGAAACTTTAAGTTCTGATAACAAAGCAAACTGGGAGAAGAAACGTGAATATGAAAAGGAAAAGCGTAAGATAACCAGTCAGATTGAAAGATGCGAAAAAGACATTACACATATTGAAACTGAATTGAGTAAGTTTGATGATGTTTTGATGAATCCTTCTAAATATAAGGATGAATTTAAGAAAGATGACATCTATATTACCTATAATAATCTTAAAAGAAAACTGGAAAAGCAGATGTCTTTCTGGGAAGAATTACATATAACACTCGAAGAGTTTGAAGCAAGCTAAATAATACAAATTACAAAATTATCTTACTTATTTATATCTTATATTGTTCGTCACTACTAACCGACAAAAAAATAAAAAAGAAGGGTACTTCCCTTTAGGTTTCCCCTTCATGTTGTAATTTTGCTTTTGCATAAACAAATACAACATGAGCAAAAATACAAAAAATAATTTAATCGGTCAGCCAATTTTCAAACAACTAATCAATTTTATTCCAAGAAATAGATTTGATTATTTAGTTACAAAACATCAATCAGACAGATATTACAAGACTTTTGATTCATGGACACAGTTAATAACAATGTTATTTGGAATCTTTAGCAGATGTGATTCCATGGGAGAGATTTGTGATGGAATGAGTAGTTTGTCAGGAAAGCTTAACCATTTAGGACTTAATGCTGCACCTGCTAAAAGTACAGCAGGAGATGGACTTAGAGATAGAGATAATGACTTTTTCAAAGAAGTTTATTTTATGTTGCTAAATCATTTTAAACAACTTTTGTCGGTCAGCCGAATTGACAATGTCTCTTTTGCCAAACTATTTATCTTTGATTCAAGCACTATCAAACTTTTCTCTGAGATAATGAAAGGAGTTGGACGCAATCCTAAAAACGAAGGGAAGAAGAAAGGTGGATTGAAAGTACACATGATGATAGATGCCCATTCTGACACTCCTGCTTTTGTTAAGATTAGTGAAGCCAAACAACACGACAAAAACTTTCTACAATATTTGGTTCTTGCAGCACATAGCATGATAGTGTTCGACAGAGCATATAATCATTATCTACAATTTGCTAAATGGACAGAGCAAAGCATTAACTTTGTATGCAGATTAAAGAAGAATGCCGTTTATCAGATTGTGCAAGAAGTTTTCAAACAAGAGCTACAGGACGGGAAACAAGGCGTTTTAAAAGAAGAACATATCCATATCAAATACAAGGAAGACAAACAAGAAAAAACTTTATGCCTTCGCAAAGTAACCTATAGGGATGAGAAGGGGCGTTTATATGAGTTTATTACCAACAACTTTGAAATTAGTAATGAAGAAGTAGCTTTTATATACAAATTAAGATGGAACATTGAACTTCTTTTCAAGAAGCTAAAGCAAAACTTTCAACTTCATTACTTCTATTCAGAAACAGAGAATGGGATTAAAACTCAAATATGGTGCACTTTAATTGCACAGTTACTTTTAATGGTGTTAAAAGTAAAGTCTGAAAGTCGTAAAGCCTTTTCAACAATAGCTGCTCTAGTAAGAATATATTTGATAAGTAACTTAGATGTATTTTGGATGGTTGAAAACAGTAGAAGAACGTATACAAAATCCATAAAAAGAAATAAATCACCAGCTATTCAACTTGATTTCTTCTGAAAATAAAGGGAGGTAGTATATTATTCAAAATAATTAGGGACAATATATCAGGTACTTAAACGGTATATATCGCTAATTTTGTAGTTTTGTCGTTTGGTAGTGATTGTTCGTATAAATTTTATGGTTAAGCCCTGTAACTTTGTAAAGGCTGTATAGATTTTATCGCTATCATTTTTGCGAACTGAAAATTGAAGACTACAAGTTTCTTCAAACAGTTGTTTAAACTGATTTAGGTTTTCATCCTTCAATATCTTCATCACATCGTTCATTTGTAGATAATCAAAATGTATTTCATATACATCTTCTACAATTTTAGTAATGATATTTGCATTGTCCAAAGCCTCTTTAGTTGAAGTTTTATAGGCGTTAATCAAGCCACTTACTCCTAGTTTTGTTCCTCCAAAGTATCGGATAACTACTACCAGAGTATTTGTTAAATCTTTAGAAAGCAATTGACCATGTATGGGACGACCTGCTGTACCCGAAGGCTCTCCATCATCATTAATACGGTAAGCCGACTTATCAAAACCTAAAATATAAGCATAACAATGGTGACGGGCATCAAAATATTCTTTTCGCAACAAAGCAAGCTGATCTTTAACTTCCTGTTCGGTGCTTACAGGCAATGCAACTGCAATAAACTTACTTCCTTTCTCTTTATATACGCCTTCCGAACGGGCTGTTATCGTTTTATAGGTATCATCAAACATCATAATAAAAACATTTAAGAGATTGCTATTAATATAATGGTTGCAATTGCTGTAACTATACCTATCCAGTTGATAAGGTTGAACTTCTCTTTAAAGAAAACGATCCCCGAAAGGGCAGACAGAACTACAATACCCGTATTTAATACCGGAAAGAAGACTGCACTCTCCATTTTATCAACACCTTTAAAGAAATAATAAGTAGAAAGAAAGTTGAAGATACCTAATAGAATACCTGCAATGATATTTCTTAACAATATTTTTTCTTTAAATATAATTAGTTTAAGACTTACCCATATCAATCCAATAACCATAGACGTAAAGAAGATACAAGCGATAAAGATCATCGTATTCTCGCCTGCATGCGTACGTTGAGAATATGTCATTAGTGTATCGTTAAAACCATTAACCAGAAATAATATAATTGGAAGAAAGATAAATCTAGGATTGATCTTCATATTAGCATTATTATTAAACACTAATAAAAAAGAAACAATAGCAAGGATTAAGCCGATTATTTTAAATACACTCAAGGTTTCGTTTGCATAAATTAATACTCCAACTAAGACCGGAATAACTACAGATATTTTAGAAGATACTGCTGTAATAGCGACGCCTGCAGTCTGTGAGGAGAAGGCAAAGAGTTGGAAAGTAAAAATAAATACACAACCAATTAATATGGCAAAAGGAAGCCATTCTTGTTGTGTTATTGAAGCTATTTGTGGATTATTCCTTTCGATAAAGAAACCAAGTGAAGTAGCGGTAATATAATTAACTGTGATAGCTTGCAACAACTGTATTCGATAACGTGGAAATAACTTAAATAAAACCAGTATGGCAGTTGAAGTCAGGATTGCAAGTATCAGGTAAAGCATAATATATATGTATAAATGAATGCTTTATTTTAAAAGGTCTTTGCCTATATCTCTTCTGTAATATTTACCTTTATAAGATATAATATCAGCACTCTTATAAGAAATAGCCAATGCTTCTTCGATTGTATTTCCAAAAGAAGTTACAGCAATTACTCTTCCTCCATTAGTAACAACATTTCCATTGCTATCAAGCTTAGTTCCTGCATGGAAAACAAGACTATCTTTAACTTTATCTAAGTTAGAAATTGTATTTCCTTTTTCGTAACTATCAGGATAACCATTGGCAACCATCATCACACATGCTGCATATCTATCGTCGATTTCCAATATTGTTTCGTGTAGATTATTATTAGCAATACCTTTAAATAAATCAATAATATCACTCTTAATCCTTGGAACAACCGATTCTGTTTCGGGATCACCCAAACGTGCATTGTATTCTATTACATAAGGATTGCCCTCTACATTCATCAAACCAATAAATATAAAACCTTTATAAGGGATATTCTCTTGCTTTAAGCCATCGACAGTTGGAATAATAATTCTTTCTTCAACCTTTTTCATAAACTCAGCATCAGCAAAAGGAACATGCGAAACAGAACCCATTCCGCCGGTATTTGGGCCGCTATCTCCTTCGCCTATCCTCTTATAATCTTTAGCAACAGGCAAAACCTTATATGAATTACCATCTGTAGCAACAAAAACTGATAATTCAATACCATGCAAATACTCTTCTATCACAACTCTCGACGAAGCTTTGCCAAACATTTCGTCAGCAAGCATAAAGTTTAAAGTCTGTATGGCTTCTCCCGAAGATTCAGTAATAATCACACCTTTACCTGCTGCCAATCCATCGGCTTTTAAAACATAAGGAGCCTTAAGCGAATTGATAAAAACTTCACCATCTTTAATTGTATCCTTAGTAAAAGTCTTATAAGCAGCTGTCGGTATATTATGACGCATCATAAATGCTTTAGAAAAGTCTTTACTGCCTTCTAACATTGCTCCTGCCTTTTGAGGTCCTATTACAGGAATATGTTTTACACTATCATCATTCAAAAAGTAATCATGAATACCTTCTACTAAAGGGACTTCGGGTCCTACAACCACCATATTAATATCATTATCCAAAACAAATGTTTTTATAGCGGCAAAGTCAAGTGTATCTATGTTAATATTAGTACCACATAAAGCAGTGCCCGCATTACCGGGAGCTATAAAAAGCTTAGTTAATTGTTTGCTTTGAGCTATTTTCCACGCAAGTGTATGTTCTCTTCCACCCGAACCTAGAAGTAATATATTCATAGTATAATTTTTGTGCAAAGTTAAGAAAAAGTTTGAAGTTTGGAGTTTAAAGTTTGGAGTTGAAAAGAGGCTTTTAGCTTTTTAGACTATTAGGCATATAGGAAGAGGTGTCTTTCCTAATTCTTAAATCGTGATGTTCGTATAATAATTGTTGAATTCTGATTCGTTTTATTATATATTCTTGATGTACTATGTTTTAAATTATTATATTATGGTTTAAAGAATGTCTCCAACGGAGCATATTCGGTCTATTTGCTCGCATGTAGACTATTTTTGCTCGCATGTAGACTCTATTTGCTCGCATGTAGACTTTGATTGCTGGCACGAAGACTCTACTTAATAACATTAAGACTTTGTTTGTTGGCAAATAGACTCAGCTTGCTATCACTAAGACTCTTTCTGCTGGCATTAAGATATTGCATGATGTACTAAAGACACTTATTGTTGATTGTTAGACTTTATAAATGTACAGCATAACTTTAGAGATACATTAAGTAGGAATAATAGCATAATATTTATAAAAGAACTTTCATTTTTATTAGGAATAATTAGTCTTGTATTAAATAAAATAGTGACTTTGTGAAAAAATAAATACAATTTGAAGTATAGTAAAACATCACACCTTAAATTCGTTTGGTGTACGACAATCATCGGTCACCGAACTGAGGGTCTTTACTTTTTCTTTTGGTATGAAAAAGGATTAATTATATTGGCTCCAACTATTGAATTTGAATAAGCTAAACCATAATCCTGCGAATCGATATTACCATTTCCATCTACATCATTAATAACATAACCGTTATTAACTGTTTCGTCATCTGAAATAGCTGCTACATATATACTAGTGGCATCTTCGGACTCCAGATTGCCATTCTGGTTAACATCTCCACCCCAGATAAATGCAAGGTTTGATTCGTCAATATACATGCCACCATCTAAAGCAAATTGTGAGATATGGGTCTTGAAATTATAAGAAACATTATTAGTAGTAAAATCGACTGAATCGCTCCAGGTTTCAATACTATTTCGATGTTTAACAACAATATAATGATATCCTGCAATTGTAGTAGGTATAGCTATTGGAGCTATTGAACCATTCACATTTAGGCTTTGACCGTAAAATGCAGTATCTATTTTGCAAGGATAAAAAGGATTATTAACATTAGTTTCCCTTATCATAATAGTTAAGGTGTCAACAATAGTATCTCCAAAATTATTATAAAGATTACCCGAATTCCAATCAATTCCCTGTGTAGGATTCATTAAACCTGTACCACTGTTATAATACTCCTGCATCATTGCAGAAACATATAGATGTTTATTATTAACATTTACATTTAATATTGACGGTGCTCCATCACCACAACTGTTGTGACCTTTGACACTTATATTTCCTGATAAAGCATTAGAACCTACATCAACAATTAAAGTATTAGTAGTGCTTGAACCTGTAAAACCTGTTGGAAGACTCCATGTATAAGTACTTGTATTATTGATAACAGGAACGGTATAGGTGATACTGCTCTGATTTAAATTAACACTTGTGGCACCTGTAATAACTCCTGCCGGATCGGGGAGGGGAAGCACTGTAACTACTACTGTATCTTTACTTGAGATTCCAGATTGTGTTTGAGTAGCAGTAAGAACATAGGTGGTTGTAATATTTGCAGTGTCGATGGGATTGCTGATTGTAGAGGAGCTTAAGCCCGTAGTAGGAGTCCATGAATAGGTGATTCCATTAACAGCATTGCTCCCCAATTGAGTTGTAGTTCCTTTGCAAACAGTCTTATCTACACCTGCATTAGGAACAACAGTCCCATTGATCTTAATGTTATCTACATATAAATTGTTTCCATAATAATTAATGTTTTGAAATGATATAATTATAGAATTGCTAAGAAAAGCATTAAGACTTATAGTATCCGTACGCCAATTGGAGGCAGTAGGTGTAAAGTAATCATAAGAATTAACTGTAGAAAGTGAAACACCCCCCTTTAAATAAACACTTGTAAATGTGTTTCCACAATCAGTAGAGATTAAAACAGCCATTGAATCAGAGTAAGGGACACCATAATAAGCATAAGCAACATCAAAAGTTACGGTAGCAGATGTATATCCTGCTATATTAATAGGAGAACTTCTGAATTCCTCTTTTGTGCCGGGAGCATATATATCATAATTATTATAAAACAAACAGGCTGAACTTGCACCATATCCTCCTATACCACTTGCCTGTTCCCAAACATTACCATTATTTGCATCATCAATTGTAGTCCATCCTGAAGGTGGAAAACTACCTTCAATACCTTCGGAGATTGGCAAACTTATCCCCTCTGTTGAGATATAATTAGGCTGAGTAATACTTGCATTATTAGTTCCATCGCTTACCGAAAGATTTACAGGATAAACGCCTGAACTATGATAATAAACAGATGGATTCTGAGCAGTTGAACTGGAAGGAGTGCCTCCGGGGAACGACCAAAGACGAGAGGTAACTGTTCCTGTTGAGATATCAGAGAAATGAGCAACAGTATCAATACAAAGATTGTTCCTGTCAACAGAGAAATTAGCTGTTAATGGTTCCATATTATTGATAGGTGTTTGCCACATTCCTCTGCCATATACCGAAGTACGCAACGAAGTATTAGCAGTTCCGTCATTATAAATAGAAAGATCATTAAGTGTAGGTCGAGAAGGCAGGTTAATACTAAATATATTCCAGTTGACATCGCTTGCTCTTTTGTAATACACCGTGTTATAACTTCCAATAAAGACAAGTTCGCTTGATGAGAAGTATTCATCCGACACTATTCCTATATGATTAACCGAAGGAAGGTTGTAAGTTATATTTGTCCATGTAGCTCCATTATTAGCCGAACGGAAAACCATAGTATTGCAAGTAACATAAATTACACTGGAGTTTGATTTAATAGAAGTAATGTTAGCTAATGAAGAAGTTGCATTTGGCAATGTAAACATTGTAAACGTAGGTGAAGCACTCAATGCGTTTGTACTTACATATATCTTGGCATCATTTGTAATAACATATAATATGTTGGAATCGGCTAAAGAAGAATGAACAGCCATTACTTTTTTACCTAAAGGATATATTTTCGTCCATGATGGAGTTGTGGCTATCAGATTTGTTGTTCGGTAAATATTTGAATCGCATGCAAAGCCCAGATTAATATTTGTTCTGTTAAAGGCAAGATTTGTTATTACGCCACCCGGAAATCCATAAGTAGCATCACTCCCCGAAACTATCCTTCTGCTATTATTACCATAGTAGTAAACCATAGTACTGCTTGGTCTGTAATCGAAAATACAATTATCAAACCAATCACCACCTCTATTAGTAAACCAACCGGAAGATGTTGAAAACAATTCGCCATTATCCTGAGTGCCTATACTTATCATATCCTTTCGAGTAGGGCTGCAATTGCCGTGATAGATCTCATAACCATAAAGCCCGTCACTTTTGGGTGTCCATGTATTTCCCCCATCAGTGCTGAGCCATACACCGCCATCGTTTATATTCCAGAGTTGATTATTATTGTATGGAGAATTAATTGTTTGGTGCATATCAGTATGTACTTTATCGTACCAATCGGTGAGTTGTGACCAGGAAGCACCACCATCAGTTGACTTCCAAACACAATGAGCTACTACATATAATATGTTTGCATTCACTCTATCTGCACCTATTGAAAAGTTATAATCACCTTGACCTACATCTGTTGATAGGTTTGAATAATAAGTTAGATAAGGAGCTCCTGAAGTTTTAACTAAAGTAAAAGAAGAGCCACCATCAGTTGATTTGTAGATAATACCACCACTTATTACCATTCCCAGGTAAACTACATTGCTATCAGCCGGAGTGACAGCAATTCTACAACCACCTCCTGTAAATACTCCTGAAGGAAGTGTTATTCCGGTATTGATTTGTGTCCATGTATCACCAAAGTCAAAGGAGCGAAAGAATGCAGTATCAACTGTTGTAGCAAACAAAGTACGAGAATTAGTACCTGCTTTTCTCTGTATATCATCAAACTTACGACTAGTTGATTTAAGAGTCCATGTAGTTCCTCCATCTGTTGTTTTATATATGCCGGCATTTGTTGCAGCCACAATGATGTTGTGATTATTAGGATCCATAATCATATCTACAATCAATAAATTATTTAAAGAAGTCTGCGTAAAAGTCTGTCCTCCATCAGTTGATTTCCACACACCTGTGCCGTTATAGTAATAGTCGTGATCGCCTGTTCCTAAATAGATGATCTGTTCATTAGTAAAATCAATACACACTGAAGCTAGTCTTTGATAAGGCATAAAGTCGGTACCGGGTGCAACGTTCCAGTTTGAACCACCGTCGTTAGTTATAAAAAGTCCTCCTCTTGCGCTTATAGCATACATTTTGTTAGCATTAGTAGGGTGAAACTTCATCTGACTTACCCTGCTGATACCATTTATCTGTCCGCTTACATTTGTAGGGAACTTAGCCGGTGACACCGCACTCCAGTTAGCCGTCTGACTTTGCAGTAGATTAGCCAACATCACAAACAAGCTTATTAATATAATTGTTGTCTTTTTCATTTCTTTTATTGATATTTAATAGGCTATTTATGTTGTTGTTTAATCTCATCCTGTTGCTTATTCCAGATTGCAATCCTTTCCTCATCCGTTAGTATTCGCCCGTCTTCCTGCACAAAAGGTTTCATCTCTCTTATCCAATTCTCAAAACGTTTTACATGATATTTCATCATAGCATAATTATTGAGTTCTTCGGCACTTAACGACTTCAGATACTCATTATCATTATCATCTTCTTCATCCTTATCTTTAGCATTCTCCTTTGAACTAGTTTTAGAATCATCCTCATCTTTAGGTTTTTTATGATATGCAAAATAAGTATCAAAAGCCTTTATAGCTTCATAATAATTAGCTTTAGGATTATCTATCATGCTAATCCAGAGAGCTTGCTTAGCATAATCGGGCACACTATCTGTTGCCCTTTGTGCAGTTGCATTTAAGCACAACAGCAGCAAGACCGTTAAAGTGAAGATGTATATTTGAATAGTTCTTTTCATTAATCTAATGTTATTTAAAACTGCAAAATTAAAACTTTATGATTGATATTTACAATTTAAACAAAGATAATTTAAAAGTGTTAAACAACAGGGTATTTATTAACAAATAATACGCTTTTAACGGGATAAAACTTAATTTTGAAATAAAGATGTAGCCTATCTTTAATATAATTTAAATGAAACTAGCTTTAATTAAAAAGGTTTTTTTTGATTTTGTGAGTTAAACATTAAAATAGTTTGCTTATGAGTTTTGCTGTTGTGATTTCATAATAAATTTGTTAATAAGCTACTATTCAATAAACTCTCACCTATTAAAAAACCATACAAATCAATTTCATTTGATACAAATTGATTTGTATTGTTTGAACTTTCTAATTACATACGTTATGATAGATAAAATCTATCATAAATAGGATATAATGTTGCAAACATCCCATAATACAGATGTTGTCGAATTAATATACTTTAAAACACCTGCTTCTGTTAATTGCTGTATATTTATAACCTTCAAACGCGTGTTTGAAAACCAGCCTTTTTTTATCAATATCTGAGATAAGAAGACGCATAATAAAAAGGATTATGGTTGACAGATTGAAAAAAATGATTCTATATCGTAATAACTGCAAAATATCCGGCAGTTATTCAACGGCAAATCAAAACACATTAATCTTAGATGATAATCCACGACTAAGCTCAATCAGCATGTTACATCATTTGTACAACAGCTTTTATACTTTTGACAACTGGTTTAGCGGTCCGGACAACCGGTTTAGCGAACCGCACAACCAGTTTAGCGAATGGGACAACCGGTTTAGCGAACCGCACAACTGGTTTTGCGAATGGGAAAACTGGTTTAGCGAACCGCACAACTGGTTTAGCGAATGGGAAAACTGGTTTAGCGAACCGCACAACCGGTTTAGCAAATGGGAAAACTGGTTTAGCTAACCGCACAACCACTTAACAATTTCAAAAAACAATCTTTTTTTCAAATAAATAAAATAATTAATACCATTAAATTCTTTTAAAAATGGCAACAAGAACAACAAGATTAGGTCGTACAATCAAAACATTTGATACTGCATTTGCCTACCATTGATCTTGTCTCTATTATTCATTATTGCATGTTGTTTTTTTACCACTATAATACATGTTAGCAGTAGTGTACCGAGGTGCAAAGTTTCCAAATGTAGCATTTATAATATGTAGTTTTAAAACTACAAAAGGATATACTGTTAAGGATACAATATAGGTAGCACCACATCACCGCATCATCACATCTAATATTACGTTCCTACAGAACTTTGAATATTTATGTTCATATTATTTCTACCAATATAACACACCTCTGGTGTGGAAAATCATTACTTATAAAAAAAGCTTTTTACTTTCCCCATAAATGTCTTCGATTTTATTCTACCTAAAGATATAGCCCAATCTTCTTCAGCACTTAGTTTCCTTTTAAAATCAGCTTTCTCTTTTGTCATTAACTCTTTAATTCTTTTGTCTTCACCATTATCAAGCCAAAAACCATGCATATCAGGACAGGTGTCAAGCTCTAAATCATAAAACCTATAGTTAAATCTTACCATAGTTTTATCGCATTTAGGACAAATTAAATTGCCTTGTACCTCATGTGTTTCTAAAGTACCTTTTAATTCATCATCACTCCATACAGTATCTTCAAGTTGGTCAAGTTCATTCTCATCCAGCCAGATACCCTTACACTTTTCACAACTATCAACAAGAATAGTATCATATCTCTGTTCTTTCAGTTCGCCATCACATCTTGGACATTTCATTGTTTTATTTTATTAATTTTTAATAAATGAATAATTATTATGAAAACTTATAATTGATTGATCTATCTTTATTCTATTCAACTTAAGTCAACAGAATAATAGTTTTAAAGATAAATATTATTGCTTTTATAATATTCTGTAAAATTACATTTTTATTTAATATGAAGATTGTTTTTTTGAATAAAAATTCTTTAAGCATAAAGTATTGATGTTGCTGTTCAACTTCATAAATTCATCGGCTTATCAACTCAATAATATCCTGTATTGATTTATTTATCTTAGCTTCCTTCTTATGCTCTGCCTGCAAACCTGCATTCCTTATTCCCCCTCTGTAATATCTCATCCACCACGGAGCCACCGTCAACAAGCCATCATAAACTGTATAAGCAATAGAAGTATTTACTGTAATTGCAATTAAAGCAGCATTAAGCAAAAGAGAATTTATACCGTTCCAATAATTGCCAAGTACTATTTGCCCACTTCCGGGTATAATCATACTTAAATATTTAACTCTTGATATCATAGAAGCTTGTTGTTTTCTAAGCTTAGCAATAAAGTATTTAATACTATCAGCTTTTTTAGTGGTAGAGTCGCCTATATAACTCATTAAGTTCTCCTGAGCATCATCATAATAAGTAGAAGCAAGTTGTGCAATACTTTTGTAAAATAAGTATTTCTTTTGTGAGCTACTGTCCAATTTAAGATTGCATAATGAAAGCGTAGTTAAAGCATTATTAAATTGCTTTAGCTCAAACTGACAACAAATAATCCCCCAAAAAGCAGTAGCTCTTACATTAATTTTAAAAGGCTTGTAAAGATTATTATAGATTTGTAAAGCCTCTTTGTAAGCATGAAGTTGATAATAACAATCAGCTTCACACAAAAGTGCTGTATCCTTTAGTGTTCCGGTAGTATCAAAAAATGCAACACGATCATAACAAACAGCCGCTTCCTTATAATTAGAATCGATGTAAAGTTGTTGTGCTTTTAAGTAGGTTTCAGTAATGCTTTGTGCATTACTAACAACTGACAACAACAGCAAACTAAAAATCAGTAAGTAGGAGCTCTTCTGTTTCATTTTTAATTTTATTATTGAAGTCGTTGTTATATTTTGAAGCTGCCTTCCACGAACCATAAATACCTCCGCCATAATATCCAAGAGCTATACCACCACTTATCCATCCCAGCACACTCGAAGTACCATACTTATTAAAACCTCTGTAAGCTTCAAAAGTATTAAGAGCAATTATCAGCATCGAAATCAAGCCATCCCTCGAATTACCGGTATATACCTTACCCATCCCCGGAATGATTGCCGACATGGTAGCAGCCACAAAAGGAGATTTATGCTTACTGTGTTTTACTTCAGTAAGTATGTCCTTATAGTTTTTCTGTATATCAGTATAAGGAATTGTATTCTGCTTAAGTTCATCCCACTTATGGTTTATTAACAACTCATTAAAATGATAAAAATACTTTAAAGAATCATTAAGAAACTTATTTGAGATTAAAAGGGTGTCGAGCTTTTGACTTTGTCCTGTCATCAATAATAAAGTACAATATTTCTTTACATAAAGCAAAGGCATTAACTCTTTTGCAGGATAAAAAGATTCTAGTTTAGATAAGGCAAACTCATTACCCATAACCTTTACACCTAAATTAATTACTTTAAGTTTTAAGTTGTCATTTGTAGTTAGATACTTAAGAGCTCTTTCGTACTCTTGAATAGCCTGTTGATATTTTCTATCCGATTCAAGATATCTGCCATACTTAATGCTATGTTCAGCATCATATATATTTTGAGCCGATGCTATAAAAGGGAAACCAACTAAAATAAGTAAGAGTATAATTGAAGGAAGAAAACAATGCTTTTTAGAGATCATCTTTAAGCTTATGCGTATTAATATCTATTTCATACCCGTCAGCATAAGGATGATTGCATCTACTAAGACGATCAAAGGCAGCAAATAAACCTATTACCAATCCTTTTTTCTTTATAACTTTTAAAGCATATTCCGAACAAGAAGGAGTAAAATTACACGAAGGATAATCTTGAGACGAAATACATTTCTTATAAAAGACAAATAAGCCTGTAAACAGATATTGCACAGGATTCTTAGTAGTACCTGTATTTAGTTTAGCAATCTGCTCATTAGTATTAAAGATATTCTTAACTAATGCAATATCTTTAACTTCCTGAGCATTTACATTTAGATATAAAAGAAAAGCAATAGTAAATAGAATAAAAGGAGTTCTTTTCATTAAGAATTAGAAAATTAAAACCCCAATGCCTACATTAAAACTCCATAAATAATGAACAAATACCCTATTGGAAGTAATTAGTTCCATAAACCTATCTGAATTACCATTTATAGAATATTGATCTTCTAAATCACTATGATTATATCCGCTGAATAAATAACCAGTCTGTAAAGAAACATTCAAAATTATGCGATCATAAAAGATACGCTGATTACCTACACATAAGCTTAATCCATACGAACTTTTGCTGCCACTTGTAACAAAACCAGAAGGAGGAGGATTGTTTACATCACTAAACGACCAATCCCAACTATAATGATCTAATTGTATTTTAGTATAAGTCCCCAAAGGGGCTAAGTTATCGGAATAAAAGAACTTCATGAAATAGGAAACACCTTTAACTGAAATGTTTCCTATTGCTGTTGGTGAATAAGTTGAGAGCATATTATCAGGAGAAGTAAATATTGAAAGACCATCAAAATCAAAACAAGTATTAAAATAGCTATAGGATACACCCATTTGAAGATGTCTGCCTGCTACAAACTCTAATCCAAAAGTGTTTTTAACATTAAGAGAAGTAAAACCTGTGTTTCCATTCTGGTTTGGGTTTGAAAAAGTAGGTCGTGCATTTATGTCATACATAAACAACCACCTTTTACCCATATATCCTGAAACCTGAGCCTCGCAATAAGAAGATATCATCAAACTTATTACTAATATATAAATGATTCTTTTCATATTTATATGTTCCATTTTAATTCCTTTAAGCATAATCTTAGTTATTTGAAATTCTTAAATTTTTACCCTTCCTTATCTGATTAAATGAATCATATAGCTTTGAGTTAAGATAATCGTTTCTATCTCTATTATAAAATGAAGAGTTGTTATAATAAATAGCTTGTCCTGTTTTAAGATCTAATACAGTATGGAAGTAATAAGAATAATAATCAGGAGCTGATATTAGATAAATTGAATACGGAATAGTAATGATATATACCGACCACACACAAGCTTGTGTATAAGTTTGAGGCATCTTATGTGTGCGTGCTGACAATACACCCGAAACATCAATATATTGTGTATTATATTTCTTTATTAAAGGACTTACATTTTGTGAGCTATTTAAAATATAAGAACTTTCTCCCGGCATGTTAAATGATTCTGTTAACCAATCTTTCAAAATTGAATAATCATTATAGATTTCAGTATCATCAGCTGTAAATTCAGAAGGAATAAGCATGTTTGTTTTGATGCTGAGCTTGTCAGTAATTCTCTTTATTTTATCAATATATTCCTTTTGCTTTTGATCAGAATCCATATAACGAATAACATCACTTTTGCGTTCATCTATCTTAAAATAGAGCGGATTAAATACTAAAATATTATTTATTTTAGTAGTAGGAGTGTTCTTTGTTCTTCTTCTATACGAACGATAGCTTTCGTAATCATCATCGTTTTCTTCATCTTCGTTTGTAACTTTAGAAATGGCAAAAAAGTTATTAAAATTTCTTTTAAAAGCAGTGTCCTGTAACATATCAACCAGAATATATTTAAAATAATTCTCGTTTCCGCTTCCTTTTGATTCAGTGGTTTTCTTTTTCGATTTTATACGATCATACTTATTACTGGCATGCTCTATTGCTAAACTATCTGCAACTAAATTTACTGTTGAGGTATCTCTTGGTGCAAAAGCAAGATCCTTAGGTTTAATATTTCCTTTGTTAAACATGTTTTTAAACATATCATCTTTTAAAGAAGTAAGATATTCGTTTTCGGGATGTAGTTTATATAACTGCCAGATATTTCTAATAGCTACCACACAGAAATCTTTTTTCTCAAACTTCCTGAACAAATAATTTAATTGTTGCGATTCACCTTCTCTTTTTTTATAATCAGCAACAACTTCTGTTAATTTGCCATCTATCTTATGTTTAGCCATTAAATACAAGCTACTTGCCATTGATTTATGTAAATAAAAACTATTAGGGAAATCTTTTAGCATTATGTACGAGTTGTAGAAAGCCTCTACATAATCCTGGTCAACGATATATTGATTAATACATTCAAAACGAGCTAAGTTCTTAACGGTTGTAAACTTTTCTTTTGATTGAATAAAAGCTTGCTTGCCATTATTATCAAGATTTTTTATTAAATCTTTCAAAGCTTCTCTACGTTTCAATACATTTGGATGCGTACTCAAAGTATCATCATAATCATCTCTACCTTTAATCGGTGTTACATTATCTAACCTATAGTTGTCAGGGAATTTAAAATAAGGAGATTCAAAATAAGATTTGTCAAATTTAATATCATCAAATGGAAGATAAGCATATTGCAACACATCCATTGCTCCATCTATTTCAGTTAAAGCATAATTAGTTTTGCTGTAATAATCAAGTAACCCTAATTCATCTGCTTCACTTTCCATCTCTCTTGATCTATGATGAACCTTTAAGAATGATTCATCTACATCTTCCTGATCATAAGTTTTACCTTTTTCAATTTTCTTTTTACTTAGATAAAAATCCATATTATGTTTCTTCGCATAATGAACAATCTCATGAGAAAGAACAAATGCAAGTTGAGCCTCACTTGTAACTTGAGCTACTAAGCCAAGATTAACAAAAATTATTCCTTTATCTGTTGAAAAAGCATTTACTGATGGAGATTTAACGGTATAAAACCTTAAAGACTTTCTTAAATCAGGTTGATCCTTTAATATTACATCAGCAATACTGTTTATGTATTTTGTGATAGGATCATTAAATAAGATCTTTCCACTTATTAATAGCTGATTAATATAGTAATTGCTTTCTTGCAAAAACTCATCTTTAGCTTTGTTTTCTGATCGTTTATTCGATTTGCTTATTGAGCTTTTATCTTCTTTATATTTCTCCATATAAAGTTTGGTAATATCTTCAGGTATCTTACCTGATGACTTTAATAGCTGATAATTATCGAAATCAAATGTCTCTTGAGATATAGAGAAGGATGTCAATAATAAGATGCAAGATATTAAAAGGAATAATTTCTTCATGAGAATTTAATTTAAAAAAGAGCTTACTTATTAAGGGTTTTAATTTTAATAAGTAAACTCTTTTTATTATTAATAGTATTAATTAGTATATTCTATTTTGTTAAAATAGAATACTGTTCTGTTCTTTTTGCCTTTCTTTGAAGTGTTTTTGATCTTTTGGTAACCATAAGATATTAGATAATTATCATACCAAAAATCAACATCGCTTTCCATTTCATCTTTTACCTTATCATTTTTAAAATTAGTTTTAAACTTTGATAATACTCTTTCATTTGTTTTTTCGCCATTTTCAAATGTTATAGATTTTACAGCATCATCTAATGTAAAACCACAAATTATCTTTTCGTTATCAACTGTTACTTTAATTCTTTGTTTTAAATTAAAAGTTAAAATGTCATCAATTTCAAAAGCTTGATCCCATAAAACGGTGCCATCTTTATCAAAAGCAACAACCATTCCATGTGTATATCTATAACCGTCAAACACTGTTCTTGATGTTGTATGCATGTTCCCTTTTGAATCGAAAGAAGTATAATATTCAACATGATATTGTGGATAATAACTTTCGGCAACCATTATATATTCATCCTTTTTAACAGAAATAATATCGTGAATTAAAAGATTATATCTTAACCTTAAGTCTTTACCTTCTGATAATTTCTTTTTTGCTTGTTTCTTTGCGTTGCTTTCACTTCTTGCACTGCTTTTATTATAATATAAAATTATGTTATTTAACTGCTGAAACTTTATATATTTCATAGTTTCTATTGAGCCATCAACTATGTTAGCAAACACCAATCCTTTTAATACATTAGCTACACCAATTTGTGTAATCTTATAAGTACTTTGTGCGTCAGAGTAGCCCCCAATTAATATCTTTCCATGATTTTCGTTTGTATATAATTTTGGACTGCATATATCTTCTTCATCTGTCATTTTAAACGAAATCGACTTCGATGTTTTATCTTTACTGCCGCCATCAATATCTTTTATTAACATCTTAGCTGTATTTTTATCCGGTTTAGTATTAAATAAACCATACACTATATTTTCTTCTGCACTTGCAAAAATATCATTCATTTGTCCCGGAATAAGAGTTTCATATTGATGTGTTTTTGTAGTGCTGTTGTTAAAATCAAAAGTCATTAAGATAGGTACTGGTTTATAATTTAATATCCCTAAAAAATAAGGGATACCACATCCGCAATAACATGCTATCTGTTTCATCATTTTGCCACCTGAAGAAGGTACAACATAACCGCCCAGATATACTTTTTGATTATAAACTGTAAAGCCTGTTAATTTTGTAGGTATTTTATTCGATTCATTCAACACAGTTATTTCTTTTGTGTCAATACTTATTTTTACAACAGTATAATTACCATAATCATATTGTTTCCATTCTTCTTTCTGATTGTTTGGACTGTTAAATAATACAAATAATTCGTTATTTACCGGATCAAAGTATTGTTTGTAATAAAATACTGCATCAGAAATTTCAACTTTCTTCGACCAAACTTTCTCAAAGTTATTATCCAAGAGTGTAAAAGAATACTTTTGCATTCTTTTTGATGTTTTATCATCATCAATTTCATTAAATAAGAGCACACCTTTAGTTCCTACAGGTAAAACGTAGAAATTATCATTGTTGCCATCCAATTCAATCTCAACTCTAAGATTGTTATCTTGTGACTTTAAAGGGTTGTAAATTAGCAACCCTAACATTAAAACTAGTAAAATTTTCTTCATGTTTTCTTTAATAAGGTTAAATAATAAATGATTAATTAATAGTTTTCAAAAGTATGAATTAATTTGATTTAAATAACATTTGACAAATAATTTTAATAAAATATTAGTTCTTCTATTTATAATAATATAATATTGTTTCAATAGCTTTAATATTAAATATATTACATGATTTAAACTATTGTATAAAAACATTAAATAATATTATTTAGAGAAAATATCAAAAATGACTTCATGAAAAACACTGCAAGGTATCTTGAAAGTATCATGTACCCTTGCAGTGAAGTGCAAGGCATGATTTTATTTCCACGGTCTCTTGCAGCGGACTGCAAAGTACCATAGATGTTTTAAAACGTCTATATATTTATATTAAGATATCCTAGAAGTTTCCTTTATAAATAAAATGTATTTGGTCTATGCTTTTTCTCCAAAGATATTCTATTTTAATACCTTAAATCTGCAAGTGGTGGCTTAAGATAATGTTTATTAAATGACAAAACCTAACAGGTTTTTAAAACCTGTTAGGTTTAATTTCAATAAGTTAAATGAACATCTGCGGATTTAAGGTAATATTAGGAATGTGTTTTTGGGTAAGGATTCATTTATTTTATTCTTTTGGTAAGATAATATAATTTATGTCTATAAAGGTGCGAGAATACATAGCAAACCCTTAAATACGCAAAAAGTTAGTCAGCTCAAATATTTAACCCCAATAAGTTCTAAAAAGCTTTTAGGTTTAATTATATAGATTAAGACAAATAATTTAATTACTTTTGCACATTCATTATAAATAACAATCTTATGGGTTTAAAATGCGGTATCGTGGGGCTTACTAACATTGGTAAGACAACTATTTTCAACTGTATATCTAATACTAAGGCAGAAACTACAAATTTTGCTTATAGTACAAGTAAATCAAATATGGGTGTGGCTAATGTACCCGACCAGAGGTTATTTGAGTTGGACAAAGTGATAAAAGCCGAGAAAGTTGTGCCTGCTACTATAGATATAGTAGATATTCCGGGGCTTGCTAAGGGTGCAAATCAAGGGGAAGGTGTGGGAAATGCTTTTCTTGCTGATATTCGTCAAACTGATGCTATTATTCATGTATTAAGATGTTTTGATGATGAAAATCTTGCACATGTTGAGGGCTCAATTGATCCTGTAAGGGACAAAGAGATTATTGAATTTGAGCTTCAGGTGAAGGATCTTGAGGTAATTGAACGCAAAATTCAGCGTACTGAAAAGGGTGCAAAGGCTGGTGACAAAGATGCTAAGCATGGTTTGGAAGTTCTTGCTAAATATAAACGACATCTGGAGAATATGCAGAATGTTCGTACACTTGAAGTGCATGAAGATGAAAAAAGATGGGTTAATGATATGTTTCTTTTGACAGATAAGCCTGTAATGTATGTATGTAATGTTGATGAAAAGTCTGCTTTGACAGGAAATAAATATGTTGATGCCCTTAAAGAAGCTGTTAAGAACGAGAATACAGAAGTTTTGATAATTGCCGGAGCATTAGAGGCTGAGATTGCCGAACTTGAAAGCGAAGAAGATCGCATTGCTTTCCTTCAGGATTACGGACTGACCGAACCTGGTGTAAATGTCTTAATTCGTTCCGCTTATCGTTTGCTGAATCTTATTGCTTTCTTCACTATTGGCGGCAAAGAGAACCGTGCCTGGACTATTCACAAGGGAATGACGGCTCCTCAGGCGGCAGGTGTCATCCATAGCGACCTTGAGAGAGGGTTTATTCGTGCTGAGGTTACTAAATATGATGATTTGATCTTTTATAGCAACGAACATAAGGTTAAAGAACACGGTAAGCTTGCTGTTGAAGGCAAGAATTATATTGTTTGTGATGGTGACATTCTACATATAAGATTTAATGTGTAAATAGTATATTAAAAGGTGATTAGACTTTAAGCTTTTTTAATATAAACAAAACATACGAGGTTTTCAAAACTTGTTTGGTTTGGTTTAACAAATTATAATTTACCACCCAATACAGCGGTTTTCTTATATTGCTTAACGTTTCCTTTGAGGTCGAACACTTCAATATACAAAACATATATACCTATGATTGCTTTGGTATTGGCATCCGAAATACCATCCCATAAGAAAGTTCCTTTGGTTCCCATTAATACATTCTTGATAAGATCTTTTATGAGTCTTCCTTTTGAATCATAAATCAAAACATTAGCTAGCAAACCGGGCGAAGTAAACTTATAATTAATCTGAAGCACATCATCATGACCATCATTATCGGGCGAAAAGACTTCAGGGGAAATCGTGAAAGGATCTTCCAGATAAAGGAAGTTGCTGTACTGTGAGTTTTGATAAGTAGGTGTTGCAAAGCCGGATTGTTCAGAAGCGGAATGCCAGTTTGTTTTATCCTGAGTTGCCTTGTCGGGATTAATGCGTTCGAGCGAAACTCCAGCAACGTCTAATAATAAAGGGAAGTGCATGGAGGCATTATAATCAAACCTATCAATGATGGTGCTATCCGCTTTAGCTAAAACTATTATCCCCTCATCGTTATTAAGTGCCGGAATTGAGGTCATACTTATAAAGTTATCGGGAGATTGTGTGTTATATTGTTGTTTTACAATCGAAGGATTAGTTGTTAAAACTAAATATTCTCCTTTATAGATCATATCACAACTAAGTGAAATGGGATACATGTATTTTAAGGCGTTAAGATAGGTATCATAACCTGATAAATAGAGCTTATTTAAAGCAATATTCTTTGTTGATCGATTATAAATCTCAACAAAATCAACTCCATCCGGTTTAGGATTAAAAAGGATTTCATTAATAATAATATCATTTATTTCAGGAGCTTCTGGATAGGCAAAATGCGAAACAGTATTCAACGGAAGTATATTTCCGACACAATCCGTGATTGAATCTGTAATAGTTAAAGTGTAAATCTGACCAATCATAATCGAATCGGATAGTTTAAGTTCGATAGCATCCAATTCATTTTGATTGTTATTAATAGTATCGATGTTTAAGGAGGGTTGGATATGATAAGCAGCAGCATTCAACAGCTTTGACTTATTCATAGCTTCACTAAAATAGATTTTTATACAATTACTATCTTCAACACATATCTTACTTATAGATGGCGGAGTTATATCAGGATTAACTGCATAAACAGCGTTCTTTTTGCCGGGAGTACCACCCTTACTATCAGTGGATGCCTTCCAATTATTTATCCCACCACATGGATTTTGGGGATCTATTTGTTCGAGCGACCAGCCTCCCTGACTTTTAACGGCATCATGATACCAACTTAAATCATAACTTATCTGGTGCTCTATGTTTCCAGCTGAATTAAAAAGCGTAACTGTAGTTTCATCATTAATAAGAAATGAACTGAACGAATATATATTCTGACAAAAAGGAGAGAGTAAACTTACACTACCATTATCACACACTACAAGGTAACTATCGGGCTGCAACGTTATATTTGTAAAGTAAAAGGTATCGCCGGCATCCTTTAGTTTAAGTGCCCATTGATTAAGACATACAGCTTCATTACTACTGTTATAAAGCTCAATATAATCGCAAGCCGGCAACTGATTTGGGGCAGGATTAACATCTGCCATGATTTCATTAATCAAAACTTTATTTACATCATTATTAATAACATCAGAATACTTAAAAGGAAAAGCATCGGCAATCATAACATTGCTATTTAAGTCTTTTACATTACTTATAGTAATAGTGTAGTTTGTATCTGTTATAAATGATTGTGCAAAACTTAGATGTATTAACGATTTGTTGGCAGCGTCCTGCAATGCCGTTGCAGGGTTATTAATACCATTATCTACATCATAATTCAAAATGTTTTCGGCTGTTGCCTGATCAAGGTTTTCCGAAAACATTACATCAAGCTTGCTTGGTGTAATTGTTGATACATTCAGAGCTTTAGGCGCTATAGTATCAACAAAAATAATACCTGCATAAATATCATCAAAATAAAACTTAGTAGCATTTGAAACCGTGTAAAGACAATTGAAACCAAAGTAATTGCCTGCATTTATAGTGTTGTCAGTAATACTTCCTTCCAAAAGAAAATTAGTTCCTCCGGCGGTATCCGAATATATTTGCCACAAGGCATTTATATCTCTCTTAACTTTGATCCTGATAGTATTGATTGAATTATTAAGATTGGTAATGGTTCCCGTTAATAAAACGGTGACTGCAAGCCCATTTTGACTGCAAAACGTAAGACGGTCGTTGGTTTCGCCGATTCCCAGATAATATCCATTTAAAGTTCCTTTTAAATCCGATTGATCGGAAACAAGATAAACCCTTGCATTGTTGTTGGCTGTGGGATTAAACGAAAGCTTTATCCAAAAATCCCACTCATTAGTATTTAAAGTTATAGGATTTGCAGTGACAATGCACGAATTGCCAGCAACAGCAGTGTTTAATTGCAAAGCCGGACGCATAGCCGCGGGAATAGCAGTGGAACTTGTGATTTTGAAAGCAGAAGTATCGCCAAACCAAGTAGGATTATTTGTAAAGTCACCATCAGTAAAAGCCTCTGTAAGCTGAGCTTTGAGAGAGAAGGAAAGCAATAGAAATACAAAAAGGACAAGCTTATTCATAGGGTTGATCTTTTTAAGGAGATTAATTACGAATTACGAATTACGAATTACGTTTAGTTATGCCGTAATTCGTAATTCGTACCTACCTGCAGGCAGGCGTAATTGATTTATAGAACTGTTAAGAAAACAGGGTCACAATATTCACCTATATGATCTGAATAAACTACATAATAAGAGAACATATATTCTTTTAAAGGTGACAAACCATTAATAGTACAACCGGTAATACCTGCATTTACTTCAGTGTAAACGTCTCTCAAGCCATCTTCATTAATAGAATATCTAAACATGTAACCATGATTATTAACATCCATAGGCCATGCAGCTATTACCTGACCTGAGGTAGCTCCTTGTTCAACAGTAAATTCACCTTTACCCGGATACCCGTCTTGAGAATATGCTGTAAAACCTGTTTGATTTATCTGATCAACGTTTCCGTAACACATCATGTCAACATAACTTGACAACATACGAGCCATTCTTTTAAGTTCGGCTTCGGCAGCATCCCTTAGTTTAATTTTATCAGGATCTTTGCCCATAGCAGCAACTGCCTGTAATTGATATTCTTTAATAGCAGCATCAAACTCAACTTTTGTAAAAGGAGGTGCTATCATAAATGTACATGCAAAAAGCAAAAGCGAAACATACATTAAAAACAATATAAGATCCCCTTTTGAAAGTTTCATAAAATCGAGTTTTACCCGAGCATTATTTTTCATTGTGTAAATTTTAATTATTAAATAAATATTAATACCAATTCGATAAGCTAATTCGTCAATGCGAGTTAAGTACTTTCATTGAGAATGTTACGTATAGCAACACGAAGCAATCTATCGAATTGCGGAGATTGTTTCACTACGTTTACGATGTCATTTTTCAGACATTTTAAAACGATACTCTTAGATATCTGTATTATGAAAAATAATCCGGTTCAGCCCAATACTTATGCATTTGGTTAAACACTATTTTGTAAGTATAGATTTGAATTTTGAATTTATGGTAATTAATAAACTCTAAATTATAATGCAAGTTGTTGATGTTATTGATAAAGTAGGGTGATAGTTTTGAGAAATGGATGTTTGGCACAAACCCATGGATGTTTGCCACATACCCGTGGATGCTTGCCACATACCCGTGGATGTTTGCCACATACCCGTGGATGTTTGCCACGAACCCGTGGATGTTTGCCACATACCCGTGGATGTTTGCCACATACCCGTGGATGTTTGCCACGAACCCGTGGATGTTTGCCACGAATCCGTGGATGTTTGCCACGAACCCGTGGATGTTTGCCACGAACCCATGGATGTTTGCCACGAACCCGTGGATGTTTGCCAAGAGACCACGGATATTTGCCAAGAGACCATGGATATTTGCCACGAACCCGATTATGGCAAATGCTTTGCTTTTAATAAGAAATAAGACTGATTTTGAATGGGATATTGGCTTAGTAATGACACCACAGAATTTTGCTCCTATGCTCCTTTGAAGAATATTTCTTACAGTAGCACGTGTAGTTTTCATTATTTATGTATTGTCAGTAGTCAAAAGAGCAGATGAAAGTTTTAAATACTGAATTTTCGACTGCAAAGCTACAACAATACGGAGCAAAAGTCAATAGCAAATGGCATTTATTTTCAATAATAATGCAAACTAATTCTCAACAGCGTAGTTTTCGTCTGTTTATGTAATCACAATTTAGTGTGTTTACTCTTAAAAAATAAAAAATAAAAATATTTTCCAACCTTTTTGCACTTTTTCGCCACTTTAGTATATAAATTTATGT
>Ga0364867_10377_pt1 | contig 26508 bp, 33 predicted proteins | sample ExccelAu500001D4_3_FD_206915 | JGI IMG/M metagenome (GOLD analysis project Ga0364867, IMG submission 206915) | Enriched cells from Trout Bog Lake Hypolimnion, Wisconsin, USA - BchlTB.Aug13.5000.01.D4 | ecosystem: Environmental > Aquatic > Freshwater > Lake > Hypolimnion/Profundal zone | place... | reverse complement strand
TTCAGACCAAGGAATTTCTTAAGGTAAACCTGATCCTTTTTAATCATTGAAAAATTATTTGAAGATCTTGTTGAATACTTTCCTTCAAAATTCTATTCTTCACGGCGCCTTCGGTTACAAGGTCAACCATTCATTGCAAAACGGAAAAACAGACGAAGTTTGTACTATCTCAAATACAGCAACGACTGTCCGAATGCAAACTGAGTATACATCCCCAAAAGACCAGAATAGTTAACCTGAACGGGATCACTCACAACAAATACCCCAGAAGTCTGGACTTTCTTGGTTTTACTTTGCACCCATGGTGGTGTAAAACCGGTAAAGGATACCGGGTTATGATCACCTCCTTCATCAGCACTAAATCCGTCAGTAAGGCATTGGATAAATTCAACAGGCTGAGAATCCATAAATGGAGAAAATCCATCGAAGGCTTAGCGGCTGAGTTGAACCCAATCATACGAGGGATTAAAAACTATTACTGTAAGTTCTGGGCTGATCACACCCACTACCTATAGCGACAGTTGATCGTGCGTCTATTAAAATGGGTTCAATGGGAAAAAGGACTGTATAAGAAAGCAGCCCTTAGATGGCTTCGGAATAAGTACCGGCTATGTCCCCGGCTTTTTCCCCATTGGGAGTTGGTATATCCATAATGTTTTTATACATTTGTGATTGAACAGGAAGAGCCGTATGAAGGGAGACCTTCACTTACGGTTCCGTGGGAACGCTGGGGTGAAACTCACCGGCGTGACCCGACTACGTGCAAGCATAGCTGACGACACAACAACATTACAATAACTATATTTAAAGTAAAAAATAATCATATTCAACCAACTTCATTTATGTTAAGCAACACAGCAAAAAAAGCTCTTGAATATTATGGTGGAACGGAACTTTGGCAAAATGCCAAAACTATTGAAGCGGAAGTGAGCACAAAAGGTATGGCGTTTACTTTAAAGCACAGACCGATTTTTAATCACGCAAAAATAGTAATGGAAGTTGGCAAACCATTCGTTAAGCTTACACCAATTGGAAAAGATAAAAATATCATCGGAGTTCTTGACGGAAAAAATGTTTGGTTAGAAGATGAAAAAAGAACAATTATTGCACGAAGAGAAGATGCCCGAATATATTTTCCGAACGGCAGAAGGTTTTTTTACTGGGATGATATGGACATGACATATTTTGCCAATTATGCTTTCTGGAATTATTTTACGTTTCCAAAATTGTTGATGAATGAAAAAATTATTTGGAATGAAAAAAAATCGGGATTTTTAGAAGCTACATTTCCTGATTCAATACCAACACACAGCAAGTTTCAGGAATTTAAAATTGAAATGTCAACCGGAAAATTACTTCAGCACAATTACACCGTTGATGTGTTTGGTAGTTGGGCTCATGTTGCCAATGTAGTTAACGAACACAAAGACGAAAACGGACTTAAATATCCATCGCGAAGAATTGTAACACCGAAAACAAAAAACAAAATTTTAAAAATTCCTGTGATGATTGATATAACAGTTCATAATTTCAGAGTCACTAATGACGGATGAATGAATGCCAGCACATAACGAAACCAGTTGCCGCAATGCGGGGGATCAACGAACGCCAGCCCTCACCTTACCGGCTGACGCCCGTGGACAAGAAAACGGCATCAAATAATTCCCGCACTGACGGCAACCGGCCCAACGTTCAAACCCAAGGACCACAACCATAACAAACCAAAACAACTTGACCAAATCCGAAATAATCGAACAAATCGTTGCCACGACCGGCATCGAAAAACCTGCAGTAAAATCCCAAGAAAGGAAACATATATGAAACTGATTAAGATTGTCCATAAATTTTCAGGATCTGTCATGAAATATTCATTCTATGGCGGATTACTTCCATTTATTCTTTTTTTTAACACGTTTTTTTTATCACAACCCGTTTTCTGTCAGGAGTCATGGTCTTCGACTTCAACCGGAAGTGATGTGCCATCTGCTCGCTGGTATCAGACAGAAATTTGGACAGGGAGTAATATGATTATTTGGGGAGGTTTTAATAGTAACAATTTAAATACAGGAGGGATTTATAACCCTTCAACAAATAGCTGGACACCAACTTCAATGACTAATGTACCTTCTGGTCGCAGATATCACACAGCAGTGTGGACAGGGACTCAAATGATTATTTGGGGAGGAGAAAGTACGAGTCCTTTTTTAAACACAGGAGGAATTTATGACACATTAACAAATAGCTGGACTGCGACTTCCACAACCGATGCACCATCTCCCCGTATAGACCATACAGCAGTCTGGACGGGAAGCACTATGATTATTTGGGGGGGGTGGACCAGTAATTATGGTCATGAAAAAACCGGCGGTATTTATGATCCCTCAACAGATAGTTGGACTTCAACTGATACGACAAATGCTCCATTTGGCCGTTATTATCACACAGCAGTTTGGACAGGAAGCAAAATGATAGTTTGGGGTGGGGCGTATATTTCGGGTAGCATGATATATCTGAATACAGGAGGCGTTTATGATCCTTCAACAAATAGCTGGACACCAACTTCAATGACTAATGTACCTTCTGCCCGTTATTATCACACCGCAATATGGACAGGGAGCAGGATGATTATTTGGGGAGGAAATGGAAATAACGGCTATGACAATACAGGCGGCATTTATGACCCATCCACTGACACATGGTCAGCAATTTCTACTTTCGATGCTCCTTCCGAACGTGAACTTCACACAGCAGTTTGGACAGAAAACGATATGGTTATTTGGGGTGGAATAAATTCAAGCGGTTTTTTGAATACAGGCGGAATTTATGACCCATTCACTGACACGTGGACAACTATTACAACGAATAATGCTCCTTCTAAGCGTTACTATCACACAGCGGTTTGGACAGGAAGCCAAATGATTGTTTGGGGAGGATCGAATGGTAATAATTTACTGAATACCGGGGGTATATATACAAACCCGATATTAACAGGAATCACAAATAATGGAAATAATATTCCCTTTTCTTCATTATCTCAAAATTACCCTAATCCATTTAACTTATCCACCAGAATTGATTATCAATTACCGATTAATGAATACGTTAAGTTGAGTGTGCTTGATATTAACGGCCGGGAAATTGCAATATTGGTAAATGATAATATGGAAACAGGGTCACATGAAGTTAACTGGGATGCTTCAAATTATCCAGACGGGGTATATTTTTATAAACTGGTTGCAGGGACTACCGTTCAAGTTAAAAATATGATACTTTTTAAATAAAGCAAATTCAGCTTCATCGAAGAAATTTCATAAACCAATATAAATGACAAATTGAAAAACCGAAAACTCTGACCACCTTGTATCGATCAACCGTGACTACCGTATTAGTCTGATAATAATTCATTCAAGATGTTGGAAGCCTTAATGGGGGCAATAAGGGATTCCATGACCAAGGGAGAAAAGGTCTATCTGAGGGGTTTTGGCACATTCCAGGTGAAAACACGGGCTGCCAAGACCGGAAGGAACATCTCCAAGGGTACCTTGGTTAAGATTCCTGCGCATGTTATTCCGTCGTTTCAACCTGCAAAGGAGTTTACGGGGGACGGTAAAGCCAAGGTCAAAGTAAGGTGACCATAAGATAAAATGCTTGCGGTAATTAGCCGCAGAATGAATCCATTAACAATGAATAATATTCAACATGGAGAACAATTCAAGCCTATTCCTCCGAATACCCTAAGAGGCAACTATTTTTAACTGAATATGAGACATATAATTTTCATATTTGCATTTCTATTTCTTACTTCAACTGGGTACAGCCAATCAGTTGAGGAACATTTTACAAGCGAAGAGTATTATACTCGAGGAGTGAATAAAATCCACCATAAGGATTATCAGGGTGCGATATCTGATTTTACCAATGCAATAAATATCTTTCCGAAGTTCGCAAAAGCATATAGCCACCGGGGTATTACTGAATATAACATGAAGGATTACGATGAGGCAATAACAAATTACAGTAAAGTGCTAGAACTTGAACCAACATACTCACGAGCATATTTTTTACGTGGGGAAGCAAGAATAAGTTTAAATGATTTTCGGGAAGCTATTTCGGATTACACAAAAGCAATTGAACTTAATCCAACAAATGCATCATACTTTAGTGCAAAGGGGGTCTGTTATTCGAAAATGGAAGATTATTTTAATTCTATTGAATGCTATCATAAGGCTGTAAAATTCAACCCTGCCGACTACTCTTATTGGGATAAATTGGGGTATTCATGCTTATAATAGGAGACACCGTTTCTGCTATAAACAACTTTAATCAATGCCTTGAATTGAAACCTGATAATATTGATGCAATTCTCGGTCTTGCCTTGATATACTTTTACAAGAATGATTTGGACAATGCCAAACCATATATCAAGAAGGCTAAAGAACTGAACGACAACTTAAAGCTTGGCGTTGAGGGGTTTGAATCCTTTAAAAAAGAAGGATGGTTCTATTCAACAAAAGATGAAACTGCCTTAACAAAGATGCTTGGCGAGTTCAATTAAATATTTTGATCTCCTTATTCCTGCAAATATCCTTTACCTTTATTGGGATGTCAAGAAAAAGTATGAAGATAATCTTACTTCGTCATGCAGCGTATCATAACGGGTTGGGTATTCTCAGCAGGAATACTTTTATAATCAACAAGTAGTTTGGGAAAACGGTTTCTATTGGCGCTGTGCTGGTTTCGGCAACCTGAACTCCTGATCCGATCATCTATAAGTGCGCATGTCCACAAAGTGCCATCTATGCTTTGACGCCTGGCCGGTGCATGCATTAAACGGTAAAAAGTGAATCAAAGGCTCTACAGTGAGAAATCCTGCCTTCAGCATCGAAGGGGTTGGGATATTTATTGCTGCTCGAAGTGCGGGCATGCATGGATGCTGAGGACGGGTGGTAAGCTGGTTTATAAATTCTTGCCAAGACCGATGCAAACAGGTCTTTTCTTCGTATATTTAACGGTCAGAACTGAAGTGGTTAAACTAACAGCCATCACGGACTTTTCAACAAGTTTAAAATCAGGGTTCAATGAAAGAAATAATCATTCTTGCATTACCAATGTTATTTATAAATAGCGCTAATGCGCAATCCGCAAAACTTCAATTTTGCGACTCATTGCATTATGATTTACTTACTGAATCTCGAGAGGGAAATACTGGCCTAACAAAAAAGCTTTATTTGAACCAGGTGAAAGGTGATTTAACAATAAACGGCATTGCTTCAAAATCTCCCTATCAAGTGTATTTTATCCTGCCGATTGCCATCCGGGAACAAGCTCCGATATGGTTTGATGTTCAATGCCCTGAAATGGTAGATTACAGATTTATCCACCTTGACAAATATAACGTGTTTGTTGCTGCACAGGTAAATAATGCCCCTGACACTATCCATCTAAAGTGGACTTCTTGGGTATTGGAAAAAGAAAATCAATATAACGATTTACCTCATCCAGTCCCTATTCCCGATTTTAATGAATTGCCTGACTCGGTTAAACCATGGCTGATGCCTACGGGATGTGTTCAATGGTCTGACCCTTTTATCAAGCATATTGCAGATTCAGTCCGGGGTACAACAACTGATTTGAATATTTTATCCAATAAAATTCACAATTACGTACTTACAATTCCTGTGGGATTTCCTATTTACCCTTGGAGCTTTGATGCCTATTATGCCATGAAATGGGGTAATTCCTGTACCGGACATGCACATGCTGCGGCTGCATTATTTCGGGAAAGTGGTATCCCGTGCCGTGTATTGATGAATTCGCCAACTTGGGTTGGCTCTGCTTTTGATCAACATTGGATTATCGAATATTATATTCCACAATATGGTTGGGTTGAAACAGACCCAACCGCGGGGGGAAATCCAAATCTACATGACTATGAGTATGCAATAACATTTGCTTGTAATCCGGAAGATGAATTTTCTATGACATACCCTAATAATATGGAATCCTATTGGTTTACATCGGATACGGTATTTCAACACTTATATCCCGATTGGGGAGGCGCACATACCGCTTCCCAGTATTGTTTTGCACCCCATATTCCTTGCTATATAACAGATACAATTGCAAAAATTGATTCTGTTGTCTTTTTAGCTGATTCCGTATATAATTATTTTACTACCTATCAGGGTATAAGGCTTACGAACAAACAAATGAACTATTTCCAAGCCGCACAGGACTTTCAGTCCCAAGCGCTGAATTATGTCAAAACCGGCTCGATTGACAGTTTACCCTACTATTTGAATCAGGCTCTTGTCAACTACAGAAGCATTGAAACGCAACCTCTTCATCCTATTTTCTATGACGATTTTGAAAATGGGATGAATGGTTGGACTCATGGAGGAACTAAAGATCAATGGGAACTGGGTGTTCCAACGAATGTAGGTCCTCCACAAGCCTATTCAGGCAATAACTGCTGGGGAACGAATCTTTCAGGCAATTATGACAATGATGTGAATTGCTGGTTGTTATCACCATCCATCAGCTTACATAATTTATCATGTGCCTATTTGAGTGTAAAAATATGGAATGATGTTGAGGACAGCTTGCAAGGTTATAATCCAAAAGATAAGCTGTGGATGGAAATGAGCATGGATAATGGAATTACGTTCATTCCCATGACCACCTGCTTAGGCGGTGTCATCGATTACAAAACAGGTGTTCCTCAGGTAGGTGGTTGGAGTCGGCTGGTACTGGATTTATCCCAGCACATTGACACAACAGTTAAAATCCGGTTTCATTTTACCTCAAACCATTCAGTAACGAGACCCGGCTCATACATTGACGATTTCAAAGTATATGGCAGGGATAAAAGCATTGACGGGATTGATAAAAATCTAAGTGAAAGCGCAACGATCCAATGCTACCCTAATCCTGCAAGAAATACAGTAACTGTTGAAACATCTGCCTCACTTATTGCTGGGATGTTATCAATTAATGACATTAATGGCCAACCACTCATCATCCGCCAAATCACCTCACCCAAAACGCAGATTGACATCAGCAACCTGCCCGGTGGGGTTTATATTATTCGCCTGACCAATGATCAAAACGTGCAGGTAGGGAAATTTATTAAGGAATAAGACCATTGTTTCTCAATCTTAGAGATGACATGAACAGATTATTCTATTTCCTATTAATTTCGTTTCCACTATCTGCTTTTCCACAATCCGAGAGGGGAAGCACTCTTTCAACGGATCATGTTTGGGAGTATGTTGGAAATGCAGGTTTCTCTGCTGGTGATTCCTACTTTACAAGCCTTGCATTCAGCCCGACGGGAGAACCTTATGTAGCTTTTTCAGATTTCGGTTATGGTGGTAAGGCAACAGTAATGAAGTTTAAGGGAACAAGTTGGGTGAATGTTGGTGATGCGGGATTCTCAGATGACGAAACAAATTATACAAGTCTTGCATTCAGCCCGTCGGGAGAACCATATTTGGCTTATCAAGATTTTGGTTATAGTGGTAAAGCAACAGTAATGAAATTTAATGGTAGCAACTGGATAAATATAGGTATGGCAGGGTTTTCATTAGGAAAAGCATGGTACACTAGCCTTGCCTTCAGCCCATCTGACAACTTTCCTTATGTAGCTTTTATGGATGGTGCAACTTCCTATAAAGCAACTGTAATGAAATTTAATGGTTCTAATTGGGAGATTGTCGGAAGTTCAGGGTTCTCAGCAGGACAAGCTGATTATCTCAGCCTTGCCTTTAACCCATCCGACAGTCTGCCTTATGTTGCATTTAGAGATTACCACGATTCACTTAAAGCTACTGTAATGAAATTTAAAGGGAACAATTGGGTGAATGTCGGGAAGGCTGGTTTCACGGCAGGGGGGGCATCATTTACATGCCTTGCTTTTAATACAATTGACAGTCAACCTTTTATAGCTTTTACAGACGATAAAGATTCCTGTTATGCCTCAGTAATGAAATTTGATGGATTAAATTGGTCCTACGTAGGGAGTCAGGGTTTTTCCCATGATTCAATCTATTCACCAAGTCTTTGTTTCAGTCCAGCGGATGGGTTACCCTATTTGGCTTTCGCTTATTATCCAATGCGTATTGTGAACAACCTCACGGTAATGAAATTTAATGGAAACAGTTGGGTTCAAGTCGGAACATCGAACTTTGGAAAAACCTTTTATTTTCCAAGCCTTGCAATAAATCCAAATGGTGTACCCTTTGTTGCTTTTACTGATGCTCAGGAGTTATCAAGTAAAACATCAGTTATGAAATACGATTCAGCTTCAAATGGCCTTGAAGAACTTCGTCCCTTGAAGTTGACTGTGTATCCTAATCCTGCGGAAGTTAAAATAATAATAGAAATGTCTGAAATTGATAAAAGAAGCGACTTGTCCGTTTTAAATCTCAACGGCCAACAGCGCATCTCCCGCCAAATCACCTGTCCCAAAACGCAAATTGATATCAGCAGCCTACCCAGCGGTGTTTATATTGTTCGCCTGACCAATGATCAATGGGTGCAGGTTGGGAAATTTATAAAGGGTTAGCTTCACCGGTTACAGCTTAAGCTTCTCTACTGGATACAGTCATCGTTGTCGATGCTTATTGGGACATGGTAACCTGTAATTTTGCACGTATACTACCCCTAAGGTTTATAGCAAGAAATATAATCAACCTTAATCTAACAGTTGACTGCTCTTAACAATATTAAATTTGCCTATTGATTTTATTGAAACTTTTCCTATCTTTAGGTGCGCATCTTCACCCCTTCAACAATATGAAAAAAAATATACTCTTCATAATCTCATTTTTAGCATTTTATGCTGCCAATGCACAGGGATGGCAGTGGCTTAATCCAAAGTCGCAAGGTAATACTTTGAGTCGTGTGAAATTCGTCAATACCAGTATCGGTTATGCCACCAGCTGGGGCGGTACCATTCTGAAAACCATCAACAGTGGAGCTGATTGGACAATTCAATCAACGGGATCTACAAACAAGATGAATTCAATCTGCTGTATCGATGCTAACACAGTATATGCTGTTGGCCTCTCCGGGAAGATAATTAAAACAACTAACGGAGGAAATGATTGGGTTACTCAGAATTCAGGAACCCTTTACGATTTAAATTCGATTTTTTTATCAATATAGATACTGGTTTTATTGTCGGCCAAAGAAATAATGGAGGAGGACAAGGAATTATGTTAAAAACCACCAACGGTGGTAACGATTGGATTGTCCAGAATCCGGGAATAAATGCACAGTTATTTTCAATTTATTTCCCGAATGCAAATACAGGATATGCGGTAGGTCAGCAAGGCGTGATTGCCAAAACTATTAATGCTGGCAATAGCTGGACCAGTTCAATTTCACCGATTTGGGATTTACAGTCAGTTTTTTTTACCAGCAAAGATACGGGGTATGCAGCCGGGGATAAAATAATTAAAACGACCAATGGAGGGGGAACATGGTCAGTTCAATGGGATCAGTATTGGTACATATACTCCATCTTCTTCACTACTGCAAATACCGGCTATGCGGTTGGGGCTGGTGGTCTGATGTTAAAAACCACTAACGGAGGGAATAACTGGATAGTTCAGAATCCTTTTATTTATCTTGATTTATATTCCATATTTTTTATTAACACCAATACGGGTTATGCTGTAGGAGATGCAGGTTCAATAATAAAAACAACAAACGGTGGAACAAGCTGGATAATACTGACATCAGGAACTTCTAATCTCCTCACATCAGTTTATTTTACTGACGCAAATACAGGTTATGCTGTAGGTTCCGGAGAGGAATTTAGTGGTTCCCGTACAATCTTAAAAACAAGTGATGGAGGGAATAATTGGACAATTGGCAACCTTGAAACTTTTAATGGTTTATCTGATGTTTATTTTACAAACCAAAATACCGGTTATATTGCTGCTGGTGGGGGAACCATCTTAAAGACTACAAATGGCGGTATTACTCCTCCCATTATTTTTACAGAGCCCGTCAATAAAACAACCTGTGTCGGAGGTTCAGTAAGCTTTTCGGTCACAGCAACGGGACAAGGCTTAACTTACCAATGGAGAAGGGGGAATGTTAACTTAACCAATGGGGGAACTATCTCAGGTGCAACCTCAAATATACTTACCATTAATCCTGTCAACTTTTCTGATACAGCACTAAATTATAACGTAGTCGTTTCCGGATTATGCCCTCCAAACGCCACATCTGTAAATGTTTCTTTAGAGGTCAGTGGGATACCGGTGCCAACAATAACTGGTACAACCGATCGCTGTAATGGGTAATAACCTGTGCGGAGACGGTGCAAGTTCAAGCTTTTATATTAACATTAACCCTGTTCCTCCAACACCTATTATTACTGCCAACGGCTATGTGCTTAAATCAGATGCATTTTCAGGGAACCAATGGTACCATGATGGTGTAGCGATCGCCGGTGCCACTAATCAAACGTATACCGTTCCTGCATCAGCTCCCGGCTGGTACTGGACTATTGTTACTCTTAACGGATGTGCCTCTGACTCGTCAAACCGTTTATACATCCAAGGTGTAGGTGTGAGCGAACAGAGTACCCACCCCGTGAACATCTATCCTGATCCCAATGATGGTCATTTTTCCATTAGCTTCTATTCTCAACAGGAAACCGACTTACAGGTAGAAATTTATAACAGCCTTGGCTTGCGAATTTACAGTAAACAAACAGTTTTAGTAAATGGGATCACACTTATACCAGTTGAACTTGGCTCGGCCCCATCCGGACTTTACACGGTGGTCATGCATTATAAGGACAATCAGCTACTCAGGAAAATACTTGTAAATAAATAGTCCAATTATTGATTCTGTTACCCGTTCAGAGCCAGTCTATGTGGACATGGCAATCTTTGATTTTTATTCACTTACACCTAATGTTCCTGCCGAAGTTATCAGCAGATAAAGTCCACCGGACTAACCCCCAATCCGCTTCCCATCAAACTCATTCAGCCGACGTGAATAGCTGAAGCCAGTTGGCTCTTGGCCGGTATAGATGTCCTTCCGGTTCATTAAGATATTGGGCGAACCCTGAAAGCTTAAACTCTTAGCGGTGTTCTTCACCGACTCCTTTCTCCACTTCGTCGGGTGATACCCTGATCCAATCGAAAATCACTGTTCCGCTCCATCGCTACGATCTATCTTTGCTTCATCAACCTCAAACAACAAGATGAAAACAACAACAATCATAATCGCAGCAATCCTTACCCTTTCAGTGAATGTTCTTTTCGCAGGAAATGAATTTCCCACAGCGCCAGTATCCAAAGAGAAAATAACTATAACCCTTGCCCCTGCTACGCCATCTGAAGCTACCTTTGAGGACGTGGCAACCTTAACTATTCTTGCGCCAGTTGTTCCTTCTGAAGCCACCTTTGAGGATATCTCAATTGAAATGATCACAGCGCTAAATCTTGCTCCGGTTCTGCCGGTCATGGCAACCATAGATGATGAAATGGATTTTGCTTCACTGCGACCCGCTGTTCCTGCCGAAGCCGACTTTGAATAAACTCGACATACCTTCCCCCAACTATGCGAAGCTGCCCCCATGGGTGGCTTCTTTTGTTTTATTGGTGTATCTGTCGATAGGGGTGGTTAGACATCACCGACCCAGGGGGTGGAATGAAATCGGGAAGCGAAAAGTGCTGATGTCCCCCCCCCTTTGACCAACTTCTTAGACTCAGAAAAGTAAAATCCCAACAAGAAAGAACCTACTGTGAAAGCCAAAAACACGTAAAAAAAGTAGGAGTTTTATTTACCAATGTTTTAACCAAAATAAAAAAGACCGTATAATGCATTGATTAACACGGTCTTAATATTATAAGCTTGCTCCCCCTGCTGAGGGGGAACTCTTATATTATTGTTCCTTTATCTTCCCTGCAAATATAATTAAAAAAGCAGATAATCAATTGGTTTAATAGAAATCCAAAGAAAAGTAAAGAAAATAATAGTAAGAAATAGTGTTAGCTATTTGTTAGTTAGCTAATACATTCTTACCTTTACAATGGAGATTTAATGAACTTGAACATGAAACCAGCAAAGATTTATGCTTTTCTATTTCCCCAACCGTATTCCAATGGGAATTATCCTGTTTACATCAAGATATATCAAAACAGGAAAGCAAACTATATTTCAATAGGGCATTCCATCCCTGCTGAAGCTTGGAATCCGGAAAAGGCTGAAGTCTGGGAATCAAAGCCCAGCCTTACAAAGAAGCTGAAAGAAACTTTATCAAAGGAAGAACTGAAAGCATTCAGGCAAAAGAATAATTCAATTCTTCTTCTTCCTAATGCCTTTAAGATTAATTCTGATATAAGGGCAAAGATCAGTGAACTTGAAAAGCTTCAGAATAAATTATCTTTAAATCAGGAAGCCATTACTTCAAGAATCCTAAAAAGCAGGGTTGATAACAAAGATTTTGCAGAACAGTCTAGGAAGGATTTTCTGCTTTATATTGAACAAGTTGCAAAAAGAAAATTTGAAGGCAAGCAGATCAGAACTTCCGAAAAGTATTCAGTTATGCTTAGAAAGCTGAAGAAATTCAGAAATGATAAGCCCCTTCCGATTGATGAACTATCTACAAGCTTCCTGAATGATTTTCAGCTTTACCTTCAGAAAGAAGGAAGCCATCAGAATTACATTCATGTAAATCTAAAGGCTTTAAGAACCATTATTCAGAAGGAAGCTATCAGGGAAGATAAAATCTTATCCCCTGAAAAGAATCCCTTCATTTGGTTCACTATGCCAAAAGTACTACCCTCCATGAAGGAAAAGCTTAGTATTATTGAAATTAATAAAATAGAAGCTTTAAAATTAGATCAGAATGTTCCCCTGTTTCATGTAAGGAATGCCTTTATGTTCAGCCTTTATAATGCAGGGATAAGGATAGGGGATTTATTGCAGTTAAAATGGTGCAATATCAAAGATAATGGAAGGCTTGAATACTACATGGGGAAAACAGGCAAGGAAAGAAGTATTAAACTTCTTCCCCAGGCCCTGAAGATTCTAAAACTTTATGAGCCAAATAAGGGGAAAGATACTGATTACATCTTTCCTTTTCTTGATAACAATGCCAAATATTCAAAACTGATAAGCCCTGAAGAATTTCAGAAGGCATCCCCTGAACTTTTAGCTTTTCTGTTCAAGAAAATTGAAAGTAAAATATCTCAATATAATCAGGATTTGAAAACCATTGCTACCAAAGCAAAGCTAAAGAAGAACCTTTCTTCCCATGTAGCAAGGCATTCCTTTGCTGATATAGCCAGAAAGAAGGTATCTGTTTATGATATTCAAAAGATGCTGGGGCATTCCACAATCAAGGTAACGGAAGTTTATCTGAAAAGCCTTGATAATGATGCAATGGATGAAGCAATGGAAGAAGTTTTCAATTAATCCCTTGAAGCCATGGAACAAAATGAACTGAAACCAGATTTTCAAAAGGTTGCTTTTGCTTTGGATTCAAAAAGATCACATTCACAATTTTATAAGGATTGGAAAGACATAATCCAAGGGAAAATTCATCTTGAAATTAAAGATAATGCCAGTTTTGAAGCCCTTTTGAAAGAATATAAACTTCAAGCCTGTTATGATGATTTACTTTTTCTTGCTTGTATATTTAAGAGAGAAAGGAGATTTTCCGAAATGCTAAGTAAATATGCAGATCATATTCCTGGAAAAGACATTGAAATTCTTCATGTTTTGAGGTTTCTTTTTACTCATAAGACAGAGGATATTAAGATTACTATTAAGCATAGGACACAAAATAATTCAGTTTCAATAAACAACAAACCATTAATTGAAGAAATACGGAAAGCACTTCTTAACTATTTCATTGAGTATGAAACGGATTTCGAACAAGAGTTAAAAAAACCACAACAAGTAAATGATTGGATTACTTGTATTGATAGTATGATTAATAATACTGAAAAACCTTTTAAACAAAAAGGCCGGAAAAGGAAGCATGCAGCAACAGGGAAATATATAGATGCATTTCAGAGATATCTTCAAGAATTTACTGAACTGAAAGCTGATGAAGGCATACCAATATCAAGAAAGCAGGCTTCTTTTATATATAAGTTTCTTAATATATTTGAATTAATCCCTGATAACCTTAGTTGGGAGCCAGATAATATTCGGCATATTTTAAAAAATTTCAAAGAGGATCAAGCAAAATTGAAACTATATAGGTCTTCTGCTGATTATATTACAATCACCCAGAAGAAAACTTAGAAAGTAACTGAAATATAAAATACTGAGTTTCATCAAGAATAAATTGCATTCAAAATAGTTCCTTTTATTCTTATCTAAAATATTGATTTACAGATCTTAAAGACAGTACCTTTACGGGCACAAACTAAGAAAAAAACTGTAAATCATGGAATCTTTAACTTTAATCCCAACTGCAAACCTTGATTCTTTCAAGGCAGATTTAGCAGAAATAAAAAACCTTCTTCAGGAAAAGCACAACCAAGCTGATTTAAATAAATGGTATTCCAAAAAGGAAGCTAGAATCAAGCTTAAAGTTTGTATGAAAACCCTTGATAACTATCTTTCCAAGGGTGTTATTCCACATTCAAGATTTGCCGGGAAAATTTATGTAAAGGCATCTGATATTGAAGCCCACCTGGAAAGGAACTACATGTCACACTAATTGCAGTATATATTATAAATGATTCGTTTATTGAATCACTCCATATCTCATTATCCCATGAAAACAAAAAATATAAAAAGCACTTGGTACAGTTTCTTAAAAGATGAAAAATGAAACCCCTACCTGATAAATTACGCAAAAATGGCTTCAACTATACATTGGTATGCCGTGATGGCAAATTGGCGATTTATAGGCAAGAGGTTACTGAAAAAGTCCAATATTTTGAAGTCTTTGTTGTCAAGATTAAACCTGAATCAGTTTTTAAAGGCAAAGTAATCCCTGAAAGAGAAGTTTTCCCATCTAATGAGGATTTTGGCAAAACAGCCTGGAGCTACCGAAATTATAAAGACGCTGAGGCTAAATTCAGATGCCTGGTTGAAGAAGAGCAATCAAAAACGAATAACCCTAAAATTTAATACAATGAATATCGAATCTTCAATCTCAATAAAACAGGCAGCATGGCTCCTTAATACAGATGTTTCAAGTATGGAAAGGCTTGCACGTGAAAAGACCATTCAATCTCACCGAAATAAAATAACTGGTGAGTTAAGATTTTTTGAAAGCGATCTTCGAAAATCTTTAAAAAGGAATTGCAGTACAACTAAAGTTAAATAAAAAAACGGGGAATTGCGCTCGTAACGCTACCCCGTTAAATTTTTCAGACAATGGACAAAATTACGAAAAATACAGGCGAAAAGCAAATTTCTTTTCAATATTACGATGGGGATATAAAAAAATGTAGACCTATTGGGTTTATCACAATTTCCCAATTTATCCAGGTCACACAAACGCCAAAACATCCCGAAATCTTTTATGAGATTGCTGAAGCCAAGGCAAAAGGAGATGAAAACCGGAAAGCAATCCTAAAAGAATCATTGTATTCTTTCACCCCTGCAGTCATAGTCAACGGTTGGAGAAATCAAAAAAGCATTACTTCTTTCACTGGGCTGTTCCCGGTTGACTTCGATAAAATGACACCCCCGGAGGCTATTGAATTCAAACACTATCTATTTACACATTATCCATTTTTTTATTCAGTTTGGTTGTCCGCATCCCGGCATGGTGTACGTGGTTTTATTCTGGTGCCAGTAGTTCAATCGGTGGAGGAATACCGAAGTTACTATTATGCGATAGAATCAGAATTTACCCAGTACGAATACTTGTTCGATAAAATGTTAAAAAATCCTGTTTTGCCAATGTTCCAGAGTTACGACCCTGATATTTTACATCGGCCCAATCCCGAGACCTGGATAATAAAGGCCGAACCACCTAAACCGGCACCGAAACCAGTAATCATGACCATACCAGTATTAAGCAAAGTTTCAGATAGAGAGTTACAATTTCGACGTAATGTTTGTTTGAAAGGATTGCATAAAAGCTACATGGGAATCAAAGACGTAGGACACCCAAATATCAGGAGCATTGCCTTGAGAGCAGGAGGCTTTGCCGGAGCCGGTTATTTTACGATTGATGAAATGGAAAGCCTCCTTAATGACATGATAGACGGTCATTCGTATTTACGACAAAAGGCAGAGACCTATAAAACTACGGCACGCTGGGCGATTACAGAAGGATTCGCTAACCCTTTACACCCGACTATTATTAGCAATAACCCGACACAAGTGCAGATAGATAGCTTTTTGACCAAATAACTACCATCAAACAATGGATAGTCAAAAAAAAGATTTAAAACTAGGTGAACAGGCAGTAAATGGTTTTGATGCAGCCCAGGCCGTTCTTAAATACAGGATTAACCCACAAACAAGCGTAATAAAACCTCAAACCATATTGGAATATAATGGCCTACCGATTTGGACGCTAGGGAATATTAGTTCAATTAAAGGTCCTGCAAAAGGAAGAAAAACAACCGGTACTATTGCTCTTTTTGTCGCTGCGAATGGTGGGGAATCATTGCCAGGTTTGTCCGGTAATATTAATGGGCTTTCATTGTGGATAGACACAGAACAAAGCGAATACCATGCTCACCGAACAGCACAAAGAATCAGTCAAATGCTTGGTCTGGATAATGCCAACCAGAAGTATGAATACTATGGCTTAAGACCATTAGCCCCTAATGAAATATTGATCACTATTGAACACCTAATTTATAATAGGGATAACCTTCGCCTTATTGTTATTGACGGGGTAAGGGATCTATTAAGTATTGGGATTAACGATGAACAGGAAGCGACTGCTTTACTTTCAAAGTTCAAGAGATGGACGTATGAAAGGAATGTGCATATCGTTCTAATTATACATCAAAACAAGGCCGACAGCAATGCTAGGGGTCACATCGGAGCTGAGTTGACCAATAAGAGCGAAACAGTTTTTTGCATTGCCAAAGACCCAAAAAACAAAGCCGTTTCAATTATTACAGCTGAATATACCAGAGATATTGACTTTGAACCCTTCACTTTCAGTATGTCCCCGGATGGATTGCCAGAACCTTATACCACATTTGAAACCACAAGCACCAGGCTAATAGATTCAATCCGGGAGGGAATGAAGAAGGTACTGCCCGGTATGGTTAGCATGGGATATAATGAACTTGTAGAAGAATATGCAGGTGAAACAGCGAATTCCATACCAACAGCAAAAAGGCATATTAAATTGGCTAAGGGGGCCGGTATAATAACCTATTCTATGAAGAAGTATAAACTGAATACAATTACAGATGAAAGTGATGTACCACCTTTTTAGTATCAAGGTTTAGTATCAGTATCATTGCGTATCTATATATACGCAAATGATACTTGATACCTATGATACCAATAATACTAAATGATACCTATTTTGATACTTAAAATGATACCTAAAAAAACATGCAATATGAGAGCACGAATAAGCAGCGCAACATTCACCCTGGACGAACTTAAACTGATACATAGCGCAATATCAGAGGCAAGCCGGGTACCTGAGAAAGACAACGAGTTATGGAACGTTATGGCTAAAATCAAGGCCTTGATGAGACCGAGAAACACTCCACCGCCGGTAACACCTGTTCGTTTTGCCGACATCAAGAAAATGGAACTAAACAGCAAAGAAAGTTAACCATGAGCCGACGATCCTTTTCCTGGACAAATAACCAATTAGACAAGTTAAACAAGGTTATTGAAGTTCTGAATGAACTTGATCAATATAAGCCGTTAACCTTACGGCAGGTTTATTATCAGCTTGTTGGGAAAGGTTATATAGAAAACAATAAATCCCAGTACGGGATGCTCTCAAGCCTTCTGAAGTATGCCAGGATTGAAGGTTACATTCCTTGGGATTACATCGAAGACAGGTCCAGAAGTTGTCATGATTTGACGGGTTGGGATAATTCCGGCAGTTACATTTCTGCTGCCACTAAACATTTTTTAACAGGATATAAGCGGGACTTTTTGCAAACCCAGGAAAAGTACACTGAAATCTGGATCGAAAAAGATGCGTTAAGTACATTATTTACGAAGGTTGCCGACCCTTATGGGATTTCTGTCATAGTATGCCGTGGTTTCAGTAGTGTTAGTTTTCTGAATGAATACAAGACCCGGATTTTAAACCACCAGGACAAACAGCCCGTAATGTTGTATTTCGGTGATTTTGATCCATCCGGGGTTGAAATGTTAAAGGCAATGGAGGCCACATTGCATGATGAATTAGGTATTTCCAATATTTTATTCAAACGGGTTGCATTGGAAATAAACGATATTATCAAATATCAGCTGCCACACAGCCCGGAAGCCTTAAAAACTACCGACACCAGGGCGGCTAAACATATTGTACAATATGGTCAGCTTGCCATTGAATTGGATGCACTAAGGCCGGACATCCTGGAGCAAAAAATACGATCATCCATTGAATATGAGATCGACCTGGAGTTATATAATATTGAATTGGGGAAGCAGGTAGATGAGTATGACTTGTTAAACATTATCAAAAAAGAAGTTGAGAGTATTGTTAACCGATTATGTTAATACGTGTTGATATTGCTCAATAAAATCCACCCTCCCTATGACCTTTACTGGATCCCCCATTCGAGCTGCCACAACTTCAAGCTTAATTTTAACTCGACTGATTTCCGCAAGCTCAATTACCTTGCGGCAGGTTATATATTTCTTTCTTTGCTGATTGTGAACAACCATACAGCCGGTTTTGAACCAACTCACTTAAGGTGCCTGGGTTATCTTGAGGAACCGTTAATAACCTGAAACAGATAAGATACGCAAGCACAATTAGATGGCCAATAAATAAACAGATACTTTATCCTTTTTATATATAAAGGAATTAAGATATTAATTTACTGCAATAACTTCCTTTATCTGAACCTAAGTGTAAATCACAAAAAAATAACGCAACTGGAAAATTATTGAACTTTATCTATGAGCATAGAAACACAAGAATATCGATTTAAATGACCAGTGACATTTTCTCATCCAACTTGAATTATCTCAAAGTAGATGAGCATTGTAAAGCAATAAAAAACCCGGCACTATGACCGGGCTAAACTTTAGATTATGTATTAGTCAAAGCGCTTTGTAAACGTCTTGTATTTCTTTATCCCGGATCCCCAAATATATTTTTGTGGTTGCAATTGATTGATGGTTAAGTATTTCGGATAGTATTACTAAACTCTTATCACTTTCTCCGTTCACCTCCCAAACGTGTCGGCCAAAACTTTTCCTCAAACTATGGGTTGAGAAGTTACCTTTCACCCCATACTTTTTAGCTATCTGATCCAGGGCTACATTAACATACTGAATTGTTAAGGGTTTGCCTTTATATCCAATAAACACGAGGCCTGTTTTTAATCCCCTGTTCCTGGCTGCAATATCATTTAAAGCAGGGTTTACAGTGATTTTTCTATACTTGCCAGTTTTCTTTTCCTTTAATTCTATTACTTCGCTCGTCAAATGATCCCACGTTAATGTTAGAAGGTCCCCGATCCTCAAACCGGTATATATACCAGCTGCAATTAAAAGGGCAAAAGTTACCTTTTTATCCCTTTCTAGCTTCAGTATCAGGCTTTGAGCCTCAGCCCACTTTAGAGCCGAGGCAGTAGTTTTCGATCCTTTGAGGCTCATTTTACATTTCTCCTCTGTCTGCGCATGAAAAATATTCGGTATCCGTAAAAATTATGTGGTCCAAGACAGTAATATCAAGAAGCCTTCCACCGTCTCTTAATTTCCTAGTCATTAATAAGTCTGCTTCTGATGGCAGAGGGTTTCCGGATGGATGGTTATGTGATACAATGATAGATGTCGTGCCTGGTGTGTTGAGACAGGTTGTAAAAACGATTTTCGGATCAACAACTGTGCCGGATATCCCTCCCCTTGAAACTTTATAAAATCCTATCATCTTATTAGCATGGTTGAGGCAAAGGAGTATAAAAATCTCTTGCCATTCAAAGTTATCAGCCTGGTAAATCTCTTTTAACACTTCGTAAGCATCCTGGCTATTAGAGAACTTCCGGAGCTGTGCCGGTTTATTCTTTAATTTGACTGTGATTTCAATTTCTGGTATCATGGCTTTATGTTTAAAGTTTATAAGACAAAGATAATATATAAACATTCACTTTCCAAACAATTAATAGTTTATATTACATTAAAACAATAATATTTATTGTTTCTAAATAAATATAACTGAATAACAACATGTTAGCCATTTATAAACACATTCACTTTATACAGAAGTGAATATTTACAACCTACAGATATCTGCAAAGCAGGCTGTGCCCGGTTCATGATTAGTCTCTGTGGTGGTTAATAATAATTCAAAATGATAGGCCGGCTTCCGGAAAAAAAGATTATCAGAAAAAAAACAGGCCCGGCATCAACAGAAGAGTAGCTTCATTCATGGAAATAGAAAGTCAATAATTTATGAATATCAGTCCTGTTGCGTATTGTTGACAGTTTGTAAAGAAATCAAACCTCCTCTACAATCCCTTTATTCATATGGATCTCAGATGGTGTCGCCGCCCGGTTGACAAGTTAACTATTTACTTGGTGACCTCTTGGACTTACTTTTCTTCTCAGCTTCAAGAATTTCATCACCCAACTTTATGATTCCGATGGTTTCTTGAACCCTCTTAACTTGTTTTGAGTAATCTGGTTTCATTTGCTACGAACTTTGCGTAACATTATTGCGGTTGGCGTGCTTCACCAACTACGAAGATGTCATGAATGAAGTCGTTGCGAAGATTGTGAATAAGAACAATTCAATGCAGGGTTGTAAATTTCTTCGGTGGTCATGATGTTAAACCCCCGTTTAATTGTCAAACCTTCTTGAATAAGCTTTTGATACTCCTCATTAGCCCGAATAAACTCGTTTATTTGAGCATTGTCTGGGGCCTTTGTCTTTATCAGGTCTTCAACTTTTTCTGAAATATTTTTTTTCATATTAAATAAATGTTCTTGTGTGTAAAAAATTAAACTGGTCCCTTGCCTGAGGTACCATTGATAATTTAATTTTCCCTGTATAATCTCTTAAAAAGTCGTAATAAGAACGAATCAATTTTTTCAAATCAGCATCTGAACCAAAATCTTCAATTTTTAATTTCATGTCTTTCAGTGTCTGAATATTGATTGGTCTTCCATGTGATTTCCATTTTGAAGTATCACCTAAATCTTTCGCTATGCTTTCTGCCCTGCTAATTTTTTCTTCATCTGTAACTGCTTGACCAAGTAATGCAGGATTAGTTTCGTGCTTTGTCCAATTTTTAAATTTATATTTAAAAAGCCAATTTTTAAGCAAGTCAATAGTCAAATCTCTTGCTTGTTCATACCCCCTTAATTCTGCTAAATCAAAATCTTTCAAAATCAAAAACTCAGCGTTAGTTAAAGTGTCACCGTTAGGATTCTCAGGAGATTTTGGCCTTGCTTTGTCCAGTAACTCTTTCAGTTTATCCAAATATCCCAAAGCCGCAACCCAACGACCCTCTTTATTTTGAACTTGAGGGTCAATTGGACCAAGAACGGAATAATAGTCCATGTAAATATTGTCACCACTCATGCAAAAAATTGTTCCAGCACTATAAGCGTATTCTGGAACAATGAAATTTACGGTTTTATAGTGATGTCGTATTATGTTCACATAAACATCAACGGCATGAGCACTTCCACCTGTTGTTGTCAGAATAATATAAAGGGTATCTTTTTTCTCTTTGGTCTTTGCAAGACCTTCAATTACTCCTAAAACCTTAGGCGAATATCCTTCATGAATAGCGCCAGTAAATGATATTACATCAGCTGATAAATGTTGCTCCAATTTTACTAGCCGCTTTGTTAGCTCGTCTTTAAGTAAACTGTCGTTCGGCTGAAAATCCATTTTCATTTAAAATTTGTCCCTGCAATTATACGGAATAATTCCGTGATAGTATTCTGTAATTGTCATTTTGTTTTCCATCTGAGATTGTCAATTGTTGCTTGGATGTAACAAGTACGTATTGTCCCAAATGCTTGCCACTAAGGTTTAGCTTGCAGCAGCAATGCAGGCTTTACTTGTTGTTGCTTTTCTTAACCTCCATCATTTGCAGGTTTGGTGAATGCCCGCCTCCGGACATCCGATGGCTTTGCTCGGCTGCCGGCTCGTTAGCCACATTAATTCATTATTTTTTTTTATCCCATTCACTGAATAAATCTACAATGGATTCATATAAATTTTCCCCTTGCTTTTCATCTCGGTTTCTTAATCTTGAAATAAATGGATAAAAAGATCCAATAATAGCGCAATATGGTCTACCCAATAATTTAAAAGCTAGATCCTTATCAACATTCCCTATTAAAATATTTGAAGATAAATATTCAAGATTATTGAATAAGTTAGTAATAAATGGCTTAACAGTATCTTGTAAAATCTCATATTCACTTTCCCATTTTGGATTTTGCTCTAAAATACTTTCATCCGTAAAATCTATCATATTCCAGTTTTGATGCAACAAATATGTGCTTCTATGTTCGATCATTGGTAATAAGTCCCTTAATAACCCTTGAATCTCTACATAAAAGAATTTTGACATTTCTAGTGTTTTGTTTTTCACTTCATTATTCAAAATTCTCTCAGTCCTTTCTGTTGATAATCTTATATTCTCGATCTGGAATAGAATGAAATATATTGTCATCAAAGCGACATCAATAGTAAATATTTGCTTTAGTGGCTCATATAACCCAATAAAAATTGAAAACCCATTGCTTGAAAAATTAATTTGCCGATTAAAAGCTTCAATAGAAATAAGAACTATTCCAGTTACTAATAATACGGTGAAACCACCGATTAAACACAAGAGTACCTTTTTGAAATGTTTCATATGAATTATTGTGGCTAACGTATGGATAACAAATATAACCTAAAAATATAAGAAGTCAATGGATGCGATCAGAGTTTTGGATTAAGGAGGGTTGAGTTACATCATCTCCTGATCTGCAAAACTTTTATAATGATCATCGGATACGATGATAAGGTCGAGAACATCAATGTCGAGCATATTACCAGCATACTTGCTCATCCAATAACCACTCATGTTTAAATTGATTTAGCGCCATAAGGGGTACTTGGATATGCCCGACAAGAGGATCGTGCATTATAGCCCGAGGGGTTACGTGATTTTGGATAAAATGCATAAGCGTCACTGAAGATGGTGATTCTATCAGCTTCTTTTTTAAACGTCCTTTTTGGGGAATAAGCAAGGATTGTTAATGGCCCCGGGCCTCACTTCTGGTGATTTTAGGGAAGAAGAACACCCCCTTGTGAACAAGGTAGCAACTATATCTGCCGATAATATTGCATACCAAGTTCTTCACTACAAGGATAAAAAGCAAATTTGGGTAACTATATACGAGTTGGGACAAAAGTTGGAATTATAAGGAAACCCAATTTGAACGGTAATATTTTCCTAATGTATCCTCAATTACAGCTTTAATCCTCTTTACCTGTAATCGTTTAAACTTTTCGTCTATGTCGGCTTTTTTATACAAAATTTCTCGTTTTTCTCCTGGTTCAAACGGCAAAGGATATTGAATTGCATCAGTAAAATCAATATACGAAAATATATTTTCCCCATCAAATAATAGATCAGTTTTAAACCTTGGTCGCTCAATCAACCTCTTGTGATTACTGAAATTAGTTACCTCGACTGAATAATATAAAATTCGATCCCCTAATATATTATTAAAGACGGCAATTTTAGTGATTAGTTTTATCTTAACCTTTATTCTGCCAGCTTTTTCCAAGTAAAATTCAACCAATCGCCATATTAAGACTAATGTTGAAATGACAGTAGCGTAAATTGCTATTACTAATTGCCAATCCATAATAAATATGACTTGTTAGACTTTCGCCTGCTTTTTCTTCTTAGTAACTTTCCGCTTTGGCTTGGGGTTGCCTTTAACTGACGCCTTGATCAAATCCTCTAAAGTGGCGTTTTCTTTGAGGGGTTGTCCTTTGGGAATATTTTTTTCATTATTTAATCATAAAAAGTTGTCGTCCCATTCATATGAATTTTACAAACAAATGGATTTCCGTTTCTTTTACAGATTGTTTTCATATTCTCCCACTTGTCAAATATCGTTCTATACATCACAGTAAATTTACAACCATCTGGTAAGCCAATAATAATAACCTTAATCCCTTCATTCTTTATTAATTGAAATTCGTTTTTCCTGGTTATTATTTTTGAATCATGTGTAATCCAAATCCCGTTAACTTCTTTTAATTTAGTGATTAATGGACAATCCTTAACACCTTTACCAAATATTACTTCCGTACTAAATACTTTATTAGAAGCATCATGTTGCTCAATAATATTTAACGCTTGAGCAATTAATTTTGGTAAATTTTCATCAAGGTAAAAATCCATTAGGCTGCTTTAGAAAATGCGATTGCGTCTAATATATTTTTAGTGCTGACATTATATAAATTCCTAATGGATTTTATTGATTCGCCCCCTAAATGAAAAGAGTAAATGGTACTTGTTAAAATATTAGTTCCGTCGATTATAGGCTGACCGAATTGATTTTCCGGATTAACAACTATGGTATGCTTCCTTCCAAGAGGGTAAAATTTTCTTGCAAGACCTTGCTCCGAAAATTCTATTTTTTTAAAAAATGGTTCTAATACTTGTCTTATCTTTATTTGACGAGCTTTATCCGCAGAAATTAAGTTATTTTCAATCTCAAACAATAAACATTTCCCGTCAGTATATAAATTTTTACTTGCAAATGGATATGGAGTTTTCAAAAAATCAGACATATGAAAATGAGAATCCATAATTTTATTAGTATTCATTCCTTTCTCTTTAAGGGTATAAAAAACATACATTTCAATTAAGGAAAGAAAACTAACGGCTGTAATATCTTTAATCTCAAAGTAATATTGATAACCAATCTGTTCAGATAGCTTATTCTTAATATAATATCTAAACCAATAATTTGCCTTTGGATATGGTATTTTTAATATCCTTGCAGCATCTGCAGCGGTATAAATACCACTTCCTATTTTTGGAGTTTCAACGGTTTTATATTGGGTTAACATAATTCTAATATATTCATTATACGCAAAGTTATAACAAAAGGATACGTAATCCAAGCAAAATCATTTCATGTTGAAATTCAATCGTTTACATTTTAACCACTTTTCGCATTGCGACAAAAACAAGTAAAACCTTTCTGCTTCGGTTGTTATTCCTGTCTTATATCATTGATATAGGATAAAAATAGATAAAACTAATTGCATGGAGGATTTTCGTAGTTTTGTATAAATGCTAACCTAAATGAAAACAGTTAAGAGAACCATTAAGATTACTGATCCTAATAGAGACATAAGTCTTTCAGATAAAAGCCTTCCAGACGATCAAAATGCCATAAACTATACTACATTAAGAATTATTTCAATTAAAACTAAAGGAATCGACCCAACAGACTTTAATTTAGAAATAAATAGAAAAGACTGGGCTTTACCTAAAGACAAGTTAATGGTCAAATATTATCTGGGAGACTATGGAATAAAATTCATAGAACAATTAGGATATTTAGTATTATATCCCCAAGATGACATCGCATTTAAAATACAAATCCCTCCCTCTACAGATGAAATTGAAATGCGTGTTAATTTGCTTAATAAAGAAGCTGATTTTACTTCAATGGAAGTAATTGTAAATGTCATCTATTCTTTAGAAGAACTCTCGGTACTATAAAGTTTGTTGTAACTGATATATAGTTATCCAAAGTTGCTTATTTTGCCTGATCATGGGACCTTGTCGGTCCCCTTTTCTTTTTAGAGGGTTTCGATAATTCCCTTGCCACCAGGTTTAATTCCTTGTGCTGAATCATAGCAATATCTGAAATTTCCCCGGCTGCAGTCTTCATCCTTTTATTCAAGTCTTTATGTATGGCCCTGGCTTCAGCGGTTGAAATTTCACCACTTATTAACTTCTCAAAAAGATCAGAGTAGTCATTTCTGATTGGTTCATGTAATTTATTGATCATACAGCCGATTTTGTAGTAAAAATAACTAATTCGGCGAGATGGGACAAGTAATACAGTTTTTCAAAATATTTTTTACCGATGCTTTTGCATTAATTTTTTAGGCTCTTTATAATTTCGAGTGGGTAAAATAATGAGGGTAAACTATATTGATGTCTATAATAATGAGTTCAATTCTAACAATATTTACTTTATTATCAATACTTTCAGGAAGTTTTTTATAAAAGTAAACATAAACGATTCAATAATTTCCGATGTGAATTGAGGATAACTCCTCACACACAGGCTATTAAGTGGTTATCTCCCAATTCACACCGATACAAAATAATCATAAATACTTTGATATTC
>Ga0364867_10374_pt1 | contig 26710 bp, 18 predicted proteins | sample ExccelAu500001D4_3_FD_206915 | JGI IMG/M metagenome (GOLD analysis project Ga0364867, IMG submission 206915) | Enriched cells from Trout Bog Lake Hypolimnion, Wisconsin, USA - BchlTB.Aug13.5000.01.D4 | ecosystem: Environmental > Aquatic > Freshwater > Lake > Hypolimnion/Profundal zone | place... | reverse complement strand
GAGTTAATCCGGATTTCTCCGGGCTATGCCCCGGATAAAGGTAGATTGTGTACGTGTTCCGCACCCGTTTGCCGGTCGTCAGCAGTATTGCTACCCTGTTACCCCTCGACTTGCATGTGTTAAGCCTGCCGCTAGCGTTCATCCTGAGCCAGGATCAAACTCTCCATTGTAAATGAATTGTTCAAAACTGACTGATGTTCTCAAATTATTCTTCGGAAAATCAATCGTCTTATTTAATCGTTTTCGCTTTTTTTGTTACTCCACCTTACGGCTTCGTAACTTACCTGTTGTAACGAACTTCATCGTTACCTGCTGTTGCTTTATTTTTTTTCCCAATCTCTCAAAGAACTTTTCATTTCGCCAACTTGACAACCTGTCAATCTGTAAATGAAATTTGCAAATGATAATGGAGTTGAACCATTGCCGCGGCCGCTCCCGCTTCATCTTTTTTTGCCCCGCTTCTTTCGAAGCTTCCCTTTTTAAAGGTAGGCGATATTAATTTTAAAAGAACTTTTTATTAACTCTCCGTTACTTTCTTCCCGCTAACGGAGTGCAAAGGTAAGCGGCTATTTTCATTCTGCCAAATTTATTTTTAAACTTCTTTTGACCGCCTTAAACCTCCTAAAACACTGTGTCTTATTAGTTTGTAACTTTCGTCTTCTCACCTTTTAAAGAACTTCATTCTTCCCCTCTTTCGCTAAGGGAGTGCAAAGGTAGAGGTTTGAATCCTAACTGCCAAAATTATTTTGAAATAATTTTCTTAGCCTTTTTTCTCTTTCACCGCTTATAAAGATCTTCCTGATTTCCCCGTTTTATTTGGGACGGCAAAGGTAGTATTGTTTTCCGTACCACCAAAACTATTTGCGCCCAGAAATGGGCAATCGGGGCTTGTTGAGAGGACAGGACGGTGTTATTAAATCAAATTTGCCGAAAATTGCGCTGTAAATCAATGAAGTAGAAGGCGGGTTGGTTTTTCAGGCTTTTTCCAAAATAGTTTCCTCCATTGGTCGGTTGTCGGTTGTAAAGACAGTATTTAGACGGGTTTTATGGTTTTAGGGCTGGTTTTGGTGGTTTCTTGTCAATTATATATAATGGTAGGGCAGTGGAAAACAGGCGGTTTGTGGATTTTTCCGGCTAACCGCGATTGGGGCAGACACTTGGGTCTTTTCCTACTTTTCCTTGTTGGTTAAAACGGTTTGTATTTCCGCGCGTTGCAAACGCGCTACCGGGGCATCCTTGTTGCAAACGAGGACGAGTGAGAGCAGCAAAGGCCACCCCTACAACTGGCATAACGGTAAAAGAGGCGTTTTATGACTGCTATTTCGCCAACCTCGACCCCTTACCACCCCAGTTTAAAGTCCGCCAAGGCGGACTTTAAACTTCCCCTCCTAAAACAGGAGGGGAGTTCCATCATTTGTGGCCAAAACTGAGATATATTATCATTCAATTGCAATATGAAGCTTTAGTTGGGTGCATCTGTTTAAGTTGGGTGTTGCTTTTGTAATTATTATGGGCCGGTTATTCCCATCGTTGCAAATGCGCTATCGGGGATTCAAAAGTTAGTTTGAAATTTATTTATTGATTTTTATTTGGTTGATTGTTTTCAAGGAAAAGGTCTGAATATCTACTCCTTTACAACTCTTACATAAGACCGCGCACCGCTTTCTCCGGTTAATTCTAAAATGTAAATACCTGGTGCGAAATTTTTAACCGAAATCATATTATTACCCTGGTCTAAAATTCCTTGTTGTTTGGTAATTCCAGTTATCGAAATTAGGCTATAATTTGTATTTTTAGAAATTCCAGTAATATTCAATTCATCCTTTGCCGGGTTAGGATAGATACTTATTTTTTCTAAGCCATTGAAACCGGCCACCTCAGTGGTAGGCACGGTAACCACCACATTGCGGCAAAAAGTATCAACCCCACAGCCGGTAGATACCGCAACGCAAAGCGTATAAGTGCCGGAGGATGAATAGGTATGCAATGATGAAATCCCGGTATCTGAGTGCCCGTCACCATATATCCATACCACGCTGTCTAAGTCCAGGTTAGTACCTGTATAGGTTACACCTATGGTGTGAGTTCCGGTATCTGTATAAGCGGCTGTGGGAAGACCTGTGCAATTGCAATCATAGCCATATTTTATGACAAAAAAATCTGTGTTGCCGCCATTAGAATAATAAGCCGGTATGGGAGGTGTTCCAGCCCATATACTATCCACAACCTGACCTCCAACAAAAACATTTCCAATTTTGTCTGAGCTTATAGACCATGCCCCATTATAAAACCCATCACCCGAAATTTGTTGTATAGTTTGTAAGTTTCCTGCTGAATCAACAATTAACAGGTAGGGTTCCTGACTTGTTGAGGTTGTTATACTTGAAACCCCATCAGTTACAGTACCTGCGAACGTACCTGCGGCAGCCACTGCTCCATTAGGTAATTGGGCTATACCATTGAGCGTATTTACACTTAAGTTTCCATCAAATTTTTTGATCCATAAAGGATGCCCGTTTGTATCAGTAGTTAAAATTACCGACATATCGTACTCGGGGTAATGTGTGTTAGAAACGGAATCTCCATTAAAAGAAAACGTTGTCGGTATTAATAAGGTAAGAGGCTGAGCTGCCCCGGAAAAATGTAATTTTTTATTTTGATCCAATGTTATACCAGTCAAACCATCATCATCGCCATGGCCAGCAAAGTACATCCATAACAAATTTCTACTGACATCAAAAGCAGCGGCAAAAAATGTATCTGTCAGAGAACCTCCATAAATTCCTTGGTTAATTTCTCCACAGACATACAGTTTATTTGTTACAGGATCAATAACGGCCGCATGTAATAGCCATTGTGAATCTAAATCTAATCTTGTTGCGCTTAAAAAAGTACCAATAGGATTATATTTCAAATCATAAACCCCATAATGGCTTGTATCACCTGGTAAAATATGAACTCCGTACTTCATATAATTTAAAAAATGTACATTATTGTCGCCATCTATTGACAATGCCGATCCTTTGCCCCATACCCCACTAAGTGTTGATGTGCTATTATCTCCAACATATCGTAGCCATTTAAAACGCCCATTAGTATCTAATTGGATTAAACCCTGGCTTTGGTAAGTAAATGGCGTAATTACAGTATCATTGCCTATATATAAAGCCCCATCAGGAATATAACCCGCCATATAAATATGACCGAGGCTATCTGCAACAAGTCCATAAGCTAGTTCTGCATCGCTTGATGATGCAATCAACTTAGCCCACCTCATTTGCCCCGAACAGTTATAGCTTGTGATCAGAATATTATTAGGAGTGCCATATGCTGAATGATAAAAAGTATCTGCTCTAATGTTGTCATTACCTACAATATTCAAAGCATAGATATTTCCATTTGGATCCGTGCACATATAATAAGTGCTTTCTACATATGATCCCCCCATAACGGTTCCAGGACCAATATCATCTATAGAGCCACCACCTGTTACCCATTTAAATTGCTGAGCTAAAGAGCTTAATGAAATAAATAAACAGGCTATAAGGCATAATGTCGTTTTTATTGTTAGCTTTTTCATAGAATTAACTTTTAATAAAGGTATAAAAATATTTAGAAATAACCGTCCCGACCTATCGGAATGGTTATAATTAATTAATACTAATGGCTGATGACTACCCGTTGCACCTGTAATGTGTTTCCATCAGCTTCCATGCGCACAAGATACATGCCCGGCGACCAGTTGGCCGTATTCAGGTTCCAGCTTCCGTGAATATCCTGGGGTGTCAAACTTTGTATCTTACGACCCATAGCATCAAAAACAGCCAACTCTTTTTGGGTGTAGGCGTCATTGCCATAATCGTAGGAAACAGATACATCATAAGAGGCAGGGTTCGGGAAGACCAGCAGGGCGTTGCTCACTACATTCTGAACTGAATTATTGCTACCCGCATTGGCGCTGTCACTATGAGGCAGGGCCTGCCTTTCAGGAATCCAGGGGCAGGGCCAGGGCAACGGTACCCTTACTTCCTGGAAACACTTCTGACCATCGGGCAGGGTAAGGAGTATCTCCACGGTTACACTGTCGGGGCCGGGTGGCATGGTGTCCGTGGTAACTGAGAGAAAGGATGTATCATTTTCGAGCCATGACCAGCCAGGAAATGAAACATCAGGCGGGCCGAAAAAAGTAAGCGGCAGCTGTTGCTGACAGAGGGTATAACAACCTGTGTGGAAATAGGGGAAGTAGGATTCAGGCGGCTTTGGCACAAAGGTATCGGCAGAGTCAATACAGGTCGGCCGCAAGAGGTAGCCTTACAATATTAAAGTATGGTACACCTAACATTAACCAATTGCCATTGAGTAATCAGCACATTTTTTGTATCTTGCGCCCTGTTTAATTTAAACACGCAGTTTTTTTTCAATAGTCCGGTTTACATGCTAAAAATAGGAGTTTTTGGGGCTGGCCATCTTGGCAAAATACATATTCAGCAATGGCAGGAAATAGAAGGTATAGAAATTGCCGGCTTTTATGACCCCGATGACACACAGGCGGCCCTGGCTATATCGCAATACCAGGTACCCCGCTTCACTGATGCTGCGCGCCTCATCCAGGCTTCTGATGCACTGGATATTGTAGCCACCACGTCATCGCATTACGAAATAGCCAAAAAATGCCTGCTTGCCGGTAAACATATTTTCATTGAAAAACCCCTGGCCCATACCCTTGAGGAAGCACGTGAATTAGTGACCCTGGTAAAGGAAGCCAATGTGAAATGCCAGGTTGGCCATGTGGAGCGGTATAACCCCGCCTTCCTGGCGCTTGGGGAACAGACATTGCACCCCATGTTCATAGAGGCCCACCGGCTTGCCCAGTTTAACCCACGGGGAACAGATGTATCCGTGATACTTGACCTCATGATCCATGATATAGATATAGTGCTGTGCCTGGTGAAATCGCCGGTGAAGCGCATATCAGCAAGCGGTGTGAATGTGCTGAGCGAAACCGCAGATATTGCCAATGCCCGCATTGAATTTGACAATGGCTGCGTTGCCAACCTTACCTCAAGCCGTATTTCGCTGAAAAAAATGAGGAAACTCAGGCTTTTCCAGCGCGATGCCTATATAGGTATTGATTTTCTGGAGAAAAAAACCGAGATCATCAGGATGAAAGAAACAGGAGCGCCTACAGGCATGATGGATTTTCCTATAGAAATAGGCCACGGTGAAAAAAAGATCATATCCGTGCAACTTCCTGAAATAGCGCCCCTTAATGCCATAAAAATGGAATTGAGCGAATTTGCAAAGGCAATAATCAATGACAAACCGGTGCGGGTTTCTGTTTATGATGGCTATCAGGCCATGGATGTGGCCCACGAAATCTTGAAAAAAATGAGTTTGCACAACGAAATGCACAATGTTTAACAATATTTTACGTTAATACTGCGGAATGATATTTATGCTTAAAGACCAAAGAAGATTAGTGTATTTTGTGTTGTTATGTTGTCTCTTTTTTTTGGGGAATAGCTGTAATGTAATAAATCCTACTGAACCTGTTCCGACTTATATACATATTGACTCTTTTATTTTCGAAAAAAATCCTTCGGTTAATTTGTCCACTTCCCACCAGATCACTTCAGTCTGGGTTTATTACAATAATAACAATATTGGCAATTTCGACCTTCCCTGCACCATTCCCATTATTACCAGCGGCACCGGGATGTTGCAGCTTGCACCGGCAGTCGCCAATGACGGTCTTAATAATATTGTGTACCTCTATCCTTTTTATACCGTTGATACCTTTACCCTCGTTCCCCAACCCGGAAAGGTCGTTACCCATGAGCCCAAAACTGAATACTACAGTGATGTAGTAGTGAACCACCTGACCAATTTTGCTTTTGGAATTACCAATTTTGCGCTGGTGGCCGGCGACCGGCCAGTACAGGCCGCATATGCCGATTCGCTTCAGTTTGAGGGGCTTCCAACCGGCGAGGTGAAGCTGCTGGCAGTAGGCGACAGTTCTGTTGACAGTTGTATCGATACCCTGAACATCCCCTCCGATGGCAGCGAAGCCTATATTGAATTCAACTACAAGAGTACGGTACCATTTGCGGTAGGGCTTAGCGGAACGCTTACCAACCTTATCTATGGCTCCCCCTTTTACCTCGGTGGGGCTTACCCCAGCGACCAGTGGCAGAAATTTTATCTTTATGTGTCACAGTTCACCCAGAAATACCCTTCCACCTATTACACTTTCTACCTACATGTATCCTTAGGGGCAGGCCAGACAAGCGGGCGGCTTTTGATTGCTAACCTTCAACTAATAACATTCTAAGCACCTATGCGCCTCAGCCCAATGAAAAGAAAAGCTATCAGGCAACTAATTCTGCTTGACTATATAGCTGCGGCAATGGCCTGGTTTACGCTGTGGATGTACCGTCAGCACCTGCTTACCAAACATGATTACCTGGATACCTTACAGAAATTTAATTTCCGCGATTATCTCAATACCATTGTTATCATTCCCCTGGGATGGCTTTTTGCCTACCTCATGTCGGGCACCTATTTCGACCTTTACCGTAAATCGCGCCTTAACGAGATCAACCGCACACTTATATCCTGTATACTGGGATGTATTGTGGTCTCGGTATGCGTGTTTGCCAATGACAGCGGCGATTATGCCTATTTTATCAATGAATTCGGGCATTACCTGCTCATCCATACCGTATTCGCCCTTATTTTCAGGTTGTTTATCCTGTACCGGGTCAAAGTGAACCTCACAACAGGAAAGGTAGGTTTCAATACCCTTGTGATAGGAGGCAACCAGAAAGCCATAACCATTTATAAGCAGGTGCTTGACAACCCGAAAGCCCTGGGCAATATTTTTGTGGGTTTCATTTATTCAAACCGCGAGCTGGGCAATGGCATGAGTAAGTATCTTGCCCAACTGGGCGACCTATCGCAACTGGAAGAAATCATCGACAAGCATAATATTGAAGAAGTTATTGTAGCCGTAGATTCATCTGAGCACCACCTGCTCGAGAACCTGCTTACCCGCCTGTGCTACCGGCCGGTAGTAGTGAAGGTACTGCCTGATTACTACGATATCATTTCGGGATCGGTGAAGACCAGCAATGTATATGATGCGGTGCTCATTCACATCCACCCCGACCTTATGCCCGACTGGCAGCGGGTGATGAAACGAACCATTGATATTTTGTTCTCCTTTATTGCACTTATCGCTTTATCGCCTTTCCTCCTATTTACTGCCATAATGGTGAAACTTACCTCAAAGGGGCCCATAATTTATAAGCAGGAAAGGATAGGCCGATTCGGCAGGCCGTTTTGCATTTACAAGTTCAGATCCATGTTTATAGAGGCTGAGAGAGCAGGCCCGGCCCTCTCGAGCAAGCACGACCCAAGGATCACCAAGTGGGGCCGGTTTATGCGTAAATGGCGTATTGACGAGCTGCCCCAGTTTGTAAATATCATTAAGGGCGAAATGAGCCTGGTAGGACCGCGGCCTGAGCGCAAGCATTATATTGACATCATCAGCGCCAGCCAGGCCCACTACAAATACCTGCACAAGGTGAAACCCGGCCTCACCTCCTGGGGCATGGTGCAGTTTGGCTATGCCGAAAACGTAGATGAAATGATAGAGCGTATGAAATACGACCTGCTCTATATTGAAAACTGCTCGCTGGCGCTGGACGTTAAGATTATCCTCTACACCTTTATGGTTATTTTCCAGGGACGGGGAAAATAATTAAAGGGTGGCTTCTAAAGTCTATTTATTTCATTTTATGCAGTCCGCAGATCGGCTCGGATGGGCATACGGGTCATTTTTTCCACTTCTATACCGGGGAAGCCGAATTCTTCCACTACCCTTCCATATTGCACCATATGTTCCGATATGGCATCTGATGTAGCAAATCAAACCCGGCCTATGATGGGGTTCATCCTGATCCATGCTCAGATAATAAATTAAGGGCAAGCTTTAGTTTTGATTGGAAGCTGGCTAAGATTTAGAGATAGGGTCAAGGTGAAGTCCCTCAGAGAAGAGTTATATTTGTAATCCCAAATGTCTTTGGTGAAAAACTGGTTGAAAAAAATGGCCAATAAATAACAAGCATATAGATTGTCAAAGATGGAAAACAAATCACAAATTATAATTTATAAAACCGAAAACGGCAAAATTAAATTAGACGTCCGTTTAGAAAATGAAACTGTCTGGCTCACTCAAAAGCAAATGGCCGACTTGTTTCAAACAACTCCTCAAAACATAACAATTCATTTAAAAAACATCTATGAGGAGGGCGAGTTGATCGAATCGGCAACTTGTAAGGATTTCTTACAAGTTAGAATAGAAGGCGAAAGAACAGTAGAACGCAATCAGAAATTTTACAATCTTGATGCCATAATTTCTGTTGGGTACCGGATAAAGTCAAATATTGCTACCCGGTTCAGGCAATGGGCTACACAGCATATTAAAGAATATATAGTAAAAGGATTTGTAATGGACGATGAACGCCTGAAAAACCCCAAGCAGCCATACGATTATTTTGAAGAATTATTACGGCGAATCCAGGATATAAGGACTTCTGAAAGGCGGTTTTACCAAAAAATAACAGACATATATGCCACCAGTGTTGACTATGACCCTACCATTGAAACAAGTATCCTGTTTTTCCAAACCGTCCAAAACAAAATGCATTGGGCAATTACCGGTAAAACGGCGGCTGAAATAGTAGCCGAAAGAGCCGATAGCAAAAAGCCCAATATGGGCTTAACCACCTGGCGGGGAGAAAAACCACGAAAACAAGACGTGGGAATCGCAAAGAACTATTTAAACGAAGAAGAAATGCTTGCGTTGAATAATTTAACGGAGCAATACCTTGTATTTGCATCAGGGCAAGCCATGCGCAGGATACCCATGTATATGAAAGACTGGATTGAAAAACTAAATGGTTTCCTTTCCCTAAATGACAGGGAAATATTAAAGCATGCAGGTAAAATCACGCATCAGTTAGCATTGGAGAAAGCGGAAACTGAATTTGAAAGGTATAACCAAATACAGGTGAATGATTATGAAAGTGATTTTGACAAAGAAGTAAAAAAGATAGAATCCGCTAAGCCAAAACTTCAAAACAAAAAAAATAAAGAAAATAATTAAAGCAAAACCAGCATCTTTTCACATCACTCGTTCACATTTTTAATGCGGATGCAATCCTCATTCTGCCAGATGTCCCTGTCGGAACATCTGGTGGTGCAAATCAAACCCGGCCTATGATGGGGTTCATCCTGATCCAGGCTCAGATAATGATCTAAGGGCAAACTTTAGTTTTGATTGGAAGCCGGCTAAGATTTTGAATTTGAGTTCAAGATGCCCCTGCGGAACTTCTTGAACAACGGCGCGTTAATTCCATCAATATTTGCCTGCCTCGCCCCTAACCACCCCGGTTTAAAATCCTCCAGGGCGGATTTTAAACGTCCCCCTCCTTGAAAAAAGGAGGGGAGTTCCATCATTTGTGGACAATATATCTGGCATATTTACCTTCAATTTTTAGATTGAACATTCCCCTTTTACCCCGTCCGCGGATCGGCTTTGATGGGCAGGCGGGCCATTTTTTCCACTTCTATACCGGGAAAGCCGAATTCTTCCACTACCCTGCCTTTTATAAGGTAGGCGCCCCGGCCTTTAAAGGGATAGGCCCTGAAGGAGGGCGGGAAATGGATGGTATCGAAGAAGTTGCCTTCCTGGTCGAGAAAGGAGCCGAATGCCATGGTCTCTTTACGGGCTGTGGGCACGTATTTGGCCGTCACAAAATCGCCCACCACCCGCACTGTGCTACCCACATTGCCGAGCAGTTGGGACGCCTTTACCTCGCCCCTGAAATCAGTACAAAGCATATCGAACATGGTTGTGCTCACACACCAGCCCAGCAGTTCTATTTCATCATAGGCATCTTCTAGTTCAGACATCTCGAACTGAGGCAGCTTGTATTCTTTGGCGCGGGTCTCAAAAAGCCGGGCCGCCGGCTGGGGCTTGCTCTTGTTGAGCAGGGCGTGGGCCTCCCATAGCAACTGCTTTTTGTTTTTGCCGGTGAACCTCAGCGCCCCTATGCGAATGAGGATCACCAATTGCTCAAGGGTCACCTGGGTTCGCTGCACCAGGTTTTCCAGGCTTTCATAGGGGCCGTGCAGCACCCTTTCCTGTGGTATGAGCTGGGCAAAATGGGTCTCCAGGCTTTTTACATGAATGAAACCCAGGTACACATCGGCGCCGTAAAGGCAGGTTTTATGTTCACTTTTGTTCACACAGGGCAGGTGAATGGTACCTCCCGCTTTCTTAGCTTCATTCACATATACCCAGGTATTGTAAAACCCGCCGAAATTATTGATGACCGCCACCATGAATTCGAGCGGGAAATAGGTTTTGAGGTAGAGGCTCTGGAAACTTTCAACCGCGAATGAGGCGGAATGCGCCTTGCTGAAGCTGTAACCGGCAAAACTTTCTATCTGCCGCCACACCTCCCTGGCCACAGTCTCGGGATAACCGAAGCCGCGGCAGTTTTCATAATACTTGTGCTCTATTTCTTCGAGGTGCTTTTTGTTGCGGCCCTTGCCGCTCATCATGCGCCTCAGCACGTCGGCGTCGGCAAGGTCCAGCCCGCCGAAGTGGTGGCCCACCTTCAGCACGTCTTCCTGGTACACCATCACGCCGAAGGTTTCCTTTAGCTGCTGCTCCATAACCGGGTGCAGGTAAACCGTCTTCGAGGGGTCGTTATACCGCTCAATATAGGCCCGCATCATGCCGCTTTTGGCCACTCCGGGCCTTATGATGGAGCTTGCCGCCACCAAGGTCAGGTATTCTGCGCACTTCAACTTCTTGAGCAATCCCCGCATGGCAGGGCTTTCCACATAAAAACAGCCTATGGTATCGCCGCTGCGCAACTGTTTTTTGATAGCCTCGTCGTTTTTAAAACGCTCCACATCGTGCACGTCTATTTTTATGCCCCGGTTCTTTTTCACCAGTTCGGCCGATTCTTTAATATGCCCTATACCCCGCTGGCTCAGGATGTCGAATTTCTCAAAGCCTATGTCTTCGGCCGTGTACATGTCGAACTGGGCCGTGGGCAGACCCTTGGGGGGCAGGTCGAGCGCGGTATAATACCCCAGGGGCAGTTCGGACACAAGCACCCCGCTGGAGTGGATGGTCCTGAGGTTGGGGAAACCCTCCACCTGGTTATACACCGATAAAATCATGTTTGTCACCTCGTGCTTGTTCAGCACATCATCGGGCTTGTCCACAATGCGGTCTATATCGCTTTTGGGCAGTCCGTAAACCTTGCCCAGCTCGCGGATGATGGAGCTGTCTTTAAAAGTGCTCATGGCGCCCATCAGCGCCACATGCTGGTTGCCATAGCGCTTAAAAATATAGTCATACACATCATCGCGCTCATCCCAACTGAAATCTATATCAAAATCGGGTGGCGACTTTCGTTTGGGGTTCAGGAAACGTTCAAAATAGAGGTCAAGCTCTATGGGGCATACATCGGTGATCTTAAGGCAGTAGGCCACTACGCTGTTGGCCCCGCTGCCCCGCCCCACGTGATAGAAACCCCGGGCCATGGCATAGCGTACAATGTCCCAGGTAATGAGGAAGTAGGAGCAGAAACCCAGCTGGCTTATGATCTCCAGCTCTTTGGCCACCCGCTCCCTGGCCTCGCGGTTCCGGGCGCCATACCTGGCCTTCATGCCTTCATAAGCCAGTTTTTCAAGCAGTTGCTTGTCGTCATAGGCCGAAGCGCCGAAAATCTTTTTGTTCCGCTGTTCCTTAAAATTGAAGCTGAAGGAACACTGCCCCATAAGCTGCTCTGTGTTCCTTATTATTTCGGGGAAATTACGGAAGGCGGCCATCAGTTCATCTTTGCGCAGCAGGCACTCATCCCTGCCTGCCACCTGGCTCAGTTGCAATTGCGACAGCAGTATATTGTTGTTAATAGCCCTGAGCTGGCAGTGCAGCCGGTAACCCTGCTTGTCGCAAAAGGTGGCAGGCTGCAATATCACGTACTTCTGCAGGTTTTTCCGGCCTTCGGCCACCAGTTTATTGAGCTGTGAGGCCTTTATCCCAGTATATTCATTATCCCGCAATACCAATGGCTGATTGCCATAAGGGTATATTACAAACACGTTACAGAATGCAGGCGCGGTTTCGGGCAGGCGGGTTTCGGTAAGGTTGGCATGGGTCATCAGGTCGTTGATCTCCCTGAAGCCTTCGGGATTGCGGGCTATCGCAGTGTATAAATGGGTATCTCCATTCCTGAACTCCATGCCCGCAAGTCCGTTAAACTCTTTTTCCCTGCATATTTTCAGGAATTCAAATACACCGCTGCTATTGTTGATATCCGTGAGCACGGCGGTATCATAGCCATACTCCCGTAGCAGGTCTATGAGCTTCTCTACAGAGAGCGTGCCATAGCGGAGGCTGTAATAACTGTGAACGTTGATCAAAACCGAGCAGTTTAAAGTGAAAACCGAAAAGACTGGAGTATATTTTGTCAATAACCCATACAAAAGTAAGAGAAAACAAGGTATTTGACAAATATTGTGGATAAAAAATCCAGATAATTGCACGAATTGTTGTCAAAGAAAAATGGAGCCTAATTAAATCCAAAACCAAAAAGATGCTTTCATCCTAAATTCAAATCACCATCCAAATAAAAATATGCCATTTTCCTAAAATAAAATCTACAAACCTTAATCTAAATAATTATTTTTGTTTCCTGTTTCCGGTAATTTGCAAAAACACCTTTTCTAAAGTAAATAATGAATAACACATACACGGACCTCGTCAATCAGACCTTCCATTTTCCACAGGAAGGATTTGATGTAAATGACAATAACACGCTGGAATTTAATGGCGTAGATATGAGTGCAATGATTGAAAAATATGGCACTCCCTTCAAAATGACTTTCCTTCCTAAAATAGGAATGCAAATAAACAAGGCCAAAAAAATGTTCGCCGACGCCATTAAGAAACACAAATATGACGGCCAGTATTTTTATTGCTATTGTACCAAAAGTTCTCATTTTTCATTTATAGTAGAAGAGGCGCTAAAGTTTGGCGTTAACCTGGAAACATCTTTTGCCTATGATATTGATATCATCTGGCAGTTGTATAAACAAAAGAAGATCACTAAAGATATTTACATAATCTGCAATGGCTTTAAAACCAGGCTCTATACCCGCAATATCGCCAAGCTTATCAACGAAGGTTTCACTAATGTAATACCTATTATTGATAACAAAAATGAATTTGAGGATTACAAACGCTCCATCCGCACCAAAGAACCTGTGAATATAGGTATCCGTATAGCGAGTGAAGAAGAACCATCCTTCGATTTCTACACCTCCCGCCTTGGTATCCGTTCCAGGGATATCCTGGAGTTTTATGTAGATAAAATAAAAGGGAATGAAAAATTCCGCCTTAAAATGCTCCATTTCTTTATGAATAAGGGCATTAAGGACGATGTTTATTACTGGAGCGAACTCAATAAGGTGCTTAACCTTTATTGCCAGCTGAAAAAAGTCTGCCCTGAACTGTCATCCATAAATATTGGCGGCGGATTACCCATAAAACATTCGCTCAATTTCGACTATGACTACAATTATATGATCAACGAAATAGTGTTGACCATAAAAACCGTATGCAAAAAGAATAAGGTGGATACCCCCGATATCTATACTGAATTTGGATCGTTCACTGTAGGCGAAGCCGGCGCTGTAGTGTATAGCGTGCTGGACGAAAAGATGCAGAACGACCGCGAAATCTGGTATATGATTGACAGTTCATTCATCACTACCCTGCCCGATACCTGGGGCATAGGTGAGAAATTCCTGATGCTTCCCATCAACAAATGGGATAAGGAATACCAGGAAGTGCACCTTGGCGGCCTTACTTGCGACAGCCATGATTTTTATACATCAGAAGAGCATATAAACGCGGTGTTCCTGCCCAAACTGGAAAAAGAAAAAGGCAAAGATCCTCTCTATATCGGCTTCTTCCATACAGGCGCTTACCAGGACCAGCTTGCAGGATATGGCGGCATAAAACATTGCATGATACCCTCTCCCAAACATATTGTAGTGCAGTATGACAAGGAGGGCAAGCTGGATGACTGGCTTTATGCCAAAGAACAAACCCCGCAGAGTATGCTGAAGATACTGGGATACATTAGTTAATTTAGTCGTGAGTCTTTAGTCTTGAATCATAAGTATTAAATAGAAAGAAGAAAGATTGCCATGGATTGTGAGTAATCCAGATCTTTCCCGCCTTTCGCCTTTGCTGGTGTTTTCACCAACAACAGTCGGGGTAATTAATTCCTGATGCAATTATTAGGAACAATCAAATATCTGTTGTTGGTGAAAACACCAAAAACGACAGGAAAGGCTTTAAAAAGCGCAAATAAGAGCAAGATTACTTACCATGTATTAACTCCAATTCAGGGATCCACAAAACCAAATAAAATTACATACCATTAAAAAGGCTGCTCAATTATAGCAGCCTTTTTAATTAGGTCTGCCGTTTAAGTATCAAGCCCTTGTCCAGCTTATATTTCAAGGCTTCAATTTTTTTTCAGATGCAAAGCTTTTATTGAAAACCATCTAAAATCCATGCATTTATTTTTTTACCACTAAGGTCACAAAGAAATTCACTAAGGCCACAATGCACATTTTGTGGCTCAACTATGTTTCCTTTATGGCTATTTTTACAACACCTTTACTTATGTAGCCGGAAAACAACAATGCAGAACTTTTGGCAATTAGGAATGCAGAACTTTTGGCAACAAGGAGTGCAGAGCATGTAAAATTAGTTTAGTTTTTAATATTGTCAAAATATAGTTTTTCTGTTTTGTAACCGATAGCTTTTGCCAGTCAGATTTATGACTTCACATTGATATAATAGCCTATCCAATAAAGCAGTTGCTAACACCTCGTCCTGGAGCATAAGGGCCCAATCGGTCGGTTTTTTATTGGTGGTGATAATGAATGAGGTTTTTTCATAGAGGCTGTTGATGAAGTTGAAGAGTGCTACGGCCTGGTTTTTTTCAACAGGAAAGAGCATAATATCATCAATGACAATTAGACTGGCTTTGGACAGCCGTTTATAATCAGCCATTGAAGAACGGGTAAAATCCTTCATTTTGAGCATATTCATCAGTTCTTCCATAGTACGGAAGTAAGCTTTATATCCCTTTTTTACAGCATCAGCGCAAAGCCCTGCGGCCAAAAATGTCTTGCCTGTTCCGGACGGGCCCATGAGCATGATGTTGTAAACCTGGTCAAGCCAGTTTAGCTCGCGGAGCTGATTTAAACGCGTTTTAGGCAGTGCATTTTCAACTCCATGATCATAGGTGCCCAGGTTGTTTGACCTGGGCAATCTGGCTGCTTTAAGCCGCTTTAAGACATCGTTTTGCTCCCTGTGCATAGCTTCGGCAGCCAGTAGTTTTTGGGTAAAATCCAAATAGCCCAGGCTATTGGTTTGGGCATCGGCCACCAGTTGGTCAATGGCTATTGCCACTCCTGCCATCCTAAACTGACGGCAATACTGTTTGATGATTTGTTTGTTGTCCATAAATTTATGTTCTGCTTACCGGCAGGCAGGTTGGTTTTGTAATAATGTTTCGTAATCCTGGATATTGCTTTTAGCAGGTTCGCTTAATTTTACGGTATTCACAGCTCCTGTTAACGGGTTGATTGTCAGAGCTGGTTGTTGTTTTTCCACTGGTTGCTGCCTGTTGTATTCCTGTACAACGGCTTTAAAATCACGTGCGCTTTTGACCCCGTTTTTGCAGCAATAATCCAGGGCTAAATTGATATAATGCTTTTGGTTCTGTTCAATACACTGGCGCATGATCATTACCTGGTCCCTGATATAACGCGGCTTGTCATTGCGGATAACGCTGAACAATAATTGCCCTTTTATGGGGTCATCAAGCAGCTTGCAGACCTGGTCTATAAGCTCTGTTATTGCGGCTGCTTTATCCCTGGTATGGTCGGTATTCTTTATTTTTTGCCCTTTACCGGCGGCTATGCAATGACGGCAGATTTCTTTACCAGCCTGGTCTGATACAATGATTTGCCCGTTATCTTCAGCTACCATTACTTTGCTCCCACGGCCTTTATAGGTGCCTGATGGAACCGTATAAAAATTGCTTTTCCACGATAGTGTGTTATCCTTGCGCAGCGTGTATGCCAGTTGTTGCGGTTTGGGTGTATAAGCTATGCAGGGATTGAGGAATGTTTTTTCGATTTCCCATTCTGTGGCCGGAGGTTTTTGGGTGACCCCGTGAGGCATTGCGTTGGCGGTGCGCGCCAGCCATGCAAGGGCTGCAGCATTGAGGGTTTGTATATCTTCAAAAGGTCGGTTGAACAGAAAGTTCTGCTTAACATACTTAACTACATTTTCCACCTTCCCTTTGCTTTCAGGGTCTGCCTTTCGGCAGAAATGGAGTGAAAACGACCGTTCGCGCGTATAGGCTGTGAACTCCCCGGTAAGGATAATATCGCCCTGGTTCTCATCGCTGATAAATACCCTGTCCTGATCATAAACAATTTCACAGGGGATACCTGCGAAAAACGTAAAAGCCAGTTCATGGGCAATAATAGCCAGTTCGGCGGTAAAATGCTTGTCACTAAACCAGATATATTTATAGCGTGACCGGGAAAGGACGCTGGTGAAAAAGAAAACCTTCACTCTTTTGCCCCCGTTGTCACGCATATTGTAACAGCCAAAGTCTACCTGGGCCTGCTGGCCATAAGGCAGTTCGTCCACTATTTCATAAACCCGCTGTTCCCTGATTTTAGGCAGGTTGTACTTCTGTCTTACCCAGGCCACAAAGTTGAACACTGTCCGGGCAGAAACATCGCCCAGGCGGTCTCCGTATTTTTCTTTGAGCCAGTCGTGCATCTGGGCGGCAGGAGTATCCGGATGTTTTTGCAGCCTGGTTTGCACAAAAACCTCATAGGGCTGCAATGTTTTGGCCCTTTCAGAGCGTTTTTCCAGGAAGCGTTCATAATCGGCTTCGCTCATCGAAAGGTAATGCCTGATCGTACGCCAGTTCAGCTGAACCAGGTGGCTAATCCGGGATATGGTAAAACCCTCCCGGTTCATTCTGTGTATTTCGTAATACATCATCAATTTGGTTTGGTATGCAGTCATTCCCGCAATAAAAAAAAATTACGGTATATATAACATATTTTCCTTTTCCTATTGTTCCAGGGGGCATGCCCCCTGGAACAATAGGAAAAGTTCTGCATTCCTTGTTGCCAAAAGTTGTGTATTCTTATTTGCTAAAAACTCTGCAGTGTTATTTGCCAGTTACAACTAAGCAGACCATAATTACCTTTGAAAAACAAAGCATTATCATTTTATGTGGTGGACTGATGATTATTTAGACAGGAAAATAAATGATAAAAATGTCCGGGTATGGTTATTTAAAGTTTGGATAGGTCATATTGAAGGAATTCTCTTTCAATAAATTTACTTTTGGGAGAGCGAAAAAACAGCTACAGTAATTGTAGCGTTTAAAGATGACCAAATGATTCACCGTAAAAGGATTCAAGATAGAATTCAAAAATTAGTAAAAGAGAAGTCCTGTCGAGATAAATTTATTCGTCCTTTGGAATTCCCAGGTGAAAATAACTATTAAGCAAAGCAACTTTTCATAACAGTCAATCAGAGACCCTACCCTTATTTTCTTTTCGCCATTGCTGGTGTTTTCAACAGCAATGGCGGCTATAAATCATAGACGGAAACATTATGAACCATACTAAGCTGGCTCTTGATGACAACAACAACATAAGGGGCCTACTAACTCTCTACGCACGACTTTATGCTTTCAACTCTGACTTACGACTTACGACTTAAAAAAATCACTTCAGCACATTAACCTTTTCATAGGCTACATTATTGCTCACAAATTCAGGTACCAGTTCCTTCATCAGGTAAACTGTTTCAAGCGTATAGTGCTGGCGGGCGCTTGCTATTAATTTATCAATCCGTTTGGACACAATAGAGAAATCATACTGGCGCACATCGGCAATCATTATTTTTTCGTGGTAGGTGGGCCTTGAATTTTCGGCGCTGCTCAGTAATTCCTCATACAATTTCTCACCGGGCCTCAGACCTGTAAATATGATCCTGATGTCCACATCAGGCTCTTTACCTGCAAGCTTCACTACTTTACGCGCCAGGTCGGCTATCTTAACCGGCTTACCCATATCGAAAACAAAAATTTCCCCACCCTGCCCCATTACACCTGCCTCAAGAACCAGGATACAGGCTTCGGGGATAGTCATAAAGAAACGGGTGATCTCGGGATGTGTAACCGTTATAGGGCCGCCTTTCTCTAATTGTTTTTTGAACCGGGGAATTACCGAACCGTTTGACCCAAGTACATTTCCGAAACGGGTTGTTACAAATTTGGTAACCTTTTTAGCATTATCATCCTTTTCATCATATTCATTGAGAAGTTTATGATAAAAACTCTGGGTATAAATCTCTGCAATACGTTTAGAAGCCCCCATAATATTGGTAGGGTTAACCGCCTTATCGGTTGAAACCATCACGAATTTTTCAACATCATTAGATACCGAAAGTTCGGCAAGATTTTTGGTACCCATGACATTATTAAGAACTGCAATAGACGGATGGTCCTCCATAAGCGGAACATGTTTATAAGCCGCAGCATGAAAAACGATCTGAGGCGCGTAAACCTCAAACAAATGTTCCATCCTTGCCCTGTCTTTTATATCCCCCAGATAGGCTTTAATATTAGCATTTTTATGCTTTTCCTGCAATTCCAGGTGAAAATCGTGCATTGGTGTTTCGGCATTATCGCACAGAATAATCAGTGAGGGCCTGTAATTAAGCAATTGCCTCACCAGTTCGCTCCCTATTGACCCCGCCGCGCCGGTCACCAATATTTTCTTTCCTTTAAGTTCACTGTATATCGCCTCATTGTGGATTTTGATTTCTTCCCTTTCCAGCAATTCTTCAATATTAATATTCTGCAGTTTCTGGGTATCCAGTTTCCCATTCAGCCAGTCATTCATAGCAGGCACTTGCTGCACCCTGACTCCATGAGCGAGGCAGGCATCAACGAGATTATTCAGTTTTTCCTTTTCTATGTGCTTATTGGCAAGGATCACAAGCTCTACACCCTCACTTCTCAACTTGGCGATGCTGCTTTCCTGGGTACTGTAAATAGGAATACCCTCAAGCAGTTTACCCGTAGTGCTGAATGAATCATCTAAAAAGGCAACAACCACCATATCTCCGTTTGGCAGACTATTCATTACTTTTTTGATATGCAATCCGTCGGCAGAAGTATCATAAACCACAATTTTCTTCTTATCCACTCTTTCGCCCTGGGAAAGCGACTTGTAAAAATTAAAGCAATACCTTACCGCAAGCCTATACGAAATGATTACGAAAGTGGTGATGAGGAAATTGATGGTAACAATCTGTAAGGTAAAATAATTGCCATTCCTCAGAATAAAGATATTCAGCATGTAATAGAACAGGGAAGCAATGGCATTAACCATGACCAGCCTTTGGGCATCCTCAAGATTGGTGTATCTTACAATACCCGCATAACTTTTGAAAATATAGAAAAGCACAGCATTGAGCAGGAGAACAACTCCTAACATCAACCTCAGCCCTGCATCAACAGCAGCCCATTGAAAATTCAGTTTCAGCATCCTTGAAAGAAGGAGGCAAAAGCAAACCAGAAAAAGATCTAAAAGGAAAACAAGCCACCGGGGAAGAATACGTACTTTTAATGCCATAGATTATCATTTAACAATTCATTATAAAATAATCAATTTCATCGTTAATAGGGCAATATTACAATAAAAATTTTAGATTATTCATAAGTTAATGTCCCTATTACGAATTTTATTTTATTTTTTCCCTATTTCAATGAAATTCAACCGGGTATTGATAAAAAAGCAATTTTTATGCCAAAAATGAAAAAAGCCATCAATAAGCTGGTATTTGGTAAAAAAAAATGAAAGCTTTATGCCAAAAATACCGCATTTTACTTAAAGAAACTCCTCTCCTATTAAATCTCTCAATTTGGTAACATTCCTCTAAAATGAACATCAGGCAGTTTTCAGCGAGTATTACAGGCTGGTTTATTATGAATAATCATAAACATTTAGGATTTTTATCCTCCACAATATCATTTACAATAATTCGGACATAGATCCATAAAGGATTCCTGTTATCCAAACATGAATTTGGAAATTATATAATTATGGAAGATATTTACCATCAAAGGATTATAGGTACGGAAAAAAAGCTTTGGACTGTAAATAAATTATTAACATACAGGAAAATATCGTACTTTTGTATTGAATTGCATCCGGTTCGGCTGCATGATTCTAACTTAGGTTATAGCGAAACAATAAAATAAGTTATATTATAAATATTAAAACAATCACCTTTGACTGGCTTAAAAATTTTAGTTGCCGAGGATAATAAACTCAATCAGAAGATTGTGAATTATATCTTTCAGAAAAAAGGCGCGGTAGTTACCATGACGAACAATGGCAGGGAAGCAATTGATGCCTTATCACAAAGCCCTTATGATGTGCTTATTTTAGACCTTCACATGCCGGTAATGGATGGATATGCAGCCGCAAAAGTAATAAGGACTGAAATGAACAACAATATTCCTATTATAGCCCTTACAGCAAGCATCTTGCCCGATGATACCGATGAATGCCTGAAAATTGGAATTAATGCCTGCATTTCTAAACCATTCGATACCGATAAGGTTTGGGATCTAATCAATAATTTAATAAGCGCCAACAAACACTGAAATGACCGAAAGTAATTTATCAGAAGCCCCACTTCTTGATTTGAGTTATCTCTATGAGCTATCTGAAAATGACAATTCATATATCCACGAAGTTATCAGGCTATACATGGAGAGTGTTCCAGATGGACTCAATGAACTGGAACAGCTTATAAATGAAACAGATGATTATGTAGCCATAATGAAACAGGCTCATTTCCTTAAGTCAAGTGCCAATATCATTAAGGTAAGAAATATGCACGCCGACTTGTCTGCAATTGAAATAATGGCAAGGGAAAATCATAGCAAACCCTTAATAAAAGAAAAACTGGACCAGGTATTAATCAATTTCAGGGCAGCCCAACCAGGAATTACCGATGAATTTAACAGAACCAGCCTGGAATGATTAAAAAGAAACTATTGATTACTTTGGTTGGCCTGACAGGTAATTTTCTCTAAACCAAATGAAGGTAAAACGATAACATCGAATCAATTACTCAATAATAAAATCTTCATCAGGCACCTAATGCATTTTCATGCTTTGATTACTTACTAATCCCCCTTTAATACCCCACAATCCGGTTGAAAATTGTCTAAAAATTTCAAAAAAAACGCCCCATTTTTTTGAAAAAATCCAATATTGATTACCTTCATTTCCTATTATGATTCACCCGGATACCGAATTGAAGTTTATCAGCCATGAAATAGGCTATGGCGTTGTAGCCACCAGGTTTATTCCCAAAGGAACCATCACCTGGATTTTTGACCCGCTCGATCAGGTATTTAGCCCTGAACAAATCCGGAAGATGCATCCTGCATTCCGCGAAATACTACATACCTACAGTTACCGCGACCATAACGGCAATTTCATATTGTGCTGGGACAACTCCAGGTTTGTAAACCACAGTTTTCATTCCAACTGCATATCAACGGCCTATAATTTTGAGATTGCCATCAGAGACATTCAGCCAGGAGAGGAACTCACCGATGATTATGGGTATCTTAATGTTACAGAACCCTTTGACTGCCTCCCAGAACCGGGGACTTCCCGTACACAGGTAATGCCTGATGACCTGCTTCATTTCTCAAAGGAGTGGGATGAAAAACTCAAAACCGCCTTTAAAGACTTCAACAATGTACCCCAGCCATTTTTAGATTTTATTGATCCTGAGTTTAAGGATAAGGTGAAGGATATCGCCCTTGGTTTGCGGGAAATGGACTCAATTATTTCTTGTTATTATGCCGGGAAAGATAATGTTTTTGATTAGGAGATTTTTGCAAAACAAGTGGAAAATTATTTTCATTTTCCACGGTGTGGATTCGACAGCTTTCAAATTTCTTCAAAACTTAAGCATCCCGTTAGCTCATCTAATCATCATAATTATAATAATTACAACTGTTTTTTCTTTAAAATCCAGCAAATTCCCACAAAAATTTCATTTACCTAATACCCAATTGTTGCAAAAACTGGGTAGGTACTTCTATGCCCTCATTGCGCATCAGCTTCGCATGGGCTATAGCCTTATCTCTTTGCTGGGTTTGAATGTAGAGCAGCATTAAATTGGAATGGGCCATTTTATTGTATTTGTCCCGCTGCAGGTAAGATTCAAGATAACTTATTGAGGCCGGATAATCCTTTTTTTCCATAGCTACCCTGGCTAATAGAAAATCGCACAAAACGTAATCAGATATTTTTTTCTCCTCAAGCAGGTAAGGTTCCGACGCCAATACCGAATCCTTATTTTGTAACATTTGCCCCATATAGAAATTCAGGTATTTTTCTTTGGGATTCAGCGCATAAGCTCTTCTCATCAGGGAACAGGCCCTGGGAAAATCTTCTTTTTGGGTAAGCCTTGCAGCATACATCATTACCGCAAATGCCGAATGGGGCGATGTTTCTTCAGCCTGAGTCCAGAAGGAAATAGGGTCTTTAAAATTTCGCTGGTGGTAAAAATTGATGCCTGCCAGAACTCCGCAAGCGCATAGACCACCAATTAGCAGGTTTTTGTCAGAAAGCCTGTTTTTGAAAAGCGCAGTTTGGGAAATCACCAATAACATGCCTAAAAATGGCAGGTAAAGCCTGTGCTCAAAAGTTTGCTCATTGAGCGATTTCGGAATTAAAAGGATAGGCAAAAGAAACAATAGAAATATGGCAAACCCACTCAATAAAACCCGCTTATCACGGTCTTTGGCAAGGTAAATAATTAAAGCAAGCATAACAACCGCCGCACAGCCGTAATAGTAAACTGTATCCTCAAGAATAGGAAAAACGCTGAGATTAAAAGGCAAAAACATTTTACCCGTATATTGAACAACCAGTGGCAGTCTGTGGGCAAAATCCGTAAGCATTTGGATTGGGGCTACCTGCATGGCCTGCAAGGTTGCCATAGATCTGGCTATATACCAGAGCCCAAAACAACCAGCCCAAACGCCATATTGGGCCAGCATTTTTGGCTCTTTCCAGTTTCTCTTAAGGATGAATACCAAAAGTATAAATGCAGTAGGCGCAATAAAAACGGCCGTTTCCTTGGTGAAAAAGGCCAAAATAAGCGCGAGGACGGATAAAAGAAGCCACTTCAATTTACCTTCATTAGTATATTGTATGGCAAACAGGAGATAAGAAAGGGTGAAAACAGTGAGCAAGGTATCATTTCTGCCGGGAATCCACGCCACAGCCTCTGACAACACAGGGTGGACTGCAAAAACAAGGCACAAAATAAAAGCGTGCAATTCTTTGATATTCAGTTTTTTGAACAAAGTAAACAGAAGCAGCACTGAAGACAAGTGCAGCAAAACATTCACCACATGATAACTCATTATATTCTCTCCCTCATTGCTGAGCTGGTAATTCAAAATCATGGAATCGAGAAATAGAGGCCTGTAATATGGGTCTTTCACTGGGTCAAAAACACCCCGTTGAAAGGAGACAAGGAGATTATGAATATTCTCATTGTAGGTATGAAATTCTCTGATAAATATGGAATCATCCAGTTCGGTAAACGAATAGAAAAAAGTTGGAAAATAAACTACAAGTACCGCAAGGGCCAGCCATAATAAAGGAAAAGGAATAGTAAAAATGCCAGGAATTTTTGGCGCTGATCCAGGTTTTCCTACCGTGACTTTTGGCGGGGATGGAATTTGGGCATTCCGGGAAATTGGTTGTGGTTTATTCTTAGAGCTCACTTTGTATCAGAAAACAGGTTGCTTAAATGAAAAAAAATATTCCCGGAAATAAAGAATTAATACCTGATCAAGAGATTTACTTATTATCCTTCAAATGAAACAGATATTGGGTAAAACAAAACTCCAAACCGGAATGGCTTGATTTTCAATGATTTATAATAATATATTCAAGTTCAGGTTTAAAACCTGTTCCCTATTACCAGGAGCAAACCCAGGTAAAAAACGCCAAAAAATCAATGCTGGTCTAAATCCTGATGTGTGCCATGCTCATTGAGAATAGCCTTTGCTTTATCCAGATCTTCGCTCTTGCCATGAGCAATTACCAGGAATTTACCTTCTGCAAGTGCGTCGTGGTACTTTTTGGCGTTCACGTCTTTTACACCAAGTGTAGCCAATGCGGAGGCAATTCCTCCGCCTATGATACCAAAGTCGATACCTGCAATAGCCCCAATCAAAGCGCCTGCGCCATAAAGAAAACCAACTCCGGGAATGGCGAATATGCCCACTCCGGTAAGTATACCTAAGGTGGCGCCAATCAGGGTGCCTGCGCCTAATCCTGTTATCTTAAGCGGACTGATGGGGGTAACATGATCTCCCTTATCCACAGCTTCTTCCTGTTCAGTAAGGCCCATAATAGATAGCTGGTTAACCGGGTATCCGCCATCTTTCAATTTCTCTACCGCCTCAACTGCCAGGTCGTGGTTGTCGTAAATTCCTATAGTTGCGTTCATAAAATAAATTTCCGGATAAAATTACGCGATTAAACAGCTAAATTCAAGGGTTGAGAAAAAAAAGCCATTGAAAGTATTAATGCCCGCTATTGGGATCAATCGCACAACCTGATAATACTGCCATCTTCCAGCGCTACCCTACCCCCGTCTATCATTTCCCTGATAAGGTTAATAGCGTCTTCCTTTATAAAATCGGGATAATAACCTGCTATTTTCTCAATGGTAATAATGCCTGGCTGACTAATGTGGGCCACCAAGTCGGTTTTTAACTGGAAAAAATTCAGGTTTTTGTCCTTTTTTGCACGGCAAATATCGCAATGCCCGCAATCTGCTTCCGGTTTCTCTCCAAAATAGGTAAGCAGAATTCTCTCCCTGCATATAGTTTTATTCTCCAGGAAAGCAACCATCGCGGCAGTGCGTTCTTCATGGCGTTTACGAAGAATTTCTATCCTGTTCAAATCTATAATAAGGTGGCGGCTATCAACGCGGTAATGATGGAAAAACAATTGAGGCCCCTCTCCCGGCCTATTGTATTGAAGTATTTCCATTTTATCAAGCCGCTCAAGCACAGCCACCAACTCATCTTTTTTCATTTTGAGTTGCCTCGCAATGGCCGACTCCCTAACCGGGGTTGGAAAATGGAATATGGTATTATACATCCTCAGCAGGCCAATGGTCACATAGCCCAAAGTAGGATTAACTTTAGTAAGGTCGTCGAGAGTGTGCCTGTCTGTTATAAACTGAATGGTGGCCGGATTATAAACCGATTCGCTCAGGGTCCATAAACCTTCCTGTTCCAATAATTTTAAGGCATGGACAGCATGGGTAGGGATCAGGTTGAATTTTTTGCAGAAATCAGCCAGGTCGAAAGAAAAATACCTGTCGGGTTCAGCGCCTATAGGCACCTGCAGGTATTCCGACACAGCCTGGTAAACCTGTCGCAGGTAAGCCTCTGGCGGGAACATCAATTCCAGGCTTTCCTGAAGCCTGTTAATATCGGCTGTGTTGAAAAGCCCAAGGGCATAAGCTGGCAGCCCGTCCCTGCCGGCGCGCCCAGCCTCCTGATAGTAGGCCTCAAGGTGCTCAGGCGCGTCATAATGCAGTACCATCCGCACATCGGGCTTGTCTATTCCCATACCGAATGCGGTGGTAGCGACCATTACCGGAGCCTCATTATTCATCCATTTTTCCTGAGACGACTCACGTTTTTCCTTAGCCATACCTGCATGATATACCGCAGCTTTGACCCCGAAATCGCCTAAAAACTTGCCCGTGGCCTCGGTTTGTTTACGACTACGGCAATAAATGATGCTGCACTGCCTGTCGATATTGTCCAAAGTAATTTTTGTTTTGTTTTCGCTGTAACGGACATCATAAAAAATATTATCCCTGGCGAAACTCTGGCGGTAAACCGCCGGTTGGCGCATTTTCAGTTGCTTTAAAATATCCCCTCTCACATCAGTAGTTGCCGTAGCCGTAAGCGCCAGGATGGGTGCTTTGGGCCAAACTTCCCTTGCAGAGGCAATCTTAAGGTAAGCTGGCCTGAAATCGTGCCCCCATTGCGAAACGCAGTGGGCCTCATCAACGGCTATCATGCTCACATCCATTTCCCTCATATAATCCCCGAACAGGCGGGTCTGTAGCCGTTCGGGGGAAATATAGAGCAGTTTATACGCCCCATGCATGGCGTTGTCAAGCATCTGTTTAACTGCGTTGTATTTCATTCCGGAGTGGATACATTCAGCGGGAATTTCCAATTGCTTGAGCCTGCCCACCTGGTCCTGCATCAAGGCTATAAGTGGGGAAATGACTAAGCAAACCCCCTCCATCACAAGTGCAGGCACCTGGTAGCATACCGATTTGCCTCCACCGGTTGGCAATAGTGCCAGGGTATCCCGGTTTTCAAGAATGCTGCCAATGATCTCCCGCTGC